>OMDR01000001.1_pt1 | contig 358969 bp, 343 predicted proteins | sample 1645251 | NCBI WGS metagenome assembly OMDR01 (sample SAMEA103958142, study PRJEB25191) | human gut metagenome | biome: human-associated habitat [ENVO:00009003]; feature: intestine environment [ENVO:2100002]; material: feces | place: Germany | collected 2013/2015 | reverse complement strand
TTTCAATTTCTTCCTTTATCAGACTTCCTACACTTGAAAAGTGCGAACATAAAAACAGTTTCATCAATATTCTCCTTTATATATAAATTCCGATTTATGGGGCTGACAAACACACCCTATTATAAAATATACCACACACAAAAAGAAAAATCAACCGCTATTTTCAGAATCCCTACCCTAATAGCAGTACCTCCTCACCGCCGCCGAAACGACCTCCGAAATCTCCTCCGCCGTTTTGCCGCCGAGGTACTCCGAAATATTCTCAGCTGGAACAGCCACCATGACCGGAGGTTTCGGCTTGAGTATTTCCAAGATAACCTCCTCGGTAAGCGCACCAGCACTAGAAATCTCACGGATTTTACCAGAGGTGAGCTTCATTTCAGGGTGCTGTTTCAGAACATCAAGCAGAACTGTCCGTTCCTTAATTCCGCACAGAATTTCGGCGTCAGCAATACTGACTGCACCGCTGTCCAGCATTAGCAGAAAGTCCTGTTCCAGAGCGTTCAGCCGACCATATAATTCCGACTGTTCCGATGTAATTCCAAGTTCCTTTTCAGCACGTTCACCCAGCACTGCCGACACCCGTATATCCTCTGAGAATGTGAGTTTCGGAAATCGCTGGCGGTTGGTTTCTACGATTATCCGCTTGGCGTATTCGTCCGTTATTAGCTTTCCGTCGCCTATCCGGCAGGGGACGTTCACCCACATAAGCTGTTCTGCAACGGCGCGACGGCGGTTCCCTGACAGTATCTCATACTCGCCGTTCCCGGCGGAGCGCACCAGAAGCGGCTCGGTTATGCCCATTCGCGCAATTGACAAGCTGAGTTCCGACAGGTCGCCGCCGTCCGTGAAAATCTGAGAACGCAGGGGAAGAAGCCTGTCCAACTCGATGTTGTAGGACTTATCCTCCGGGAAGCACTTTGCGATGATTATTCCTCATTAATTTAATATAGCATAGAAGGGCGGTGAGGAATAGGACCGCCCGTTCAGAAGGCCTTTCCGTCTATGCTGTTAAAGCCTTTCGGCTGTTAACCTATATAAAAAAGCGCACAGATTTTCTCTATGCGCTCTTGTTGTCAATATTAAATTCTGCCTATTCAACGAAATTTCGTTTGAAAGTTTGGAGATATTGACGAAAGCGCGTTAGGAAGTGTGAAATGCACGTCATATCGTCAATTTGTCGTTAGTTGATTTGTTGTTGATTCCTTTCCTTGGTTTGTCCTTTATCAGAAAAAATCAAGGTTGTTGTTTGTGATTTGCGGTGCTGAGAAAATTAAGCCAAACGCATTGAAAAGCGGTATGTTAATTACTGCCACAGGACTTTCTATAATCCCTTTAGATTTCGACTCCCATTATCCGCTCCACAAAAACGGCTCTGTAATGCGGGATCGCACTACAGAGCCGTTCCGTTTTTATCACAAAAAATCGCCCCGGACAACACTGCCCGGGGCGAACTTGTTCTATTCCGGAATTACTTGATGATAGTAATGCTTCCGATAACGGGGATAGGCTTCATCTCGCCCTGGGCAGCTGTAATGATTCCATACAGCATTGCTACAAAGCCAATCAGTCCGAATACGCCGCCGATTATTCCTGCGAGAATAGCACCGATGAACGGGATAATGCCGAGAATTCCGCAAACAGCGCCTACAATAGCTTCAATTATAAACAGGACAAGACCCTGGTTTGCATGAAACTTGGTGAAAGAACTGTTTCCGGCAATAAGTGTAATGATGAAAAGCGGTCCAAAATAACTGAGCACGCCCAGTCCCTTTTCTGTAGAATCCATAAATATTACCTCCTGTAATGGGTCCGCCGCCGGAATGCCACATAAACCATGCAGCGGAACGAATCTATGACACGCGATTTACGCAGTATCATCTTACGCTATATAATGCTTTATATAATAATATATCAAAAATCAACTTTTGTCAACTTATTTCAGAGGTTTCAAGGAAATTTATACAAAAAAGCTAAAAATCTGCCTTTTATTTTCCATAATATCGTCGAATCTATCCAAATACTCATATGGGTATTTATGATTCATGATACGCTGTATTCTTCCCGTGCTGCGGTCAACAAGCTTGGTGGAAGCCCCGGCGCCCACCGCGAGGATAGTCTGAAGCTCCTCCATGATGTAAGTGTTGTACAGGCTCTCCGTTCCAGGCTTCGCGTAGCCGGTGTTCTCCTGGTTGTCCGCCGTGTTCTTCTGGCGGTAGAGATAATACGGGATATAGCCGCATTCCGCAAGCTTTCTGTGGGCGTAGTCCACCATGCGCTCCGTTTCTCCGGCGGCGAACTCTCCATCCTTACGGAAAAGCGCAGCCGCACGCTTCAGCGACAGGCTGTGCACCGTGATGTTCTCCGGGGATAGTCCGCAAACTGCGTCAAGGCTCGCCGCAAAGCTGTCGTAATTATCCGACGGCAGTCCGGCGATAAGGTCCATGTTTATTACATCAAACCCTACCTCCCTCGCCATCAGGAAGGCCTGCTCGGTCTGCTCGCTGCTGTGCGCCCTGCCAATAACTTTCAGAACCTCGTCGTTCATCGTCTGCGGATTGACGCTTATCCGTCCCACGCCTGCTGCCTTTATCGCCGTCAGCTTTTCATAGGTGATGGTATCCGGTCTGCCTGCCTCGACAGTGAATTCCCTCACCCGTGACAGGTCGAAGTACTCCAGCGCCGCAAACAGCATTTTCAGCTGCTCTGCGGAAAGCACCGTGGGAGTTCCGCCGCCGAAATAAATAGTATCCGGCACCAGTCCCAGATGACGAGAGATCGTCGCCAGCTGCTTCATCTCCTCTATCATTCGCAGGAGGTATTCATCAAGCCGCGCCGCCGCCTGGCTGACGGAATGCGACACGAAGCTGCAATAACTGCACCTTGTCGGGCAGAAGGGGACAGAAACATACAGGCTGAAGGAATTCGCCGGAATGGAAGCCTCCAGCGGCTTCTGCACCTGCTCTATCTTCCGGGCGATGGCGAGCTTCCGCGGACTTACAAGCAGGGATTCCATCGCCTGGGCGTCTGACAGCTTTGACAGCACCTTGACCGGGCGCACTCCGGTGAGAATGCCCCAGGGCAGGTCGCGTCCGGTGAACTCCCTCAGCGCCTTGTACAAAAGCACGGACATCTCGCGCTCCTGCTCCTTGTCCGGAGTATCCCCGGGCACGATGCGGCTCATGGAATAGTGCTTCCCGCCGCACACAAGCTCCACCGAAAGGCTGACTCCGCCCGGTATCTCCTGCTTCTCCGTAAGGCAGTAGTCCCCCTGGGCGTCCGCCCTGTCCGTGGACAATTTAAGCTCCATCGGCGGAAAGAAGTTCCTGAAAAGCCGCTCAAGCTCATACTGAAATCTGTGGTTGCTGAAAATAAGTGTCATTACTATCTGTCCTTTATTCTTGCGATATACTCTGTCACGAATTCCGGGAAGCGCTCCCGTGGCGCTGTGATAACTTCCGGCGCGGTAATTCCGGCGCCGCGCATGTCCTCCGGGAATACCGCCGCGTCTGCGATATCCAGCAGCGGAACGTCCATCATGCTGTCCCCGGCGCAGATTGTCCTGCGATGGGGCGCGATACGCTCCGCCAGCCGCGCTGCCGCCGCGCCCTTGCAAAGTCCGGCAGGCAGCGCATACACCTTGGAGCCGGTGGAATAGCACCTCACACGCTCCCCGGCGGCTTCCGAAAGCTTCTCGACGGTGCTTTCCGGGTCGCCGGATTTCGTGAACAGGAACATTCCGTCCACCATGCGTATCTCAAAGCAGCGGCAGGGGTCGGATTCCAGCACCCGGCGGCAGTCCGCGAGTTCCCGGGCGGATTCCCGGACGAACCTCATGGAATCCGCCGTCCAGTCCGGGTCGGGAATGCCGTTCACCAACAGCGTTCCGCCGTTGTCCGCCAGGGCGTATTCCGGGCGGAATCCCGGAATGCTTATCCGGCGGAACTGTTCAATGCTCCTTGTCGTGACCGGGATTATATCCAGCCCCGGGAGCAGCTCCGCCTGCCGCGCGGTAATGCAGGATATCTCCTGCCCGTCCTTTGTTTCGCACAGGATATCACCGGGCTGCCTTTTCGCGGCGGAGAATATCAGCGTGCCGTCAAGGTCGGAAAAAAACAAGGCGCGCTCACACATCGCTCATCACCTGTATTATTCCGCAGGCGTGGTAGTTCCGCAGGGGGTATTCCCTGACCTCCACGCCCTTTTCTGCGGCAAGCTCCACCAGGTGCTTCGTCAGCGGACTTCCGGCGTCCCTCAGCAGTATCAGCCGTGGGATCCTGCGAAGCAGCACCCGGGTGGCTTCGCCTATTCCGGGCTTCACCAGTTTGATGTCGCTGACGCCGAAATGCGCGGCGATCTCCCGGGTTTCGGCAAGCCCGCCGGCGGACGCCCTCTCCGGAAGCTCTGCGGCGCCATAGGTCATCTCCTGCTCTATGGCGGAGATATAGGCGTTGGTCAGGTCGATATCCCGGAATTCCCCGAAATACACCGCCCCGTGGAAATCCTCCGGGCGTATGAGGGAATTCAGCACGGTCCTGCTGAAAAGCCCGGAAACCACGCTGTTAAGGCACGCGCAGGGAATGAACATATCCTCGTGGGTACCGCACAGGCGGCATATTCCTGCCGGGTCGGCAAGCACGGCAATCTCGCACATGCGGTCCAGTCTGTCCCTGCCTATCCCGTATTCATACAGAGGGAATCCCTCCAGCGCCTGGCGCAGGGTACGGGCTATCGTGCCCTTCCCGGTCCAGCCGTCGATGAACTGTATCCCCTCCGCAGAGTGCCGCGCCAGGATATATTCCATCGCCCGGCGGTCTATCCCCTTCCCGACGATTATTGAAATAGAGTAATGCGGCAGGGAAACTCCGTACTTCCGGCGGATATAGCGCTTTATCAGCACCCCGGCAGGAGTCCCGGCGCGCGCAAGCGAAACCAGTACGGCACGCCGTCCCTTTTCCGCCCATATCGCTTCGGCAACGGTGCGCACTGCGTCCGCATTCGCCTTCGCCCATAGTTTGAGTCCGCTTTCGTATTCTGCGAAATACTCCGGCAGTGGACGGTATTCCTGCGGCAGGAGTTCGCTGTAGTGCCTGCCGGACTGTATCAGCCGCTCGCGCTCCTCCGGCGGCATTGCCGGGAGCTTTCCGGTGATATCCGTCAGCAGAAGCTGCACGTCCTCCCGGGAATAACTCGTGGGGACAGTGTTTCCGCGCCAGAATATCACGCCGCAGCGCTCACCACGCACCGCTCCGCAGAGCTGCTCAAGCGCGTTTGCGTCCGGTAATTCCGCGTCGGTCATGATAAGGCTGAGGGCGCATTCCGACGTGTTATACAGGTACACTCTGCGTGCGGAATCGTAAACGCTCTGAAGCGAAGTCCTGCTGACGATGGGGTATTCCCCCTCGCCGGGGACAGAAAATCCGTCCCGGGCGCTTCCGTCAGGCAGCATGGGACTTCTGGTGGAGCAGTGCACAACCACCCTGGCGTATTTCCCGGAAAGCAGCTTGCCAAGCAGCAGCGGCGGATAGCAGAATTCCTCTGTGCCGACTATCTCGACAGTCCCGGAGCCGTCCCCGGGGAATTCCTCCGCAAGCTGCGCGCACGCCCTGCGGCACTCCGCAAGGTAGCTGTCCGCATTCACACCCAGTCTGGGGTCCAGCACGCAATTCTTCCGCAGCGACATATCCGGCTTGCGCGGCGCGGCGGAGATATCCGGCGAAATCTGCTCCGGCTCCGCAGTGTTGGTAATATTCCCGGTGTCCGCCAGGGTTACCGGGGTCACTCCGGCGTCCCGGAAGCGCTCCAGGCTCTCCGCCGAAGCGGCAAGGGACGCTGCATAGATACGACAGTCCGGCGCAAGGCAGCCGTCCAGCGCCTTTATCAGTTTCAGCGCTGTGCTGCCGGTGGTGTATTCATCGTCCACCAGCACGACCTGCGCCGCCCGGCGAAAAATATCCTCATCGCGCACGCAGAGATAGTGCTTCTTCGCATGGCTGTGGCTTTCCTCGAATGTTATCGCAGTTGCCCAGTCCGGTAGTTTCTCACGGGTGGTGGTTACAAAGAAGCAATCGTGGAATGCCCCGGCAACTACCGCGCCTATAGCGGTGGCGGTTTCGGCGAACGCAATGACGACTGTGGGCTTCTCCGCCCTGCCGTCCTGGGCTGCCTTCCGCGCCAGGGTTTCGAAATTTTCCAGCGACTTCACCGGGTCGGAGGGGAAATGCTTTGCCTGCCGTGTGTTCACGATGATGTGCGCCCGGTTCGGATTATTCTCGCGCTTTGCCAGAAACAGATGTGATACCAAGGAACTATCGTACGGTTTCATTGTACCCTCCACTATATCCTAAATCATGTTACTTCAGCTCCACCACGGTGACTCCTGCCTCGCCCTCGCCATAGGCGCCCTGGCGGTAGCTCTTGACCGCCGGGTTCGTCTTGAGGGACTGCTGCACCGCTGCCCGGAGCGCTCCGGTGCCCTTTCCGTGGATTATCACCACGGTGCTTATTCCGCTCAGTTGTGCGCCGTCGATAAATCGCTCGACCTCAAGCACGCCCTCGTCGGACATCATTCCGCGAATATCCAGTTCCATGCCGCCGCGGCGGTTCATATTGGATGTCACCTGCTTCTTTACGCTGCCGCCGACGGATTTCTGCGGCTGCTGCTTTTTCTTGTTCTCAACCAGGCGCAGATTCTTCTGGTTGGTCTTTATCTTCATCATGCCCACCTGGACATAGCATGTGCCGGACATATTCGGCACTGTCATCAGCACGCCCTCTTTCCGGGTGTCGGCAAGCATCACGGTGTCCCCTGCCTTGAGCGGACGCGGCAGCACATAGGAGTCAATATGCCGCTGTACTACGGGATTCGCGTCGTCCTGCATTCTGTTGAGGGCGCTGTTGGTCTTTCCCTTGGCGGCGCTGAGTCCCTGTCGGAGCGCTTCCTTGTCCTTGACTTTCTTCAGTTCCTCAAGTTCGTTCAGCAGCTGATTGGAGCGGAAACGGGTCTCTTCCACGATGGACATGGCGCGCTGGCGTGCGCTTTCAAGCTCCTTCTCCTTCTGCTGCTCCAGGTCGGACAGCTTCTGCTTCAACTCGCTCTCGGTCATCTTCGCGTTGCGCTCGGATATTGCGGCGCTTTCCTTGAGCGCCTCCAGTTCCTGCCGGGACTTCTCAAGGGCGTCCACCACCTGCTCGAACCGCTTATTCTCGGTGCTGACAAGCTCCTTGGCGCGGTCGATTACATAGTCCGGCATTCCCAGGCGCTGGGATATCGCGAACGCGTTGGATTTGCCGGGAACCCCGACAATAAGCCGATAGGTCGGCTTGAGCGTATTCACGTCGAATTCACAGGAGGCGTTCTCAACTCCCTCGGTCTGAAGAGCGTACATCTTGACCTCCTGGTAATGCGTCGTGGCGGCGACCTTTGCGCCCTGTTCACGCAGGGTGCTGAGTATCGACACGGCAAGCGCCGCGCCCTCCACGGGGTCGGTGCCGCTTCCCAGCTCGTCTATGAGCACCAGGCTGCGGTCGTCCGCCAGGGAGAGTATCTTCACCACGTTCACCATATGCGATGAGAACGTGGAAAGACTCTGCTCGATACTCTGCTCGTCGCCGATATCAACGTAGATACCGCCGAATATTCCCACCTCGGAGCCGTCCCCGGCAGGTATCATAAGGCCGCACATCGTCATCAGAGTGAGAAGACCTATAGTCTTGATCGCCACAGTCTTACCGCCGGTGTTCGGACCGGTTATCATCAGGCTGGAATACGCTCCGCCAAGTTCCACGGTTATCGGCACGACGGAATTCTGGTCGATGAGCGGATGCCGCGCCTGGTGCAGGGAAATCCTCGGCTCGGATACGATATTCGCAGCCACGCCGCGCATTTTCGCGCCGAGATTCGCCTTGGCGAAGTACAGCTCCAGTATCTGAGCCACGCGGAAGTTGTTCGCAATGCTGTCCGCGTTCTCACCTACCCGGGCTGAAAGCTCCTGGGTGATCCGCTCTATCTCCGCCTGCTCCCGGGACTTCAGCACGCGTATCTCGTTGTTCGCCTCAACAACGCTCATCGGCTCGATGAAGAAGGTCTGACCGGTGGCGGAGGTGTCGTGCACAAGTCCGGAAACCTCGTTCTTGTACTCGCTGCGCACCGGGACAACGTACCGCCCGTCACGCATGGTGACAATTGCCTCCTGGAGGAATTTCTGTGTGCTGCGGCTCCTGATCAGCTTGTCCAGCTGCTCGCGGATATTCATACCCTGGCGGACTATGCGCTTTCTGATGGAGGCAAGCTCCGGACTGGCGGCGTCAGACATCTCCTCCTCGGAGATTATGCTCTCGGAAATACGCTGCTCAAGATCCTTGATCGGGTAAAGTTCCCTGAAGTACTCCGACAGGGAATTCTCCATGCTCTCGCACTGACCGAACCAGTCGCAGAGCATATTCGTTTCGCGCAGGATATCCGCAACGTCCAGCAGCTCCCGGAAAGAGAGCGCGGAACCGCTCTTGCAGCGGCGCAGGGAAAAGGAGATATCCTTTATCCTGCGAAACCGCGGAGTGCCGAATTTTGCGGAAAGAGTGAATGCGTCGTTTGTTTTCTGTAATTCCCGGCGTATTTCCGCCTCGTCAAAGGACGGGGACAATTTCAGCGCCTTGTCGCGACAGGAATCGCTGCTGGTCTGCTCTGCCAGCAGCTCGAGTATCTTGTCAAGTTCCAGCTTCTTATAGTATTTATTCATTTTCTCACCTTTTCATACATCTGCATGTAACGGGTCGTATCGCATTTTTACACAGGTGATTTTATTATACCCCCAAACCGCAGAATTGTCAACAGAGAACAGCGCAAACAGCGGATTAATGCAAGGAAATGCCGTACGGGCATTGTGCAAATCCAACAAAAACGGCGGTCTGGTTTGCCGCGTCTAACTGCGTTAGTTACAAAAAACCAAGTTTCGTACAACTAACTTATATTTTGATATTGACAAAATTGCAGCGAGGTAGTATCATATAACCTGGTTAGCAAGCTCTAACGTACTTGAGTCCAACATATCAGACAATGCTAATAAAATTTACAATATTGGAGGGACGAATATGATGCCGCTCACACTTGCGTCAGTAGGTGAAGAAAACATGATAAAAAAAGTCGGCGGAAATCCCGAGACCAGAAAGTTCCTTGAGAGCCTGGGGTTTGTTGCAGGCAGCATGGTGACCGTTATCAGCGAGATATCCGGTAACGTCATCGTGAACGTAAAGGAAGCCCGGGTAGCCGTATCAAAGGAAATGGCAGCCAAGATAATGATATGACAAAACAAGTCATGGAATATTATACACTATAAGGAGGAAGGATCAATGGCAACACTGAAGGAAGCAAAGGTAGGAGAAACCGTTACCGTGAGAAAACTGAACGGCGAAGGCGCCATCAAGCGCAGGATCATGGACATGGGTCTTACCAAGGGCACCGAAGTCTATATCCGCAAGGTGGCTCCGCTGGGAGATCCCATCGAGGTCACAGTAAGAGGCTATGAGCTGTCGCTGCGTAAGGCAGACGCTGAAATGGTCGAGATCTGATCACATACTGAGAAGATACATAAAGGCGCAGCATAATGTTAGCCAAATCTAACAAATCATCATAAAATTGAGAGGAGAAAGTCACATGGACATCAGAATAGCGCTCGCAGGCAACCCTAACTGCGGTAAGACAACGCTCTTCAATGCGCTGACAGGCTCCAACCAGTTCGTAGGTAACTGGCCGGGAGTCACTGTTGAGAAGAAAGAGGGTAAGCTGAAAGGCAGAAAGGACGTTATAATCACCGACCTGCCGGGTATCTACTCCCTTTCCCCCTACACACTGGAGGAAGTCGTTGCGAGAAATTACCTTGTAGGCGAGCGTCCTGACGCAATACTCAACATCATCGACGGTACCAACCTGGAGCGTAACCTCTACCTCACCACGCAGCTGGTAGAGCTGGGTATTCCGGTAGTTGCGGCCGTGAACATGATGGATGTCGTAAAAAAGAACGGCGACAGGATCAACACCGAACAGCTGGCAAAGGAACTCGGCTGCGAGGTTTGCGAGATCTCCGCTCTGAAAGGCACCGGTATAACCGAGGCAGCTCAGAAGGCTATCAGGGCGGCTGAGGCAAAGGAAAAGATGATACCTCAGCACACCTTCAGCGGAGTAGTCGAGCATGCCATCGCCCATATTGAGGAAGCAGCCCTCCACGATCTTCCCGAGGCGCAGCAGCGCTGGTATGCGATCAAGATCTTTGAGCGTGACGAAAAAGTCCTGGAGATGATCAAGATCCCCAAGGAAACGATGGAGCACATCGAAAAGGACATCAAGGCTGCTGAAACAGAGCTTGACGACGACGCAGAATCCATCATCACAAACGAGCGTTACGTTTACATATCCACCATCATCAAGGGCTGCCTGACAAAGAAGAACAAAGGCGGTCTGACAGTATCCGATAAGATCGATAAGATCGTAACCAACCGCTGGCTCGGTCTGCCGATCTTCGCGGTCGTAATGTGGCTGGTTTACTACGTTTCCATGGTAACAGTCGGCGCAAACGCTACCGGATGGGCTAACGACGGTCTGTTCGGCGACGGCTGGTTCGCACTCGGAATAGGCAGAGGAGCATACGACGAGGCTTCCGAGGAATACGGCGACGCAATGAGCGCTCTGGACGCATTCGGCGTTGCCCCCGACCTTGAGGACGAGGAATTCGACGCTGACGCGGCGCTCGCTGACATCACCGCGTTCACCCCTGCGGAGGAATCCGTTCCCTACGAGGTAGAGGACGAGGAAACCCTCGCAGTGAGCGAGATCACCGTTTACGCTTCTGAGATCCCTGCTGACGCAGACGAGGAGGAGACCCTCGGCACAACCTACGCTGACGCAGTGGCTTACTTCACCGAGAACGGCTTTGACGAGCCTGATCCTGCTTCCTATGGTCCGTGGGTACCTGGTATCCCGGTTCTGGTCGAGAACGGTCTGGACGCGATCAACTGCGTTGACTGGCTGAAGGGTCTTATCCTCGACGGTATCGTAGCCGGCGTTGGCGCGGTACTCGGCTTCGTTCCCCAGATGCTCGTACTGTTCATCTTCCTGGCATTCCTTGAGGCGTGTGGTTACATGGCGCGTGTTGCATTCGTACTCGACCGTGTATTCAGAAAGTTCGGTCTTTCCGGTAAGTCCTTTATCCCGATCCTCATCGGTACCGGCTGCGGTATCCCTGGTATCATGGCTTCCCGTACAATTGAGAACGAGCGCGACCGCCGCATGACCGTAATGACCACGACCTTTATCCCCTGCGGCGCTAAAGTACCGTTCATCGCAATGATCGCAGGCGCTATCTTCGGCGGCTCTCCGTGGGTATCCACCGGCGCCTACTTCATCGGTATCGCAGCGATCATCATTTCCGGTATCATTCTGAAGAAAACAAAGATGTTCGCCGGCGATCCTGCTCCGTTCGTTATGGAGCTGCCTGCTTACCACTGGCCTACAGTAGGCAACGTACTCCGCTCCATGTGGGAGCGCGGCTGGTCCTTCATCAAGAAGGCTGGTACCATCATCACACTGTCTACCATCTTCGTCTGGTTCACCTCTTATTTCGGATTTGTTGACGGCGCATTCCAGATGCTTGACGAAAGCCAGATGGATTCCTCAATACTCGCCGCCATTGGCAGGGCTATCTGCTGGATATTTGCTCCTCTTGGCTGGGGCGACTGGCAGGCTACCGTTGCAGCTATCACCGGTCTTGTTGCTAAAGAGAACATCGTCGGCACCCTCGGCGTACTCTACGGCGGCGGAGATCAGTCCGTATACGCAGCAATGGGCGCAGCGTTCACCAGCGTAAGCGGTATGTCCTTCCTGATATTCAACCTGCTGTGCGCACCCTGCTTCGCAGCAATGGGCGCTATCAAGCGTGAGATGAACAACAGAAAGTGGTTCTGGTTCGCCATCGGTTACGAGTGCGGCTTCGCTTATGTGATCGCCCTCATCGTAAACCAGCTCGGCAACCTCTTTACCGGCACACTGATGACCGCTGGCAGCGGCGCTGTTTGCAACATCATCAGCCTGATATTTGCAGTGGCTCTGCTGGCAGGTCTTGTTTACATGCTCTTCAGACCCTACAAGGAGTCTACCAAGCTCACAAAGAAGATTAAGGTTTAATTGCTGATATTTGCGGGCGGCTGGGGCAACTCTGCCGCCCGGTATTTTTCGGGAGATGCTTATTATGCTGGAATTCCTACAGAACAACTGGGGCAGCCTGATGGTCGGCGCCATTATTCTTGCCGTCGTCGTGCTTATCGTAATAAAACTGGTGCGCGACAGAAAAGCAGGCAAATTCACCTGTGGCGGCAACTGCGGATCCTGCGGCGCCTGCAAGGGGCATTGCAGCGCATGCTCCCAGACGCACACTGGCTCCGGAGGCAGAAAATAAACTAAGGCAGCCGCACCATCGTGAAGCGGATTGCCTAAACAGGAGGAACACGATGTTGACCTACGCACAGAAAAAATACCTCTTTGCGATCTACAGACTCGGAAACAAGGGCGGAGTGATAAGCTCCTCGGACATTTCCAGGCTTGTGGGAGTGACAAAAGCCAGCACTGTCAAGATGACGCAGCGGCTCACGGACGAAGGCTATATCCTGAAGGAACCCTACGGTAAGATAGTGCTGACCGACGAGGGTGCCAAGGCCGCCTCCTCACTGTTCACAAGCAGTCTGATCCTATGCGATTTTCTCCGGAACAAGGTCGGTATCGATGAGAACAATGCCGACTCGGATGCTGTAAAAATTGTAACGCAGGTATCCGAGGACACGGTTGATAAACTTGTTAAATACGCATTAGGAGATGCAGCACATGCCTGAAACACTGATAACGGCAGCCATTATTGCGGTGCTCGCGGTCATCTGCGTTATCGCAGTCCGCAGCATTATAAAGCGCGGAAAGCAGGGCTGCTGCGGAGCCGGCGGCGGTGATATCGCCGAAAATATCGTCAAGGATACCTCCGGGTACTCCCACAGCTACTCCGTGAAGATCGGCGGAATGCACTGCGACAAGTGCGCAAGCCGTATAGCGCTCGCATTCAACCGCCAGGACGGAGTATTCGCGAAGGTGAGCTGGAAGGACGGCTCCGCTGATATCCTCTCCGAGAATCCCCTTTCGGAGCTGCAGATACGCAGCACCATTATGGGGCTTGACTACACGGTAGAGAAAATCACGGACGCATCAAAGAAGCAATAACAGAACTCCCCCGGAACTGCAATGCGGTCCCGGGGGGCTTTTTTATTCAGCTGTGATCACTCCGCGTAATCGCTGTCGATTCCAACCTTGGCGAGCGCTTTCTGCTCCGCCTCCAGAGCCATCGCCTGCTCACGCTGGATATCCTCATGCACTGACAGCATAGGCTCCACGTCAAGATGCCGCACATGGCGGTCTATGTAGTTCTTCGTGCACTTGTACACCATCGGCGAAAGCACCAGCACTCCGATAAGGTTCGGGATCATCATCATTCCGTTGAATGTGTCGGAAAGCTCCCATGCGAGGTTCTCGCCCATGGTAGCGCCGCCCATTACAGCAGCGACGAACACGACCTTGTAGTAGATCGTCGCCTTTGTGCCGAACATGTATTCAAACGCCTTAGTTCCGTAATGGCTCCATCCAAGCGCCGTGGAGAACGCGAACAGCAGCAGCGCAATCGCCACGAAATAACGTCCGATATCGCCGAAATTCGTCTGGAACGCAACGCCCACGATCGAGCCGGTGTTTTTCGCAAGATCCGAGTATTCCGCCGCAAGTCTGCCGGTGGAGAGGTCGAAAAGCCCGGAGGAAAGTATCGTGAACGCAGTCAGTGAGCATACCACGATGGTGTCCGTGAATACGCTGAAGATTCCCCACATACCCTGGCTCACAGGCTCCTTAACGTTGGAGTTGCAGTGCACCATTACCGAGGAGCCAAGCCCGGCTTCGTTGGAGAACACGCCGCGCTTCATGCCCATCTCGACCGCCATCTTGACGCCCTGGCCGACAAGTCCGCCGGCGACAGCCTCAACGCCGAATGCGCTCTCGAATATCGCCGCGAAAACCGCGCCCAGCTGAGAGATGTTCTTTATGCATACCGCCACAGTACCCAGGAGATAAATGACTACCATCACCGGTACGATCTTTTCGGTTACCAGCGCAATACGCTTGATTCCGCCGATAACTACCAGTGCCGCAACTATCATCAGCACGATTCCTGTCAGCCAGTTGGGGATTCCGAAAGTGCTGTTCATGTTGGTGGATATCGTGTTGATCTGGGTCATATTGCCTATGCCGAACGACGCAAACAGGCAGAATACGCAGAACATAACAGCCAGGACGGAGCCTAGCACCTTGCAGTGCTTTTTGGAGCCAAGCCCGTGCCTGAGGTAATACATCGCGCCGCCGCTCCACTCGCCGTCCTTGTTCTTGACGCGGTAGAGGATACCCAGGACGTTCTCGGCGAAATTCGTCATCATTCCGAAGAATGCCATCACCCACATCCAGAACACTGCGCCAGGTCCGCCCGTGACTATTGCGGAGGCGACGCCGGCGATATTACCCGTGCCGACCGTGGACGCAAGCGCCGCACAGATACTCTGGAACTGGGAAATCTGCTTGTCCTTGGTGTGCTTTGTAACGCTCCTGTCCTTGAATACAGCACCGATGGTGCACCTGAACCAGCGCCCGATATGGGACACCTGGAAGCACTTGGTCAGCACAGTCATGAGAACTCCCACAAAGAGCAAGAGTATCAGCGCCGGCCAGCCCCAGACAACGCTGCTTATTGCATTGTTGACAGTTCTCACTCCGGCAAGGAATGCGTTTTCCTCCGCCGCAGCCGCCTCAGCCGTTGCTGATATCATCAGTAAATTGATCATATATTCTATCTCCCGGAAGCGGAACTTGTCCGCATAATAATCTATTCTATTATACACCAAACAGACACAAATTGCAAATAATTCCCCCATAGCATTTTGCACAAAAATATTGGTAGTATATTACAATTGAGCATTTCAGCTGGGATTTCTACCTTTCTGCTCCGGTTGACGGAGCGGATTTTGCATGTTTGTCAAATAATGGAATGTAATTTTCACTAAATATTTATGGCAAAACCCACAAAAACATTTGCTTATTGTTGCAACGCTATCTGTGCTTGTGCTATAATATAATAAATAAGTATGGCATTATATTCCGCCATAAAAAAGGAGAAAAGACCTTGGAAAAACAACGACCTCTTATCGGCATAATTGCCGCTGAAGCGGAATACATATTTTTTAACCGTTCGCTGGAATGTATCCAGAAGGAACTTTTTGTGGCGGATATGGACGCGGCTATCTTTTCATCGCTGATGATGTCCGGAAACCAGGAGTTCGATGCTGCGGAGAACTCCGTATACGACCTTATAAATCTTGACCTGCTGGACGGCATAATCATCTTCCCGACCAGCATTAACGACATTGCCTCCAGGGACAAGCTCATCGAGCGTATACGCAGAGATTTCAAGGGACCCATGCTTTCCTATGACTGCGGCGTTGAGGGATTCGACCACGCTATATACAACTACGAACCGGTGGTGGATATGGTTATCGGCCACCTTGTGGACAAGCACGGCGTAAAGACCGCCGACTTCGTCGGCGGCCCCTCAGATGATTTTCACAACACCATTCAGCGGTACTTCGTCCAGTCGATGAAGCGCCGCGGCATCAGCATTCCCGAAAACCGTATCCATCACGGCAAGGACTGGTTAAGCGATTTCTCGACAATCGCCGATGAGATAATCGCCAACGGACTTCCGGACGCGATTGTCTGCTGCTCCGACCTGACGGCGGTGCAGGTGCTTTCCGCGCTCTCGGATAAGGGCGTGAAAGTACCTGAGGACGTACTGCTCACCGGTTTCAACCAGAAGGAGCCTTACGGCACCGACTATCTCAATATCACCTCCGCGCTGCGCGACCCCACAATAATGGCGCGCAATGCTGCAAGGTTCATAATATCCAGGATACGCGGCGAGGAATTCGCTCCGGAATCCGACAAATGTCCGGCGACCCTTCAGCCCGGCTACACCTGCGGCTGCGACAGGCTCAATCTCGGCACGCTCTGCAATGAGGCGCTGGCGCAGATGACCGTAATGCAGCACAGCGGCGTGGATTCCTACTATAACTTCATGTCCGAGGACATGATCGCCGCCGAAACCTTCTACGACTACCTCTGGAAGGTGGACTGGTATACTCATTTTCTCGGCGACATCAAGGGATTCTGGATGTGCTTCAACAACAAGGTAATGCACAACGCAGTCCCCGAGCCGGGATTCACCGACCGTATCAGCCTGTCAATGCAGCGCGTCAACGGCAAGGGAAACGTCGATATGATGAGGAAGTTTCCCCGGGAACAGATGCTCCCTGCAATATTTGAGAAGCGCAGCGAGCCGTCGGCATATATCTTCACCTCTCTCCACTTCATGGGTGTGAACTATGGATATGTGGTGCTTTCCTATGGCAACACCGGACACATTTACGACAAGACATATGTAAAGTGGCTCAGAAGCGTTGCCTGTGCGCTAGAAAAACAGCGGCGACACATTCTGTACAACGACGCTGTCACCGACGCCCAGGTGCGCGATTCCCTCACCGGTCTGCTCAATATGCGCGGATATACCCGCATAATGACCGAGCGCTGCGGAAAGTTCAACGACCCCAACAAGCTGCTGAGAATCATCTCCATCGACGTTGAGAACCTCAAGGGCATAAACGACACCTACGGCTATTCCGAGGGCGACCGGGTGCTTTCCGCACTTGGCGTGGCTCTCTCAAATGCGGCCGGCGACAGCGATATCGTGGTAAGAGTCAGCGGCGATGAATTCTTTATCGCCGGGATACTCGACAAGGATTCCGTGGACGACGTCCCGAACCGCCTTCAGCGTACGCTGGACTCCCTGAACAGCCGCCACGACAGCGAATACGGCGTGAACATCTACACCGCTTCCGTATCCGCGCCGATAACCGATAAATCCATTCTGGAGAAGCTGCCCTACGACGCCGCTTATCAGCGTACAATGTCCAAGGATAACCACACCAAGATGCACAAGACCGCCGATGTCGCAGTCGAAACCTTCGACCCGGAGGAGCGCCAGAATGTTATCCGCCTGCTGAATGAAAATCTGTTCACATACAACTTCCAGCCGATCGTAAACGCGCGATCAGGCGCTATCTATGCGTATGAGGCGCTGATGCGTTCCGGCGAGGGATTCCGGCTGTCGCCGCTGACGATTCTCACCCACGCCGAGGCGCTGGACAGGCTCAACGACGTTGAGAAGTGCACTATGTTCAACACCATGCAGTTTGCCAAGGAAAACCAGGAACTGCTTGCCGGAAAACTGCTGTTCATCAACAGCATACCTGCCTGCACGCTCCCCGACCCGGATTTCGAGCAGCTCTATCAGCTGTACGGCGACGTCATGAAAAACATCGTCGTGGAATTCACCGAACAGACCGAGGCAAGCTCCAGCCAGCTGAAAACGCTGCTTGAGAGAAGCCAGCGCTGCGGATTCCAGATAGCGATAGACGACTACGGCACAGGGTATTCCAACATCAGCAACCTGCTGACATTCATGCCCAACGTCGTGAAGATCGACCGCAGCCTTATCATGAATATCCACAAGGATAAGCGCAAGAAGCACTTCACGCGCAATATCATAGACTACGCGCATGACAACAACTTCATGGCTCTGGCGGAGGGCGTGGAGCTTTCAGAGGAACTCCAGACCGTTATCGGAATGGGTGTGGATCTTATCCAGGGCTATTACACCGCCAAGCCGACTGCGGATATAGTTCCGGCTATCTCCCCGGATATCGTCCAGGAGATCATCGAGTGCAACCGCATGGCAGACAACCGCCGCCCGAAAAAGACGTATTTCACCGGAGATGAACGCGAAATCTCGCTGATGGCGCTCGACCTTGACGGATACACGGATGTAATGATCAACAAGCCGAATTACTGCCTGAACGGAAACCGCAGCTACACCTCAGAAATGGCGATCCGTGCAAAGAATAACTGCGACTGCCGCCTTGACCTGGTGGACATCACCCTCCGGAACGAAAGCACCGGTGCCGCAGTGACTGTCGGACAGAACAGCACCATGACGCTGAACGTCATCGGCGAAGTCAGCATAATCGGCGGAATATACGTTCCGTCCGGCTCCACGCTGAAGATTACAGGAAGCGGTTCGCTGACCATAAACTCAGCAGCGGCGCAGACCTACGCGATCGGCTCAGGGAGCACTCTTCCCTACGGAAACATCGAGATCGACATGTCCGGCGGAATTTACATCAACCTGGACAGCGAGAAGAGCGTTGCCATCGGTGGGCGCAGCAATGACGGCGGCTCACATATCCGTATCTGCTGCAAGGAGCTGAACATCAGGCAGATGGGCAAGCACACCCTGGGCATAGGCAGCCTGCTCTCACCGGCGGATATCTCTATCACCGGTACGCGCTTCAACATCGAGCACCACTCCAAGACCGCGCTGGGAATCGGCAGTTTCAGCGATCCATGCAATATCTCCGTTTCCGACGGCAGCATGGGATTCACGATGTCCGGCGATAAAGTCGGCGGAATCGGCTCTTTCAACTCCTGCGTCGGAAAGATCACGATATCCAGCATGCGCATAACCACTGAATTCAAGGCGAAGGAGATCATCGGCATAGGCGCAGACAAGCAGTTCGGTATAATCAACATGTCCGACTGCACGTTCAACTCCCTTATTGAAGGCGCTGAATCCGTGGCGATAGGCTCGGCGGACTGCGAAGGCACCCTGAGCATGCGCAATTGCAGCGGTGATATCACGGTGCACTCCAGCACCAAAACTCTCCTGGGAGTAAAGCCGGAGAACCTCATCATGGAAAGCTCCGGACTGGATTTCAAGGACTGAACGCAATAAACAAATATCCGCGGACGGGAGTTTCCGCGGATATTTTTATGCAGCTAAAAAGGTGGGAACTCACATTCCCACCTCTGTTTGTATTATCAGCCGGAAGCGAGGAGCACATCTCCCTCGTCCGGTACCTGCGCGGAAACCGGCTCGAAATGCTGGACTTCCTTGCCCTGGTTCCAGTCCACAAGCTCCATCAGGCGCTTATCCATCAGGGTGTATCCGTGGCGGTAAAGCTCCATTATCTTGCGGCTGTCCTGCTCGAACTTGGATATCGTAGGGATCTGCGGACGGATAACGAACGCCTTTCCCTCTTTCTGAAGCTTATCCATCAGCACCGCAGTCTTGTTGTAGTTCTCCACGCGCTCCATGCACGCCTCAACGAAGTTGGGGTAATCCTTGTACATGTGGTTTATCACCTTGCGGAACTTAGCGTAGTTCGTCGGCGCAACGCTGGAATCCGGCTTGGTGAGCACGATAACCACCTTGTCACAGCCCATCTCAAGCGCATGCTCTATCGGTATGGAATCCGCAATGCTGCCGTCGAGATAATGCTTTCCGCCCATCTCCACAGGGTCGCACAGCATGGGCACCGAGCAGGTCGCCTTGACGATAGTCAGCAGCCGCTGCTCATTGCTGGTTTCGGAGAAGAACTCCGCCTTGCCGGTTTCGCAGCAGGTGCAGGCGTATTCCACGTCAATGCCGCTCTTGAAATATGTATCAAAGTCAAACGGGAACTGCTTGTAGGGATACTCAAACGCCATCTTGTCGAGGTTGATTATCTTGTGCACCTCGATGAACTGCTTCAGCCCGAAATACGACTCGGATTTCGGGGCGTTTATCTGCCTTGCGGTACGCCCGATCTGCCGGGACACATAGCTCATTGCGTTTCCGCCGCCCGCGGAAACTCCAACGACATAGGGGTAGTATATTCCGTTTTCCATCAGGCGGTCGAGTACACCTGCCGTAAAAATTCCCCTCACGGCTCCGCCCTCAAGTATCAGTCCTGTTTTCATAATATTCACCACCATAAAGTTTCAGACAGTCGTCCATTCTCTTTTATGGTAGTATTCTACCACTTTAAAATCAACTTTTTGTAAACTTGCAGAATTTAACTATTCACGTTTTCGACAAATTACAGCAGCTGGAAACTGCCTTTTCCGGGCAAAATATATAATCGTCAGTTCCAGCCGTAGTCGCCGTTTGTACCGAACAGCCTTTCCACATTGCTACGAAGCATTCTGCTCTTCTCGTCAGAAAGCGTGGGATCCGCCCGGAGTATCTCCCCGGCGAGTCTGTCCACTTCCTCCAGCACAGCGGAATCGTCTGCGATATCCGCTACTTTGAGCGGCGGAAGTCCGTGCTGTTCCCTGCCGAAGAAGTTTCCCGGTCCCCTCAGCCGCAGGTCCTCCCGGGCTATCTCGAAGCCGTCCGTGGTGCGCACCATAACGTCCGTGCGCGCCTTCGTGTATTCGCTCCTGCTGTCGGACATGAGAATGCAGAAGCTCTGCTCGCTGCCTCGTCCGACGCGGCCGCGCAGCTGGTGCAGCTGTGATAGTCCGAACTGCTCCGCATCCTCGATGAGCATCACGACTGCGTTCGGAACGTCTATCCCGACCTCGATAACGGTGGTGGATACCAGCAGTTTCAGGATTCCGGACTTGAACTCCGCCATCACGCGGTCCTTTTCGGACTGCTTCAGCTTCCCGTAAAGCAGCCCGGTGGGGATATCCCGGAAATCGCCGTTTACCAGTCCGTTATAGTACTCAATGGCGCTAGCCTTCTCGCTCTTCCCCTCGGAATTCTCCACCAGGGGGCACACGATGTACGCCTGCCGCCCGGCGGCGATGTGCTTCTTTATGAAGTTGTACACCCTCTGCCGGAATGTGCTGTCCACCGCGTAGGTCTTTACCGGGAGCCTGCCCCGGGGCATTTCGTTCAGCACGGATACCTCCAGGTCGCCGTAGACTATCAGCGCCAGCGTCCGTGGGATAGGCGTCGCGGACATCGCGAGAATATGCGGAGCCGCGCCCTTTTCCGCCAGTGCAGCGCGCTGTGCAACGCCGAAACGGTGCTGCTCGTCAACTATCACCAGCCCGGTGTTCTTAACGACAGATGATTTCTGGATTAGCGCCTGGGTCCCGATGAGAACTACGGTTTCGCCGCTCTCCGCCCGGGCGCGGACTTCCGCCTTCTGCTTCGCGGTCATGCTGCCGGAAAGCAGCTCCACCCTCACGCCAAGCGGCTCCAGGAGCTCCGAGAAAGTCCGGTGGTGCTGCTGGGCGAGGACTTCCGTCGGAGCCATCACCAGCGCGGAATACCCGTTGCGGCAGCAGAAATACGCGGCTGCGGCGGCGACCAGCGTCTTACCGCTGCCGACATCGCCCTGCACCAGCCGGTTCATGGGGTATTCACGCTGCATATCCCGGATACAGTCCGACACGGCGTTCAGCTGCGCCCCGGTGGGCTGGAACGGGAGCCGCTCCCACAGATCCGAAATGCTGATATCCCTCATGACCGCGCCGGAGCGCTCCCTTCCGCGGCTCTTCATCAGGGACAATCCCAGCTTCAGGGTCAGCAGCTCCTCGAACACCAGACGACGGCGCGCCGCGGTGTATTCCTCCCGCGACTGCGGAAAGTGTATCTGCTGCACCGCCTGTTTCCGGGAGATCAGTCCCACCCGGCGCAGTAACCCCTCCGGGAGCGTTTCCGGGAGTTCCACCAGCGAGAGCGCAGTCCGGACGTTCGCCGAAACCATGTTGTTGGTAAGCCCGGCGGTCAGCGGATATTTCGGCATAAGTCCGCCCTGGGTGACCTCCACGAACAGCGGAGAGCCGACCTGCAATCTCACCATGTCCCCGGATATCTTGCCGTAGAAGAGATACTCGTGATCCTCCTCCAGCTTCGCAAAGGTGTATTTCGCGTTGAAGAACACCGCGGTGATGTTCCCGGTGCCGTCCGTAAGCTCCGCCTTGTACAGCGCCATTCTCGCGTATTCGCTGAAAGGCGCGGTCTTTCTCTTCACAAATGCACGGAAGGCGCAGACCTCGCCGATCTGCACCTCCGCTATCTTTTTCGGGCAGGTGAAATCAACGTAATCCCTGGGATACAGCTCGATCAGCTGCTCCACGGTATCCACGCCGAGTTTCTTGTAAAGCTCCGCCCGTTTTGGTCCTACGCCCTTGAGATAGGTTATTTCCATCACTCTACAGAAATTATGTAGTAGTACACCGGCTGTCCGCCGTTTACAAGGTTGATCTCAATGCTGTCGCTTATCCTTGCACGCAGCTGCTCATACGCCGCATTCGCTGCCTCGTCGGTGACGTCGGAGCCATACATCAGCGTAACATAGCTGCTGGAGCCGCTGATAAGGCGCTTGGTGAGCTTGGTTAGAGCCTTGGTGACGTCCTTATCGGTGAACACGATCCTGCCGTTGTCCATCGCGAGTATCTCGCCCTGCTTGATCTTGTGTCCGTCGTATTCACTGTCGCGCACCGCATAGGTGATCTGACCGCTCTGCACTCTTCCGAGGGCTTCCGTCATGTTGCTGCGGTTGGTGGTGAAGTCAGCGCCGGGGTCAAAGTTCATCAGCGCGGTAATTCCCTGGGGGATAGTACGGGACTGCAGCACGCATACGTTCCTGTCTGCAAGCGAAACCGCCTGCTCCGCCGCCATGATGATGTTCTTGTTGTTCGGGAGGACGAACACGTTATGCGCCGGAGTCTGTCCGATAGCCTCCAGAATATCCTCCGTGGACGGATTCATCGTCTGTCCGCCGCGCACCACGTTATCCGCTCCCAGATCCCGGAACAGCGCCTCGATACCTGCGCCTGCCGCTACCGCCACGAATCCGAAATCCTTCTCGGGCTTCACGGGGATCTTGCGGTTCTTCTGGACTGCCTCGTCCGCCTTGATGATGTTGTGGTGCTGCTCGCGCATATTCTCGATCTTCATCTTGGTAAGATCGCCGAACTTCAGTCCCTCCTCAATTGCCTTGCCGGGGTGGTTGGAGTGTACATGCACCTTGATTATGTCATCGTCATCTACAACGACAACGCAGTCGCCGATGGTTTCCAGGAATGCACGCAGCGCGGTCGCGTCCTTTGCGCCCTGCTTCTTGTTGACGATGAACTCCGTGCAGTAGCCGTAGTGTATCTCCTCCTCGGCAGCGCCTGCCGCAGCCACCGCCGCCGGAGCCGCCGGCTTGGTTTCACTCTCGGAGCGTATCATGCTGCCCCCGGAAATAACCTCCAGCATACCCTCAAGAATAACCAGAAGTCCCTTACCGCCGGCGTCCACAACGCCAGCCTTCTTGAGCGCCGGGAGCAGGTCAGGGGTCTTGGCAAGGCTCTTTTCGCCCTCGGCGATGAATTCACGCAGGAATTCTGCGGCGTCGCCGCCCTCCTTAGCCATATCCTTGGTGTTCTCCCACGCTTCTCTTACGACAGTGAGGATAGTACCCTCGGTGGGCTTCATGACGGATTTATACGCAGCGTCCACGCCGATCTTGAATGCATCGGAAAGCTGCTTTGCGTCAGCCTCTGACTGCCCTGCAAGTCCCTTGGAAAGCCCACGGAAAATCAGCGACAGAATAACGCCGGAATTACCTCTCGCACCGCGCAGCATTGCGGATGCGGTGAGCTTTGCGGCATCGCCGGCGGAAATGGCGTCGGACGCCTGTTTTAACTCCGCCAGGGCGTTGCCGATGGTCATGGACATATTGGTTCCTGTGTCGCCGTCGGGCACGGGGAATACATTCAGCTCGTCCACGGCGAGCCTGTTATTGGAAATGTTGTTTGCGCCCGAGATGACTGCGTCCCGGAACAGCTTTCCTGTAATCATCATTGGTATTGCGATCCCTTCCTGTATTTGTGATTGTTGGGACCTCTGAAACGCGTGCACTGCACATTGTGCCCGCATGAAGTTTTCAGAAGCGACCTTAAGTTTTTATCTCATCGACATAGACGTTGACACGCTCGACTGAAATTCCCGTGCTCTCCTCCATGACGTATTTCACCTTGTTTATTATGCTCTTAACCACCGTGCCGACATTTACGCCGTAAAGCACCGTGATGTGCAGGTCTACGACCAGCTTGTCCTTCCCTGCCCGGACATTGATTCCACGCTCGAAGCTGCGCCGCTTCACGAACGGGAGCGCCGCCATAAGCGTCTGCTTCGCGCTGCTTATGTTCATCTGCACCACGCCGAAACAGCCGGTCACCGTGCTTCCGATGAGCGCCGTCAGATAATCCTGGGAAATGATTATCGTGCCGATGTTGTTCTGGACCTTTATCATAGTACCTCCTTCTCTGAAATCAGAATACCCTGCTCAGCCGCGCCGCACACCGCCGTGAAGCAGTCCGCGAACTGCGCCGACGCACTCTCCGCGTCCTCCCGGGAACCGAATACTCCGAAGCATGCCGAGCCGCTCCCGGTCATTATTGCGCCCTTTGCGCCTGCTTCCCGGAGCCTGAGGCAGATATCCTCTATCCGCCCGTCGGAATACAGCCGCTGGAACACGTTGTACATCTCCGGCGCGTAACCTCCCGGCACCGCCGCCCGGAATCCCTCCAGACCGCCGTGCACCGGCAGCGGACTGCCATCGTACTTCCGGTAGGCTTCCCCGGTGGGACAGCTAAATTCCGGCTTGACCACCAGGAACACGCCCTCCGGCGCCGGGAAATCCGACATCTGCTCGCCGATACCACGGCACAGCCTGGTTCCGCCCACAAGGCAGAACGGGACGTCCGCCCCGACCCTAGCCGCGATCTCCAGCAGGCTGTCCTCCGTAAGCGGCTCGCCGTAAGCCATGTTCAGCGCCCTCAGGACTGCGGCTGCGTCCGCGCTGCCGCCGCCCATTCCGGCTCCGCTGGGGATATGCTTTTCAATGTCAATGCATACAGTCCCGGAAACGCCTGCCGCCTCCATGAAATACTCCGCGGCGCGGTATGCGGTGTTCCGGCTGTCCGTCGGGACGTCCTCCCGGTCGCAGGAAAGCGAAATCCCGTTTCCGGCGCTGACCACGACCGTCACTCCGTCAGCGAGCGTAATACTCTGCATGACTGTTTCCAGCAGGTGATAGCCGTCGGCGCGCCTGCCGGTTATATCAAGATACAGATTAAGCTTGGCGTTTGCTTCCGCCTTTATCACCTGTATCCCGTTCACTTTTTCAGTTCCTCAACGAATTCCTTTATGCGCTGGAGCGCAGTGGTGATGTGCTGCACGGAATACGCGTAGGACACGCGCACATATCCCTCGCCGCTCTCGCCGAACGCGCTTCCGGGGACTACAGCGACCTTCTTGCTGTAGATAAGCTTCTCGCAGAACTCGCTGCTGCTCATTCCCGTGGATTTTATGCACGGGAACACGTAGAACGCGCCCTCCGGCTCAAAGCAGGTCAGCCCCATATCGTTGAAGCCCCTTACCACCAGGCGGCGGCGCATGTCGTATTCCTCCAGCATTCTGTCCACATCGTCGCGGCACTTTGTCAGCGCGGTGATGGCAGCGTACTGGCTGACCGTAGGGCTGCTCATGATACAATACTGGTGCAGCTTCAGCATCTGCTTGATAACAGGCTTCGGTCCGGCGCAGTAGCCTAATCTCCAGCCAGTCATGGCGTAGGTCTTGGAGAACCCGTTGACGACAATGGTGCGCTCCCTCATGCCGTCCATCTCGACGATGGAAACATGCTTCTCGCCGCCGTAGGTCATTTCGGAATATATCTCGTCCGAGATCACCATGATGTTGGTATCCCGGAGTACCTCCGCAATTGCCTCAAGCTCATTCCGGCGCATGATGGAGCCGGTAGGATTGTTCGGGAACGGCAGTATCAGCGCCTTTGTCCTGTCCGTGATCTTCTCGCGGAGTGCGTCCGCACGCAGCTTGAACTTGTCCTCCTCCGTCATAACGATAGGCACGGGAGTGCCGCCGCATACCGTGATTATCGGAGAATAGCACACGAAACTCGGCTCTGGAACGAGAACCTCGTCGCCGGGCTGTATCATCGCGCGCATGGCAAGGTCGAGAGCCTCGGAGCCACCCACAGTCACGATAATCTCGCCGTCCGGGTCGTATTCCGTATGAATGAAGTTCACCAGGTACTTGGATATTTCCTGGCGGAGCAGCATAAGTCCGGCATTTGCAGTATATGCCGTTCTGCCCTTTTCAAGCACGCCGATGGCTTCTTTTCTGGCAGCCCAGGGGGTCTTGAAATCCGGCTCGCCGACGGACAGGGAGATGACTCCCTCCACCTGCTGAGCGATATCGAAGAATTTGCGTATGCCTGACGGCTGAATTTCCCGTATCTTCTGCGGGAGTACCTTATCGTAGTCTATCACGGGGAAACCAGGCTCCTTTCATCGGAGTGCTCCTCGTTAAAGACGTGGTTCTTCTCCTTGTATCTTCTAAGGACGAAGTGCGTTGTGGTTGAAAGCACGCCGTCCAGTACAGCCAGGCGCTCGGATACGAACAGAGCGACCTTTCTCAGGCTAGTTCCGGTTATGGTGATGGAAAGGTCGTTTGCGCCGGACAGCAGGAATACGCTGTCCACTTCCTCATACTGCATGATGGTATGCGCCAGGTCGTCGAATCCCCTGTCCTTGAACGGGGTGACCTTCAGCTCGATTATAGCGGTGACTGCGTTGTCGTCAGCCTTTTCCTCGTTGACTATAGCGGCATAGCCGATGATTATGCCCTCGCTCTCAAGTTCCTTTATTCCTGCTGCGACCTCCTGCTCGGAAATGCCGAGCATGGTGGAAAGCTCCGCGTTGGAAAGCCGCGCGTTCTGCTTTAATAAGGCAAGTAACTTCTTGTTAGTAGCTGTCATTGCATTATCCTCCTGTGTCAGATAGTTATGAAAATGGGCTGTTTCTTTCTGAAAACGCATATTTCGCCGAATCCGATATCCCTCAGCATATCCAGGCATTCCGGGATATCTGCGCCAACGTCAGCCACGCGGTGCGCGTCGGAGCCAACCGTCACCATGCGTCCGCCCTTGTCGAAGTAACGCTTGACATACTCCACGGACGGCATGGGAACGTGCAGCCCCTTGCGGATACCGGCGGAGTTCACCTCCAGCGCGATACCCTGCCGTATTATCGTTTCCAGTATCTTGTCGATTATTGCGCTGTAACGCGTCATATCTACCTCGGCGCCGCCCACATCGCCGCTTATGAAGCGCAGTGGGAACGTCAGGTGCGACAGGGAGCAGAATTTCCCCCATTCCGCCAGGCGAAGTTCCTCCTCGAAGTATTCGTCCAGGCAGCGGTATCTGTCCTCGTCGCTGTCGGGCACTCTGTCCAACCTGGGGTAAGTACGGGTGCGGTGGGTAGAGCCGAGGACAAAGTCGTAGTCGTGCTCCGCCAGTATTCTTTCCGCCTGAGGCAGGTCGTAGAGCGCCTGCCCAAGCTCCGCACCGTAATAAACCTCCATGCGCCCTGCAAAGCGCTCCCTTATCTCAAGGAACACCCCGTAGGACTTCGCCATTGCCCCGGCGTAGTCCCAGCTGTCCAGCTTCTCGTTTTCGATATGATCCGTCAGCGCATAGTGTTTTATTCCCAGCCCGCAGGCTCGCTCCGCCATCTTCAACGGCTCGTCGCAGCCGTCCGGCGAAAGTATGGAGTGATTATGGATATCCGCCGGGATAGGGCGGATCTCTTCTGTTTCCATTTATTTACCTTCTTTTGTCCTGTCTGAAAAATTAACCAGAATATCTGTCTTTCAGATGTCTTTTTTATTATTTTATCACAAAATTTTAAATTTGTCTATGAATACATTTACTTTTTCAGTTTTTTTTAGTATAATAGATAAGAAAGATAAAAAAACAAGGCTTGCGGCTGATAATTTTATACATATTGACCGCAGAACAGGAGGACATAATGAGAGCAGTAGTAGCTGTTATCGGTAAGGACACGGTAGGCATTCTGGCAAAGGTCAGCGGTATTTGTGCTGAGCACAACGCAAACGTCATGGACGTTACCCAGACCATCATGCAGGATCTGTTCGCAATGACAATGATGATCGAGATCTCCAAGCTGAACATCGACTACATCGATTTTGCAGACAAGCTGACAAAGGCAGGCAGCGATATGGGGCTTCAGGTGCACGTTATGCACGAGGATATCTTCAACGCAATGCACAGAATTTAAACGTCGAAAAGTCACTAAAGTGACTTTTCCGCCGAAACATCCCAGCTGCGCGCACGTCTTGGCGGCTTTGCCGCCAACCCAGCGTAAGGCGCAGCCGTCGCTTAGACACTTGCTGGGATAAAAGTGTTTTTTGCCTCGGCAGAGCTGAGGCAAAAAAGGATTTCAAAAGCCCACTTCGCTGGCAAAATGATTATTTTAACAAACTGAAATCCACATTGGGTCTTTGTGAAGTTTTAATGTAAGGAGAACACCGACAAATGCTGAATTCAAGCGATATTTTAGAAACGATAAAGATGATACAGGAGGAGAACCTGGATATCCGCACCATCACAATGGGTATTTCCCTTCTCGACTGTATCGACAGCGACATCGACAAGGCATGCAACAAGGTCTATGACAAGATCATGCGCAAGGCAGAGAACCTTGTAAAGACCGGCGAGGATATCGAAAAGCAGTACGGTATCCCGATAGTCAACAAGCGTATCTCCGTTACACCTATCGCAATGGTATCCGCAGCGTGCAAGGGCAGCCCCGTGAAGTTCGCGAAGGCGCTCCAGCGCGCGGCTGACGGCACCGGCGTAAACTACCTCGGCGGTTACTCCGCGCTCGTCCACAAGGGATTCTCCGCCGGCGACCTGGAACTTATCCAGTCCATTCCGGAGGCTCTTGCTGAAACAAGCAACGTATGTTCTTCCGTAAACATCGGCTCTACCCGTGCCGGCATCAACATGGACGCCGTCGCAATGATGGGTCAGGTTATCCGCGACGCCGCTGAGGCAACCAAGGACAACAGCTACTTCGGCGCGGCAAAGATCGTTGTATTCTGCAACGCCGTTGAGGATAACCCCTTCATGGCAGGCGCATTCCACGGCGTGGGCGAATACGACTGCGAGATCAATGTCGGAGTTTCCGGTCCTGGTGTTGTACGCGCAGCACTCCGCAAGCACCCCGAGGCAAACATCAGCGAGATCGCCGATGTTATCAAGAAAACTGCATTCAAGATCACCCGTATGGGTCAGCTGGTCGGCAACGAAGCTTCCGCAAGGCTCGGCGTTCCGTTCGGTATCGTTGACCTCTCCCTGGCTCCTACTCCCGCTGTGGGCGACTCCGTTGCCCATATCCTTGAGGAGATTGGTCTGGAGAGCTGCGGCTGCCACGGCACCACCGCATGCCTCGCAATGCTCAACGACGCAGTCAAGAAGGGCGGCGTAATGGCTTCCTCCCACGTCGGCGGACTCTCCGGCGCATTCATTCCCGTATCTGAGGACGCCGGCATGATCGACGCCGCAGTAAAGGGCTCCCTCGGTCTTGAGAAGCTCGAAGCTATGACCGCGGTATGCTCCGTTGGTCTGGATATGATCGCAATTCCCGGCGATACTCCTGCGGACACCATTTCAGCTATCATCGCGGACGAAGCTGCTATCGGTATGGTTAACAGCAAGACCACCGCAGTCCGTGTAATTCCTGCCATCGGAAAGAAGGAAGGCGAGATGGTCGAGTTCGGCGGACTTTTCGGAAGCGCTCCCGTTATGCCGGTAAGCAAGTACTCCGCAAGCAAGTTCATCAGCCGCGGCGGACGTATTCCTGCTCCGCTCCAGAGCTTAAAGAACTGATTTACACAGCTACAGAAAATCCCTGCCAGCGCGGCAGGGATTTTTTTATTGCACTGATAACAAAACGGCTGCCGTACATCAGTACGGCAGCCTGTATATTACTTGTTCATTTCCCAGTGAGCCAGGGTGATCGTTTCGAATCCCTTCGGAGAGAGGATCGGCTTTGCGATACGCTGCTTGGTTTCTTCGGAGAGCGCCCTGTTCTGCGCGAACTCTGCGCCTGCCTTCGTGATCTCCGCAAGGTAGCCCTCGCGCTGGCGCTTTGCCTTCTCCGCGATGAAAAGCTCACCTTCGGGGCACAGTATCGCGGTGTAGTGACCGTCGCCGGCGATGAGGTCAAGCTGCTTCAGCAGCGCCGGATACATCGGCTTTGCGTCAACGTAACCGCAGGTGGTTATAACCACCAGGCGCTTGTCGTGCATGGATTCATCACGAAGCTCATGGAAGCTTGCGTTCTTATCCTCCACAAGGTTGCCCATGTACGGCAGCATGAACGGAAGACAGCGGTCGGTCATCGCCTTCATCTGGGAGGGCATTCCGAAGAAATACAGCGGAAAGCTCTCGATAACGATATCCGCAGCCTTGATCTTCTCGTAGATATCCTGCATGTCGTCCTTCAGCACGCAGCTTCCGGGAGTGCGGCTCCAGCAGGAAAAGCAGCCGCAGCAGGGCTTGATGTCCTTTTTATAGAGGTTCACCTGCTCGACCTCGGTTCCCTCCGGGAATCCCTTCAGGAACGCCCTGGTGATATTCAGCGTATTGCTGCGCTCCGCTTTGGGACTTCCGTTAAGTACTAATACTCTCATTTGTTCTCCTTAATCATCATCTTCCGGCAGGCTTATGCTGTAGTAATACAGATTTCCGCAGGCGGTGATGGTGCCAGTAATGAATTCCCCGTGTATCCTGATGGCTTCGGGCTTGCCGTTAAGTCCGTGATAGCTTCCGCTGCGCTTGTAAAGCGCTTCGCGGCGCGTCCAGGCGGTGTAGAAATACCGCTCCCGGTCCTCGCTGATGAGGAATCCCGTCAGTTCCGCCTCGTCCATGAACGACCGAGCGAGCCGCTCCATGTGCTCGTTGGTGTAGTTCCGCACGCGCTGGATATCCACCCCGACCTCAGCGTCAGGTCCTATCGCCAGGCACACCAGCGCCGCACCTTCGGAGTGCGACACGCTTATGTCAACGTCCTGGCGGTTAATCACGCAGGGTCTTCCGCTGGGATTCCGCACGATCTCAAGGCTCCTGCGGTCAACGCCGTTCTTCTTCAGCAGATTATCCAGCAGGATGAATCCACAGGCGCTCTGGGTGAACGTCGGCTTGCCGTATTTTCCGGAGATGTAGTCGAAGTAATCCCCGCTCATGCCGGAATATTCCGCCCGGGCGGAGTTTATCCGCGTCAGCAGCTCTGAGCCGCCGGACACGATACACGCAGTAAAATCGTATTTAAGCTCAGCCATAGATTGCATTCTTGTCCATAGCGGTGAACAGCATGCTGCCCTTTGCCTTGACAGCACCGTCGCAGGAGATAACCGCGGAGAATTCCGCAGCCGCGGCGGATATCATGACCGCCTTGACCTCGATCTCCAGCCTGTCACCGGGGATAACCGGGCGCAGGAATTTGAAGTCCTTGACCTTTAGCAGGACGTACATCTTGTTGTCGTCCTGGGCTGCTCCCTCGGGGGCGATGACCAGGCTGCAAAGCTGCGCAGCGCTCTCGATCAGCAGGACTCCCGGCATGATTGGGGCGCCGGGGAAATGCCCCATGAAGTACGGCTCGTTGACGGAAACGCACTTGATCCCCTTCGCGGATTCATTCGGAACCAGTTCGGTCACGCGCTCTATCATCTGGAACGGGGGGCGCTGCTTAATGCGCTCGTTGATTTCAAGCAGGTTCATCATAAGCTCAGACCTCCATCAAGAACTATCACCTGACCGGTGACATATGCGAAGGAATCGGAGCACAGCTGTGCAACCACGTCAGCAACCTCTGCGGCAGTACCCAGTCTGTGCATGGGGATAGCCTTGAGATATTCCTCTTTCTTGTCCTCGGGGATAGCGTCCAGCATTTCGGTTTCGATGAAGCCAGGCGCAACCGCATTCACGCGGATACCACGGGGAGCAAGCTCCTTGGCGAGAGTTGCGGTCATGGAGTTCACCGCGCCCTTGGTGGCGCTGTATACTCCCTGTCCCTCGACAGCAAGCACGGAACTTACGGAGGACACATTGATGATAACGCCCTGCTTCTTGCCCATCATTTTGAGGGCAGCCTGCTGCGCGCAGTGGAAATAACCCTTGATGTTGATGTCCAGACTGCGTGTGAGGGAATCCTCGTTGATCATCAGCAGATATGCGTCGTCAACAACGCCGGCGTTGTTGACCAGTACGTCAAGCCTGCCGAACGCCTTGTGAGCCTCGCGGAACATGTTCTGCACTTCCTTGAGGTCGGCGGTGTTCGCCTTGATGGCAACAGCCTTCTGCCCCTTTGCCTCTATCGCAGAAACTACCTCCTGCGCCTTTGCCTCGTTTGAGTTGTAGTTCACAACTATATCGTAACCGCATTCCGCCAGCCGCAGGGCACACGCCTTGCCAATACCACGGGAAGCGCCGGTAACTAATGCGACCTTCTCCATTTTTCCTCCTTATAAAAATCGGAATTCGGGGCATGCACGGGAAGTTCCACCGTACAATGCCGACGTTACACGGAATTCAGGCTTCTGCCCACGAATCAGTATCCATCGCGAAGCGACACCACAATTCCGGATTCCGCATTCCGAATTCCGAATTCGAATTATTATGCCTTTTTGAGGACTACCGCGGAATAAGAACCACCGGCGCCCCATGCAGCCGCCAGGACGTACTTGTATCCGGATACGTCCACATCGGCAGCCTTGCCGCCAACGTAAGCCTTAACAGTATTTCCAGCCTTGCCGGAAAGCACCTTCGCAGCGTATGCAGCCTGCATTGAAGCCGCAGCCGCTCTTGCCTCGCCGATGTTCTCCCTTACAGCGAATACCGGGATATCCTTTGCGAATACCTTCTTGTAGGCTGCAAGCTCCATCTCGTCGATGGATTTGTGACCGTCAGCGAATCCGCTCACTGCGTCGATGTCCGCAGGAGCAATACCGGCAGCCGCGCACGCCTGCTCGATAGCCTTGGCGAGTGCGTCCTCGGAGCCTGCAACTGTGCCGAATTCCACCGCGTGGTGGGTCATAGCGCAGCCGGCAACCTCGGCGTACTTCTCAGCGCCGCGCTTCTCCGCAGAGGAAGCCTTCTCCAGAATGAGGGAAACTGAACCCTCGCCCAGAACAAATCCGGACTTATCCAGGGAATACGGCTTGCTCTCAGCCAGCAGACCGAGCTTTCCGTAAAGCTCTGCGTCAACGTCGGTGTTCTCGTCAGTACCGCTTGCGACCATGATGTTCTCGGTGCCGTTGTGCAGTACGTCCGCAGCGTAGCAGATACTCTGGAGTCCCGCCTGGACGCTGTTGGCTACAGTTACGTTATAGCCCTTGATTCCTGCGAAAATGCTGAAATATCCGCCAGCCGCATTGTATACGGTGTTCGGGAAGGAGAACGCACTGCCGTTTGCGGTGCCGCCCTCTACTACAGCCTTCTGGAATCCCACGATCTCAGTCATAGGACCGTCGGAAGTACCGACAACTATGCCGATCTCGTTCTCGCTGCTCTCATCTATGGTGACCTTGCCGTCAGCCAGCGCGCGCATGCCGCTTATCAGCTGGATCTGGCTGAATCTGTCGAGCTTGCGGTAGAACGCCATCTTGATTCCGTGCTCCTTGTAGTCGTCAGAGGTAATGGAGGCGCGGATACCCTTGCCCTCTTCCTCTGCATTGCCGACTACCTCGCCGATACCGGTGATGTAGATCTTCTCGTTATTTGTGTTGTCGGGCATATCGTGCGGCTTCTTTGCGAATACAATAGAAGCATTGTTGCCGCCGAACGCAAAGGAATTGGAAACCGCGAAATTCACCGGCTTCTCGTGCTTTGTGTTCGGTACGAAGTCGATATCCCCTGCCTTCTCCTTAAGAACTGCAAGATCCTCATCGGAATATCCGATGGTCGGGGGAACTGTGTCCTCGCACACTGCCTTTACAGTCAGGACAGCTTCAATGGAGCCAGCCGCGCCAAGGCAATGTCCGGTCATGGACTTTGTAGAGCTTACGGAAAGATGCTTGTTCTCGTCGAACAGTGTGTGCAGGGAAAGGAACTCTGCCTCGTCGTTCTTGGCAGTGCCCGTGCCGTGCGCGTTGATATAGTCAACATCGGTGAAATCCAGACCGGAGGTCCTGACAGCGCGGCGGATAGCGCTCATCTGCCCCTGTCCGTCGGGACGGGGAGCGGTGATGTGGTGCGCGTCGGAGCTTACGCCGGATCCGAGTATCTCGCAGTATATCTTCGCGCCGCGTGCAACAGCGTGCTCGTAGCTCTCAACGATGAGGATACCAGCGCCCTCGCCGAGGGTGATTCCGTTGCTGTGGTTGAACGGAGAGCAGGGATTCTCGGACAGCGCGTGGAGCGCGTGGAATCCTGCGAAAGCCAGCGAAGAGAAGCTGTCGGAACCACCGGCAACAAACGCGTCAGCCTTTCCGGCGCGGATAAGGTCGCAGGCATAGGAAAGGCTCATGGTACCAGCCGCGCACGCATTAACGATGTTCGCGGTGGCGCCGTTGAGTCCGAAGTGCTTGGCAACGTTGTTAGCGATAGCAGCCGCCGGCATTCTGAGGATATCGGAAGCCTTTGCGGAGCCGGTCCTGAACTCGTCGGTGTAGTACTTGTCAATGCTTGCCGCACCGCCGACGCAGTTGCCGACGATAACGCCGATACGGTCGGAATTCCCGGCAGTAACGGAATATCCGGCGTCTGCGAGAGCCTCGCCGGCTGCCTTGATGCACAGCAGGGAGCTGCGGTCGTAGTCCTCGCCGGAAAGCTGCTCGGAGCTTTCAGCGACCTCAGCGCCCTTGTGAGCGTAGCAGCCCTCGGTGCTGAATGTCTTTACGTCATGAATACCTGTCACGCCGTTTATTGCGGCGCTCCAGCACTTGTCGGTGCCATCGCCCAGGGCGCAGATGAGTCCCAGACCGGTGACAACGCATCTGTTCTTGTTATCCATTGATTACTCTCCCATGTGCTCCTCAACGAACTTTGTGAGGGTCTCGATAGTCTGGAAGTTCTCTCTTGCAGCACCGGTCATCTGAACACCGAACAGATTGTCGATGCCTGCGATGATCTCGATGGAGTCGATGGAGTCAAGTCCGATATCGTCGCCGAACAGCTCGCTGGTGTACTCCAGCTCGTCAGCGGGGATACGAAGGTTCTCGACCAGCATGTTCTTGATCTTTTCTGCGATTTCTGTGTTCATAGTAAAATACCTCTCTACAATTAATTTTCTGCGGTTTCTTCCGCCTGTGTACTGTTCTGCGGAGCATAGCTTTCGGTGTATGTATCCGTCTTGCCGTATTTCTGCTCCAGTATGCCGTAAAGCCGCTTGGTTTCTTCCTCAGCCTGCTTCATCAGCTGCTTTGCGTACTGTGAATGACGCATGTTCTCCGGGCAGCTGCTCTCGATGGGCTTTCCGACCAGCAGCCTCTGCCGCCTGCCGAACACCATGTGATAACCGCCGTAGATCGCCATAGGCACCACGCACGCCCCGGTGGAAGCGCATACCAGCGCCGCTCCGGGCTTGAATTTCTCGATTTTTCCCTCCCTGGCAATGCCGCCCTCGGGGAAGATTATAAGCGAGCCGTTGCGATGGATTATCTCCTCAGCAGTGGAATACCAGCTTGCGTCGGCGCCCTCGAGATCAATCGGGAAGCACCTGCACCAGCCGATCATCGTGCCGACTGCCTTTTTCTCGTACCAGTTCTTTTTCACCAGGACATAGGGCTTGTAGCGTCCCAGCACCGCCCCGGTAAAGGCTCCGTCAAAGTGGTGCGTGTGGTTGAACACGAACACCGCCGGCTTGCCTTTAAGCTGCTTCTTAACGGATCTGTCCACCCATTCGACCTTCGGTCTGAACAGGAAATAGACTATCCAGGTTATAAGCATCTGATAGAACTTTCCCCACAGGGACTGCTTCAGGGGGCTTTTGCGGTCTTGTTCCATAAACGCTCCCTTCCAGTGCCGACCGAGATCAGCACCTATTTAATATTATAAACGCGGTTTCTATTTTTTTCAATGGACAATCAGCGCCACCAAGCCCCATATGGGACAGTTTGTTGCATTACTGTTGCGCAATTCCGGACTTACGCCCTTTTTCTCCGATTTACACAAAAATCCACGCCGGTCCGCCCGGGATTTGGTGATTATTATTGACACAACGCCACAAATATGCTATAATAATTACCCACATAAATCACACAACAAAGGAGGCTACCATGGACTGCACATTCAATACTACAGAGGGCAAATTCAACCTGCGCGTCGGCGCTGTGATAACCGACGGAAGCCGCGTACTTGTCGGAAAGGACAGCCGCGTTGATTTCTACACCGTTATAGGAGGACGCGTGAAACTTGGCGAAACCGCCGAAGCCGCGATACTCCGGGAAATACGCGAGGAAACGGGAATTTCCGCCAAGATTGACCGGCTGTATTCCATCAGCGAAAAGTTCTTCCGCTTTGACGGGATTGCTTACCACGAGCTGGAATTTCTGTTCCTTATCAAGCCGTTTGACGTTTCGCTGATAGACGATTCTGCAATACGATGTGATGGCGCAGACCAGCGGCTGGTATGGCTGGACTCCACGAAAGAGCCGGATATGCCGGTATTCCCGGAGCACCTTTTTGAAGCCGTGAACTCCCCTGACCCGGAATTGCGGTTCATAACCATAAGCGAGCCGTGATCACCCCGTGAACTTATACCCCACGCCGCGCACCGGGACGATATTCTCTGAATACCGCCCGATCTTCTTTTTCAGCCGGCTGACGTGGAGATTCACGGTTCGCTCGCTGCCTGTGCTGCCCAGCTGACGGGAAAGCTCCTCACGGGTGCATACTCTCCCCGGAGAGCCTATCAGCAGGTACAGCAGCGCGATCTCCTTCGGTGGCAGGTCAAGCTCCTCGCCGTCCAGCGTCGCCCGGTACTGCATAATGTCTGCGGTAAGTCCGCCGCAGCTGACCGGAGGGCGCTTCACGAACGGCACCGCCAACAGCGTCCTTGCGGTCGCGGCGCGTACCCTGGCGGTAAGCTCCGCCATATCCAGCGGACGGCTCATCACGTCCGCGGCGCCCATCTCCAGCGCGGTCAGCCTGCCGTCGGAGTCATGCTCCGATGTAAGCACCACCAGTGGGATTCCGGCGGCGCTCAGCCGACCGGCAATCTCGCTAAGACGATCGCCAGCGGTGTCTATGTCCATCAGCACAAGGTGCGCCGATGAAAGCGCCTCCGCGGTTATTCCGTCAACAGACTGCATGCAGCGCACGTCAAATCCAGAAGCAGTCAGGTAGCTGCTTATCAGGGAATTCATTCCGGAGAACCTGTCCACCAATAAGATAACTCCACGGAACATATAATACCTCTTTCACAAAAGGCGCCGGGGGAATTATCCTCCGGCGCCTGATTCTGTCCTAATGCCCTTATCAGCCGAGAACGACCTCAACTGTGTGCTCGCCGCCGTCGCAAACGGGAATAACGTTGCCCTCGACAGCCTTGCCGTCAACGGTCATTGCCTTAACGCCCTTGCAAACGTGGTTCGGGTTCTTAACTGTGATGTTGTAGGTTGCGCCGCGGAACTGACGGGTAGCCTTCATGCCGTCCCACTCGTGAGGAATGGACGGGTCGATCTTCAGTCCGTCGAAGTCTGCCGCAATACCCAGAATGTACTGGGAGATAGCAACCATGTTCCATGCAGCGGTACCTGTCAGCCAGCTGTTCTTGCCCTGACCGAAGTTGTCGCCCTGCTTGCCGATATCAGCGCCTGCGTCCTTACCGCCGATCATCTGACCGTAAACATACGGCTCGGTCTTGTGGATATCGGAGGTATCCTCGGTGAACGCCGGAGCGATCTCGGAGTAGTACTTGAACGCCTGGTCGCCCTCGCCTGCGTATGCAGCCGCGCAGATTATCCACGCGTTGTTGTGGGTGAAGATACCTGCGTTCTCCTTGTATCCGCCGGGATATGTGGAGATCTCACCGTACTGGATATAGTACTTGGTGAATGCAGGATTGTTGAGTACCAGACCGTACTGGGTGTTCAGTCTTTCATCTACAGCCTTTAGGGTTTTCCTGGAAGCCTCGGCGTCGATGTCGGACATGATTGCGAAGCCCTGCGGCTCGATGAAGATCTGACCTTCCTCGCACTCCTTGGAGCCCATCTTCTTGCCCTCTGCGTCGTACGCTCTGAGGAACCAGTCGCCGTCCCATGCGGAGTCCATCATAACCTTCTTCATCTTGTCGATCTCAGCCTGTGCCTTTGCAGCCTCGTCAGTCTTGCCGAGGTGGTTGAGTATCTGAACGTAGTTCGGGCCAGCGTATGTAAAGAGAGCGCCGACAAACGCGGACTCAGCGACCTTGGAGTAGCCGCCCTCTGCCTTGAACTTCGGGTTGGTGTAGGTCTGGAAGGACTCACCGGGAGTATCGGAGTAGCAGGAGAGATTGATGCAGTCGTTCCAGTCTGCGCGCATTGCGAGGGGCAGACCGTGCGGACCGAGGTTGTTAACGATGTGGTAGAAGGAAACCTTCAGGTGCTCGAGCATGGGCTGTGCAACGGACATATCGTTGTCGTAGGGCACCATCTCGTCGAGAATGCTCCAGTCGCCGGTTTCCTTGATGTAAGCGGAAACGGAGAGAATGAGCCACAGCGGATCGTCGGAGAAGTCGCCGCCGATATCAGCGTTGCCCTTCTTGGTAAGGGGCTGGTACTGGTGGTAGCAGCCGCCGTCCGGGAACTGGGTGGAAGCGATGTCGATGATTCTCTCTCTTGCTCTGTCGGGGATCTGGTGAACGAAACCGAGTACATCCTGGTTGGAATCACGGAAGCCCATGCCGCGTCCGATACCGCTCTCGAAGTAGGAAGCGGAACGGGACAGGTTGAATGTAACCATGCACTGATACTGGTTCCAGATGTTGACCATGCGGTTTACCTTGTCGTCCGGTGTGTCAACATTGAGGATTCCGAGGAGCTTGTCCCAGGTTTCTCTCAGCTCTGCAAGACCTGCCGCAACCTTCTCGGGAGTGTTGTACTTCTCGATCATTGCGTTGCTCTTTACCTTGTTGATGGTCTTGCCGTCAGCCTCGAACTTCTCAGCAACGGGCATTTCAACGTATCCGAGAATGAACACGAGGGTCTTGCTCTCGCCGGCTGCAAGGGTGATCTCCTTGTAGTGGGAAGCGATGGGGGACCAGCCGTCAGCGAAGGAGTTTGCAGCCTTGCCGTTGAGGACAGCCTGCGGATTGTGGAATCCGTTGTAAAGACCGATGAAAGCGTCACGGTCGGTATCGTAGCCGTCAATAGTATCGTTTACGGTGTAGAATGCGAAATGGTCGCGTCTGTCGCGGTATTCGGTCTTGTGGTAGATGGTGGAGCCGACTACCTCAACACGGCCGGTGGAGAAGTTTCTCTGGAAGTTTGTGCAGTCGTCCTGAGCGTCCCAGAGGCACCACTCTGCGAAAGACCACAGTTTGAAGGTCTTGGCGGAATTGCTCTCGTTAGTGAGAACCAGCTGCTGAACCTCGCCGTCGTAATTCTGCGGAACGAAGAAAGTAGCCTCAGCCTTGAGTCCGTTCTTCTTGCCGGTGATGATGGTGTAGCCCATGCCGTGGCGGCACTCGTAGCTGTCGAGCTCGGTCTTTACGGGGGACCAGCCGGGATTCCAGATGGTGTCGCCGTCCTTGATGTAGAAGTATCTGCCGCCCATGTCGATTGGGACGTTGTTATAGCGATAACGTGTGATACGGCGCAGACGAGCGTCCTTATAGAAGCTGTATCCGCCTGCGGTGTTGGATATCAAAGAAAAGAATCCCTGTGTTCCGAGGTAGTTTATCCACGGATAGGGAGTACGGGGAGAAGTAATGACATACTCACGGTTTTTGTCGTCAAAATGACCGAATTTCATTAAGTGACCTTCCTTCCTTGTTTGCTCATATGAGCCGAGGGATTTTGCCCTCACAGAAATATAATTCCGGCAGCCCTCCGTGTTCACACACAGCGGAAAGCACAAAGCCGCTAATAACAAGTATACAATATATTGCGAAGAATTACAAGGGCTGAAAACGATAACATATTTTTTTGTTTAGGAAATTTACTTTAAAGACGAAAAACGCAGGCGAAATATAGTAATAATCAACAAAACAGAAAACGGGCTGCGATATTCTCGCAGCCTGTGCCCTAATTCTGAATTAAATATCAGCCGCCGTTCTTGTAGAACTCCCAGTTCTTAATCTTCTGGGGGATATCCCTGCCGCCGAAGCTGAACTCCGGAAGCTTGTTCAGGGTCACGAACAGATCGTTGCCGAAATAGCTCTGTATCATCTCGTTGGAAAGGCGCTTGGAATTCGGTGACGGAGTGCTGTCCAGGTCGAGCAGGGGGCTTCCGCCGCCGCCCGGCTCATAAATGAAGTCACCGTTCCAGATCATATAGTAAAGCCACATGGTGTTGTTAGCCCTGATTCCTTCGGGGTCCGGCATGTATCCGCACTCGGAGAGAGTCAGCATTTTACCGGTTTCCTCAATGCCGGCTACCTCGGCGCAGTACTTCTCGAAGCCCTGGAGCTCGCTGTAGCAGCTTGTGTAATACTTGGTTATCGCCTCGGCGGAGGTGTCCTCGTTATCGTAATATCTGTCGATACCTGCGATATCGTAGGAGTTCGGGTGGATTGCGGTATGAGGATTCTGACCGTTCCATACCCAGATGATATTGGACAGCTTGTGGTAGTTCTCAAGCCTGTCGTAGATCATGTACCACAGCTTCTGGAACACCTCGTTCGTGGCGCTGTCCCTGCCCTGGAGTCCCCACCAGAACCACGCATTGCTCGCCTCGTGCAGCGGACGGAACAGGATAGTCACGCCCTCGCTTTCCATGCGCTGGATCTTTGTTGCAATAAGGTCGATGTCGTGGATTACGGTTTCGTACTCCTTGGTGCCGGGAGTTACGGCGTTTATCTGGCTGAAGTTAGTTATCTCGCTGGTGTAGAACGCATAGCCGCCGGACGGATTATCAATATCCTTCGGGACATTCCAGTGCCATGTGAATGCGCACAGTCCGCCGGAGGTCTTGGACCATTCGATTGCCATGTCGATCATGTCGTCGCTGGTGTAGCTGCCGGTGCTGAATATGAAGTCGAATCCCTTCATTGCCGTCAGATCTCCGCTGGCGTTGTAGAATACCAGATCCTCGTACGCTTCGCTGTCCATCATCTGCTGACAGGTGATTACCTGCTTTCCATATACGCTGCGGAGGTAATTCCACACCTCCATGGTCTTTTCGTTCTTCTGGGCGTTCTCGGATACCGGCTTGGTGGCATCAACTTCCTTTGCTGCAAAGGAAGCCTTGAGCGCGTCGAAATCCGTTTCGTAGGCAAGGGCGGCGTCCATATCGATGTCGCCGTCCTCGGTCAGCGCAATGGGATTGGACAGCAGTCCGGTGCCATTACCGCCGTTATCGGGAGTCTGCGCCTCGGAGGTGGAAGAGGGAGCGGAGCCGCTGTCCTCCGCCGCGCTCCCGGAAGCCTCGTCGGACTTCTGGCAGGCTGTCAACGAAAGCGCCATTGCCGCCGCCAGCATTAGTGCAATAAATTTTCTCATGTGAAATACCTCATCTGAATAAAGTGCATTTTCCGCTTTTTCTGTAGTAGTCTATTCGCTGCTGAATGACCTCCCGGGTGGTCCGGTAGTATTCTGCCAGGCAGTCTATGCAGAAAAATTCCGTATCATTGCGTGAAACCAGTTTCTGATGTATCGCAATATCATCGGAGCCTAGCTTCGCGCCGCATTTCCTGCAGGTGGAATAATTCCCCATCACACCTTGACTACCTTAGCGCGCAGGACTACGCAGCCGTGGGGTTCAACGGTGGTGCAGAAGCGCTCGGTGAATGTTCCGAGTTCCTCGTGCTTCCAGCAATCGTAAATGGAGAGCCCACGACCGGACGCGGTGGTCAGACCGATATCCCAGAACTGAAGGCTCATCTCGCCGGCGCGGTCGCCGAAGTTGAACATGCCGACAGCGTAGTCGCCGTTAGCCAGCGGCTTTACGAGGGAGAATACATTGTCCGGGTTGTTCCACTGCTTTATGCAGTAGGGACCGCGGCACTCGATATCCTGGTTGATGGCGATAACGTCCTTGTTGGTGAGTATCTCCTTTGTTGCCGGGGTCATGCGGCGGATATCGCAGCCTATCATCAGCGGAGAATTCATGATAGCCCACAGGCTGAAATGGGTACGGTACTCCTCGTCGGTGCAGCCGCCCAGCTTCGGCATGGTTTCGCCGCTGTCAGCGATCACGTTCACTCCCTGCTCGGTGGAGTTGATCCACTCGTTGTTGCTGCCGCCGTGCATTCCTACAACCAGCATGTCGATGTCGTTGTGGCAGAAGTTTCCGCCGTAGCACTCGTTGCCGATCTGGGAGAGCGCAAGGCGCTTGATGGATTCCCAGTTATCCTGGATATCGCCGGTGGAGCGGAACAGGTGTGCTCCGGATTCCCTTATCCACTTGTATACGTTGTCATTGCCCCAGTTGCAGGCGGAGAACATGATGTCGCGTCCGCAGTTGCGCAGCGCAGTGCTCATTCTCTTGTAAAGTATCTCACCGGGGATATAGTCCGGCTTGTAGCAGTAGTCGTACTTGAGGTAGTCCACGCCCCACTCCGCGAAGGTTTCCGCGTCATCGAACTCATGCTCGAAGCTGCCGGGGTGTCCGCCGCAGGTGTGGGTTCCGGCGCAGGAATACATGCCGAACTTCAGTCCCTTGCTGTGGACGTAATCCGCAACGGGCTTGATTCCCTCGGGGAACTTCCAGTGATCCGGTACAAGCTTTCCGTTGCTGTCGCGCTGCTTTTCGCTCCAGCAGTCATCGATTACGATGTACTCATAGCCGGCGTCCTTCAGTTCGGAAGCCATCGCGTCTGCGGCTTCCCTGATGAGCTTGTCATTGATCTCCCAGGTGAAGGTGTTCCAGGAATTCCAGCCCATAGGCGGAGTCAGTCCTAAAAATTTGTTGTCCATTGATTTCTCCTTAAAGTCAGTTAAGCAATATGTTCTGTTACTTGAATTTACTCCTCGATTTAGCTAAATCAAAGTTATTTCACTGCCATTATAGCATATGTGACGAAAAAATTCAACAGGATTACGCAATATTTTATCTGAAATTTTATAAGAAAAATCCGTGAGCGAGTGCCCACGGATTTAATATGTACATCTTGAATTACTTGTTCAGCAGTACCTCAGCGCTTGCAAGCTTTACACAAACGCAGAAGATCTCCATAGCCTGACGAAGCTCGTCAACGGACGGGAATGTCGGAGCGATACGGATATTGCTGTCCTTGGGGTCCTTGCCATAGGGGAATGTAGCGCCGGCGCCGGTCATTACAACGCCTGCCTCCTTGGCGAGGGAAACAATGCGCTTTGCGCAGCCGGGGAGCGCGTCAAAGGAAATGAAGTAGCCGCCGTTGGGCTTGTTCCACTTGCCGATTCCCAGAGGCTCGATCTCCTTATCCAGCATGTAGAGCACTACGTCGAACTTCGGGCGGATTATAGCCGCATGGTGCTTCATGTGCTCGCTTATGCTCTCGAAATTCTTGAAGTACTTTGCGTGGCGCAGCTGATTCAGCTTATCAAAGCCGATAGTCTGATATGTCATCTGGCTCTTGATGAAGTCGATGTTCTCCTTGCTTGCCGCAACTACCGCAAGTCCGCCGCCGGGGAAGGATATCTTGGAAGTGGAGGTGAACTCGAATACCATGTTCGGATTGCCAGCCTTCTTGCACTCCTCAATGATGTTCAGCAGGTGGTCGTGATTCTCGGAAAGGTGGTGTACGCAGTACGCGTTGTCCCAGAAGATACGGAAGTCCTTAGCCCTGGGCTTGAGGTTAGCGAAACGCTTTACCACCTCGTCGGAGTAGGTGATGCCGGTCGGGTTGGAGTACATCGGAACGCACCAGATACCCTTGATCTCCTCGTCCTCGGATACCAGCTTCTCGATGGTATCCATATCGGGACCGTCCTCCTTGTAATCAACGGTGATCATCTCGATGCCGAGCGCCTGGCAGATAGCGAAGTGTCTGTCGTAACCCGGAGCCGGGCACAGGAACTTCACATGATCGTATCTGCACCAGGGCTTCTCGCTGCCGAGAACGCCAAGCTGGAGTGCACGGATAATGGTGTCGTACATCATCTGTAAGCTGGAGTTGCCGCCTACGATCACCTCGTCAGCGGAAACGCCGAGCATCTCCTGGAACAGAGCCTTCGCCTCGGGGATTCCGTCCAGAACGCCGTAGTTGCGGCAGTCGATGCCGTTGCTGGACTTGTAGTCGCCGTCCAGGCAGTGCAGCAGCATATCCAGTGAAAGGTTGAGCTGCTCGGGGGCAGGCTTACCTCTGGACATATCCAGCTTCAGTCCCTTTGCCTTGAAGTCTGCATACTGCTTTTCAAGCGCTGTCTTTTCCGCCTGAAGCTGTTCCTTGCTCATCTGTGAATAAAGCATTGTGTTATCCTCTCTTTACGCTGTCAGTTTATCGTGCGCATATCAATCCCGCGCCCATATGCTTTTATTATAACATATGGACGCTTTTTTTGCAAGCCTTTTTTGTAAATCCTGCAAAAAATAATACAGCGTACCGGAGCACGCTGTATTGACGTTACTTTTTGTTCTTTACAAAAGGAAGCTCAATTCCCTTTTCCCTGACCAGCATGTTCAGATAACGGCGCTGGCTGTAAAGCTCGATGATGTTGTTGATACGTCTGCGGACGAAGCGAATATTAAAAGGCTTTGCAATAACGTCAGCCGCGCCCAGGTCATACGCTCTCGAAAGGGATTTGTCCGAGGTATCGGCGCTGATGATGAACACCGGGATATCGTCTATGTATTTGTTATCCACCAGGTATTCCAGCACGCCGAAGCCGTCCATGACCGGCATCATTATATCCAGCAGTACTGCGCACAGCTTATCCTTGTTCTTCTCAAACTCCTCGATGGCGCGCTTGCCGTTCTCCGCCTCTATGACCCTGCGGTCACTGAAGGTATCGCTCAGCATGAGCCGGTTGAACTCGAAATCATCAACTATCAGCAGAGTATTGCGTTCCTCCATTAATATCCCCTCCGTATTTCTCTCCCTTTTTTGCTGCAAAAACAGCCAATGCATAACCTGCGTTGCATTATCTATAATTATATAATAAAACACAAGAAAAGTCAATAGTGGATTTTACAATACGTCCCAGTGTTTTGCTGGATTTTTTATAGCTTTTGTTACAGGGAACCTCTGAAATCAGTCCTCGGCGCTGTAGACGATCTGCTTGATCATTCTGAGCGGACGCACGCCGAGTCCGCCGCAGCGCTGGATAAAGTACAGGAACGTGTAGCCGTCCCTGGGGTCGTTCGCCCAGAAACAGCCAAGCCAGCCGTCCCAGCCGTACTCGCCGGGGTGCGCGGAAATACCCGGCTTGCCCTCCTCGGTGGCGATACGCATGAGATTGCCGTATCCGTAGCCGGTGCACTGATCCCAGTCGCATGTACGCAGCTGGTGCTGTGTAAGCTGGTTTGATGTCATGTATCTGACTGCGTTCCTGCTGAGGATACGTCTGCCGTTGTATACGCCCTCGTTCAGCAGCATTTCAGCAAACGCCGCGTAGTCGTCCATGGTGGAGCACAGCCCCGCGCCGCCGGACTGGAACTCCGGCGGCTTCCTGCACAGGTAGGTCAGTCCCAGGTGCTGCCACAGGCATGGGATCAGCTTTCCGTCCTCTTCCTGGTAGTTCTCGGCAAACCTGCCCAGCTTTTCCTCGGGGACCCAGAAATCCGTATCCATCATTTCCAGCGGCTCGAAAAGCTCCTCCTTCAGGAAGTCCCCGAACTTCTTGCCGGACACAGCCTCGATGACTGCGCCAAGTACGTCCGCGGAAGTCCCGTACTGCCACTGATCACCCGGGTGGAACGCCAGCGGCTGCTGCCCTATCCTGTTGGCGTAGCTCATGGTGTCAGCAGGATTCCCGGCGGCAACTTCCTCGCAGATTTTATCGTAGAGATCCTGCATGACGCTGCCGGCAGGCGTGCTCCTGTCCGGATAGCACAGCCCGGAGGTCATATCCAGCAGGTCCTTTACGCAGACCTCCCTGCCAACGGGAACTCTGCCGTTTTCGGTGAGCACCGTCTGATCCCGGAATCCCGGAATGAACCAGCTCACCTTATCGAAAAGGTCAAGCTTGCCGCGGTCGAGAAGTATCATCGCAGCCGCCGCAGTTATCGGCTTCGTCAGGGAATACAGCCGCACGATGGTGTCGTTCGTCCACTTTATTCCGCGCGCTTCGTCAGCCATTCCGGCGTTCATGCGGAATATTGGTCTGCCGTTTTTGAGGACGTAGGCGGAGCCGCCTTTTATTGCGCCGCTCTCCACCTGGGAGCGCAGCATATCGGATATCTGTTCAAGTTTAACAAGGTTCATCTGATTTCCCTCACCTGATCTTTCTTGCCTCGCAATAGAAGCGCTTGTCGTGGGCGTGTCCCATGGAGAAGGTCTTTCTGGGGAGCGCGCCGTCCTTGATAACGGTCGGGAACAGCTCCTCCTTGGTCATGGAGGGCAGCAGGAATCCTATGCTTCCCTTTGCGGAGGAAAGGTTCTCCACAACGTCCTCGCCGTGGATATAGTCTATCTTACCTGCATTCTCGTAGAGCCACTTGTCCAGGAACATCTGTAAGCTGCCGACAGTCAGATTTGCGGTGGGCGCGCCAACGGAGTACTGCTTTCTCATGCCGTTCAGCAGCACTGTGAAACTCTGGCCGGAGGTGCCCTCGGCGAGCTTCAGCGCGGCGGTCATGTCCGCCATCAGCTTATCCGTATCGGCGTCGGTGACAACTCTGTGGATAGCCTCGAACTCCAGCGCTTCGCTGTGGAGATTCACTACCTCAGCAAGCGCATAGCGTGCCAGTGCAGATTCGGGAGCGCCCTCGCGCTTCTTCTGCTCGTAGCATTCCTTGGCGGTTGCAAGGGAATGATTCCCGTCGCCCATCGCGTACAGCAGTACTTCCTCGCCGGTCAGTCCGTAGCGCTTGTTGAAGTCCTCCTTGTCCGCAAGCTTGTCCAGCGCCGCGAATACATCCCTGGCGTGGTCGCCGTCCACCAGCCAACCCTCGAGGTGTCCGCCGTTCTGCATGAGGTCGAAGTCATACAGCTTGGTGAGCTGATCTCGCTTTGTCTCCAGCGGCTCGATAACGGTGCGCTTCACGTCGTCAATAAGTATCATGATGTGCGGAAGCTCCAGCGCGGCGTCGCGGCGTATCTTCACGCGCGGCGGAATACGGGAGGCAACGGTCGCCTCGGTAGCACGCACCTGGGACTTGCTGCCCTTGTTGTAGTCGTACTGCTCCAGGTCGATGGCGCCGACTAATCCGGTGCGCACCTTTCCGTCCGCCTGGGTGCGGCGCATGAGTATCAGCGCGGACTTATACTCGTTGAAAAGACCCTTGTCGAGGTACTCCTGCATGGTCCTGTTTATCTTCGCAATACGCTCGTCTGCGCCGGGCTGCTCCAGATAGACCTCCGGGAAGATGAGGTTCAGCGTGGAGGGTGCGTCCCCGGCGATCTCCGCGGTCTTTGCCCAGTATTCCGGCTCGCTTGTGTACTGGTCGCACGCAACTACCGACCACTTGGTCATTCCCTCGGCGTCCAGCTTCGGGAGGAGTATATCTGCTGATGTGAATGCTGTCATGGATGTAATTCCTTTCATGGTGAGTATTTCCACAATTTCTGCGGAACAATTCCACTTCAATTATAACACAAAATCCGTCGGCTGACAACCGGTTTTCTCAAATTAAGAACGTTATTTGCGGCGGTCTGGTCTTATGAACGGCTCCATACGCTCTTCAGATATAAGAAGCCCATATTTTTCCGGGCGGCGGTATGCGTTGCCGTGTACCTCTCTGCGGCGGTACTCGCGCATGTCGTCTATCGGGAAATCCGCGAGATATATTCCCTCGCGCTCGCCCGCTTCAATTATCAGCGTATTCCGGGAGCCGCTGCCGTCCACGCGGTAAGCTATCCCGTCAAATGCGGTGGAATGCCCGTTGCAGTCCGGCTTTCCATAAGGGTAATTCACAGTAGCTATGCCGACCATATTTTCATAGGCGCGCGCCCTCAGCTGAGAGATCCGGTTTATCTCCATCGGGCAAGCGTTGGGGACAAGTATTATCTCCGCGCCTTTCAGCATGAGTATCCGGGCGCTCTCCGGAAACTCACGGTCATAGCATATCATGGTGCCGATGGTCACTTTCCCGGAAGCCGTGTCCAGCTCCGCCGTGCTGAATTCCTCCCCCGCCGAAAGCCGGCACTCGTCGCCGAAATCGCAGGTGTGCACCTTTGAATAATCAAGCACCCTGCGCCCGGTGCGGTCAAACAGCGTGACGGTATTTCTCGGCAGCGGTTCAAAGCTTTCGAGGTATGTCACCGCTACAGCTATTCCGAGCCGCTGCGCCGTTTTTCTGAAAGCTTCCATAAATTCACCGTCGCGCGGGACTGCAAGCGCTTTCAGCTCCGTTATATCCTCCGGGATATTATAGCCGCAGCTCCACATCTCCGGAAACAGTGCGATATCCGCGCCCATCTGCGCCGCCATTTCACACGCTTCGATTCCCAGCCGCAGGTTATCTTCCACAGAGCCGCCCGGCATTATCTGGAGCAGCGCTGTTTTAATGCTGTTCATATATGTACCTCCGTTCCCAATGTGCAGAAATGGGCGGACAAATTATCCGCCCATCAGTCGTTACCGCAGTTCAGAACTGCTCCAGTATCTGTTCCTTGGAATGCAGTCCCACCAGTATCTCCTTGGTGATCCCGTCCTGTATGATCACCAGCGTCGGAATGCTCTGCACCGCAAACGCGGAAGCCAGCTCCGGCTGCTCGTCCACGTTCACCTTGCCCACCTTTATTTCCGGGTGCTCCTCCGCGATGGTGTCCACCACCGGGGACTGCATCATGCAGGGCGCGCACCAGCTTGCCCAGAAATCAAGCAGCACCGGCTTGCCGCTCTCGACTATCTCGGTCTTAAAATTTTCCTTGGTTATCGTCAGTACAGCCATAATATCATACCTCCGTTCAGGCAGTTGTTTTGTTGACGGGGATTCCCCCTTATTCATTATATACTAAAATACGGTGTTTGTCCAGTGCAATTTTAGTTTGGCATATCAAAATAGTTTTATACAAAGGGTATAATTGCCTGGTGGCGGAATTTGCACAGTTTTGGCTTGGTTTGGTGTGCGTTTTTGTTGAAATAGCACTATAATTTCAAGTAATCTGTCTGATTTAGAAAAAACTCTTGACTATCCCGGGGAGTTTGTAGTAAAATATAAATGTATAGGATTGAGAAATGGACTCAACCGCAACTATAAATGAAACGGAGAGAATTACTATGCAGAAGACAATTGGCGTACTTACAAGCGGCGGCGACGCCCCCGGCATGAACGCGGCAGTTCGCGCCGTAACAAGAGCTGCTATCAAGAAGGGCTTCAGAGTCGTTGGTATCCGCCGTGGATATAACGGTCTGCTCAACAACGACATGATCGAACTCACCACAAGAGATGTTGCCGATATAATCCAGAGAGGCGGCACAGAGATATTCACCGCTCGCTGCAAGGAATTCAGAGAGTGGGAATATGTCCTCAAGGCAAAGGATATCTGCGTAAGAGATAACTTCGCAGGCATCGTTGTTATCGGCGGCGACGGTTCCTTCCGCGGCGCAGCAGACCTTTCCAAGGCTGGTATTCCCTGCGTGGGTCTGCCTGGCACGATCGACAACGATATCCAGTGCTCCGAGTACACCATCGGCTATGACACTGCAATGAACACCGTTATGGAACTGGTGGACAAGCTCCGTGACACATCTCACTCCCATGAGCGCTGCGCTGTCGTTGAGGTAATGGGCAGAGGCGCTGGTCATATCGCGCTGAACACCGGCGTTGCATGCGGCGCTACCGCTATCCTCGTTCCTGAGATCGAGTTCAATATAGAAGATGTTGTCAGAAAGATCAGGACCGCGCGCGAGAACGGCAAGGAGCAGTTCATCGTCATCGTCGCAGAGGGAGTAGGTCACACCGAAGAGATCGCCAAGAAGATCTATGAGGAAACCGGAATTGAGTCCAGAGCAACTATCCTTGGCCACGTTCAGAGAGGCGGCAGCCCCACAGTACGCGACAGAGTCGTTGCGTCCGAGATGGGCTATTACGCAGTTGAGCTGCTTGAGAAGGGCATCGGCAACCGCGTTGTCGGCATGAAGGACGGCAAGATCTACGACGTAGATATCCAGGAAGCCCTCAGCATGAAGAAGCCGTTTGACAAACGTCTTTACGACATCGCAAACGAAATCAGCTTCTGATAAAACAGTTATCCGGCGTCCGGACGGGCGCAAAAATAAAACTACAACACAGAGTAGGAGAACGTGCGTTAAGTGCCACACGGACGGAGAGTTGCCGTGCGGACGAAAGCCCACCGGGCTGCGGTACGTTCTTCGCATCTCGCTGTACATAAATTGAATATGAAGCCATGGGGCTTTATTCTGTTTGTATATGGCGAAGTTACGGAGGATAAAGTCATGGCTTTTTTTCTTAACTTCTTTGGCAATTTCAAGAGATCTGCGCAGGAGCTGAAAAGCATTCGCTGCCTGGCAGTGACGGCGGTACTCATCGCGCTGGCGTGCATTCTCAAGACGCTTACGATACAGCCGCTGCCCACGCTGAAAATCGGCTTTGCGTTCGTCGCGATATCCGCCATCGGAATGCTGTATGGTCCCACGGTCGCAGGACTTTCCTGCGTTGCCACGGACGTCATCGGATACCTTATCTCAAACCAGCAGCAGGGATTCTCTCCGCTGTTCACGCTGGTAGAGGTCACCGGCGGCGTGATCTACGGCATATTCCTTTACGGAATGAATCCGATAAAGCCGGATTTCACCTCGGCAAAAAGCTTCTGGACAGGCATCAGGTCCAATGTACCAACAGTGCTTCGGATAGTCGGCGCTAAGTTCACGATAAATCTCGTCTGCAACGTGTTCATGAACACGCTGTTCCTGATGATAATGGGATACGGTATCGTCCCCGAAACATTCTGGATAAAGGTGGGCGAACGCGTTATCAAGAACGCCACCATGCTGCCGATCGAAGTGTTCATTCTTCTGCTGACGCTGTTCCCGATTAAGGCGGCTTACAGCGCAGTTTTCAAAAATCATCGTCAGAGCGTTTAAGCGGCTCGGAAAGGCTCAATTATGAAAAAGCTCGGATTTATCGGCGTCGGTAATATGGGCGGCGCAATACTCAAGGGTATCGAGGGAAAGCTCGGCAATACCGCGGTTTTCGCCTATGACGCAAACTCGGAAAAACTCGCAGACCTCACTCAGGTAGGCGCTACCGCCGCGGGCAGCGCAAAGGAGATAGCCGACAAGTGCGACTATATCCTCCTGGCGGTAAAGCCCCAGCACCTTGCGGAAGTCCTCGCGGAGATAAAGGACAGCGTAAAGCCGGAAACCGTATTCATCTCCATCTGCGCCGGAATCTCCGCAGAATTCATCAGAGAACGCACCATTCCCAACGCAAAGGTAGTGCTCGTTATGCCGAACACCCCGATGATGCTGGGCTTCGGAGCCTCCGCAATGTCCCACGACAACACCGTTTCCGAGGAAGAGTTCGCATTCGCACGCAAGATCATCGGCAGCTGCGGTATCACCGAAGTAGTCCCCACCGACAAGATGAAGGAGATCATCGCGATAAACGGCAGCTCTCCGGCGTTCATCTATCTCTATGCAAAGGGATTCGTTGATTATGCGGACTCCGTCGGTATCGACAAGGAAGCCGCGCTGCGCCTGTTCGCCCAGAGCCTTATCGGTTCTGCGAAAATGCTCACCGAATCCGGAATGACGGTGGACGAGCTGATAAAGCAGGTATCCTCCCCCGGAGGAACCACCCTTGCCGGACTTGACAAGCTTTACGAGGGCGACCTCACCGGCGACGTCAAGAGAGCCTGCGAAGCCTGCACAAAGCGCGCTTACGAACTGGGTCAGTAATAATTCACAGGGCGATGAAAAACTCGCCCTTTTGTTTTAGGAGGGCAGCGAATGATTCGTGTGGCACAAATACTCGGAAAGATGAACGGCGGCGGCGCCGAACAGGTCGTGATGAACTACTACCGGGCGATCGACCGGGAGCAGGTTCAGTTCGATTTCTACCTGTTCAAGGGGTCGAAGTACGTTCCCGTTGAGGAAATAAAATCACTTGGCGGACGGCTGTTCGTGCTGCCAACGCTGAAGCACCCCGTGAAGTACTTCCGGACGCTGCGACGGCTGCTCTCCGAGAACGGCTACAGGATAATGCACTGCCACCTCAGCACGCTGTCGTATCTGCCGCTGCTCGCTGGTAAAAAGGCAGGAGTCCCTGTGCGGATACTCCACAACCACAGCACCTCCGGCGGCGCCCGGGAATGGCTCCGGAATATTGCGAAATCGCTGTTCAAGCCCTTTGCCAGAATGCATGCGACGGAATACTTCGCCTGCTCGGAATATGCCGCTCAGTGGATCTACGGAAGCCGCGCAACAGCGCCGCTCACCGAGGACTCCCACCCGGAAGTCAAGCACCGCCGCGTGCGCATAATGCCCAACGCCATCGACACAAAGAAGTACAAGTTCAGCGAGAAGTCACGCCGTGAAGTCCGCAGGGAGCTGAATATCCCCGTGAAGTCACTCGTGATCGGACACATCGGAAGATTCTGCCCCCAGAAGAACCAGGGGTTCATAATTGATATCTTCCGGGAAGTCCTCCAGCAGAACCAGAACGCAGTACTGGTGATGACCGGCGACGGACCGGACCGTGAACTGATAAAGGCGCGTGCCATCGCTCTCGGCGTGTCCTCCCGGGTGGTATTCACCGGGCAGCGCAGCGACGCCGAACGGCTGTACAGCGCGTTTGACTGCTTCCTTCTGCCCTCCAACTATGAGGGACTCCCGGTTGTAGGGGTGGAAGCGCAGTGCTCCGGGCTGCCCTGCCTGTTCTCCAACCGGGTGACGCCGGAAATAAAGCTGCTGGGCACTGCACAGTTCCTTCCCCTGGGAAATCCCCATGACTGGGCATGCGCTGTACTGTGCTGCTCCGGACTGCGCGACAGCAAGGCGCCGGAAGTGCTCACACAAAAGGGCTACGATATTTTTTCCGCCGCCCGGGATCTGGCGGATTTTTACCTCCGGAATTCAGATTGTTAACTAAACCCTCTTGACAAGTTTACATTGTTGTGATATAATTAACAAGGCTCAATTGTAAACCCAAAGAACAGGAGATAGTTAACAATGAAAGAAACAATCAATTCCAACGGCACCGCAGCCGTTAAGACGAACAAATTCTTCACCGTAAAGAACATGGTGTTCATTGCGGTAATGGCAGCACTTATCTGCGTTGCGTCGCCGTTTTCCGTTCCCATGCCGGGACTTGTTCCGATATCCCTTGCGACATTCGCAATATACCTTGCCGGCGGAATCCTCGGCGCTAAAAAGGGCACCGTTGCAGTAGTGGTCTATGTGCTTCTCGGCGCTGTGGGACTTCCTGTATTCTCCGGCGGCGAAGGCGGATTACAGAAACTGTTCGGAGTTACCGGAGGATACATAATCGGCTATATCCCCTGTGTGCTCATCACCGGACTTTTCGTTGACCTCTTCTTCAGAAAGAGATCCAATATCAAGAATGCGTTCCTCAACTGGCTCAGCAGAGCCTGGGCTGTTCCCGTTGGCATGGTTCTCGGAACCGTAGTACTGTACGCTTTCGGAACTGCATGGTTCATCGTTGCGCGCGGCGTAACACTGGAAGTCGCTATGGCAGGCTGCGTTATTCCGTTCATTCCCGGCGACCTCATCAAGATCGCCTGCGCGACAGTGCTCACCATCGCGCTCCGCGACAGACTTTCCGGCATAATGAACGACAACAAGTAAGTATAACTCCTCAACTGCATGACCGCCCCGGAAGCACAGATTCCGGGGCGGTCAATTTTACTCATTCTCCTGTATTCCACCCATGGAAAGGATCAGCATTCCTGCCATGACAAGCACGCATACCGACAGCCCGGCATTCATCGTGAACGGCTCTGCGGAATATGCGTTCGCCCAGACCGCCTCGGAATTATCCGTCAGCAGCTCCGCCGGAAGCGAAAACAGGGCGCTCATCAGCGCCGCCGGAATCCGGGAGATCAGCAGTCCCCTGATCGGCACCGCTCCCCCGGATACCGCCGCCGCCTGCATTATCACGCAGACTCCGCCGAAACTCAGCGCCGCTGCGCACAGCGGAACAGCGCCCACCGCAGGAACAAGATCCCTCACCCGGGTTACTTCCAGCAGCGCAGGAAACACCCTGCCGGAGTTCCCTCCCAGTCCTGCCGACCTCAGCAGCTTCTCAATAAGCCCGGTAACTCCCGAGCATTCCAACAGCGCAGTCACCGCCGCAAATGCCGCCGCCATAATGCAGACCGTGTACATCACCCTGGCGCCGCTGTCCACCGACCGCACGAAGCACTCCACACCAAGGTCTGTATGCGCCTCTCTTCCAGTAAGCGTTATCCGCTCACCGGTACGGCAGACTACCACAGCGATAACAAGCGATGACAGTAAGCATGCCCCGTATATTACTCCGCCCACGGCAGCGCTGCAGAATACCACCATACCGGCGGTACCTATAACGAATGACGGGCCGCTGCCGTAACAGCAGCACAGCATTCTTCCTGCGTCCCTGCGCGATAATCTCCCGGCACGCACCAGCTCCGACAGCAGCTTCGCTCCCACCGGATATCCGCCGATGTTCGCCAGCAGGAACACCGCGCACAATTCCCCGGGCAGCCTGAGTATCACCGACAGCGGCTTTGTCAGCGGAACGAACGCGAGCAGGTACAATCCGCTGCGCTGCAGGTAGACGGAAAGCACCGTGAACGCGAACAGCGCTGGTATTACTACCTCCAGGCAGCCGGATACCGACTCCCTGACCGCGCCGGAAAGCTCCTCCGGGCGGAGTACTATCCCGACTGCGGCAGCGACCGCCATCGCCGCCAGAAGTATCTTACGGGCGCGCATCAGCTTTCCGGGGAATTTACCCCGGAGACCGCGCCCCCTGCCGCGAATCCCAGGCACAGAAGCAGCTTTATCAGAATAAGAGTGCCGTCAGTCCGCCCGAGGATAATTCCCAGGAGGATCAGCGGCGCTATGTACATTACTCCACATATTGCTCCGGTCCTTAGCCCGTCATGCCGGCGTATTTTTCCGGCAGTCCTTCCGCAGACGAAGCTGCCTGCCGCAGCAGCGGCTGTTGCGGGGAGCCATGATATCCCTCCGTCCGCACCGAACAGAAGCAATATCAGCGCCCCAGCCGCTGATATTGCGGCAGTTACCATGTATCCGGTGGCAATTCCTCTGACAAACGGCGCAAGCCGTGAATTTCCGCGCTTTTTTCGCATATCATCACCCGGTCTATAATATGCGGCGCATGTCCCGTATATGCCTTTTTAATATTACCGTTATGTATATAATTCACAAAAATTTCACATCAATTTAGGCTTCGTTTGCTTTTTTTCACATCAAACCCCTTGATTTATTTGTAAAAATCATGTATAATGTAATTATACTAAATTCGTGTATAGATAAAACCCACGAATATCAATTTCTAAAAAGGAGATATTAAAATGGATCTTAACAATATCACTCTGCTTGATGTAATCGACAGGCGTACACTCCAAAACCTGCAGGACGCTTTTGCCGCCGCCACTGGAATGGCTGCGATTGCAACAGACGAAAACGGCCCCGTTACCGAGGGAAGTAATTTCACTGACTTCTGCATGAAGCTCACACGCAAATCCCACGTTGGCGCAGAACGCTGCAATCAGTGCGACCTGAAGGGCGGCGAGGAAGCCAGCCGCACAGGAAAGCCCTCCGTATATTACTGCACCAGCGGACTTATGGATTTTGCCGCTCCAGTTGTCGTGAATGGTAAGCACATCGGCTCCCTTATCGGCGGTCAGGTACTTCCCGAGGTGCCTGACGAGGATAAATTCCGCAATATAGCTGACGAGCTTGGCATTGACCAGGACGATTACATAGCAGCCCTCCGCAAGGTGAAGATCGTTCCGAAGCGCCAGATCGAAGCAGCGGCAAATCTGCTCTGGCAGATGGCAAATGCGCTCTCCGAAGTAGGATATCAAAGACTTGTCGCCCTGGAATCCCAGAAGAGAAAGGACACTGTTATTGATGAAGTAAACGACAAGTTTACGGAGATCACCGGAAGCATGAACAACGTCGTGTCAAATATTCTCTCGCTTGAGAACAATTTCTCCACAATTAAGGATTCCGCCGCTGCGTCCTCAAAGGCTGTCGAGAGCACGGACGGTATCGTAAAGGCTATTGAGAATGCCTCCACGCAGCTTACGCTGATAGGATTCAACGCTTCCATTGAAGCGAAGCGAGCAGGCGCCGCCGGAGCCGGATTCAACGTTATCGCCCAGGAAGTGCGCACCCTTGCCGACAAGAACACCAAGCAGGCTAACGAGGTCGAGAATACTCTCAACGAGATCAAGAAGGCGATCGTAGGTATCAACGCTCAGCTCAAGACCTGCAACACCGAAATCCAGCAGAACGCCGATGTCATCGAGAAGCTCAAGGCTCTTGTGGACGAAGCGAACGCCCAGGTAAAGAACCTCAAGTAAAGACTGAAACAGGTATTACGCCGTTCAGATAAATTCCAACATGAAAGGAAAATGCAATTATGGCAAACAGATTTGTACTCAACGAAACCTCCTATCATGGCGCAGGCGCTATCGCCAACATCGCTGTCGAAGCAAAGAACCGCGCATTCAAGAAAGCTTTCGTATGTTCCGATCCCGACCTCATCAAGTTCGGTGTGACCAAGAAGGTCCTCGATGTGCTTGAGAAGGACGGTCTGGCTTACGAGGTTTATGATAATATCAAGCCGAACCCCACCATCGAAAACGTTCAGACCGGCGTTGCTGCTTTCAAGAAGAGCGGCGCTGACTACCTCATCGCCATCGGCGGCGGTTCCTCCATGGATACCGCCAAGGCGATCGGAATCATCATCAACAATCCGGAGTTCGCTGATGTTAGAAGCCTGGAGGGTGTTGCTCCCACAAAGAAGCCGGCAGTTCCGATAATTGCAGTTCCTACCACCGCCGGCACCGCTGCGGAAGTTACCATCAACTACGTTATCACCGATGTTGAGAAGAACCGCAAGATGGTATGCGTTGACCCCCACGACATTCCTGTCGTTGCTGTTGTTGACCCTGAGATGATGTCCACAATGCCCAAGGGACTGACTGCTGCCACCGGTATGGACGCTCTCACGCACGCTATTGAGGGCTACATCACTAAGGCTGCATGGGAACTTTCCGATATGTTCCACCTCAAGGCTATCGAAATCATCTCCAGATCCCTCCGCGGCGCCGTTGCCAACACTCCCGAGGGACGCGAGGGAATGGCTCTCGGTCAGTACGTTGCCGGCATGGGATTCTCCAATGTTGGACTGGGTATCGTTCACTCCATGGCTCACCCTCTGGGCGCTTTGTATGATACTCCCCACGGCGTTGCCAACGCAATCATTCTCCCGACTGTAATGGAGTACAACGCTCCCTGCACCGGCGAGAAGTACCGCGATATTGCAAAGGCTATGGGCGTTGAGGGTACCGAGAAGATGACCCAGGAAGAGTACAGAAAGGCAGCCGTTGACGCAGTAAAGCAGCTGTCCCACGACGTAGGAATCCCGGCTAACCTCAAGGATATCGTAAAGCCCGAGGATATTCCGTTCCTGGCGCAGTCCGCTTACGACGACGCTTGCAGACCCGGTAACCCCCGTGATACCTCCGTTGAGGAGATCACTGAGCTTTATAAGAGCCTGCTGTGATAGCTTCTGAATAGAACAACTCCCCCGGTTGCGTGCCGGGGGAGTTTCTTATATACTTTAAAAAATATGTAACCAAAGATTCAACAATACAATTATAATAATTGCCAGTGCAATTCCCATTATCTTTAACCCTATATATTCTGGATTGGCAGGCTCCTCATTTGAGTTTATCTGGTCTGTATCATTATTATCAAGTACTGTTTTACCTATATTTGTGAAAATAATGTTTCCGACAAACTGAATACCCACAAGAATATAAATTGCAATCATTTTATTCGATGGCATAACAGTAATTATATCTCCAGCCTTTGAAGATATGAAGAAAATAATAAAAGTGACCGCCAAAACATAAATCAGATTAGGCACGACTGAGTATTTATAGTATTCTGTACCAAATCTACATTTGTTCTTCATTTTGATATTTGGTACATATACCATAATAACATAAATAAAATAAATAATGCATGCACTAATCGACGCAATAACCAAAATTCCAGCAGTGAAAGCGTAGTTTGATAAAGACCGCAAATCCGGAACTAGACTTCCTAAGTCTTTTATATAACTCGCACCATCAAACAAGTCAAACACATTTAGCAGAAAAATTTGTTTAAACAATACATCACCAAATGTAATTTTTATCACATCAGTGAAAGACAGAATAATTATTGCAGCTTGAAGTAAAAAAGAAACTACTGTATAAGCTAGATTTATTATTGAACCATCGCTTTCTCCTAACTTACGCTTATTTGTTTCTTGATTTTTACCACAAAAACTACAATATTTTGATCCGTCTAAAAGTGGTTTACCACAGTATCTGCAGTACATACTTGATTCTCCTTACCCTTGTTGATTATTTGAATCATCGTACAAAAATAAATATTATAAACTGATTAATCTATTCTTATTATAACTTAAACAACTTAGTTTGTCAATAGATTAAATGAGCATCTACATATAAAAAACCGCTCCCCTTTCGGGAAGCGGTCTTATTTTTATGAAGTGGTTTGCACCAGTTCAACGGAATTAGCCGTTAACCTTGGTAACAACGCCGGAACCTACGGTTCTGCCACCCTCACGGATAGCGAAACGCAGACCCTCTTCGATAGCGATAGGAGTGATGAGCTCAACGTCCATAACTACGTTATCGCCAGGCATGCACATTTCCTTGTCAGCAGGCAGGGTGATTACGCCGGTAACGTCGGTAGTTCTGAAGAAGAACTGCGGACGATAGTTGGAAACGAACGGAGTATGACGACCGCCCTCTTCCTTCTTAAGAACGTAAACCTGACCAGTGAACTTGGTGTGCGGGTGGATAGAACCGGGCTTGCAGAGAACCTGACCACGCTCGATATCCTGACGGGTAACACCACGGAGCAGAGCGCCGATGTTGTAACCAGCAACTGCCTCGTCCAGGGTCTTTCTGAACATCTCAAGACCGGTAACAACGGTGGACTTGGGCTCGTCAGTCAGACCAGTGATCTCAACGGTATCGTTAACCTTAACAACGCCACGCTCAACTCTACCAGTTGCAACGGTACCACGGCCAGTGATGGTCATTGTATCCTCAACAGGCATCAGGAACGGCTTGTTCTCATCACGCTCAGGAGCAGGAATGTACTCGTCAACAGCATCCATGAGCTCCTTGATGCAAGCATACTCGGGAGCGTTAGGATCGGTGGAAGTGCAATCCAGAGCAACCTTAGCGGAACCACGGATAACGGGAACTTCATCGCCGGGGAAGTCATTCTGGGACAGAACGTCACGGATATCCATCTCTACGAGGTCGAGCAGCTCGGGATCGTCAACGTCATCGCACTTGTTGATGAATACAACGATTGCAGGAACGCCTACCTGACGAGCGAGAAGGATGTGCTCCTTGGTCTGAGCCATAGGGCCATCAGTACCAGCAACAACGAGGATAGCGCCGTCCATCTGAGCAGCACCGGTGATCATGTTCTTGATATAGTCAGCATGGCCGGGGCAGTCAACGTGAGCGTAGTGACGCTTCTCGGTCTCGTACTCAACGTGAGCGGTGTTGATTGTGATACCACGCTCTCTCTCCTCCGGAGCCTTATCGATCATGTCGTAAGCTTCGAACTTAGCCTTGCCCTGAAGGGAAAGCCACTTGGTGATAGCAGCGGTGGTGGTGGTCTTACCGTGGTCTACGTGACCGATGGTACCAATGTTTACGTGGGGCTTGGTGGAATTATAATGTTCCTTTGCCATGGGTATGTCCTCCTTAATAGGTGATCTGGTGTCCCCCATTGGGTGGGGGACGCCGTAATTTCAGTAATATTATTTTATCATCTTTCTGCGAAAAAATCAAGTAGTTTCGCAGAAAAATTGGTCTGAGAGTGCAAATTTACGCGGAATTAACCCTGCTTGCGCTTGCTCATGATAGCCTCGGAAATGGACTTCGGAACCTCAATGTAGTGGCTCGGCTGCATTACATACTGACCGCGGCCCTGGGTCTTGGAACGAAGATCGTTGGAGTAGCCGAACATCTCAGAAAGCGGAACGAAAGCGGTAACCTGAACGGAACCGTTTCTGGTCTCCTGGTTCTGAATCTGGCCACGGCGGGAGTTAAGGTCGCCGATTACGTTACCGATGTAGTCATCAGGAACGACAACGTCAACTCTCATGATCGGCTCGAGGATAACGGAATGCGCCTGCTTGAGGGCTTCCTTGATAGCCATAGAACCTGCGATCTTAAATGCCATTTCGGAGGAGTCTACCTCGTGGTAAGAACCGTCGTACAGGGATACCTTGATGTCAACAACAGGATAGCCTGCGAGGACACCGGCGTTAAGAGCGCCCTGGATACCTGCGTCAACAGCAGGAATGAACTCCTTCGGGATAGAACCGCCGACAACGTCGTTGCTGAACTCGTAGCCCTTACCGGACTCGTTCGGCTCTACCTTGATCTTAACGTGACCGTACTGACCGGAACCACCGGACTGGCGCTTGTACTTCATGTCGATGTCAGCTGTGCCAGTGATAGTTTCCTTATAAGCAACCTGAGGAGCACCAACGTTAGCCTCAACCTTGAACTCACGGAGCAGTCTGTCAACGATGATATCGAGGTGGAGCTCACCCATACCAGCGATGATGGTCTGACCGGTCTCCTGGTTTGTCCAGGTCTTGAATGTCGGGTCTTCTTCAGCAAGCTTTGCGAGTGCGATAGCCATCTTTTCCTGACCAGCCTTGGTCTTGGGCTCGATAGCCAGGTCGATAACCGGCTCCGGGAACTCCATGGACTCGAGGATTACAGGGTGGTTCTCGTCGCAGAGAGTATCACCAGTGGTGGTGTACTTTGTACCAACAACAGCTGCGATATCACCGCACGGGCATGCGTCGATATCCTGTCTGTGGTTGGAGTGCATCTGAAGGATACGGCCCATACGCTCGTTCTTGTCCTTTGTAGCGTTCAGGACTGTTGTACCAGCCTCAACGTAACCGGAGTAAACTCTGAAGAAGCAGAGCTTACCAACGAACGGGTCAGTAGCGATCTTGAATGCGAGCGCGGAGAACGGCTGATCGTCGCCTGCGTGTCTCTCAACTTCCTCGCCAGTCTCGGGGTCTACACCCTTGATGGAAGGAATATCAAGAGGAGAAGGCATATAGTCAACGACAGCGTCAAGGAGCTTCTGAACGCCCTTGTTTCTGTAGGAAGTACCACAGATAACAGGAACGAACTTGTTCTCGATGGTGCCCTTTCTGATGGCAGCCTTGATCTCCTCAACGGTGAAATCCTCACCCTCGGTCTCGAAGTATCTCTCCATCAGAGCGTCGTCCAGCTCAGCGACCTTCTCGAGAAGGTTCTGTCTGTATTCCTTAGCCTTATCCATCATGTCAGCAGGGATATCCTCAACACGCATATCCTTACCGATATCGTCGTAGTATACATCAGCCTTCATCTCAACGAGGTCGATGATTCCCTTGAAGTCCGCCTCAGCGCCGATAGGCAGCTGGATCGGAACAGCGTTGCACTTCAGTCTGTCGTGCATCATCTGTACTACATTGTAGAAGTCTGCGCCCATGATATCCATCTTGTTGACATAAGCCATTCTGGGTACATGGTATTCATCTGCCTGACGCCATACTGTTTCTGACTGAGGCTCTACGCCGCCCTTTGCACAGAAAACAGTTACGGAACCGTCAAGCACTCTCAGGGAACGCTGAACTTCAACGGTGAAGTCAACGTGACCAGGGGTGTCAATAATATTGATTCTATGGTCCTTCCAGAAGGCCGTGGTAGCAGCGGAGGTGATTGTGATACCTCTCTCCTGCTCCTGAACCATCCAGTCCATCGTAGCAGTACCATCGTGAGTTTCACCGATCTTATGGTTGATACCAGTGTAGAACAGGATACGCTCAGTTGTGGTGGTCTTGCCGGCGTCGATGTGCGCCATGATACCAATATTACGGGTCATTTCGAGAGATACGTCTCTTTTCATAAATTCCTCCGTAATTCTGGAATTACCCGGGGTATGCGCCCCAGGTAACTCATCTGTTTCTGATTACCACTTATAATGTGCGAAAGCCTTGTTAGCTTCAGCCATCTTATGAGTATCGTCACGCTTCTTGCAAGCGCCGCCCTGACCGTTCAGTGCGTCCAGGATCTCGTTTGCAAGTCTTTCCTTCATTGTCTTCTCGTTACGCGCACGGCTGTAGGTGGTGATCCATCTCAGACCGAGTGTGCGTCTTCTCTCGGGGCGAACCTCCATAGGAACCTGGTAGGTTGCACCGCCGACACGGCGAGCCTTAACCTCGAGCTGCGGCATGATGTTCTCCATTGCCTCCTCGAAAGCTTCCAGAGCGTCCTTGCCGGTCTTCTCAGCAACGATCTCAAATGCGCCGTATACGATCTTCTGGGCTACGCCCTTCTTTCCGTCGAGCATGATATTGTTTACCAGTCTTGTTACGAGCTCAGAGCCGTACACAGGATCCGGAAGAACTTCACGCTTCGGAACATTACCTCTTCTTGGCACTTTACTTCCCTCCTTCATACGAAATGAAAATCATAGGTACTCGAAAGCATAAATCCTACCCTCTCGGGTGGCATTGACCTTCCGCCGTCCAAACAGAGGCTCTATCAAAAATAATGCCTTGTCTGACAGCAATAAGTCAGAAATTACGCTTTCTTTCCAGCCTTCGGACGCTTTGCACCATACTTGGAGCGTCCCTGCATTCTCTTGTCTACACCCTGAGCGTCGAGTGTACCTCTGATGATGTGGTAACGCACACCAGGAAGGTCCTTAACACGGCCGCCGCGGATCATTACAACAGAGTGTTCCTGCAGTTTGTGTCCGATACCGGGAATATAAGCTGTAACTTCATAACCGTTAGAAAGCTTTACTCTGGCTACCTTTCTCATAGCGGAGTTCGGCTTCTTAGGGGTCTGAGTACGAACGGCTGTGCACACGCCTCTCTTCTGGGGAGAAGACTGGTCAACCTGCTGCTTGCGCAGTGTGTTCATTGACTTCTGGAGTGCAGGAGCCTTGGATTTCTTCTCAGAAACCTCGCGTCCCTTGCGGACAAGCTGATTAAACGTAGGCATTATTTCACCTCCAATAATTTTTCGTATGCATGTATTTTCCCGACGATCTCGAAAAATATACTCACACACATTTATATATTTTAAAGCAAAGAACGGTGTTTGTCAAGAGTTTCAGCGAAACTTTGTAGCAAACACCGTTACATTTGTATCACGCGCGCACTTTTTTGTGCATTTTAGCCAACATTGTCCTCGGAAGCATTCTCTGCGGCTGCCTCAGCGGCTGCGAGAGCCTCCTTCTCAGCCTCGCGCTCTTCAGCGTAAAGACCTGTGCCGGCAGGGATAAGCTTACCGATGATGACGTTCTCCTTCAGACCGAGCAGCGGATCCTCCTTGCCGCGGATAGCCGCGTCAGTAAGAACTCGTGTGGTTTCCTGGAAGGAAGCAGCAGACAGGAAGCTGTCCGTAGCCAAAGATGCCTTGGTAATACCGAGCAGGACTGCCTCGCTCTGCGGCATTCTCAGACCAACCTCGCCGTTGTCTATGCGCTGCTGGATCTCCTCGCAGACCTGGGTAAGCTCGTTCTTGCCGATGATGGAACCAGGCAGCAGGTAGCTGTCGCCCGGATCGGTGATCCTGATCTTTCTCATCATCTGACGAACGATGACCTCAATGTGCTTATCGTTGATGTCAACGCCCTGCATACGGTAAACCTTCTGTACCTCTGCGATGATGTAGTTCTGAACTGCCTCTTCACCGAGTACTTCCAGCACGTCGTGGGGGTTGAAGGAACCGATGGTCAGCGGATCGCCGACATTTACTGTATCACCCTCATATACCCTCGGGCGGAGGTCGTAGGAAATCGGATAAGCTTCCTCGGTGCCGTCCTCCTGGGTAATGATGATGTTGTTCTGCTTCTTGATCTTCTCGTAGCGGACCTTACCGCCGACTCTTGCGATGATCGCAGCGTTCTTCGGGCGGCGGGACTCGAACAGTTCCTCGACACGGGGAAGACCCTGTGTGATATCCTCGGCGGAAGCGATACCACCGGTATGGAACGTTCTCATTGTCAGCTGAGTACCAGGCTCACCGATGGACTGTGCCGCGATGATACCAACAGCCTCGCCGATATTGATGAGCTGACCTGTTGCCAGGGAAGCGCCATAACAGCGTGCGCACACGCCGTTCTTGAGTCCGCAGGTGAGAACAGAACGGATCTTTACCAGCTCAGCGCCGGAATCCACGATCTTTGCTGCGTCAGCGTCGGTCATGAGTTTATCACGGGATACGAGGACGTTGCCGTCCTTGTCCTTGAAGTCCTCGGAGAGGAAGCGTCCCACAAGACGTTCGCCGAGCTTCTCGACCAGCTCCTTGCCTTCCTTGATCTCGTATACGTCGATACCATCGGTGGTGCCGCAGTCCTCTTCGCGTACGATGACTTCCTGGGATACGTCAACAAGACGTCTGGTCAGGTAACCGGAGTCCGCCGTTCTCAGCGCGGTATCGGCAAGTCCCTTACGGGCGCCGCGGGCGGAGATGAAGTACTCCAGGACTGTCAGACCTTCACGGTAGTTAGCTCTGATAGGCATTTCGATGGTCTTACCGGAGGTGTTCGCGATAAGTCCTCTCATACCTGCCAGCTGTCTGATCTGGTTTGTAGAACCACGCGCACCGGAGTCCGCCATCATGAAGATATTGTTGTACTTGTCGAGGTTTGCTGTCAGAGCGTTTCCGACGTCCTCGGTAGCCTTGTTCCAGATCTTCTTGAACTCTTCCTGGCGCTCGTAGTTGGAGATGAAACCACGATTGAAGCGCTTGTTCAGCTTTGCGATCTTTGCGTCCGCGTCGGCGAGGATCTCTGCCTTCTGCGGAGGGATAACAGCGTCGCTTACCGCAACGGTGATACCGGATCTTGTGGAGTACTTATAACCCATTGCCTTGATCTTATCCAACACCTGAGCTGTTGTAGCTGTGCCGTGGATCTTGAGGCAGCGGTCGATGATCTTACCAAGCTGGCTCTTGCCGACCTTGAAGGAGATCTCGTAATCCAGCTGGTGCTCGGGATCTGTTCTGTCAACGTAGCCCAGATCCTGCGGAATGTGCTCGTTAAAGATGATCCTGCCGACGGTAGCCGGAACAAGTCTTGTGATCTTGGTGTCGCCGAGATCCTTGGTAACTCTTACCTTTATATTTGCGTGAATGGAGATTATGCCGTCCTGGTAAGCCATGAGCGCTTCGTTTGCGTCGCGGAATACCTTGCCCTCGCCCTTCTCGCCGGACTTTTCGATGGTCAGGTAGTAGGAACCCAGTACCATATCCTGTGTAGGAACGGTAACAGGACGTCCATCAGACGGCTTCAGCAGGTTCTTGGCTGCGAGCATGAGAGTGCGCGCCTCTTCCTGAGCCTCTGCGGACAGGGGGAGGTGTACCGCCATCTGGTCGCCGTCGAAGTCCGCGTTGAATGCGGTACAGCACAGGGGGTGCAGCTTGATCGCACGACCCTCGACGAGTACCGGAGAGAACGCCTGGATACCCAGTCTGTGCAGTGTAGGCGCACGGTTCAGCAGAACGGGGTGGTCCTTGATAACGCACTCGAGGGAATCCCATACCTTGTCGTCTGCGCGCTCTACCATCTTCTTGGCCTGCTTGATGTTCTGAGCGCTGCCCTTTACTACCAGATCGTTCAGAACGAACGGCTTGAACAGCTCAAGAGCCATCTCCTTAGGCAGACCGCACTGATCCATCTTCAGCTCAGGGCCAACGACGATAACGGAACGTCCGGAGTAGTCAACACGCTTACCGAGCAGGTTCTGACGGAAACGTCCCTGCTTACCCTTTAACAGGTCGGAAAGGGACTTGAGCGGACGGTTGTTGGAACCGGTGTACGCTCTGCCGTGTCTGCCGTTATCTATAAGTGCGTCAACAGCTTCCTGGAGCATGCGCTTCTCGTTTCTCACGATGATCTCCGGGGAGTGCATCTCGATGAGCTTTCTCAGACGGTTGTTTCTGTTGATAACGCGGCGGTACAGGTCGTTCAGGTCGGAAACGCCGTAGCGTCCGCCGTCCAGCTGTACCATCGGGCGGATATCCGGAGGGATAACCGGGATAACGTCCAGGATCATCCACTCGGGACGGTTGTGGGACTGGAGGAATGCCTCTACAACGTCAAGGCGCTTGAGCAGCTTTACGCGCTTCTGACCCTGCTGGGTTGTTGCCAGCTCCTCCTTCAGCTCATTGGAGAGCTTTTCAAGGTCGATCTCCTGGAGAAGCTCCTTGATAGCCTCTGCGCCCATGCCTGCCTTGAAATCAGAACCGTACTTCGTGCGGAAGTTAGCGTACTCCTTCTCCTCCAGCAGCTGGTTCTTGCTCAGCTCCTTGGCCTCGCCGGGATCTATAACGATATACTTTGTGAAATAGAGCACCTCTTCCAGTCTTTTGGGAGAGATATCCAGCACCTGACCGATGCGGGAGGGCGTGCCCTTGAAATACCAGATGTGGGAAACCGGGGCGGCAAGCTCAATGTGACCCATACGCTCACGTCTTACCTTCGCACGGGTAACCTCAACGCCGCACTTCTCGCAGACCTTGCCCTTGAAGCGAATGCGCTTGTACTTACCACAGTTACACTCCCAGTCCTTCTGCGGGCCAAAGATACGCTCGCAGAACAGACCTTCCTTTTCCGGCTTCTGGGTACGATAGTTTATGGTTTCAGGACGGAGCACTTCACCGTAGGACCATTCTCTTATCTGGTCGGGAGAGGCAAGTCCGATCTTCATTGACTCAAAAACAGTGTTCAATTTATTACCTCGTTTCTTTATGAAAGCCCCAGCCGGCAGCCGTTAAAGCTGCCGGTCGCGGCAGGCTGTATTCGTCACGGGATTATCGGGAGGATCACTCGTCCTCGCCGAAGTCGATCGGCTCATCGTCCGGGAGATTGCCCTCGCCGAAGCCATCCTCATCGTCGGAGGAGCCAGCGGATTCACCATTGATCTCGTCCTCGTTCACGATTCCGTAGCCTCTGTCATTAAGCTCGTCCTCATTAGTGTTGTAGTTGAAATCCATTGTTTCAGAAGCGTATCCAGTTTCGTCCTCGTCCTCGTCGCCGTCATTTCTGAGATCAACGACTTCGCCCTTGTCGTCCAGGACTCTTACGTCCAGACCAAGACCCTGAAGCTCTCTTATCATTACCTTGAAGGACTCAGGAACACCAGGCTTCGGAACGGGCTCGCCCTTTACGATAGCCTCGTAGGTCTTCTGACGTCCCATCAGGTCGTCGGACTTGACGGTCAGGATCTCCTGAAGCGTATATGCAGCGCCGTAAGCCTCGAGAGCCCAAACCTCCATCTCACCGAAACGCTGACCGCCGAACTGAGCCTTACCGCCCAGAGGCTGCTGTGTTACGAGAGAGTAAGGACCGGTGGAACGCGCATGGATCTTATCATCAACCAGGTGGTGCAGCTTGAGGTAGTACATATAACCAACAGTTACAGGTCCGTCGAACTTCTCGCCGGTTCTGCCGTCTGTCAGCTGCGTCTTACAGTCAGAGGTGAATGCGATCTTCGTGAAGTCGATTCCTGCGGAGTTCGCACCCAGCAGCTCGGCCTCGCTGTGTTCGCCCGGCTCTCTGTTCATGTTGTAGATACGCTCTGCGTTCTCGTCCATCTTGCCGCTGTTGACCGCTCTTGCAGCCTCGTACAGCTCGCGGATATCCTGCTCGTGCGCGCCGTCGAATACCGGTGTTGCGATCTTCCAGCCGAGCGCCTTTGCAACGTATCCAAGGTGAACCTCGAGCACCTGTCCGATGTTCATTCGGGAAGGTACGCCCAGAGGATTCAGCACGATGTCAAGCGGAGTACCGTCCGGAAGGAACGGCATATCCTCCTGGCGGAGAATTCTGGAAACGACACCCTTGTTACCGTGACGGCCCGCCATCTTATCGCCGACGGAGATCTTTCTCTTCTGCGCGATATATACGCGAACCTTCTCGTTTACTCCGGGGGACAGCTCGTCGCAGTTGTCGCGGTTGAATACCTTTACGTCAACAACGATACCGCTTACGCCGTGGGCAACTCTCAGAGAATTGTCGCGCACTTCCCTTGCCTTCTCGCCGAAGATCGCGCGGAGCAGTCTTTCCTCCGCGTTAAGCTCAGTTTCACCCTTGGGAGAAACCTTACCTACCAGGATATCGCCGGAGTGTACCTCAGCGCCAATACGAACGATACCGCGCTCGTCAAGGTCCTTGAGAGCCTCGTCGGAAAGGTTCGGGATATCACGGGTGATCTCCTCGGAGCCGAGCTTGGTTTCACGGCACTCGAGTTCGTATTCCTCTATATGAATTGAAGTGTAAACGTCATTATAAACGAGCTTCTCGTTGATAAGGACCGCGTCCTCGTAGTTGTAGCCTTCCCATGTGGTAAAGCCGATGAGGGCGTTCTTACCGAGCGCGATCTCGCCCATCTTTGTTGCAGGACCGTCTGCAATAACGTCGCCTGCCTTAACCTTCTCACCCTTGCTTACGATCGGGCGCTGGTTTACGCAGTTGCCCTGGTTGGAGCGCTTGAACTTGATGAGTCTGTAGATGTGCTCCTGACCGAGGTCGTTTGTGATGATGATCTTGTCTGCGTCAACGTCGGTGACTACGCCGTCTTCCTTGGAGCAGATGACAACGCCGGAGTCAACGGCAGCCTTGTACTCCATACCGGTTCCGACGATAGGATTGTCGGTAACCATCAGCGGCACAGCCTGACGCTGCATGTTCGCACCCATCAGCGCACGGTTCGCATCATCGTTCTCGAGGAACGGGATCATAGCCGTAGCGACGGAAACGACCATCTTCGGGGATACGTCCATAAAATCGATCTTGTCGCGTTCGAACTCACGGATAGTATCGCGGCAGCGTGCGTGAACCATCGGTCTTGCGAAATGGCCTTCATCGTCCAGCGGCTCGTTGGCCTGAGCCACAACGTAGTTATCCTCTTCGTCAGCGGTCATGTAGACCACCTCGTCGAGTACTCTGCCGGTAGCCTTGTCAACGCGTCTGTAGGGGGCCTCGATGAAGCCGTATACGTTGATTCTCGCGAAGGAAGCAAGATAGGAGATCAGACCGATGTTAGGACCTTCAGGGGTCTCGATAGGACACATTCTTCCGTAGTGGGAGTAGTGTACGTCGCGGACCTCAAATCCGGCTCTGTCCCTGGACAGACCGCCCGGACCCAGAGAGGACAGACGGCGCTTGTGAGTAAGCTCAGCCAGCGGGTTGTTCTGATCCATGAACTGGGACAGCGGAGAGGAGCCGAAGAATTCTCTCATCGCGGAGATAACCTGGCGTGCATTGATAAGGGACGCCGGGGAAACCTTCTCCTGATCCTGACCATTGAGCTGCATTCTCTCGTGAATGGTCTTTTCCATGCGGACGAAGCCCATTCTGAAGTTGTTCTGGAGCAGCTCGCCTACGCAGCGGATACGTCTGTTGCCGAGGTGGTCGATATCATCGACTGTGCCGACCTTCTCGCAGAGATCGAGGAAGTAGCTTACAGTCGCGAAAATATCTTCAATTGTGATGTGTCTGGGGATAAGCTCCTCAGCGCGGTTCTTGATAAGGCGTGCCAGCTCTTCCTGGTCGCCTGCCGCAGTTTCAAGGATATCGCGAAGAACAGCGAAGCGAACATGCTCGTTGATGCCGAGGGATTCAACGTCCATATCGCCGGTGTAGACCCTGATATCCACCATGCCGTTGCCGGTAACACGGACGATGGCGTCCTCACGCTCGGGGTGGTAAACAGCTACGTCGATAACGCCGGCGTTCTCGATCTCGAGAGCCTTTTCGCGGCTGATGAACTCACCCTCGTCAGCGAGAATCTCGCCGGTCATAGGAGCGATGACCGGTTCAGCTATCTTTCTGCCGTACAGTCTGTCGGAGATAGCGAGCTTCTTGTTGTACTTGTAACGTCCGAATCTGGACAGATCATATCTCTTTGCGTCGAAGAACTGGTTGTTGAGGTAGTTCTGCGCGGACTCAACGCTGGTCATGTCGCCGGGGTGCAGCTTTCTGTAGACCTCGAGGAGAGCCTCTTCCTTGTTCTGGGTGCTGTCCTTCTCGATGGTAGCAAGGATCCTGGGATCCTCGCCGAACTTAGCGGTCAGCTCAGCGTTGGAGGAAAGACCCAGCGCACGCAGGAACGTGGTAACGGGGATCTTTCTGTTCTTATCTATGCGGACATAGTATACGTCGTTGGCGTCCATCTCGTATTCGAGCCATGCGCCGCGGTTCGGGATAACGGTAGCCTTGTAGAGGGGCTTACCGGTCTTGTCGTTCTCGAAGCCGTAGTAAACGCCCGGGGAACGAACCAGCTGAGATACTACAACACGCTCAGAGCCATTGATGACGAAGGTACCGCTGTCGGTCATAAGCGGCAGATCGCCCATATAGATCTCGTTGTCCATGAACTCGCCGGTCTCCTTGTTGAGAAGACGCGCGGTCACACGGATCGGAATAGCATAGGTAGCGTCACGCTCCTTGCACTCCTCAATGGTATACTTAGTCTTGTCGTCAAGGCGGTGGCTGATGAACGAGAGTTCGTATCTGCCATTGGAATCGGTGATCGGGGAGAACTCCTTGAAGATCTCCTTGATACCGTCATTCAGGAACCATTCGTAGGAATCCTTCTGAATACCGATGAGGTTCGGCATATCGATGACCTCATTGATCTTAGAAAAACTCATTCGGGTGGTTTTTCCGAGCTGTATGGGCTTAACATTCACCATCGGCTTTATCACTCCTTAATAAAAATCCGGTCTGGATAGCTGGAAAATATTGGATTTTGGCGCCTTGTCAGGGTCAAAAAACGGCTTTTTCACACACATATCCATTATGATACATTATGATATTATACACCAAACAGCGCCAAAAGTCAAGCATTTAAGGATAAAAAAAAGGCGGATAAATCCGCACATTTTTGTTATTAGGGACGATTTTTTTGCCCATTTTGACAAACTTCGCGCAAAAAACGTCTGATTTTGTAATAATACGCACAAAACGGCTTAAACAGGGGCAGAAAGCCGTTTTGCGCCTTACGGGCAGCCCCATCGGATAACAGCGACCGAAATATCGTCCCGGCTGCCTGCCCTGGAACGCTCCAGTAGGTGCTCCGTCAGCGCAGGCACTCCCTCCCGGGGCAGCGCGGAAGTTCTGGAAGCGAAACTCAGGAAATCACCCCGGCTGGCAAAGGAGTTTATCAGCCCGTCGCTGGAAAGCATTGCCGCCCGGAATCCGCCCTCCTGCCAGAAGCTGCGGAAGCTGTTTATCGCGTCGCCGTCGCACAGGGAGGTCGTGAGATTCCCCATCAGCCGCTCGTCCTCGGGCATGGGGAGCTGCGCCCCCTCTGCGGATTCCATCACAAAGGTGCCATCGCCGATCTGCATTCCGAACATGCCGGTTTCGTCCGCCGCCGCCAGTATCAGCGTCGCGCCGTATATGACCTCCGGCTGTATTCCGCCGAATTTCTCGCACACCGCAAGCTCCTGCCCGTTCAGCGGACGGAATCCAAGGTGGGCGGCGATCTCGTCGTTCCAGCCGCAGATTATGTTTCCGGCGATCCTGCGCGCCGATTCCTTCGGATCCCGTGAAAAAATTTCGGAAAGACTGCCATTACGCTCGCAGAAATCCATCACCGAACGAATGGCGATACGCGCCGCCATCTCGCTCCCGGCGTCGCTGCGAAAGTGCTTCTCGCTGCCGTGACCGTCGGATACCGCCGCCACCGCCAGCTTGTCGGAAACGTACACCCGTGCGCTGTCCTGGCAGGGAGTTCCGTTCTCTTCGTGGGAAGCGCCCCTGACGGACGCCGCAAACCCATCGAACTGCATTACCAGCCAGCCTCGATGTCAGCGTTGATCTCGTCGCTCTCTGCGAATTCCCGAATCTGCTCCGCCGCGGATTCCTGCTTTGTGTGCGCCTGCTCGCCGCTCTCCGCCAGGCGGACGCTGCGGCTTCCTATCTGTGAAGAAGTCACTGCCACGAACTTTATCAGCTTCGCCAGGGCTTCCCCGTTGTGGGCTGTAACCACGCTGCCGGGATCCCCGGTGAACTGCGCCAGGATATCCAGATCCGCGTCCTCGCCGATGGCGACAGCCGCCTTGATTCCGTTGGAGTACCAGCGGTTCTTTGCGATGGTATCCAGTCCCTTGACGTAGTTATCCGTCGGGTAGCCGTCGGACATGAGTATCATGACCGGCGCAAAGGACAGGCTCGGGGACTTCATGAATTCGTTTCTGGACAGCTTGGAAGCAAGCTCGGTGAGCGCCGCACCGAGGTCGGTGACATTCTCCGCCTCAAGGGGTTTCCACTCGAATTCGTCTATGGATACCGGCGCGTCGTACATCCATTCGCATCCGCCGGAGAACTTCAGAACGGCAAGCTTGATATCAGCGTCAGCGCCGCCGATATCCCTGATCTCCGGGATAAGCTCCTCCATAACGGAGTTCACGGTGCCGATCTTGCTTCCGCTCATGCTGCCGGAGCAGTCTATCACAAAGAAGAGCACCATGGATTTCTTGGCGATCTCTTCCGCATTGTCAAAAGGATTTATCGGTGTATCAGACATTTTTGACCTCCCACAACCATGCGGCAATCGTCTGCCCGACGCAGACCGATCCGCATTGATATCAGCTATGTATCCATTATACCATTGCCGGTGGGAATTGTCAATACGACCGTGCGCAGTTCCGTGCCCTTGACATTTCTGCCGTAAAGATTTATACTTATTCTATGGTCACAAAAAGCTCCCCGGAGTCCTCATCGGCTGTCCACTGTTCGTCGGGCGCCATCGTGCTGAGGTAATCCAGCAGTCCGCTGTATATCGTGAACGCCAGCTGCTGCTGATATTCCGCGGTGGCAAGCTTCGCCTCCTCGTCCGGATTGGAGAGGAATCCGCACTCGATCATCAGCGACAGGTTCTTGTTGGATTTCAGCAGGTAGAGTTCGTCGCCGGTCAGCTTGATTTCACGGTCGTTCCCCGGCTGAAGCTGCGCGAAGCGGTTCTGCATTATCTGCGCCAGTGTGCGGTTGCCGGGATTGTTGTTATTGTAGAACATCTGTCCGCCGAAATATGCCGGGTCAGTGAAGTTGTTCTGGTGTATGCACAGGAATATGCTGTCGGGATAGCTCTGGATAAGCTCCAGGCGGTTATCCATGTCGGAAAGCTTCTGGTTGCGTATTCCCTCCGTGCCCGGGTCGTATATTGATATATCCTCGCTCCGAGTCAGCACCGTATGGAATCCGGACAGCTCCAGCAGCTGCTGAAGGCGCTTTACAACGGCAAGGTTGACGTCCTTTTCAAGCGTGCCGCCCTTTCCTACGGCGCCGCTGTCCAGCCCACCGTGGCCTGCGTCAAGGACTATGACCGGCTTATCCGACACCTCTGCGGCGGCAGGGAGAGCGTGGTCCGTCACACGGGCGCACACAGCAAGCACCGCAAATATAGCCGCCATGCTGACGGCAAATCTCAAGGACTTTTTGTTTAATTTCATGTTGATACCCCCAGAATTTCTGCCCGTGTGCACCGGCGCGGCGCAGGACAAAGTACTCTTTGTCCAATGAATATGAGGGAACATTCCGGATTATAACCAGATAACCGTCAAAAGGAGAAAATAAATGGCAAAGGCAAAAACCGTTTTCGTCTGCAGCGAATGCGGTCAGGAATACTCAAAGTGGAACGGCAGGTGCACCGCCTGCGGAAGCTGGAACACCATAGAGGAAGCGGAGCCGGCTCCGCTTATCGGAGGGAAATCCGCGGCGCCGGTCGGGGAGCTGAAATTCTCCCCTATCGACGGCATAAGCTACGAGGACGAAACCCGTTACGACACTGGAATTTCCGAGCTGGACAGGGTGCTGGGCGGAGGGCTTGTCAAAGGCTCCCTGGTGCTTATCGGCGGCGACCCCGGGATAGGAAAATCCACCCTGCTGCTGCAAATATGCGGATTCATGAGCAGCCAGCACACCATACTCTACGTTTCCGGCGAGGAATCCGAGCGCCAGATAAAGCTCCGCGCCGACCGCCTGGGCGTATCCGGCAGCAACAATCTCATGCTCGCCTCCGGGAATAATTGCGAGAGCATTATACAGGCAGTAAAGAAATCCAAGCCGGATATAGTCATCATCGACTCTATCCAGACGATAACATCCAGCGGAATCAGTTCCTCCGCCGGGAGCATAGTCCAGGTACGGGAATGCACCAACGCATTCATGCACCTTGCGAAATCCGAGGAAATTCCCATATTCATCGTAAGCCATGTCAACAAGGACGGCGGAATCGCAGGTCCGAAAATAATGGAGCACATCGTGGACACCGTTCTGTACTTTGAGGGCGAGAAGCAGCTTTCCTACAGGATACTACGGGCGATAAAGAACCGCTTCGGCTCCACCAACGAGATAGGCGTATTCAACATGGACGACGACGGACTCCACGAGGTGACTAACCCATCCGAGATGATGCTTTCCGGGCGTATCTCAACGGTTTCCGGCAGCGCCGTCGTATGCACCGTGGAGGGCACACGCCCTATCTTGGCGGAGGTCCAGGCGCTGGTGACGAAATCCTCGCTGTCCGCGCCGCGCCGCGTCGCCACAGGATTCGACTACAACCGGCTGTACATGCTTCTGGCGGTTCTGGAGAAGCGCACGGGATTCTTCTTCGGCGGAGTTGACGTCTACGTCAATATCGTCGGCGGACTGAAACTCGACGAGCCTGCGGCGGACCTTGCAGTGGCACTGGCGCTGTATTCCGGGCTGTGCGACAAAGTTATCCCGGAAAAGCTGATGGTATTCGGCGAGGTGGGACTAGGCGGCGAAGTCCGGGCGGCTTCCCACGTCCGGGAGAGAGTCAAGGAGGGCGCCCGGCTCGGATTCGAGCGTTGCATAATTCCGAAGCAGAGCTTCTCCTCCCTCAGCAAGGCGGAGAATTACGGCATTCAGATAATCGGCGTGCGCACGCTGGAGCAGGCATTCCGCGCTATAAACGCCAACAAGGAGGAAACAAAATGACGAACTGCGACGACTGCGTGAACTATGTTTACGATGAGGAATGCGACTGCTGGGTGTGTCTTGTGAACCTTGACGAGGACGAGATGTACAGATTCATGACCGGCACGAACTACAACTGTCCCTATTATTCCTCCGATGACGAATACGCCATTGCGAGAAAGCAGTAAGACCGCAGCCGCATTTACGCGGCTGAATGCGGAAAATCCCCCGGCACGCTGTGTACCGGGGGATTCTTGTATGTCTATGCTATACAAAATAGATTTTTTACGCAGGCGAAAACCCACGAAAGAAAAGCGCCTCAACGCGCGAAATTCATGTCGAGGCGCTCGACTGGTTGGGATAGTGCGATTCGAACGCACGCATGAGGGAGTCAAAGACCCTTGCCTTACCACTTGGCTATATCCCAGTGTAACGCACCCGGCTCCGTATTCCGGAATCCGCCTGAGTGCGGCGCTTAACGAAAAAGGCACAGGAAAATCCTATGCCTTTTGATATCTGGGGTGGGTAGTGGGAGTCGAACCCACGATCTTCGGGACCACAATCCGACGCTTTAACCTACTAAGCCATACCCACCATGCATGGCACGCCATGAAGGATTCGAACCTTCGACCTACCGCTTAGAAGGCGGTTGCTCTATCCAGCTGAGCTAATGGCGCATGCACTGTATGCTTGTCCAAAAAGGACTGGAGCGGGTGATGGGAATCGAACCCACGCGACCAGCTTGGAAGGCTGGGATTCTACCATTGAACTACACCCGCATATCCGACATATCTGAACTTAACATCAATGCTTAATTATTATAGCACTTTTTATTTGCTTTGTCAAGGGGTAAAATCAAATTTTTTCAATATTTTCTTCCGAACTCCGATTCAATAAAAAAGGACTGGAGAATCCAGTCCTTTTAGTTTGTTGTAAAAAGTAAATTCTCAGACTGTTGAGAAACCCTCAGATTCTAGGAACCCGTATGGCGGCTAGGCTTTGTGCCTGCCGTCATACGGAGTGACGACGAAGATGAGGGTTTATCGACAGTCTGAAAGGACTGGAGAATCCAGTCCTTTTTTTACTTATCTCAGGTTTGCCGCGTCGATACGGTTGAGGGCGCGCTTGAGCTTTGCTTCAGCAAGGCGCAGTTCATTATCGCTGTGCGCCGCCTTTATACGTCCCTCTGCGACCTCCTTTGCATGCTCCGCGCGGTTCACATCGATCTCGTCCGCCCACTCGCACGCCTGCACCAGTATCACAGTCTTTTCCCTAGACACCTTAATGATACCACCAGTGGTTGCCGCACGCCGGAACTGACCATCGATCATCACGCGCATCTGCCCTATTCCCAGGGCGGCGCAATAAGGCTCATGCCCGTTGAGTATTCCGACATCGCCGACAGTCGTCCGGGCAATGATCTGCTCGGTTTCGCCGTCAAAAAATGTCTTTTCAGGCGTGATTATTTGTAACTTGAACGGTGTCATTTTGTACCCCCGTCAGACTTTCTTTGCCTTCTCGATAACCTCGTCGATCGTGCCTGCGAACAGGAATGCGGATTCCGGCAGGTCGTCGTGCTTGCCCTCGATTATCTCCTTGAAGCCGCGGATAGTTTCCTTCAGCGGAACATACTTGCCCTCCATGCCGGTGAATGCCTCCGCAACGGAGAACGGCTGTGACAGGAAGCGCTGGATCTTTCTCGCACGGGATACGGTCAGCTTATCCTCGTCTGACAACTCGTCCATACCCAGGATCGCAATAATATCCTGAAGCTCGTTATAGCGCTGAAGAATGGACTGCACCGCTCTCGCAACCTCGTAGTGCTCCTTGCCCACGATATCCGGGGTGAGGATTCTGGAGGTGGATTCCAGCGGATCTACCGCCGGATAGATACCCATGGACGCGATGTTTCTGGAAAGAACCGTGGTAGCGTCCAGATGTGCGAATGTAGTCGCCGGAGCCGGGTCAGTCAGGTCGTCCGCAGGAACATAGACCGCCTGAACGGACGTGATGGAGCCTTTCTTGGTGGAAGTGATACGCTCCTGGAGAGCGCCCATCTCAGTGGCAAGGGTCGGCTGGTAACCAACGGCGGAGGGCATACGGCCGAGCAGCGCGGAAACCTCGGAACCTGCCTGGGTGAAACGGAAGATGTTGTCGATGAACAGCAGAACGTCCTGACCTTCCTTATCACGGAAATACTCCGCCATAGTCAGACCGGAGAGCGCAACTCTCATTCTTGCTCCTGGCGGCTCGTTCATCTGACCGTAAACCAGCGCGGTCTTGCTGATAACGCCGGATTCCGTCATCTCGTTGTACAGGTCGTTACCCTCACGGGTACGCTCGCCGACGCCGGTGAAAACGGAAATACCGCCGTGCTGCTTTGCGATGTTGTTGATAAGCTCCATGATGAGAACCGTCTTACCAACGCCCGCGCCTCCGAACAGACCTATCTTACCGCCCTTGAGGTACGGCGCGATAAGATCAACGACCTTGATACCGGTTTCAAGAACCTGGTTGGAAGCCTCCTGCTCCTCAAACTTCGGAGCCTGGCGGTGTATCTCCCATTTTTCCTCGGTCTGGGGCTGGGGCTTGTTGTCTACTGCCTCGCCGAGCAGGTTGAACACGCGTCCCAGGGTTTCCTTTCCGACAGGCACCTTGATGGAAGCGCCAGTATCGACAGCCTCCATACCTCTGACAAGACCGTCCGTGGAACCCATCGCGATGCAGCGCACCACATCATCGCCGATATGCTGTGCGACCTCAACGACCAGCTTCTGACCGTTGTTGTCGATCTCAATGGCATTCAGCAGATTGGGCAGGTGATCCGGGTGGAACCTGATATCAAGAACCGCGCCGATGACCGTGACGATCGTGCCAATGTTCTGATTTGTCATTTCTGATTTTTCCTTTCCAATAGTAGTTTTGGAAATGCTATACCGAATGTTACATCGCGCGGCGATATAACGTATTGTAATTACTCAAGAGCATTCGCGCCAGATACGATCTCGGTGATCTCCTGCGTGATGCTTGCCTGGCGCGCTCTGTTATAGAGCAGCGACAGACTCTCGGTCATGGCGTCTGCGTTGTCAGTTGCGGACTCCATAGCCGTTCTGCGCGCGCCCTGCTCGGAAGCATACGCCTCCACAACAGCGCACTGCACAAGGCTGGCGGTGAACTTCGGCACGATACGGTCGAACACCGCCTCGGGGGACGGGTCATAAGTCATGGTGCCGTAATTCTCGAGCTTCTGCGTCATCATAGGAAGCACCGCCATCTGCTGTGCCTCCTGCGTCAGCTGGGAAACGAACATGGTGAAGAATATCTGGACGTCGTCCACCTCGCCCTTGCGGAACAGCTCGACCGCTGTATCCGCGATCTCCTGCGCCTGGGCGGGCTTGATGTTCTCGGCGATGTTCGGATAGCTTCCCACTATGTCGTAGTCGCGCTTGGAGAAATACTCTATAGCCTTCTTGCCGACAGCGATTATCTTGGGCTTCTCCGGATCTGCGGAATGCGCCGATGCCGCCAGCTTCAGGATATTTGAGTTATATCCGCCGGCAAGTCCTCTGTCGCCTGCCACAACGATGAACAGGCGGTGCTTTACCTCCCTCTTCACTGTGAACACCGTGGAGAAGTCGGTATTGGCGGAAACAATCTCACACATGGACTTATACAGCTCGTTGAAATAGGGACGAGCCTGTTCAGCGCGCTGCTTCGCCTTGCGGAGCTTACTTGAGGACACCAGCTCCATCGCCTTGGTTATCTGCCGGGTGGAGCCGACGGACTTGATACGCCGCTTGATGTCCTTCATATTACCTGATGCTATAATATCACCCCCTGGGTAAAGATACCGCGCCGCAGCAGACCTGCGGCGGAAACGGCGGCATTAAACGTTGTCGTCCGTAGTGATATATCTTACCTTCTTTTCGATGAAGAGCCATGCAACGCCGAGGGCGGCGAACATGGAAAGAGTTGTGGCAATAATGCCGAGCACAAAAGCAGCCTGCTTCATGTTATGCTCCTTTCGTCAGGCGGTGTAACCCCTGGCAAACTCGGTCAGCACGTTCTTAAGCTGCTCCTCGTTCTCGGGGGTGATCACCTTTTCGGTCTTTATGCTTGTGAGTATCTCAGGAACGGTGGACCTGATGTGGTCAAGCAGGTCTGCCTGATACTGCTTTATCTTCTCAACGGGGATATCCTTGAGGTAGTTGTGTACGACAGCGTAGATGATGACTACCTGCTCCTCTACCTCGAGGGGGGAGTTCTGATCCTGCTTGAGCACCTCAACGATACGCTCGCCCTTTGCCAGACGCTCCTTGGTGTCCTTATCCAGGTCGGAGCCGAACTGCGCAAAACTCTGAAGCTCCCTGTACTGGGAGTAATCCAGCTTCAGGGTGCCGGCTACCTTCTTCATAGCCTTGATCTGTGCGTTACCGCCTACACGGGATACGGAGATGCCCGGGTTTACTGCGGGGCGTACACCAGCGTTGAACAGCTCGCTCTCAAGGTATATCTGACCGTCGGTGATGGAGATTACGTTGGTCGGGATATACGCGGATACGTCGCCTGCCTGCGTTTCGATTATCGGCAGCGCAGTCAGGGAGCCGCCGCCGTAGTTCTCATTGAGTCTTGCGGCACGCTCGAGAAGTCTTGAGTGCAGATAGAATACATCGCCGGGGTACGCTTCACGTCCTGGCGGTCTTTTCAGCAGCAGCGAGAGGGTACGGTAAGCCACGGCGTGCTTGGACAGGTCGTCGTATACCACGAGGACGTCCTTGCCCTGGTCCATGAAGTACTCGCCCATGGTGCAGCCGGAATAGGGTGCGATGTACTGAAGCGGCGCCAGCTCGGAAGCAGTCGCGGAAACCACGATGGAGTAATCCAGCGCGCCGCCTGCGCGCAGCTGCTCAACAACGCCGGCAACAGTGGAGTTCTTCTGACCTATTGCGACATAGATGCAGATAACGTCCTTGCCCTTCTGGTTGATGATGGTGTCGATAGCGATGGCAGTCTTACCTGTCTGGCGGTCGCCGATGATAAGCTCACGCTGACCTCTGCCTATCGGGATCATGCTGTCTATTGCCTTGATACCGGTCTGGAGGGGCACGGTAACAGGCTTTCTGGTGATGATACCAGACGCGATCTTTTCAATGGGGCGTGTTTCCTTCGCGAGGATAGCGCCCTTGCCGTCGATGGGCTGTCCCAGAGAATTCACAACTCTGCCCAGGAGCGCTTCGCCGACCGGCACGGACATGATGCTGCCTGTGCGCTTTACGGTGGAGCCTTCCTTGATATCCTCGTCGGAGCCGAGCATAACCGCGCCAACGAAATCCTGCTCGAGATTCATCGCCATGCACTGCACGCCGTTCTCGAATTCGAGAAGCTCGTTGAGCATGCACTTTTCAAGCCCGTGGATACGCACGATACCGTCGCCTACTGTGACAACGGTGCCGACGTCAGCCAGCTGGAGCTTCGAGTTGTAGTTCTTTATCCGGGACTTTATCAGACCCGTTATTTCATCGGGGCGTAGATCCATTAAATCAATCCCTTTCTTTTTGATGATACTGCCGGAGCCGTGGCTCGCGGCGGTTTTGCCGTCAGGCGATCACGCCGCCAAGCTCTTTGCGCAGACCTGCGAGCCTGGAGCGGATACTGCCGTCCCAGCGAGTGCTGCCGTAGTCGATAACAACGCCGCCAATGAGCGCCGGGTCAACCTTCTCCTTCACGGAAACGGTCTTTCCGGTGACCTCGGACATCTTCGCCCTTATCTTTTCCACAACAGCTTCCGGCAGCGGAGCGCTGCTGGTCACGGTTATCTCAGCTATCTTGAAATACTCGTTATATGACGCGCGGAAATTCCTGAGGATACCGCCAAAGCAGTTCATTCTCCCACGCTCCGTCAGGACGCACAGCAGGTTCCCGGTGATTTCCGAGATCTCGCCCCGGCTGATGATATCCCTCATCATGCCAAGCTTCTCGTCCATGGTTATCGTGGGGGTGCCGAGCAGCTTGACGAATTCCGGATCCCCGTCGAAAATGGCATTGAGCGCGTCCAGTTCGCCGAGAATATCGCTGAGCCTGTCCGGAGCCTCCTCCGTACACAGCTCAAAGAACGCCCCGGCGTATACTTTTTCAGCCTTGTCGTTCATAGAAGCTCCTTTCTGCGGCGGTCACTTTGCAGTGCCCACGTTCTCGAGGAAGCTGTTTATGAGCGCCTCGTTATCCTTCGCGGAAAGTTCCTTCTCAACAACGCTTGAAGCCGCCATGATAACGATGTCGGATATCTGATCCTTGATCTCGTTAACGGCGCTCTGCCTGTCGCGCTCGATGTTTTCCTCAGCCCTTGCCCTGATCTCCGCCGCCTTCTGGTTGGCGTCGTTGATTATCTCCTCCTCGCGGCGCTGTGCACGGGCGGTGGCCTGCTTCATGATCTCAGCAGCCTCCTCCTTTGCCTTTGCCAGCTTCTCGAGGTATTCCTGCTCAGTCTTTGCGGCGGATTCCTTCGCGCGCTTGGCCTCGGCGATCTCCGCCGCCGCCATTTCGTTGCGCTTGTCGAGTACCTTTCCGACCGGCTTGAACAGGAATATTCTGAACAGGATAAAGATGATAAGAGTGTTTATCAGGGTGAACACAATGGTACCGGGGTCGATGGTAACGAGCGGCAGGACTTCCTGCGCTGCGCTTTCACTTATAAGTGTCAGCATTTAATCCAACTCCTCCCTTTGTGCTTTATTCCGCATTAATCGAACAGGTTAGTGAGATTGCTGAACAGCGGATTTGCATAAAGGAGAAGCAGCGCGATAACCAGCGCATAAAGACCGGTGGTCTCAGCGAGCGCGTCACCGATGATCATTGTTCTTGTAACCGCACCGGAAGCCTCAGGCTGTCTGCCGATAGCCTCGACCGCCTTGCTGGCGCATATACCTTCACCGATACCAGGACCAAGACCGGCGATCATTGCTGTGCCTGCGCCGAGCGCGGAAGCGCCAAGAACGATGGCACTGGATAAAGTCTGCATATCTGTCATTGTTATTTCCTCCATTTGATATAAATACTATCCCCAGAAGGGAGTGTAGCCATGTGAGATCATTCGCACTCTGCGCCGGAAATATACGCCATTGTCAGAGTTGTGAAGATGTAAGCCTGGATCACTGCCGAGAAGATATCGAAATACAGCGATGTAATTGCAGGGATCAGTATCGCGAAGTTACCCAGCGCGAAATAGATCAGACCGCCGATTACCATACCTGCGACCATGTTGCCGAAGATACGCAGCGCCTGCGACAGCGGATTCGCGATCTCGCCGATGATGTTGAACGGCAGCATGAAGGGCATAGGCTCGATGAATGCGTGGAAAAATCCCTTAACCTTGCCGGTTCTTGCGCGGTTGATCTGGGTCAGCACGAAAGTGATGAGCGCGATCGCACCCGTGACCGAGATATCAGAGGTCGGATTCTTGAGACCGAAAAGGCTCATGAGGTTGTTCAGCAGCAGGAAACACAGCAGCGCACCGATGTAGGTGGTGTAGCCCTTATATCTGGGGCCCATCGTGGTATCCACCATGTTTCTGGCGAAAGTCACGATCCATTCTGCCGCCGCCTGGCGCTTTGTTTTCGGGATTATTTCCAGCTTGCTTGTTAGAACGAGCATTACCACCAGCAGGATCAGCATGACTATCCACTGGATAAATACTGTTTCAGTGAGATTCCACGTTATCCCGAACAGGTCGAAGCTAGCGATGACCTTCGGACCGGTGACGGTAAATCCGCCCTCAGACGCCAGAAGTAAAGCTGATGGCATATCCTATCATTCCTCCTTTGGATTTATTTATCTGATTTCCGCGATGTGCGAGTTTCCCACAGGGCTTTCACCGTAATGATTATCCTGGGAAAGAAAAGCGGCACCGCCGCGGTAATAAGATCAATGAAAGGGAGCAGCCCCGCCGCAGTCATAACCAGGAACAATCCCAGGTATCTGACGCAGTAGAGCGTGTTCATATATCTCTGTGCGGATTTGGAGCCGCGCCTCAGGGCGTTCTCAGCCGTGACCCCCATCAGCCAGAAGTTGCCAACCCCGGCGATGTTGCCCCACACTCCGCCGAGGAGCAGGGAGTAATCCAGCCCGGAGGCGAAGAAGAGAGCCGTCAGCACGGCGAAATACGCCGCATTAATTGCGAGCAGCCATGGGAGCATTGCGCGCAGTTCCTGCCGGGTAACGCTGTATCTTTTTGCCGACATTCGCACCTCACTGATGTCCGTGGTCGTCGTAGTAGTCATTGTCCCGGCGGTCGCTGTAATAGCTGCGGTACTTTGACTTGTCGTCCTTTGCGAAAAGGCGGATCATCTTCATGATGTGGTTTATCGCGCCGCTTATCATGAACAGGATTCCGAGGACAATACATATCACCATAACCCAGTCCGGCAGGCTGTAACGCTCCACGATATAATGTCCGCCCACGATGAAAACCAGCAGCGGCGCCAGGATAACGAATGCCATCTGGCTCGCCACCGCCCATACGGCAAAGGGGCTTTTCTTTTCGCTCATTACCTGGTGATGAACTCTTCCAGGCGCCAGCCGTCGTCGGTCTTTACCATTCCAACGGTGTAGGAAGCGTCTGGCTCCTTCGGGGAATCCACCTCGGCGGTGCCAATCAGGATATCCAGCTTCTGGTCGAACACGCCCACTTCAAGGGTGCATTTTCCCTCTTCAACGTAGTCTATCTTGATGGAGCAGCTGACCCAGCTCTTGGACGGGTCAGCCAGGAAGTCTGAGCTTATTCCGAGCACCTCGACGGTTTCGTACTTCACGGTGCTGTCCGCTTCCGCTGTGGAGCCCTCGGGGACTGCGGTGGTTTCCACCTTCTGCTGTATCTTTCTGTTGGCGTAAACGGTCAGCCCGTTGCCGTCAATGTCTGTAAGGATCTTTTCCGCTGCGTCGTCCACATAAACCGAGTGTACCAGATCCTGTATCTTCTGTAAATCGTAGTCAGTGTTGTTGACGGTGTAGTATCCGTCCTCGGGAAGATTTCCGTAAGGCTCGTCATTGTGATGTAGTCCCTCGGTGACAAACAGTCTGAGTATCTCGTGGCTGTCGTCCAGCAGGTCGTGCGCCGCCAGTCCCGCCTCGTCGCGGTATTCCTGCGTGAGGTAGGAGGTGTCGTGCGCGGAGGTCTGCTGCTGCGGCTGACCGCCGTCGCCGTCCTTGTTTCCGCCCAGGATCATTACCGCCGCAACGATCGCCGCTGCGCAGGCAAGTCCTGCAATGACTACTGTGGCTATGAGTGATGCAATATTCTGATTCTTCTTGGTGCTCATTGAGTGATGCTGCCTTTCCCGGAATTGTGATTACGCCTTATCAGCTGTCTTGTTATCGAAAGAGATCGCCTCGGGGAATACGCTGCGGCTGTCCTCCTTGGAGAGGAAGGTCGTGTTGACGTAACCCTGGATTATCGCGCCGTCCGTTACGGCGATCGTGGAAGCGTTGATATCTCCGAAAACGATGGCGTCGCGCTTCAGCTCCGCCTTTCCGCCGATCTCGAGCTTACCCCTTATTCTGCCGTTCACGTCAGCGTACTGCGATGTAAGGTCGCCAATAAGTATAGTGTCGCGGTCCATGCGTATCTTCCCCTTGAGGTTCAGATTTCCCTGCATTGCCGCGGAATTCATGTTCGCATTATTGCACTTGATGTCGCCGACAACCTTTCCGGACATCTCAATGTCACGGGTGGTTTCGACGTTGCCCTTTATGTTGCCGTCTACCTGCATGTTGGCAAGGCTTCGAACATTACCGTCGATGATGGTGTTGCGAGAAATCACAGTCACCTCGTCGGTATCGCTGGGGGCGTCAATTGGCTTCCCGGAGGGGGTGGGAGGTACGCTGCCGCCGTTTCCGCCAAATCCTGCACCGCCGCCGAATCCGCCGTTTCCACCGGAAGCCGGAGCGGTGTTCTGCTGAGGCTGCTGACGATAGTACGGCGTTTCAGTGGGAGCGCCGGACTGTGCGGCATTCTGCTGCCCTGCGCTGTACTGGTATCCGCCCTGCTGAGGAGCCGCCGGCTGCTCCAGCTGAGCCTCCTGCGGAGCCTTCTGTGCCTGGGGAGCCTGCGGCGCTGCCTGGGGCTGCGCGCTCTCCTGCTGCGGTTCTGTCAGATACTTATCCAGTTCCGTGGGCTGAGCCGGCTTGTCAGTACGATTTTCGCCGTTCTCCTCCATGCCGTCCTTTTTCCACAGTTCCTTTACTGCCTGGGAAAAGTTATCCTTGATGCCCATTTTATTTTCCTTTCTTTTTCAGCCGTTATTCTGTCGTATTTACGCAAACGGTCCGGTGAACTGCACCGGCATCGTATCATTGTTTATCTTGTCGAATTTGTATCCCTCGTTAACAAGCACCTGGAGCACATCTCCCAGAACCAGCACCGTGTTCGGTGTGGAAGCGGAATCGTGCATCAGCACCACAGAACGGTAATTGCCGGAAATATCCTTCGGAATGGAGTTGTACATATACGTCCAGTTGGCGCCGCCTGCGTCGTTGCTGTCAACGTTCCAGTCGAAGTAGCGGAATCCGCGGCGCGTCATCTCCTGAATGATATGGTCCCGGGTGTCCGCGTTGAAATCGTTCACGCTGCCGCCCGGAAATCGGAATATCTCGGTCTTTATACCGGTCGCGTCATATATTATGTCCCATGCCTCGTGGAAATCCTCCAGGAAATTCTCTACGGAAGCGTAAATATCCTTGTAGACGTGGGAAGCGCTGTGGACGCCGATGGAATGTCCTGCGTCCGCTATTGCCTTCAGCTTGGCGTAACAACCTTCAGTCCTGCTGGGCACGACAAAGAACGTCGCCTTGATATTATACTGTTCAAGATAGCTCAGAATGCTGTAAGTATGGTCGGACGGACCATCGTCGAAGGTGAGGTACACCACGTTCTCTTCCCGGACGTACTCCTCCTCAGAGGGCGCGCTGACCGTCATTTCCGGATAGATGTCCGCGTAGGGGCTTTCCGGCTCCTGGGATTCCACCGTCGGCTCCGCGGAATCCACGGTGGGCACCGTGGAAGCCTCCGGCTCGGACTGCACCTGCGAGGAAGCAGGTTCAGTCGCTGCGGCGTCGGCGTTAGCCTGCTCTGACGGCTCCCTGCCGTGGAGGATATACTCCACCAGGTCGTCGTCAGAAAGTCCGCTGCGCTCGTAGATATCGTAAAATCCCTTGACGGTGGGCTCACGCTCGCCGCTGAGTATCTCGGCGTAATATTCCAGCTTCTGATTGTCCTGTGCCAGCTCTGCCTGCTTCTGATTGCTGTTCCAGAGGAGCACAGCGAAAACCACGCAGAGCACCAGCGGAACAAAGAAAAGTATGCAGAGGACTGTTTTGATCAGCACTTTGAAGAATTCAACACTGCCAAACTGCATTTAAAGACCTCATTTGTATATGAAGCGCTGCGGTGCAACACCTGCGGCGCGTCATTTCATTCCAGGGGGGAAACGGCAAAAACTTATTCTGCCCCTATTATCTAATGATACTATAAAACGGCGTTTTTGTCAATACCAACGCAGCCTAAAAAGTCAATTAATACCCGGATTATGGACAAATTATGCTTTATCGGCGCATAATATATGTACACAATGCACAAAAAACGGCTGTAATTATCAAACTGAAAAAATGGCTGCACATTCCCTCGCCGGGAACACGCAGCCGCAGCGCTTATTGCGATCAGTCCTCGATGTAAACGCGCTTCATCTTGCAGTCGTTGAGGGGGCGATCGTTGTAGTCCGTCCTGGTTTCAGCAATCTCGTCAACCGCGTCCATACCGTCAACGACTCTGCCGAAAGCAGCATACTGACCGTCAAGGAAGAAGCTGTCCTTGTGACAGATGAAAAACTGGGAGCTTGCAGAATTCGGATTCTGCGCCCTTGCCATGGAGATCACGCCGCGCTCGTGCTTGAGATCGTTGGGAACACCGTTCATCAAGAACTCGCCCTTGATCTTGTCCTTTGCGCCGCCCATGCCGGTTCCCTGGGGATCTCCGCCCTGGATCATGAAATCCTTGATGACTCTGTGGAATATCAGACCGTCGTAGAAGCCGTCCTTCACCAGCTTGAGGAAGTTCTCAACAGTGATGGGAGCCTTGTCGGGGTAAAGCTCCAGCTTGATCTTCTTTCCGTTTTCCATTTCGATGACTACCATATTAGTTTCTCCTTAATCATACATTGTAATTTCCGCTGTAAATTCCCGTTATCATCAGCGACAGGAATCGGAAGTCGCTGCCGAGATCTATCACTTCGCCGGAACCATCTCCGCTGATTCTCACCACAGGGCGCAGCACATTAGTGTTGTGTCTTATGACCACCCCGTGCCGTCCGTCAGACAGCGACACCACAGTACCCACGGGATACGGGTTGAACGACCGCAGGAACGCCGCCACGACATCATAGTCAAAGTGCACGCCGCAGCCTCCCAGCATGTATTCCTCGGTTTCCGCCACGGACCACGGTCTGCGGTAGGGGCGGTTTGACGTGAGCGCGTCAAATACGTCCGCCACGGTTATTATCCGGGCGATGAGCGGAATACGCCTGCCGGAAAGCCCGGTAGGATATCCGCTGCCGTCGAACTTTTCCTGGTGGAACAGCACTCCCGACATGATATTCGCGTTATATCCGCCGGATCGCTTGAGTATTTCATAGCCGATGTAAGGGTGCTGCTTTATCTTCTCGAATTCCTCATCGGTGAGTTTTCCGGGTTTGACTATTATCTCATGGTCTATGTTGGATTTCCCGATATCATGCAGAAGCGCCGCCACGATGACTTCCTTGATGTCCGCCTGGGGAAGGTGCAGCTCGTTTGCAATGCTGGTGGACAGCATTGCAACTCTCAGGCAGTGCTTGTAGGTATAATCATCGTAGTTCTGAAGGGCTATCATCTGATTGCCAAGATAAGAGGAATCATTGCCGATATCAACCAGGATATCGTCCGCAATACTGTCGACCTCCTTTATAGCCTTCTCGGACAGCTTCTGTATCTCGCCCTCGTTCTCGAACACTGAACTCAATTCGTTCAGCGCCCTGCCGATATGACGGTTCTTAATCTCCTCCGCCGTCTTTTCCGCAGAGATGATCTGCTCCGGCTTAGGATCTTCCGCAGGCTCCTCCAAGCCCCTGACAGTGATGTTTTTTATGCCCTTTCTTTTAAGCAGGTCGATCATTTCGCGAGTGATCACCGTGCCCTTCATCAGCAGGGTCTTGTAATCCTTCGCCGAGGTGGAAGCAACGTCTTTTTCAAGCACCATTCCCTCAGTGACGTTTTCTATCGGTACGATCAGCATAACGGGCACCTCCCCCTGAATGATATCAGCCCCACAGCGGCGCTGGGTAAACCCCTGAGTTGATACTGCTCTTCAACGTTTCCCGGGCGGAATCCACGTCCGCCTCATAGGTGATACCAAACCACCGGCTGTCCGTGGTGAGATTCTGCACCCGGAATCCACGGCTGCCGATCTCCGCGTCCACTGCGTCAGCGATAGTAAGCTCCGCCGCCGGCTCGTCCGCCGGGAGTCCCTCCAGGAAAGCGGACAGCTGCCGCTCCAGCCTGGGCAGGAATTCCGCGCCGAAACCCCACATGCTCATGGAAACGGTGTCGTCCTCGCTGAGGATACGCTTCTCGCCGCAGTGGTCGCCGGAAATAACTCCGTCCGCGCCCCGGGCAATCTTCTTGGTTTCCTCCACCTTTGTGAGAAGCCCCTGCGCGTCAGTCTTGCAGACGCCGCGGTTCACCGTGCCGAAATCCGACAGGGTGTTCCTGAGCATAAATCCGACGGAGCACGCGTCAGCCGTAAAGTTGCTGAGGAATCCTCCCAGACGGCGGAACGCGTCCTGTCCATAGAAGTCGTCCGCATTTACGATAGCGAACGGCCCATCCAGGGCTTCACGGCAGCACCAGAGCGCCTGCGCTGTACCCCAGGGTCTTGCGCGCCCTGGAAAATCCCCCGTCCGCACCGGAAGCTGATCCGTGGACTGAAAGACATAATCCGTCTGGATACGCTTCTCCACCCGTGCGCCGATGGTGGACTTGAACAGTTCCTCGATATCCCTGCGGATTATGAAAACCACCCTGTCGAAGCCAGCGCGGAGCGCGTCGTAAACCGAATAATCTATCAGCAGCTCGCCGTCGGGCCCGAGCTTTTCAAGCTGCTTTATCCTTGTGCCGAAGCGTGTTCCCATGCCCGCCGCAAGGACGACCAGAGTCATCTTTGCCATAATGCCCCCCTTTAATTAAATTCAGAATTAAGAATTCGGAATTCGGAATTTTGGAGTGCGCTTCGCGCATTATTCCAAATATATCGTATGTCTGTTACCTCTGCATTTCCGACCTGGCACAGAAGCGTGTCGGAGGTCTGCGTGAAACCGTATTTTTCATAGAGCCTGCGTGCCCGGAGATTAGTGTCCAGCGCCCAGAGATATATTCTGTCGAATCCCTGGGAATTCAGCCACCGTACTGAATTATCCAGCAGCGCCGTGCCGAAGCCTCTGCCCCAGAATTCCGGCAGGACGTACAGCGTGTGCACCTCGCCCCAGCCGGACATTTTCACGTCCGCCGCCGGGCGTGCGCAGGAGTGCCCAAGGATAACTCCGCCATCGGACAGCACGAAACTCCCGGGAAGCCCGGTGAAGCCGTCCTTCCAGCGGTCCGGCGAAAGCAGATCCAGGTAGTACTGCGGAAGCAGTCCACGGTAGCCTGCCTGCCAGCTCCTCACATAGAGCCGCGCCACCTCGTCGGCTTCCTGCGGCTCCATGCGGCGTATCTCCATTACTTTAAGCCTTCGATGGAAGCTGTGATCTTCGCCAGCTTCTCCTCTGCCTTCGCAAGCTTTGCACGCTCGTTCTCGATCTGCTGAGCCGGAGCCTTTGCAAGGAATCCCGGATTGTTCAGCTTCTTGGAAAGGAACTCGATATCCTTTTCAGCAGCCTTCTTCTCCTTGTCAAGGCGCGCAAGTTCTTTATCCTTATCAACCAGTTCGCCCATCGGAATGAATACTCGTGCGGAGTCGGTGACAACGGTCATCATACCCTCGGCAGCGTCCGCCTTTTCGGTTACGGTGAATTCCCCGGCGCCGGCGAGCTTCTCGAAGAATCTGCGGCAGTCGCCGAACAGCGTGGTATACTGGGTTTCAACGGTCATCGTTACCTTCTTTGACGGAGGAACGTTCAGCTCGTTGCGCTGTACTCTGATAGCCTTGATGGCGCTGACAACGCGGCTGAATTCCCCGGCAGCCTCGCCGAAGTGCAGCTTCTCGTCATATTCACACCACTTGGCTACCATAATGCTCTCGCACTCGGTGCCCGGCATGGACTGCCAGATCTCCTCGGTGATGAACGGCATGAACGGGTGCAGCAGCTTCAGAATGCCCTGCATGATGTAAACCAGGACGTTCTGCGCAGCCAGCGCGGATTCACCGCCCTCGGCGATACGCGGCTTTGTAAGCTCAATGTACCAGTCGCAGTAAACGTCCCAGATGAAGTCGGTGAGGTTCTGGACTGCAACGCCAAGCTCAAACGCCTCGAGGTTGGAGGTCACGTTCTTCACAGTGTCGTTGAACAGGCTGAGCACCCACTTGTCCTCGATGGGGAGGTTCTCCGGGAGAACCGGAGTTCCGAAGTCCTCAGGGAGGTTCATCAGGATATATCTGGAAGCGTTCCAGAGCTTGTTTGCAAAGTTTCTGGAGTTGGTCACCTTGGTTTCAGTCCAGCGCATGTCGTTGCCGGGAGCGTTGCCGGTGACAAGGGTCAGACGGAGCGCGTCGGCGCCGTACTTGTCGATGATCTCCAGCGGATCAACGCCGTTGCCCAGGGACTTGGACATCTTGCGTCCCTGCTCGTCGCGCACCAGACCGTGGATAAGAACGTCACTGAACGGCTTCTGACCGGTGTGTTCCAGACCGGAGAATATCATTCTTGCAACCCAGAACGGGATAATGTCATAGCCCGTAACCAGGGTATTTGTCGGATAGAAGTAATCCATCTCGGGGGTCTTGTCCGGCCAGCCGAGGGTGGAGAAAGGCCACAGCGCGGAGCTGAACCATGTATCGAGAGTATCCTCGTCCTGCTTTACGGGAGCGCCGCACTTCGGGCACTTCTCCAGCGGTTCGAGGGAGATGGCGGTGTGCTTGCAGGAAGGATTCTGGCAGTAGTACGCCGGGATCCTGTGACCCCACCACAGCTGTCTGGAAATGCACCAGTCGCGGATATTCTCCATCCAGTAGAGGTAGCCGTTCTCAAAGCGCTTCGGAATATAGCGCAGCTCACCGGACTTAACAACGTCGATAGCCGGCTGTGCAAGCTCCTTCATGGAAACGAACCACTGGAGGGAGGCTCTCGGCTCAACGGTAGTACCGCAGCGCTGGCAGCAGCCGACGTTGTGTCTGTGCGGCTCTACCTTTACGAGAAGTCCCTGGGCTTCGAGGTCTGCGACCATCTGCTTTCTTGCTTCGTATCTGTCCATGCCTGCGTACTTTCCGCCAACGTCGGCGCTTATCGTAGCGTCGTCGTTCATCATGGAGATAACCGGCAGGTCGTGGCGCTGACCTACCATGAAGTCGTTGGGGTCGTGCGCCGGGGTGATCTTAACGACGCCGGTACCGAACTCCACGTCAACGTAATCGTCGGCGATTATCGGAATTTCACGGTCGGTGAGAGGAAGCTTCACCATCTTGCCGACGATATCCTTGTAGCGCTCGTCGTTCGGATTTACCGCCAGCGCGGAGTCGCCCAGCAGGGTTTCCGGACGGGTGGTAGCAATCTCAACGAAGCCGGAGCCGTCCGCCAGAGGATAGTTGATGTGCCAGAAGAATCCGTCCTGCTCCTCGTACTCGCACTCGATATCGGAAATGGAGGTCTTGCAGTTCGGGCACCAGTTGATCATTCTTACGCCGTGGTAGATGAGCCCCTTGTTGTAGAGGTCCATGAATACCTTCTGAACGGCTCTGGAGCAGCCCTCGTCGAGAGTGAAGCGCTCGCGCTCCCAGTCGCAGGAGCTTCCGAGCTTCTTGAGCTGCTGAACGATACGACCGCCGTAAACGCGCTTCCAGTCCCATGCACGCTTGAGGAATTCCTCTCTGCCGATCTGTTCCTTGGTCAGACCCTCCTCCTTCATCTTGCCGACGATCTTAGCCTCGGTCGCGATGGAAGCGTGGTCTGTTCCGGGGAGCCACAGAGCGGAAAATCCCTGCATTCTTCTCCAGCGGATAAGGATATCCTGAAGGGTGTTGTCCAGTGCGTGTCCCATGTGGAGCTGTCCGGTGATGTTTGGCGGAGGGATAACGATGGTGTAGGGCTTCTTCTTGGGGTCTATCTCAGCGTGGAAATAGCCCTTTTCCTCCCAGTTATGATAGATACGGTCCTCGAATTCCTTCGGGGCGTAGGTCTTTGCAAGTTCCTTTCTCATTGCAATGTTGTCCTTTCGTTTTTTGGGATTTATGTTTACGCTTTTGCGTTATTGGCTTTCAGTGAGTTGACGAGATTTTCGTCCGGGGTGACGTACAGCGTGCGGTTGTTCGTGAAAATCACCATGCCGGGCTTTGCACCAGCAGGCTTCTTGACGAATTTCACCGCAACGTAATCCACCGGGACTCCCGAGCCGCTGCGCCCCTTGGAATGGAACGCCGCCAGCTGCGCCGCTTCGAACAGCGTCTGCTCGCCGGGCTGCTTCCCCTCGGTGCGGATTATGACGTGCGAACCTGCGATTCCCTGCGTGTGCAGCCAGATATCGGCTGCTTTTGCGGTCTTTAGAGTGAGCTGGTCGTTCTGGCGGTTGTTCCTGCCGACCAGAATTTCGAACCCCTCGCTGGAACGGAAATGCAGTGGATCGGAGGTTTTCTTCACCTTTTCGTCCGCCCGTACGCCGCCCTTGATGTAGCCCTGCTCGCGCAGCTCCCGGCGTATCTCGGCGAGGTCCATTTCGCTGTCGGTGCGGCTTGCGGCGTCAAATACGCTGTCGATGTAGACAAGCTCCTGCTGTCCCTTGGCGATAAGCTCGGTGAGCTTCTTTTCAGCAGTATCCAGCTTGCGGTACTCGGTGTAGTACTTCTGCGCGTTCTGCGCCGGGGTGAGCCTGGGGTCCAGCTGGACTTCAACCGGCTCCCCGGTGGTGAAATCCTCCAGCACCGCTTTGGTCTGTCCCTTTTCAAGCCGCCAGATGTTCGCGTTTATAAGGTCGCCCCGGACTCGGAAAGCCTCCCTTTCGGAGCACTCCGCAAGTTCCTTCTTCTGCAATTCGAGTTTCCTTGAAACGCGCTCATAGCTGTTCATCAGGAGTTTCAGCAGGTCGTGGGCGCGCTGTCTGGTACGCTCCGTCCTGTCCTGGGAAGCGAAGAAATCGTCCAGCAGTCCGTTTGCAGAATCCGCATGGCTTATCACCATGGAGGTGGAATACTGCTCGATGTTGATGAAGCAGAAATCCTTCTTCCTGCCGCCCGGTTCGGATACCACGGTGAAGCTGCACTCTCCGCCGGAAAGCGCGGACTTTATCCTGCCGAGAATAAATCTCAGCCTGTCCCTGGCGCTGTCGGAGAGCGCACTGCACACGGCGTCCACGTCCTTGGCGGAATACCACGCGATCTCACGGGTGAGGATCGGCGAAACTCCCTCCAGCACTGCGGAAAGCTTCTTGCAGAGCCGCTCCGGGGAATCCGCTATGGCGTTCAGCACCTGCTCCGGCTCGCATTCCAGCAGGCACAGCCTGTCCTGGCGCGGCGGCGCTTCGTACTGTATTCCCGGCAGCACCCGGCGCACGGAGGAAATATCGTCCGTGATACGCTTCACGCTGTCGATAACGCGCCCGTCCCGGACGAGGATTATATTGCTGTGACGTCCCATTATCTCTGCGATGAGGGTATTCGTCACGATATCGCCTATTTCATTGGTGCACTCGAAATCCAGAGCGACAATGCGCTCAAGTCCGTCCTGGCGTATTGCCATGAGCTTGCCGCCGGAAAGGTGCTTTCTCAGCAGCATGCAGAACATAGGAGGCTGCTGCGGATTCTCGAATGCGGCGGAGGTGAGGTTCACCCGGGCGCTCACGCTGTTGGCGGAGAGCACGATTTTCTTTCCGCCGTCGCGGTATGTGCGCAGTGAAACCACGATCTCCTCCCGGGAAGGCTGATACACCTTGTCCACACGCGCGCCGACAAGCGGCTGGAGTTCGTTGGTGACGATATGAAGAAACGCTCCGTCAAGTGACAAATAAACACCCCCAGGTCAATTCGGGATCATCATACAGCCGGACGCGGCTGACTCAAAAGGACAGCGAGTACGCCGGAATTCAGGATTCAGATATAGCTGCAAGGCTCGTGCTCCACGTCCGGCGTGAACACCGGGATCTCCGGGAATGCACGGCTGAGCAGCGTCGCAATGCGGTGGGAAGCGCACTTCTCCGTGCCGTAATGTCCGGCGTCGATGAGCGCCATGCCGGAGTTCACGGCTTCTATCCACACGGAGTGCTTCACATCTCCGGTGACGAGCGCCTGGCAGCCCAGGGCTTTCGCCCGCGCCAGCAGATCTCCGCCGGAGCCGGAGCACACGCCAATGCGAGTTATCGCGTGCGTATCGCCCTCGCAGTACTTCACGCTTTCAAGGTCCAGGGACTTCTTGCAGTGCTCCGCGAGAGCCTTTGCGGTGAATCCGAGCGGAAGCTCCGCAATTCCGCCGATACCAAGCCCGGTGGGCTGGGTCTGCTCAAGGACTCCCACGCTCTGCCAGCCGAGGAGCTCCATCAGGGCGTCGTTCACGCCGGCTTCGCACATGTCAAAGTTCGTATGTATGGCGATGGCGCTGATGTCGTTGCGTACCAGAGAATACACCGGGTTACCGGCAAGTATCCGCTTCATCGGGTGGAATATCACCGGGTGGTGGGATACGATAAGGTTCGCATTCTTCGACACCGCTTCGATAATTATTTCTTCGGTTATATCAAGGCAGGCGGCTATTCCAGTGACGTTCTCCGCTGAGCTTCCGGTCAGAAGTCCAACATTGTCATAGCTTTCCGCCGTGTTCATCGGTGCGATTGTGTTGAGAAAACTCAGCACCTGACCTACTGTTATTCCCATTTCATACCTCTGTCGATGTTAATTTCCCTTGCGTGCGCATCAATGCGGTCGGCAAGGCTTCTGGTATTCTCCGCCGCGCTCATGTCGCCTTCGTCTGTCTGTCCCGGACGTTCCTGCGCAGCCTTCTGCTGACCGTCGGCGATCCTCCTCAGCTTTGTGGAGATCCTCCGCAGCATGTCAGCGTCCGTGATCTTTCCGCAGTACATGAACACATCGTCGATCTGCCGCTTCACGCCGGTGTATTTCACCAGCATTATGGTATAGAAGCGGTCGCCCTCCCGGGCAGCGCGCTCCTCGATTATCTCAAAGCCGTTGAGATAAAGAAGCTCCCGGAGGTCCTCTGCGCTGGTCATGGGCTGAAGGATGAACCGGGTATCCTCAGACAGGAACCTGCACCCGGAGATTATCTTCATGATAAGTTCGCCGCCCATGCCGCATATCACGACATCATCGGCGTAGTCTATCTTCTCAAGCCCGTCGGAAAGCACGGCGGCGACGTTGGTCACGCCCTGCTCCGCGATAGTCCGGCGTGCGGCGGAGAGAGGCCCCTCCCGCACATCGGACGCTATGACGGACTTTGCGCCGGTCTGCGCAAGGTAGCAGGCGAGCAGCGCATGGTCAGTCCCCACGTCGCAGACGGTGACCCCTCTGCGGCAGAGATTAGCTGCGGTGCGCAGCCTGCTGGTAAGTTTCACCATTATTCGCCGATGGCTGCATTGAGCTGCTCCACGATCTCGTCAGCGTCCACGCCGTGAACCATGCAAGCCTGCTCTACGGTTTCGCCGCGGGAAGCCGGGCAGCCCAGGCAGTGCATTCCCATGCTGAAGAAGATGGGAGCGGCAGCCTCGCCTGCTGCATCGAGAATATCGCCGATTACTGTATCCTTTGTTACTTTCATTGTTTTTGTTTCCTTTCATTTACAGTGCTGTCCCTGCGTTGTGCCGCAGAGAGATAAATATACATCATATATTATATCACAGCTTTTCTATTTTGTCCAGTAGTAATTCATATTATTATTGAGCGCAAAGCAAAAGGACCGCGTTTACACGGTCCTTCAGTAAGTAATTTAATTCCGTCACACCCCGGAGCTGTCCCGGAGTATCTGGGCGATATGCTCCATTCGGGTCTTTGACAGCACCTCTCCGCGGTCGTATTCCCTCAGGAACTGAAGCAGCTCCTGGCTCTCACAGCAAACGTAGTCGTTCTCGCGCAGGGAGAGCTTCAGACGGGCGTTGGGCGATGAGAAATACAGTACGGAGTCTATCCACACGTCCTCGCCGGCGGCGGCAAGGATACTCTTGACGATATCGCGCTGTCGCCTCATCTGCTTGATGGGATTGTCCATGAGGGTTTCAGTGACCTTCCCGTCGCGGTAGTGCTTCCGCTGGGTCCACTTTTCATCGCGCCAGGAACCGCTTATCGTGCCGGAATGGTTCTTCACCTCAATGATAAGTACTCCGGAGTGGCACACGATGAGCACATCAAGTTCAGACCTGCCGCGCTTGTATCTCACCGGCAGGTTATGGAACACGATATTGGTGCCGTGCAGCTTCTTCACCGTCCGGAAAAGCCGCCGCTCCCCCTTCACGCCGGAGTTCAGCACCGCATACTGCCTTGCAAAGAAAGCATACGCCACGTTGCACAGAAAGATCAGGAGTATAAACACCGCCGCAATGATAGGCGTGGTATACAGCCTCTTCCAGACAAAGAAGATCAGAAGCAGCACCGGCATGACTCCGAGCACTACCTGGGATATGAAAAGCAGCTTTACCTTTTTGGTATTGTTGTTTCTTCCGCGTATGATCTTGTTCATCGGGACCTCGTTCCAGCGTTTTCTCTATGTGGATCAGACATTGAAACGGAACAGCGTTACATCGCCGTCCTGCATAACGTAATCCTTGCCCTCCAGGCGGACAAGACCCTTTTCCTTTGCGGCAGCCATGCTTCCGCACGACATAAGGTCGTTGAATGCGACGATCTCAGCGCGGATAAAGCCCTTTTCGAAGTCGGTGTGGATCTTTCCGGCAGCCTGGGGAGCCTTTGTTCCACGGGTGATGGTCCATGCGCGGACCTCCTGCGGACCTGCGGTCAGGTAGGAAATAAGACCCAGCAGGTGGTATCCTGTCTTGATGATTCTCGCAAGGCCGGAGCTTTCAAGGTGCATATCCGCAAGGAACAGCTCCTTGTCCTCGTCGCTCATGCCGGAAATCTCCGCCTCAATCTGGGCGCAGATGGGCAACACCTCGGCGTTCTCTTCCTTTGCGATGGCGCATACAGCCTGGTACTCGGGATTGCTGTTGATATCCCCAGTGAAATCCGCCTCGGAAAGGTTGGCGGCGTAGATGACCGGCTTGTTGGAGAGCAGCGGAGTATCCTTTAACATAGCGCGCTCGTCGTCGCTGAAATCGTAGCTGCGCGCGGATTTTCCGTTCTCAAGGTGCGCCTTGAGCGCCTCGAAGAAATCCACCTCTTTCTGGAGGGACTTGTCGCCCTTGACCGCCTTCTTTGCACGGTCGATACGGCGCTCGAGTATCTCCAGGTCGGAGAAGATGAGCTCCAGGTTTATGGTTTCGATATCCCTTGCGGCGCCAATGCTGCCGTCAACGTGGATTATGTTGTCGTCCTGGAAGCAGCGTACTACATGCACGATAGCGTCCACCTCGCGGATATTGGACAGGAACTTGTTGCCCAGACCCTCGCCCCTGGAAGCGCCCTTTACAAGACCTGCGATGTCCACGAACTCCAGCGTTGCCGGGGTGAACTTCTCGGGGTGGTACATCTCAGCGAGCTTGTCCAGCCGCTCGTCCGGTACGGAAACTATGCCCACGTTCGGCTCGATGGTGCAGAACGGGTAATTCGCAGACTCTGCGCCTGCGTTGGTGAGTGCGTTGAAAAGGGTGCTCTTGCCGACATTCGGCAGACCTACCATGCCTAATTTCATTTCGGGAATTCTCCTCTTTTTTATTGATACGCCGGTTTTCCGGCAAAAATTGCGTTCTTTTATATTGTACCACTTTTTTGATAATATTGCAAGCAATAATTTGCGGCACTTTCTATTTGCATAATTATCCGCCGTAACAGCCGGTTGAAATCCGCGCGGCAATGGTGTATAATAGGGAGTAATGAACTACTGAAACTGGAGGACAAGCATGAAAAGACCTCTCGCCGCAGCCGCGGCAATACTCACCGCCGTAACCATGACCGCATGCTCCGGCAACGCCCCCACCGCCACCGTCCGGAAAAACGGCGCGGAATCCGACGCCGCCACCTGCGGCATGAAGATAACTTTCCCGGAGGGCTGGACAGTGCTCACCGGGGACGATATTTACGAAAAGATACTTGCGGACAACGACACCGGATATTCCGACGCGGAATCCCTCAAGAGCGCCTATGAAAAGAACGGCAGCTCCTACATCTTCTATGCGGAGAACGCCGACAAATCCGCGCAGATGAACATCACCGCCCTGGAGATTACCACTGATGAGAACGGCGCCGGGCAGCTTTCCCTGGAGGAATACGCCCAGACCAACCACAACGACACCCTGCTGGGATTCCAGATAGACGGCTACACCCTTGACAACACGGGATTCACCCCCATGAACATCGGCGGCAACGACGGATTCCTCTCCCAGTGCGACGTCTACACCGACGACACGCTGCTGATGGGACAGCAGGAATTCACATTTGAATATGGCGGCTGCTTCTGCTCATTGCAGGCGTACTACCACACCGCCGACACCGGAGTACAGGTTTCGGCAATCATCGACGGCATAACCGCAGGATGAGAACGCTGAACGACATCGCCGCCGCAATATTCGACATCGACGGCACGCTGCTGGACAGCTCCGGAATATGGGAGCACCTCGGGGAAGATTTCCTGCTGCGCCGCGGAATAGCGCCGCAGTCCGGGCTTGCCGGTATTCTCGCCCCGATGACCATGGAGGAGAGCTGCCGGTTCCTGCGCGAAAACTACTCCCTCCCGGAAAGCACCGGAGATATCCGCGCCGCCCTGCTCTCCATAATATCGGAATTCTACCGGCAGGAATGCCAGCTGCGCCCCGGCGCCGCACCGCTCGTGCAGGAGTTATCGGGCAGGGGCGTAAGGCTCGTCCTCGCCACCGCCGGGGACAGGGCGCTGTCGGAATCCGCACTGGCGCGCTGTGGGATTCTGGGATACTTCTCCGGGATAGTCACCTGCGCGGAATACGGCAGCAAATCCAGCCCGGAGATATTCCGCGCCGCAGCCGGAATAGCTGGATTCCCACCGCAGAAATGCGCCGTGTTCGAGGATTCCCTCGCCGCAGTCCGGACGGCTAAGGCTGCCGGATTCCTCACGGCGGCGGTGGGGGACGTTTCCGAGCCGCAGCAGGAACTGCTGAAACAGACTGCGGACTACTACCGCAGCACCCCGGGGGATTACCTAATGACGCGCTGACTATTCTCACACCGCCGCGGAAATGATATCCCCGAGCAATTCCCCGGTGTAAACCGCTTCGTCAAGGGAGTTGGCGTCGCTTCCCACCTCGATGAGGAGGGAGCCGGTGGAGATATGCTGGTTGTAGTTCCGGTAATCGAACAGCACCGGGCGCGCAAGTCCCGGGTACAGCTTCTCCGAGGAATCCTGTATCGCACAGGCAAGGCTCAGATTCCTGCTGTATTCCGGCATATTGCCGAAACGTCCGTCGTCGCAGCCAGTGATTATCATGAACTGCGCCGCATTCCTGCCGTATATCTCCGCGACCGGCGCCGTCCGCACACCTCCGCCGGAGATGGCGTCCCGGTGGATATCCAGGATCATCTTTATGGAAGGGTATTCCTCCAGCGCCGCCCGGATCGTTGCTTCGCTTCGGTCATAGGACCCGGTGTAGCTGGGGTAGTCGTGAACAGTCCCGTCATGCAGGACTGAGATACCGTTATCCGCCAGCTTCTGCGCCAGGGCTTCGCCGACCCTTATCATGTTGTGCTCGGAATCCCGGGTGCGGCTGGGGTAGCCGCTGTCGTAATATGTGCGCTGATACGGCTCGTAGCTTTCCGTCGTGTGCGTGTGGATTATCAGCACCTGCGGCTCCGGCGTATTCCGCTCTATCGAAAGCTCCGGCGGAGTGGTCCCGGCGGCGAGGATACTGTCTGCGGAATCCGCCGTGCAGTTCCACACAAGCCCTCCGCCGGGCAGCTTTATGTAGTCGTCCCCCTGATATCCGCCGAAACGCTCCCGGACTATCACGCCGCTCTCGGTGCCCTTTGCCGTGCGGTTAACTCCGTCGCTGAAATCCAGAATATTCCGGGAAATCACCCGGGCGGAATTCTCCTCCGGCGCGCTGTCCTCAGCGGATTCCGGGGATTCCTCTGTCGGCTCATCTGTTTCCGAAAAGGCAGCGGATTCCAAGGCTTGTCCTGCATGGTCGGCGGAGGATTCCTCCGTTGACGGCGGAGCCTCCACGGTGGAAGTACCCGAAAGCCTTATTCCGGCGGAAAGATACGCCGTGCTCCGCGCCGTGCCTATCGCGGCTGTCAGCGCAGCGTCCGGGCGGAGTCCTCCGGCGGTCAGCGTCAGTAGACTTGTCGCAGCGGCTGCCGCAGCTATGATGATCTTTTTTCTGTCCATGATGTTTGTCCCTCCTGTGGTTATTCACTCCAATGTATATGCAGCGTATTGGAATAATATTCCACTTTCTTGACAAATATCCTACCTTGTGATATAGTATAAGCTGTATATATCGACAAATTGAGCAGCCATAATACCAAAGGAGCCAGATAATGAGGATATCAACCAAAGGCCGCTATTCCATACTGCTTATGCTGGATATGGCGAAACAGCCTGCCGGAGAGCCGGTGAAGATAAAGGACATATCCGCACGCAGCGGTATTTCCATGAAGTACATGGAGCAGATAGTTGCAGTGCTGAACAAGGCGGGATTCGTGCGCAGCGTAAGAGGAGCGCAGGGCGGCTACCTGCTCACCCGGAAGCCGGAGGAATACACCGTCGGCGAGATCCTGCGCCTTTCCGAGGGGAGTCTGGCGCCGGTGGCATGCCTGGACGCCGGGGAAGCCTGCGACCGCCGGGACAAGTGCGTGACGATACGCCTTTACGAGGAGATAAACAACGCCGTGAACAGCGTCGTTGACCGTATCACCCTGGCGGAAATGATGACCTGGGAGAATCCCGTGTGATCCCGGGACGGATACGGCAGGAAATTTGCGTATTCCCCCTTGACAAAGGGGATATTATATGATATACTGATAATCGACAAAAAACCTTATCAAGAGCGGCTTCTGGCGTAATGCGGGGGACTGGTCCCTATGAAGCCCGGCAACCTATCCTGCTGATGTGCTTTCTGCACGGAGGGAAAAGGTGCTACTTCCTGCGGCGGTGTAACTGCCGAAAGATGAGGAGTGATACGAATTTCGGCTCACTCCCTGGAGTGAGTTTTTTGTTTTCAGCACAAAAGGAACATATAGAGAAAGGAAAACCAATGAGCAAGTATCTTTTCACCTCCGAGAGCGTAACCGAAGGTCACCCCGACAAGATCTGCGACAACATCTCAGACGCTATCCTGGACGCTATCCTGGAGCAGGATCCCATGGGCAGAGTTGCCTGCGAAACCCTCACCACCACCGGTATGGTCACCGTAATGGGCGAGATCACCACCACCGCGCAGATAGATATTCCGTCCATCGTGCGCAGCACCGTGCGCGATATCGGCTACACAAGCTCCGAATACGGATTCGACGCTGACAGCTGCGCTGTATTCACCACCATCGACAAGCAGTCCCCGGATATAGCAATGGGCGTAAACAACGCTCTTGAGGGCCGCGAGGAGAACGCCGGCGACACCGGTGCAGGCGACCAGGGTATGATGTTCGGATATGCGTGCACCGAAACCCCCGAGCTTATGCCTATGCCTATCAGCCTTGCCCACAAGCTGGCGAAGAAACTGACCGCAGTCCGCAAGGACGGCACTATTCCCTACCTGCTCCCCGACGGAAAGACCCAGGTCACCGTTGAATACGTTGACGGAAAGCCCCACCGCGTTGACACCGTGGTCGTATCCTCACAGCACAAGGCTTCCGCTACCCTGGAGCAGATCCGTGCGGACATCATCGAAAAGGTAGTCAAGCCCACCATTCCCGCTGAGCTTCTCGATGCAGACACAAAGTACTACATCAACCCCACCGGACGCTTCGTTGTCGGCGGTCCTATGGGCGACAGCGGACTCACCGGCAGAAAGATCATCGTTGACACCTACGGCGGATACTCCCGTCACGGCGGCGGAGCATTCTCCGGCAAGGATCCGACAAAGGTGGACCGTTCCGCTGCATACATGTCGCGCTACGCTGCAAAGAACGTCGTTGCAGCCGGACTTGCTGAAAAGGCGGAGATCCAGGTAGCTTATGCGATAGGCGTTGCGCACCCCGTATCCATCTTCGTTGACACATTCGGCACCGGCAAGGTGGCTGACGATGTTATCTCTGCGGCTGTCGCAAAGGTGTTCGACTTCCGTCCGGCTGCCATAATCAAAAAGCTGGATCTACGCAAGCCGCAGTACATGGCGCTCGCAGCCTACGGTCATATGGGAAGGGACGATCTCGATGTAGCATGGGAGCGCACCGACATGACCGAAGCCCTCAAAGCAGCCGTAAAGGAACTCGGCTGAGCATGAGCAATAATTCTTCCGCCGCCCTTGACAAATCAGCGGGACTGTGGTATACTATGATTCGTGAATAAACTGCCACCGGGTAGAAGAATGCTAAGCATTCGTGCACATCATCAGGTCTGAGAAGATGTGTACGGATGCTTTTTTTGTGAGGTACACAATGAAAAAAATTATAACCTATTTCAGCAGGGGAGAATTGCTGCTGTGGGGATTCTCCGCTGCCGCCGTCGTGACAGCCTTCCTGATGTTTGACAGGAATAACTGGCTCACGCTCGCCGCTTCGCTGATCGGAGTGACATCCCTGATATTCGCCGCAAAGGGGCACCCGGCGGCGCAGGCGATGGCGATAATCTTCGCAGTACTTTATGGGGTAATCTCCTGGCAGTGCCGATATTACGGCGAGATGATAACCTATATATTCATGTCGCTGCCGATGGCGGCTTTTTCGCTGGTTTCCTGGCTGAGGAATCCGTCGGAAAACAAGAACGAGGTCCGCGTAAATCACCTTAAACCGGCGGAGTATGCGATTCTTGCCGGACTTACAGTGATCGTCACCGTGGCATTCTTCTTCATACTTCGCTTTTTCAACACCGCAAACCTGATTCCAAGCACGATCTCCGTTGCCACAAGTTTCATCGCCGTATATTTCGTGTTCCGCCGGAGTCCGCTGTATGCAGTGGGATACGCCGCCAACGACATGGTGCTGTTAGTTCTGTGGACTCTCGCTTCCATGGAGGATATCCGCTATGTATCGGTGCTGGTATGCTTCGCGGCGTTTCTGGTGAACGACCTGTACGGATTCTTCAACTGGCGCAGAATGGCGCAGAGGCAGAGTTCCTGCCAGAGCGCATGACCGTAAATAAAAAAAGCGGCTGTAAACTGACGCGTTTACAGCCGCTAATTCTTATGCATTACGTTGAGCTCTCGGTGCCCGTGTATTCACCCGTGCCAGTCGCCAGAACCACATCTCCTGCCGAGATTCCGTTGAGTATCTCGGTGTATCCGCCGAGGCTCACTCCGATAGTCACCCTGAGCTTGTAACGCTCGCCGTTCTCAACAAGCGTTACCCAGCTCTCCGTGCCGCTAGTCTTTACCGCGGAATCCGGAACTGCAAGCACGTTCTTCCTCTCGGTGGTGACAAAAGCAGTCGCCCAGCCGGACGCCACCGCCATCTCCTCTTCCTTGACGATTTTCGCCATAACATCGTCGCCCAGGTCGAATATCACACGCTTGGCGGATTCCCCATAGGCGGTCGCCGGGGCTACGTCGGGCGCTTCAACCACGGTAGCGTCGTACATCGTGTCCTCAATGCGTATCTGTAACTTCTGCCCGAAACGGAAATCCGAGCTTTTGTCGAGGTACACCTCGGTCTTGGATTCCTCCGATATGGCGCAGCATATCTGTCCGCCGCCCACTTCGGAGCCTTCCGCCACGGCGTACGCCATGCAGATTATCCCGTCAAAAGGCGCCCGGATAGTGTACTTTTCCTTTTCCGCCATCATCATGTCGAGCTTTTTCTGCTCGATCTGATATTGCAGCTGCTCCGACCTGCCGCCGGACAGCGATGATTCATACGCAGCGTTGACGATGGTCTGCTGGTTGCTGATGTCATAGTCCAGGCCGGAAGAATCCAGCTCCGCCAGGATCTCTCCCTCGGTTACGGTGCGTCCCTTTAGGGCGTTGTAGCTTACCACCATGGCGTCCGCCGGATACGTCAGATAAACAGCATAGGGATAGCCGATGCTGACGCCTATGCTCTGGGTGTCCGACAGATCCATGTATTTTGCCGTCGCGATCTCGTATCTGACTTCATCTGCGCCGTAAATCGGCAGCTGAATCTCGCCGGAGGTGCTCCTGCCGGAGCAGCCGGTCAGCATTACTGCCATTGCAGCCAGTGCCGCAACAATTCTTTTCATTGGGTGAACCTCACTGATGTGCTGTTATTATGCCTTTTCTGCCAGTCTGCGCATCATTTCCATGCACATTCTTCCGTTGTGGTAGGGGCACTTCCAGGGATCGACCATGGGCTTGAAATCCGCGGGCTTCCACTGATCGTCGATCTGGGAATGCCACTCGCCGCCCGGGCGCTTGTCGATGATGTGCTCCTGAATGAACTTCCACACATTGGAGGAGATCTCGAAATACTCCTCGCCGCCGTAGCCCTTCTGGTAGCCGTTCATGAAGCCGATGACGGTTTCCGCCTGTACCCACCAGATACGCCAGGTGTTTATCTTATCCTTGTCGCGCTCGTTGAGCAGGGAGCCGGAAGCCTTGTCGTATGCTATGTCAGCTATATTGCGAACGATACGCTTGTTCATCTCAGCGAACTTTGCGGTAAGCTCCGGGTCGCCGATGACCTCGGTGGCGCGGTCGATGAGCCATGTCGCCTCGATATCGTGACCGTAGGAGTGGATATCGCCGATGACGTCCATATTCTTGTCAAAGAACACCAACAGCTTGTTGCCCTGCTTGTCGAAAATCTTGTCGTATGTAAGCTCCAGCTGGAACTTCAGACGCTCCAGGACTTTCGGGCTGTGGTCTGCAAGATACAGTTCCGTGTAGGCTTCCATCAGATGGAGAGTGGTGTTCATGGTCTTGTCCGCCATGAGTCCGTTCTCGGAAAGCTCGTCGTTGGCAAGCTCGCTCTTCCAGTCGCGCGCCATCGTTTCAAGGTAAGCCACATCGTCGGTAGCGTACTTCTCCACGAGATCCATTACCTCATACGCAAGCTTCAGCGCGTTCTTGTCGCCGCTTGCGCGGTAGTAGCTGGACAGCGCATAAATAAAGAACGCCTGGCAGTAGCTGTGCTTGAAATCGTCCTTGACGGTACCGTCGTAGTTCATACTCCAGTAAACGCCGCCGTACTCCTTGTCAACACACTTTTCGGTCAGGAATTCATAAGCGTGCCTTGCATTGTCAAGCAGCGTGGGATCCTTGAGTTCCATATACGCGTTGGAATAGAACCACAGTATTCTCGAGTGGAGGATAACTCCCTTTTCGCCCTTCTTGTCGATATTGAGCGCACTGTCCATGAATCCGGTGAATCCGCCGTTTTCATCATCGCGGAGCTTGTTCCAGAACGGGATTATATGCCCGGTAAGCTCCTGTACAAATTCTTCTCTCTTCATCTTTTGTACCCCTTGTGTAAGTTTTGTTCTACTCGCCATATTCCCATACTATGTACCAAGCGGAACGCAAACCAGTAATGCTTTCCACTTTTTATTGCCTGAAATAACTTCAAATTCCAGGCACACAGCTATCGACCAGGCTTGCTGCCTGCCGATAGCCATGTGACGACGCAGATGAGTGCTTATCGCCTAATTTTACTCGTCCTTGCCGCAGCAGTTCTTATATTTCTTTCCGCTTCCGCAGGGACAGGGGTCGTTTCTGCCGATCTTCTCGCCCTTGTTCTTATAGGGAGTCTGCGATCCTGCGTTGGGGGCGTCCGGCTGAAATACCTGCTCGCGCTGGATCGGACGCTGGATCCTTACCGGGACTGTCAGCACCATGCGGACGGTTTCCTCGCGGATAGCCGCGATCATCTCGTCGAACATCGCAAAGCCCTCGAAACGGTACTCTACGACAGGATCCTTCTGACCGTAGCTTCTCAGATAGATACCGCGCTTGAGTTCCTCCATGGCGTCGATGTGGTCCATCCAGTGGCGGTCAACGGTCTTGAGCAGGCATACACGCTCGACTTCACGCATTGCCTCGCTGCCCATATCCGCCTCGCGGGTCTTATAGATAAGCTCTCCTCTTTCCTTGAGGAAGTCGATGATGTCCTTCTTGGTGAGGTCGTTCAGTTCCTCGGTGGTGTAGCGCAGATCGCTGTCCATAACGTACAGGTTAAGGAAGTGAGAACGCAGTCCGTCAAGATTCCAGTTCTCCGCAACGGTGTCGGAGCAGTACATGTTGACAGCCTCTTCGATGGAGGTGTTCATCATGTCGTGGATATTCTTGCTTACATCCTCGCCGTCAAGCACCTTGGAGCGCTGGGAGTAGATCGTGGCACGCTGCTGCGACATAACGTCGTCGAAATCCAGGACGTTCTTTCTGATTGAGAAGTTCCTGCCCTCGATCTTCTTCTGGGCGGATTCGATCGCGCTGCTGAGGAACGGCGCTTCGATAGGCATGGATTCATCAAAGTTCATGGTTTCCATAAACTTCTGCACGCGTTCGCCGCCGAACAGTCGCATGAGGTCGTCCTCCAGGGAAATGTAGAAGCGGCTCTCGCCGGGGTCGCCCTGACGGCCTGCACGTCCGCGGAGCTGGTTGTCGATACGGCGTGACTCGTGGCGCTCGGTGCCGATGATGAACAGACCGCCTGCCTCGCGGACTTCCTCCGCCTCGGGCTTGATCTGCTCGTCGAACTTCTTCATCAGCTCCTGGTACTTTGCCCTTGCCTCGAGGATCTCCTCGTTGTCAGTTTCAGCGTAGCCGGTAGCCTCCTGGATAAGCTCCTCGGAGTAGTCCAGACGGCGCATCTCATGGATAGCCAGGAACTCGGAGTTACCGCCCAGCTTGATATCGGTACCACGACCTGCCATGTTGGTCGCGATGGTTACTGCGCCCTTCTTGCCAGCCTGCGCAACTATCTCAGCCTCGCGCTCATGGTTCTTCGCGTTCAGAACCTGGTGCTTGATTCCGCGCGCCTTGAGCAGCTTGGATACCAGCTCGGATTTCTCAATGGTGACAGTACCTACCAGAACGGGCTGTCCCTTCTTGTGGCATTCCTCGACCTGGTCGCAGACTGCCTTGAACTTTCCGCGCTCGTTCTTGTATATCTGATCGTGGTTATCAATACGGATAACCGGCTTGTTCGTGGGTATCTCTATAACGTCCAGGCTGTAGATCTGACGGAACTCGGATTCCTCGGTCATAGCGGTGCCGGTCATACCGGACAGCTTGTCGTACAGACGGAAGAAGTTCTGGAACGTAATGGTGGCAAGCGTCTTGCTCTCGCGGTTTACCTTAACGCCTTCCTTCGCCTCGATCGCCTGGTGGAGTCCATCGTTGTAGCGGCGGCCGAACATCAGACGTCCGGTGAACTCGTCAACGATAACGATCTCGCCGTCCTTGATAACGTAGTCAACGTCAAGCTTCATGATTCCGTTCGCGCGGATAGCCTGGTTGATGTGGTGGAGCAGAGTGGTGTTCTCGGGATCCATGAGGTTCTCCACGCCGAAATACTTCTCAGCCTTTGCCACGCCGGAGGGAAGCAGGTTGCAGGTCTTTGCCTTCTCGTCGATAAGGTAATCGCCGTCGAAGTTGCCCTCGTAGTCCTCCTTGTCGTCAAGTTCTGCCACCTTATTCATGGTAAGGGTCTTGGCGAACTTGTCAGCCTTCTCGTACAGGTCGGTGGACTTGTCGCCGCGTCCGGAAATGATCAGAGGCGTTCTCGCCTCATCAATGAGAATGGAGTCAACCTCGTCCACGATGGCGAAGTTGGGGGCGCGCTGAACCTTGTCCTTCTTATAAAGGCACATGTTATCGCGCAGGTAGTCGAAACCAAGCTCGTTGTTGGTGGCATATGTTATATCGCATGCGTAAGCGGCACGGCGTGCGTCGTTGTCCATATCGTGGGAAATAAGCCCGACGGTAAGGCCGAGGTATCTGTGTACCTTTGCCATCAGCTCACTGTCGCGCTTTGCAAGGTAATCGTTGACGGTAACGATGTGTACGCCCTTTCCGGTAAGGCCGTTCAGGTAGGACGGGAGAGCGGCAACGAAGGTTTTACCCTCACCGGTCTTCATCTCAGCGATTCTGCCCTGGTGAAGCACGATACCGCCGATGATCTGAACGGGGTAATGGCGGATTCCGATAACTCGTGTTGAAGCCTCACGGCACACTGCGAACGCGTCGGGCAGGATCTGGTCGAGCGTTTCGCCGGCGGCGAGCCTGTCCTTGAGAATGCCGGTCTGCGCCTTCAGCTCTGTTTCGCTCATGGCGGAGTACTTATCCGCCAGGTCGAGAACAGCCTGCTTGATCGGCTCAATCCGCTTTAACTCTTTGGAAGAGTAGGTGCCGAATAATGCTTTAAATAAACCCATTGTATTATAAATCCCTTTCTGTAAGACTTATTATCGAATATAAATACTCAACATATATTATACCCCATCACCGCCGATTTGTCAACCGGAATATTCACACAAACCGGAATTTTGCGGAAATTGAATCCAATTGCAGTATTTACCGCGTATCAGCCGCAGAATACCGCGAAAAATAACCGTAGGAAGGAGATGATACCATGAAAATGCCATATCCGCCCGACGAACGCCCGGAGGAAGCCCAGCGGCTCCAGAACATGACGATGAACTCCGGCTGCGCCGGGGACTGCACCGGGCTTATCCCTGCGGTATCCGGCGAGGTGGAATACGACAGCTACGCGGAGCTGTACCCGTTCCTGCCGCCGGAAGAGAGCATATCCTGGGCAAAGCACCAATAAAAAATGGCGGAGTTTGTGCTCCGCCATCAGTCGTATTTACAGCAGTTCCGCAGCCGCGCGCATTTTTTCCGCCGCCGCAGTGATATCCGGCTGTGCTATCACCGCGGATATCACCGCCGCGCCGTCTATTCCCAGTCCGTAAAGCCTGGTGATGTTCTCTGCGTTGACTCCGCCGATGACCACGAACGGTATCGTCACCGCTTGCCGTATTCCACGGATTATCTCCGGCGTTACCTTACGGGTGTTCGTTTTCGTGGCAGTGGGGAATACTGCGCCCACGCCCAGGTAGTCCGCGCCGTCCGCCTGCGCCTTTGCGGCTTCCTCCGGAGTTGCGGCGGACACTCCGATTATCTTCTCCGCGCCGAGTATCCTGCGGGCCTCCGCGCAGGGCAGGTCGGACTGCCCAAGGTGAACTCCGGCGGCGTCCACCGCCTGGCAGATATCCAGACGGTCGTTGATTATCAGCGGCACGCCGTATTTGTCCGTGACCCTCTTAACGCGCTCCGCCAGCCGGAACAGCTCCAGGGAGGAGGCCTCCTTCTCCCTCAGCTGGACCACGGAGCAGCCGCCCTTCACCGCCCTTTCAACGCTTTCCTCAACGGTGGCGCTGGACATCAGTCCGCTGTCAGTGCAGAGATACAGTGTGTAGTCAATCTTCATCAATATCAAGCCTTTCCATGAGAAGCTCTGGTGTGATATTCCCGGCGAAATCGAACAGCGCCGCCCGGAAGCTGCCGGCGCCGCCGGAATGCTCCGCGGCAAGCTCTCCGCAGATATCCATGAAGGATATCGCGGCGGCTGTCCCGGCGAACGCCCCGGAAACGGAGCAGAACGCCGCGCACAGGGCGGAAGTCATGCAGCCTGCGCCGGTAATATTGCGCAGCATGGGATTCCCATTGCGTATCACGGCGGTGCGCTCCCCGTCCGAGATAACATCGATTGCCCCGGTGACTGCGCAAACGCAGCCGAGATTCCTGGCGGCGGTCTGCGCCGCTTCCCGGGGTGATATCTGCGTTTCGGAGGAATCCACGCCGTTCTCCCGGGAATCAAATCCGGCAAGAAAGGACATCTCGGAGAGATTTCCGCGGACTGCGGTCAGCTTCACGCGGCGGATTATCTCCGCGGCGGATTCCCTGCGGAATCCCGTGCAGCCGACTCCCACCGGGTCGAACACCACCGGTATTCCACGGCTGTTCGCTTCCTCCCCGGACCGGAGCATAGCCTCCACCCTGGACTGCGACGGAGTACCGAGGTTCAGCGTAAGCCCTCCGGCGATGGCGGTTATTTCAGCGCTCTCCGCCGGATCGTCCGCCATTATCGGCGAAGCGCCGGCGGCAAGGAGCATATTCGCGGTGTCCCCGGAGGTGACGTGGTTCGTGATACAGTGTATAAGCGGCGACATGCCCCGCAAATCTGCAAGGGCATGCCCGATAAGTCTGTTTAAGGTCATTTCAAGCCTTTCAGGGTCACTGCTGAACGTCACCCATAAATGCGTCGATAGCCTTCACGCGCTTGAGCGAGGTGACTATCACTGCCGCAATGACTGTGCCCACAACGCTGGAAGCGAAGAACGGGAACACGAATCCGAACAGGGTGGCAGCGGTGTTGTTCATGATGAGGTAGGCTATCGGGAAGGAGAGCATACCGCCGATGACGGAGGTGCCGAACAGCTCGCCTATGTAAGCCATGGGCAGACGCAGGCTGAGGGGCTTGCCCTTGAATATCCAGTGGTACATTGCGCCGGAAAGGAACGCGCCCACCATGCTCCCCGGGAACGCCAGCGGAGAGCCAAGCCCGGTGAGATTGCGGATAAGGCTGGCAACGAACGCGGTTCCCATCGACCACCACGGACCGAGGTAAACGCCGCCGACGATGTTCACAAGGTGCTGCACGGGACTGCACTTAGCCCCGAGGAACGGGAACGAGAACAGCGAGCCGACTACCGCAACTGCCGCCAGAACCGCGGCGATCGCTAATTTCCTGATGTTTGTCTTTTTCATAAGATACCTCTTTCCTGCGCGACGCAGGGCAGAGTTATCCCGGCGCACGCACAAATGCGTTACAATACGGCTTATCCGTACTGCCGGTCGATACTCAGAAGTATCCTCTCACCGCGAAACACGCGTTCCCTCGCTGGAATATCCCCCGGACGGCGCTCCCCGCCGGGGATTTAATAAATTCGGAATTCTTAATTCGGAATTCGGAATTATGGTGAAACCCGAATACGAATCCTGTTCCGATTTATTTTTCTGTGCAGAACTTTACTTCCTTGCCCTCAAGTATCATATTCGTGGTGCGGACTGCGCACATCTTGCCGCACATGGAGCAGGAATGCCTGTCAGCCGGAGGAACGCTCTCAAAATAAGCGCGTGCCTTCTCTGGGTCAGCGGCTACCTTGAACATCTCCTCCCAGTCAAGCTTGTGGCGTGCTGCCGCCATTTCGTTGTCCTTGTCGCGCGCATGTGGGATTCCCTTTGCGATATCTGCGGCATGGGCAGCGATCTTGCTGGCAATTATGCCCTCCTTGACGTCGTTGAGGTCGGGGAGTCTGAGGTGCTCTGCCGGAGTCACATAGCACAGGAAGTCCGCGCCGCTTGCAGCAGCAATGGCGCCGCCGATTGCGGAGGTGATGTGGTCGTATCCGGGGAATATATCAGTTACCAGCGGACCCAGCACATAGAACGGTGCGTTGTGGCAGATACGCTTCTCAAGCTTCATGTTGGCTTCGATCTCGTTCATCGCCATGTGTCCGGGACCCTCTACCATTACCTGTACGTCCTTTGCCCAGGCGCGCTCGGTCAGTGCGCCAAGCTCGATGAGTTCGGAGATCTGTCCGGCGTCGGTGGCGTCATCGATACAGCCGGGGCGCAGCGCGTCGCCAAGGGAGATAGTGACGTCGTACTCGCGCAGAATATCCAGCACCTCGTCGTAATGCTCGTAGAACGGGTTCTCGTTCCCGGTCATCATCATCCACGCGAACAGCAGGGAGCCGCCGCGGGATACTATGTTCATCTTTCTCGGGTCGCGGCGGAACGCCTCGATCGCACGGCGGTTGATGCCGGCATGGATTGTCATGAAGTCCACGCCCTCTTCCGCATGTGCGCGGACTACTTTCAGGAAGTCCTCTGCGGATATCTCCAGCAGATCCTTGTCAAGGTAGCCGATGGCGTCGTACATGGGCACGGTGCCTATCATCGCCGGGGAGCGTTCGACAAGCTGTTTGCGGAAAGTATTGGTCTTGCCGTAGTTCGACAGGTCCATGATGGCTTCTGCGCCGAACTTTATCGCCATATCCACCTTCTGCATTTCCATGGTGTAGTCCTTGCAGTCGCCGGAAATACCGAGGTTGACGTTGATCTTTGTTTTCAGCCCGGAGCCTACGCCCTCGGCGGAGAGCGCCGTGTGGCGCACGTTAGCCGGGATAGCCACCCAGCCCTTTGCCACCAGCTCCCGGAGCTTCTCGGGCTCCATGTATTCCTTCGCCGCAACGGTCTGCATTTCAGGGGTGATGATACCCTTCTTTGCGGCTTCCATCTGTGTTTTGTATTCTCTCATGTTATGTCCTTTCCGGGAAAAGGCGGTAGAAGTGACCCAGCGGTCCGTGTCCCTTCCCGATATTGATTCCGTGTTCTATTGCTCCGGTGGTGTAATCCTTGGCAAGGCCGACAGCCTCCGGCAGGGAGCGCCCCTGCGCCTGGAAAGCGGCTATCGCCGAGGAAAGCGTGCAGCCGGTGCCGTGCGTAGTGTTGGTATTCACACGCTCGTGCGTGTAATTGTGGAACTGATTACCGTCGAACAGCACGTCGGTGGCGTCCCCGGTGAGATGGCCGCCCTTTATCAGGACTGCGCCTGCGCCGTGGGCAAACAGACTCAGCGCCGCCGCCTTGATGTCGGCGTATTCCTTTATGGTGCAGCCCAGCAGCTTTTCCGCCTCGGGGATATTCGGCGTGAGCAGCGTGCATAGCGGCACGATGGTGGTGATGAACGTATTGACGGCGGAACCCTGCATAAGTTCAGTCCCGGCGGTGGCAGCGAGAATAGGGTCGCACACGACGATCTCCGGGTCGAATTTCATCAGCGCAGCCGCAACGGCGTGCATTGAGCCGGAGTCCGGAAGCATGCCTATCTTCACGGCGTCCACCCGGATATCCGTGAACACCGCCTCAAGCTGGTCGTAAATCACGGACGGCGTTACCGGCATCGTAGAAATAACGCGCTCGGTGTTCTCCGCCACGACAGCGGAAATTGCGCTCATTCCGTAGCAGCCCAGGGCGGAAAACGTCTTGAGGTCCGCCTGGATACCAGCGCCGCCGCTGCAATCAGAACCGGCGATCGTAAGGCAGTTTTTCATAGTGAGCCTCCTGTGCAAAAAAGACTTCTCCGGTGATAGAAGAAGTCCTGAAATACTATTGTCACGGCTTCCCTACGATGGTATTGACCAACAGGTTCAAAGGGTCAGGCGAAAAGCCCTCTCAACTCCGCAGAGTACCCCCAGCATTCTATATTATATCACTTATTTTCGGAGTTGTCAATATGCCGTAAAAGCGGAAATAATCACATGCGCCGATTTTCGCTTGACAATTTCACAGAATCCTGCTATAATAGTAATGTTACATGCGCCTGTGGTGAAACTGGCAGACACGATGGATTTAGGTTCCATTTCCGCGAGGAATGCAGGTTCAAGTCCTGTCAGGCGCACCAGTTTAACAAAACTGCCCTTGCTATGCAAGGGCGTTTTTGTTAAACGCAATGGCATTCCCCTGCGCCCTCCGGGCTTGATGAACGCTCATTGCCTAGACCGCTTCACAGACAGAACAGGTAAGAATCAACTGATAAGCAAGAGGACAGAACTCCGCGCACGGAGCTAATTCCCACCTGCGCATTAACCGTGCAACTGTAAAACTTTGTTTCATTTTTCTTTCACGGTTATTTCACAAAATGAATATTGGAAATACATACAAAACCGGTATCATATAATCACAGCAGATGACCGGAAGGTCAATGCCGACAAGCAGCTGCGGTTATTACCGCGGCGTTTCAATAACCTACCTCCCCTTTTATGATGAGTTTTCATCTGGGTAAAGCTGATTGATACCGGCCGATCCCAAAAGTCTGTACGTTTTCCTTCCTTTTTTCGTGCAGACGTTATCCTTTTTCCCACAGCCCGCACAGCTGTGGGATTTTTTTGTCCGTGATCAGAGCGTGCTGCGGTTCTCCAGCGCCTTCATCAGCGTCACATCGTCCGCGAATTCCAGTGCGGAGCCTGCCGGCAGTCCGTAGGCAAGGCGGCTAACCTTTATTCCCATCGGCTTGATAAGACGGCTGATGTAGACCGCCGTCGCCTCTCCCTCCACCGTGGGATTCGTCGCCATTATGACCTCACGCACGTCCGTCAGTCTGCCCATGAGTTCCTTTATCTTAAGGTCCTCCGCGGTAACTCCGTCCATGGGGGAAAGCAGCCCGTGCAGCACATGGTACACTCCCTCGTATCCGCCGGAGCGCTCGAACGCCGAAACGTCCTTCGGGGATTCCACCACGCATATCACGCCCTTGTCCCGGTTATCGTCGGAGCATATCTCGCACACCTCGCGGTCAGTGAAGTTCTGGCAGCAGCGGCACAGCTGCACTCCGCTCCGCGCCTGCACCAGGGCGGAAGCGAACTCCTCCACCTCGTGCTGCGGAAGGTTCAGCATGTAATACGCCAGCCGCTGCGCGGTCTTTATCCCGATCCCGGGGAGTTTCGCGAATTGCTCCGCGGCAAGCGCCAGCGGTGCAGAAATAAATTCAGCCATCTTATTCTCCTTGGTATTCTACAGCTCAACTCTGAGCGGTTTGTCGTAAATATTCACGCCGTTGTACGGCACCTGGTTCTGCCACGCCGACACATACAGCGGCAGCCCTGCGGAATTCGCCGGAACGCTCCGGGTGTAGCCCCAGTACATGACGATATCTCCGCTGACGGACTCGTCCCCGGATTTCGCGCTGACGAGTTCCCTGCCGTTCACCTCGATGGAATCTGCGGCAGTGCCGTCCGCGCCTGCGCCGTAAGCAATCATGCCCTCGTCGTCCGGAGCGAGCAGCTGGTCTATCGGGAAAAGCTCCGCCAGGTCGGACAGCGCCGCCATTCCGGCGTAGTCCAGCTGCGGCGCGTTCACCATGCGGACGTGGGTTATCCCACTGCGCATGAATTCGTTGAACAGCTTCTTTTTCAGCCCGGAGCCTGTTCCGGAGATCATGACGGAAGCCTCGTCCCCGGTGCATATCACTGCGGCTCCGCTCCTGCCGTCGGATATCATGTCGATACGATTCCTGGTGTAGTTCCCGTAGGACCCCACGCAGACGAAAAGCACCACAGACAACGCGAATCCCTGTAACGCCAGCTTTGTGCTGTCAGCCCGGAACACTCCGATCACAAGCAGCGCAGCCGCCAGGAACGCCAGCGGAACCATCGCCGGGTGATCCGCCGGGAGCCATGCCCGGGGAATACCGCCGAATACTCCCAGAAGTCCGCAGAATCCCTTCATGACCCACAAAAGCGGCAGGGCAAGCAGCGGTATCCCGGATACCAGGAACAGCACTCCCAGCGTAAGTCCGGCGGTGAACAGCGGCGCCGCAGCCACGGAAGCCGGGACCTCCACCAGGGATATCCCTCCGAAGCAGGAAATGCTCACGGGCGCAATGCAGATCATCGCGCACAGCGAAAGCACCGCCGCTTCTTTCAGCTTGGCAAGCGCCCGAATCTTCTCGAACCGGAATTTCCTCAGCCCGTTCAGATATCTTCCCAGGACTGCCGCGCCGAATACTCCCAGCACGGACATCTGAAGCGCGGGGTCCGCCGCAGCGTAGGGCGCAGGTATCGTCAGCGCCAGGAAAGCCGCGCACAGGGAGTTCATCGTTTCCGCCCGGCGGCAGAACAGCAGCGAGCATTTTGCTATCAGCATCATCAGACCGGCGCGCATAACGGAGGGCGAAAACCCGAACAGCACCGCCAGCAGAGGGACAGCCGCGATCGCGATATACGCCTGGGAGCGCTTCCCCCTGCCGAAAAGCTCCATCAGTATCATCAGCACCAGGGTGATGTGCGCGCCGGACACCGCGGTCATATAGTTCAGCCCGCTCCAGGTAATATCGCGCTTCAGCTTCATCGAGAATCCGGAGGTATCCCCCAGCAGAAGCCCCCTGCAGAGCGCCGCTTCATCTCCGCCGAGCACGTCAAGGTGCTCCCCGGCGGCGCTGCGGATATTCCCGGCAAGTCCCAGCAGGCTGAATGAGTGCCTCTGGGAGTGTATCTCCTGTACTCCGCCCTCCAGGACAACTCCGTCAGAGAAGGTGAACAGGTCGTCGTCCGCCCGGGCAAGGGTGATGGTTACGTCCAGCACGTCGCCGGGCTGCGCGGAGTAATTCCCCGTGAAGTCTATCAGCGCCGGGAATCCGTTCAGCACGCACAACGCCCGTCCTGCGGAGAAATACTTGGAGTAATAGCTCACCGAAGTCACCCGACAGGAGGTGCGTATCTCACTGCCGCTCATTCCGGTCAGCGGCTGGCAATAGAACCACATGTAAGCGGACATGCTGAATACGCCGAGGAGGAGTCCCACGGACAGCAGTTTCTCACGGTGCATGGCAAAGCAAGCGGCAGTCAGCACCGCCGCCCCGGAGAGCAGTATTATTCTCAGAAAATCGTCGCCGCACGCCGCTGCAATACACCCGACCGCGTAGGTCAGACCAAGGCGTACCGCAGGCAGCCGAAGCACCGCAGTAATTTGTCTGTCCATATTCAGCGTGAAACAAAGGGCGGCAAGGACGCGATACGCACCTTTCCGCCCGGGATAATTTCAGGATCTTATCAGATGAAGCCAGGGAAGGAAACGCCGCCGGTCACCTTCTCCATCTCAGCTGCGCCGTAATCGTCAACTTCCTTGAGTATCTCATTTACGCCGCTGATGATGAGGTCCTGGAGCATTTCGATGTCCTCGGGGTCAACGACCTCGGGCTTGAGGGTAACGGACTTGAGCTGCTTGTCGCCGGTCATTACCAGCTCAAGAGCACCGCCGCCTACCTGCTTTGTGAACTCCTTGACTGCAAGCTCTTCCTGGATCTTTGCGATGTCGTCCTGCATCTTCTGTGCTTTTCTCACCATCTGGTTCATGTTAGGTGTGGAATTCTGATATCCCTGGGGTAATCTTGCTTTCATTTCGGTATTATCCTTTCACTTGATTTGTACATCTATATTGAGCCGCCGTGCTTTTTCCAGCAGCCCCTTCACAGCTGAGTTCTCTTCCTCGGCTGCTGTATCCGTATCGTCGCCGACGACCTTCGCCCTCAGTTTCCTGCCGGAAGCCTGGGACAGCACCTTTTCCAGTTCCTGCGTGCCGTTGGCGGTCATGCCCTGGAGCATAAGATTCCCGGTGTGTATCTCAAGCACGCCGTCCGCGTTCACACTGGCGGTGGAATCCTCCAGCATCGCTGCGTAAAGAGCATCGCTCACCTTTGCGAGTATTCCGCCCCACTCTTCCCGGGACATTATGGAAAGCTTCTCATAGCCTGCGGAAGTTGTCTGCGCAGGCTCCGCAGCAGATTCCGCCGGCTTATCCTCTGCCACTGGCTCCGGAACCGTGGGCTTTACCTCCGCCGTATTCGCAGGCTCGGGCTTAACCTCGGGAGCAGGCGCAGCTTCCTGCGTATTCACAGGCGCCGATGTAACTACGGCAGCCGCAGGCGCGGTGTCGAACTCTCTCGGCGGAATGTATTCCTCGGGAGGTTCCTCCGGCGGCGGAGCGAAATCCACCTCCGGTGCCGCAGGAACGCTGTTCATCACCGGCATGGGTATATCCTCCCTCGCCGATGGCGCAGGTACCGGAGCAGGCTTCACGGGAGCCGGAACTACGGCGGCTTGCGGCTTGCTTTCCTGCTTCGGAACATTCTGACTGATTATATCCTGAAGCTTGTCCTGATTCCCGGAGATATCCGGAGCGGGCTTTTCAGCAGCTTCCGCCGGGACCTCCGCAGATTTTGCCGCCGGGACAGGCTGTTCCTGCACAACAGGCTCGAAAATCTTCTGGAGCTTCTTCACCGCTGCCGCCTGGCTCGGAGAAAGCTTCTCATCGGAGCGCGGCGCAAATTCACTGCCCATTGGCTTGAATTCCGGTCTGGGAGCCGGCTGGGGCGCCGGGGCTATCACAGCGCTGCCATGCGCTGCGGACTGTGCCGCAGTCTGGGCGCCGGTGCACAGCTTGACAAAGCACATCTCCGCCACGGTGCGGCGCTGGCGCGTTTTCGCCATATTATCGGAGCATTCCTGGATAAGAGTAAGGCAGCGCAGTATATCCCCGAGGGAAAACATTCCTGCCAGCCGCTCTATCTCGGCATAATCCGACGGCATGACCGAGAGCAGCCCGTATTCCCCGGGAGCGCTCCTGCACAGCATGAGGTCACGGAACACCGAGCCAAGCTCATCCATGACCCGGGCGATGTCCTTTCCGCCCTTGTACAGTTCCTCCAGCAGCCGGATACAGCTGGGAATATCCCTCGCCGCAACGAACTCTGAAAGCTGATACATTCTCTGGTTGTCCGCCACGCCTGCGCAGTCCCTCACCGTATCCTCCGTGACGTCGCGGCTGACAGAAATACACCTGTCTAGCAGCGAAAGCGCGTCACGCATTCCGCCGTCGGAAATACGGGATATCATGTCCGCCGCGCCCTGCGTTAGGCTCACGCCCTCGTTGGCGGCGACGCTGAGCAGTCTTGCGGAACTGTCCGCAATATCTATCCTGCGGAACTCGAACCGCTGGCACCTGGAAACGATGGTCGCCGGGACCTTGTGCAGCTCGGTGGTGGCAAGAATGAATATAACATGGGCAGGCGGCTCCTCAATAGTCTTGAGAAGCGCGTTGAATGCCGCAGTTGAAAGCATATGCACCTCGTCCACGATGTAGACGCGGTATTTGCAGCTGACCGGAGTATACGCCAGCTGATCCTGGAGCAGATGAACGTCCTCCACCTTGTTGTTGCTGGCGGCGTCCATCTCTACGATATCCGTGGCGGAGCCGTCGGCTATCTCGCGGCAGCTCTCGCACTCAAGGCAGGGATTGCCGTTCACCGGGTGCTTGCAGTTGAGCGCCATCGCGAGTATTTTCGCGCAGGTGGTCTTACCTGTTCCGCGGCTGCCGGTGAAGAGATACGCGTGTGTGTTCTGCCCGGTCGCGATCTGGTTTTTCAGGGTGGTGACTATCTGCGGCTGGGATATTACGTCGTCGAAAGTCCTCGGACGGTATTTACGGTACAGCGCAAGATACATAAACACACCCCTTTTCAGATAAAAATATAAATGCCCTCGATTATGGGAACAGGCTTGCTGCGGCACACAGAGATGTCCGCTTAATGCTGCTCGGTTCCCCGCCTGACATGGTTCACAGCACTCTGTTGCACAGGGCCTGCCCCCATAAGCGAGAGCATTTACATTCTCTATTATACTCTATTCCTCCGAAAAAATCAAGTAGTTTACGAAAAATATTCTTCTGCACTTTTATCCGCCGTTGCGCTTGACTAACAAAATATCGGTGTGATATACTATAAAGAATAAGTTTCCTGAGGAATACAATACAATACTATTATAGATATACAGAGGGAGTGACCGTGATGGGAGAAAAAAAGCGTGCGCGCTGCGGCAGGCTTGCCGGGTGGGTCGGTATAATCTGCAACATACTGCTGAGCACCGGGAAATTCATTGCCGGAAATCTTTCCGGCAGCGTTTCCATCACGGCGGACGCACTGAACAACTTTTCCGACGCCTCCTCAAGCCTGATAAGCCTTATAGGATTCCAGCTGTCGGAAAAGCGCCCGGACGCGGAGCACCCATACGGTCACGCGCGGTATGAATACATCTCCGGATTCGTCGTAGCGATACTTATCATCGTCATCGGGATAGAACTGCTCCGCAGCGGAATCGAGAGGATAATCACCCCACAGCCGGTGGATTTCTCCATCGTAGCCATCGTGGTAATGCTGGTATCCATCGCAGTCAAGTTCGGAATGATGATATTTGACCGCAGCATGGGCAGGCGGATCGACTCCAGGACGCTCATCGCAGCGGCGGCGGACAGCCGCAACGACTGCATAGTCACCGCCGCGGTACTTGCCGCCGGGATACTCTCGCACCGCACCGGCGTTCAGCTGGACGGCGTGATGGCGGTCCTCGTCGCGGGATTTATCCTGTTCAGCGGCGCCGGACTTGTGCGCGACACCATGGACCCTCTGCTTGGCAACGCCCCCTCCCCGGAAATGGTAGGAAAGATACGGGAGAAGATACTCTCCTACCCCGGAGTTCTCGGCACCCACGACCTCATCGTGCACGACTACGGCCACGGCAGAAAATTCGCCACCGTCCACGTTGAGATGGCGGCGGAGAACGACGTTATAAAGAGCCATGAAATCATTGACGACATCGAACGGGATTTCCTGCGCGAGGGAATAAACATGCTGGTGCACTTCGACCCGGTTGTAACGGACGGCTCCGCCACCGGAGAGGTCCGCCGGGAACTTGACCGGATAGTCCGCCTGATAGACAGCCGCCTGTCGATCCACGACCTGCGGCTGATGAACTGCGGCGAACGCACTATTGCATACTTCGATGTAGTCGCACCAAAGGAGCTTGGCATGAACGAATCCGAACTGAGGGAAGAAATATCCCGGTTCGCGGCGCAGAAATACCCGGACATGCGCTGCGAGATAACCCTTGACAACAGCTTTGCGGCTATCCCTCCGGAAGAGTAAGGGATTGACGTAACCGCCCCGATGTGATACAATATATCCATAAAAATTGCCAGGAGGGACGGTATGGATTACTTTTTTCATGCAGATACGTCAAAATACCGGCGGCGGCTGAAAGCCATCGTCATAACCACCGCCGTCCCGCTGTTCGGAATCTGCGTGTTCTGCGCCGTGAATATCCTGCTGAACTACAGCGCCGGAGCTTCCCGGGGGATCATCCTGCTGATGGCGGCGGTTATCGCCGGGTGCGTTTTCGTCGGCGCCGCTGCGATATTCACCGCAGCTTACTTCTGCTACAAACTGGACCGGCGGCATTCCCGGTTCACCTATCTCGACATTCTTCCGGACTGCTTCGTGTTCAGCCTTTACGCCGGGGAATTCCGGGATTACTCCGAAAAGGTGATACTGCGGAGGCTGTACGTCGTACCCTTCTCCGGAGTGGAGGAAATATCCCGGGACGGCAGGAATTCTCCCTTTGCGCTTAACGTCCGCGGGGAAATACGCTGCTACCTCTGCGAAACCGACCGCCTGGGATACCATGTTGACGAGGACGACCACATGCGCTTTGACAGCCCGGAACTTGACGAGCGCGGATTTGAAAAGCTGGACAGGCTGTGTATCGACGGCTGGTTCGGGCGGACGAAACGCCTTGAAAAAGCGCTGAACTTCTACCTGGAGCAATACCGGAACATTCCGGAGAAGAAGCCTTTCAACATCGCCGAACACATAACCAGGAAGCAGAAGAAGCGCCCCACGACCTCAAATCCCCTGCTGGAAGCGCCAAGCTACGACAGAAACTGGAAGTAGTTCCGCCAATGTGGGGTATTGCCCTAAAAATATGACAGCATTATTGCGAATTTAGTAGAAATACCACTTGAAAAAAATGCGGCAGGGTGGTATAATAAACTGTAGATATGTTTTCAGAAAAGGAACGGAGAATTATCCGGATCAGAATTGAAGGGAAGGTCACAAAATGGCTGCAAAGTATATTTTCGTCACCGGCGGCGTCGTTTCCGGTCTTGGCAAGGGAATCACCGCTGCGTCACTCGGACGTCTGCTTAAAATGAGAGGGTACAAGGTAACTATCCAGAAGTTCGACCCTTATATAAACGTTGACCCGGGCACAATGAGCCCCTACCAGCACGGCGAGGTATTCGTCACCGACGACGGTGCCGAAACCGACCTCGACCTCGGACACTACGAGCGCTTCATCGACGAGAATCTGTCCGTGAACAGCAACGTCACAACCGGTAAGATCTACTGGACCGTCCTCAACAAGGAGCGCCGCGGCGACTATCTCGGCGGCACCGTTCAGGTTATTCCCCACGTCACCAACGAGATCAAGGACCGTATCTACCGCGTTGCGAACAGCGGCGCCGAGGCTGCTGACGTAGTTATCACCGAGATCGGCGGCACTGTCGGCGATATCGAGTCCACCCCGTTCCTTGAGGCTATCCGTCAGGTAAGCAACGACGTGGGCCGCGAGAATGTAATGTATATCCATGTTACACTGCTCCCGTTCATCTCCGGCAGCAACGAGCTGAAAACAAAGCCCACGCAGCACAGCGTAAAGGAGCTTCTCTCCATCGGCATCCAGCCGAACGTACTGGTGCTCCGCAGCGACTGCGAGATCCCGCAGGACATGATGGAGAAGGTGGCAAGCTTCTGCAACGTCCGCAAGGAGGACGTTATCCCGAATCTTACCGCTTCCTCACTGTACGCGGTTCCGCTTATGCTGGAGGAAGCCGGTCTGGCGCACTCCGCATGCCACCACCTCGGACTTGAGGACAGGGAGCCTGACCTCACCGAGTGGAAGAACATGGTTCACATGCAGGAGAATGCGAAGAAGCCGCTGACCATCGGTCTTGTCGGCAAGTATGTTGCACTCCCTGACGCATATATCTCCGTTATGGAATCCATCAGACATGCCGGCGCTGCAAACGGCGCTGACGTGCACATCGAGCTTATCAACTCCGAGGAAGTCACCCCGGAAACCTCCGAGGCGATCCTCGGCAAGGTTGACGGTATCGTTGTTCCCGGCGGCTTTGGCGACAGAGGTATCGAGGGCAAGATCGAGGCTGTCCGCTACGCAAGAGAGAACAAGAAGCCGTATCTGGGTCTGTGCCTGGGCATGCAGATGGCTGTTATTGAGTTCGCGCGCCATGTAGCAGGTCTTGAGGGCGCAAGCTCCGCAGAATTCGGCGAGCACAAGTACGACGTTATCGACATCATGCCCGACCAGAAGGGCGTTGACATGGGCGGCACAATGCGTCTTGGACTGTATCCCTGCAAGCTTGATGAAACCTCCATCTCCCGTGAGCTTTACGGCGAGGGACTCATCTACGAGCGCCACCGTCACCGTTATGAGTTCAACAATATCTACCGTGAGCAGATGGCTGCAAAGGGTCTGAAGTTCGCAGGTCTCTCCCCGGACGGAAAGCTCGTTGAGATCGTTGAGCTTCCGAAGGACGTACACCCGTGGTTCGTGGCTGTACAGTTCCACCCCGAGTTCAAGAGCAGACCCAACAGACCCCACCCGCTGTTCAACGGATTCATCAAGGCTTCCCTCGACCTCAAGAAATAATCGGCGATAAAGGCGGCAAGTATCCCCTTTCTCTCCACCGTTGGAATCACGTTATATTCATTGATAATTCAATGCCGCCTGCGTCAGACCAGGCGGCATTTGCGCTTATTATGTAAAATCCACGTTAAGTGGTGAAAGGAACCTGAAATGGGCGGTAAATTTTACGACAACCGTGAGCTTTCATGGCTCAAATTTAACGCAAGAGTTCTGGAAGAGGCATTCGACGAGGATACTCCTCTGTTTGAAAGGCTCCGCTTCGTGCAGATATTCTGCTCCAACCTCGACGAATTCTTCATGATAAGAGTCGGCAGCCTGCACGACAAAATGCTTTTCGACAGCAAGGACACCGAAAACAAGACCAACATGACCGCCCGGGAACAGCTCATTGAAATCGCAAAGCAGGTCAAGAAGCTGCTTCCACTCAAGGACAAGGCATATTCCGACATCATGACCGGGCTGAAGGATTACGGAATCGAGCACATCGACCCTGCCGCCCTCTCACCGGAGGAGGACGCATTCTACCGCGCATTCTTCGCCCGGGAAATACAGCCGCTGCTGTTCACCGGAATGGTGGACAAAAAGCACCCCGTGCCCTTCCTTAAGAACGGCGAGATCTACGTCGGCGTAACTATCCGCAAGAAGGACGATGCAGGAAAGACCACCTTCGGGATACTGCCTGCTTCCGAAAACTTCCCCAGGCTGGTATGGCTGCCGGGCACCGGGAAATTCCTGCTGACCGAGGAGCTTATCAGCCGTTATTCCGAGATGGTGTTCAAGAATTTCGAGATTGTGTCCCGGTGTATTTTCAGGGTAACAAGGAATGCGGACATCGCAATGGACGAGGGACTGTACGACCACGATGTGGATTTCCGCGACATCATGAGCGAGCTTGTCAAGAAGCGCAAGAAGCTCCAGCCTGTCCGCCTGGAGTTCCAGGGCGAACCGGACGAATCCATCATAGCGCTTATCGCCAAGACCCTCAAGGTCAAGGACAATTTCGTGTTCACCCAGACCGCGCCGCTGACCATGAGTTTTCTCTCCTCCGTGGAGCGCCGTCTGGAAAAGCAGGGCGAGCTGTTCTTCACACCACTCACTCCGCAGAAATCCCCGGATATCGACCCGAAACGCTCTATGATCGAGCAGATAAAGCAGCATGACGTAATGCTGAACTACCCCTACGAGAACATCAGCCAGTTCATTCGCCTGCTGGACGAAGCGGCGGATAATCCCGACGTTGTGTCGATAAAAATCACGCTGTACCGCGTGGCAAGGGACAGCAAAATCATCAGCGCCCTCACACGCGCCGCCGAGAATGGCAAGGACGTACTTGCGCTGGTGGAACTCCGCGCCAGGTTCGACGAGGAGAACAACATCGGTTGGTCCAAGCGCCTTGAGGAAGCCGGAGTTACAGTCATCTACGGTCTGGAGGAACTCAAGGTGCACTCCAAGCTGCTGCTGATAACTCTCCGGGACGGAAGCGACGTAAGCTACATCACCCAGGTGGGCACCGGAAACTACAACGAGCGCACCTCAAAGCTGTACACAGACATCACGCTCATGACTGCGGACAGGGATTTCGGTTCCGACGCCTCGGTGGTGTTCAACGCCCTGGCTGTCGGAAACACGGTCGAGAGTACGAACAAGCTCCTTGTCGCACCCAAGGGACTGAAGAGCCGTATCGTGGAGCTTATCGACAACGAAATAACCTACAAAAACGACGGCTACATCGGCATAAAGATGAACTCCCTCACCGACAAGGATATCATCGAAAAGCTCGCCGAAGCAAGCCGCGCCGGCGTGAAGATAGAGCTGGTCGTCCGGGGAATATGCTGCCTTATCGCCGGAGTTGAAGGCGACACAGAGAATATCCGCGTGATATCCATTGTAGGGAGATTCCTGGAACACAGCCGTATCTACATTTTCGGCAAGGATTCGCGCCGCCGGGTATACATCTCCAGCGCGGATTTCATGACCCGAAACACCGAGCGCCGCGTCGAGGTCGCAGCGCCGCTGCTGGACCGCAGGCTTGCGGACCGCGCCGTGGACATATTCAACACCTGCCTGCGTGATAATGTAAAGGCGCGCGAGCAGGACAGCGAGGGTAACTACCACCGTGTTGAGCGCAAACCCGGAGAGGCTCCGCTGAATTCTCAGATATTCTTCTATGAGCAGGCGTACAGTGCGGCTGAGGAAGCCGCAAAGAACGAGGAGGAATCCCTCCGCAGACGCCGCGCAGAGGAATCCGCCGCACGCAGGGAGGCAGAGCTTGCACTCGCGCCGAATTACGTCCACCCTATCGCTCCGGCGAAATCCGCGGAAGAGCCGCGAATCACCCACCGCGTGAAGATACGCAGGGTAAAGAGATGAGCACAAAAAATGGGACTGCTTTTGCAGTCCCGTTTTTTATGCAGGCAAAACAAAACGCCGCTGTATTCCAGCGGCGTTTGTGATTATCACTTGATCTCAGCAGGCTTGTCGCCCTTGCCCTTCTTTTTCTTGGGGGCTGCGGTTTCAGCCGGAACTTCGTGAACGGTGTTGTTCTTTGCGATAGCGGACTTCAGCACACGGATCTTGGTGCGGTCGCTGCCGGTTTCGATCAGAACGGTGTCCTCCTTGACGGAAAGGACTCTGCCGATGATTCCGCCGTTGGTGATAACCTCGTCAGCCACCTGGATATTGTTCAGCATGTTCTGCATTTCCTTGGTGCGCTTCTTCTCCGGACGGATTATGAAAAAGTAGAAGAATACCACGATCAGCGCAAGCGGAATCAGCATGGTCAGCATGCTTGCCGCGCCACCAGCACCGTTGGTCGTCGTGGTAGTATTTGCAGAAGATATCATTGCAAGTGTTGTCATTAGTTGTCCTCCATTATTTACCTGCCCTTGCCGGGCATTATTTACTGTACCTTTCTATTATAGCCTAAACAACGCCATAAATCAAGTAGATGTGCGAAATTTTCACCGATTATTCAGAATATATTGCCATGCCGGCGTCGGTAAATGCCCTGCGCACCTCTGCCAGCGCATTCCCGGAAAATCCGGAGGAGGGCAGGCACACTGCGATACTCTGCCCTGAATACATCGCCGACAGCCTGCCGATGAACGCCCTCGCCTCGGTGTAGCCCGTCTTTTCGCCGGGGGTGTAATCCACCAGCAGGGTGACGGATTTCAGCTTCGTCTTGTCTGCGGTTATTTCCGCAGTGGTGAGCGCCTTGCTGTCCGCCAGGAGTTCCTCGTCAGTGACTTCCACAAGCACCTCCGCATTGGAGCCAGCCGCCGTGGTGCAGGAGGTCACTACCTTCCACAGAGCCTCCAGGCGTGCGCTGTCGTCGGAAATCGGGAGATTGCTAAGGAAGTTGGAGTAATCCTGGTTGTTGAATGCCGGGAATCTGGTGTTCGCAAGAGCCACGCTGGAGAATCCTGCCTGGGATATCTCAGCAGTCACCGCCGCAAGGAACTTCGGCGTGCCCTCGTTAAACGGATCAAGCCAGGATTTTCCGCCCCGGTCAACATAGAAGTCATGCCAGATACCTCCGTCCGCTATCATGAAGCAGATGTTCTCGCCGCCGTAGGTCTGGGTGGTGCGGTCAAGCAGCGTGTTGATACGCGCCCGGGGAGTGAATCCTGCGGAGGTGATTATTGAAGCTATCTGCTTTGCTGTAAGGGTTCCTGTCACCTGGTCCTCGGGAATGTCCTTGATGGAGGTCTTGTACAGGAAATTACCGCTCTCGTCCTTTAATGTGACGGTCACGTCGGTATATCCGCCGCTCTTGGCTGCGGCAAGCGCGCTGTTGAGAGCGTCGGAGCTGAGCACCGCTCCCTCCGGAAGTATGAACGCATTAACGGTAGTATCTTCCGGCTTGGTTTCTTCGGTCGCCTCGGAGGAATCCGCGCTGACCTGCGATGTTTCTGCGGAAGCGCCGGAGGTTTCAGCGGAAACCGGCGGAGTCCATGCGGAGCTTGGCTCTGAGGTGTTCCCCTTTCCGTTGAGGTACTCCATCAGCGGCCTGCCGATACCATATCCCACGACCAGAAGCGCAGCAACGATCACCACCATCAGTATCACAGTCAGCACCTTCCTGCTGGTGCTCTTCTTGCGCTGATAAAGACTGTATTTGCGGTGTTTTATCTTGATTTTCTTTTTCTTCATGATCCTCTCCCTTGTAATCAGAAATCCGCTGTGTATCCCGCCAGCGCATAGAATGCCAGGGAAACCACGCCGATATAGATGAGCATTATGGGGTATCCGCGGAACACCTTGGGAATCTTTTCGCTGTCCAGTTTATCCCGGGCGACGTTCATCAGGAAGCACGCCAGGAAGAATCCGATACCGGTGCCGAATCCGTAGCCGATATAGGACGGCAGATCGCTGCCGTAGTTGGAATTCAGGAACAGCGCCCCGATAACGGTACAGTTGAATATAGCCAGGTGGACATACTTGCGCATACGCCGGAACAGCTTCGGGAACACCCTCCAGAAGAACAGCAGAGCCAGCACATACAGTACGCCGATTATTGCGGAATAGATCAGCGGCATGAAAAGCCAGCCGAACTGCGTGGGCAGAAGAACACTGTCCAGGAAGTAGGTGATCATGCTGGCGATGGTGGTCATTGCGGTAATTCCCAGGGTGAAGCCGATGACCGTGCCGTTCTTACGGGAGGCGTATATCGCCACATTGCTTCCGAAAGCGCGGTCGAATATCGCATTCTGCACGAACACCGAAACCATGGCTACGGAAACGATCTTTGCGAGTACTTCCATCACTCCGCCCCCTTCCGTATTATGTCAGCTCTCTCGCTGCGACGGCGGCGGTGATTGGTGATCGCACGGCATACCGCCGCGAAAATACCTACCAGGAAGAAACCGAAGAAAGTCGTTTTCGCCGCCGGCATGGGCGCGTCACACACGCGCATTCCGAACAGCTGACCGAACGCCAGGAATTCCCGGACTATCCCGACGGCAAATGCAGCCAGTGAATAGCCCGCCACATACATTAACGCGTCCAGCGCCATCTCGTTGTAGGGCATGAGGTAGAACCTGCTTTCGGTCTTGGCAAGCAGCAGTGAATTCACCACAAGTATCTCGACATAGATGGACACCTGCGGCGCGGTTTCAGGGAACCACGCGTTCAGCAGCATTGCCGTGGGGATATACATGACCGCCGCAACGCCGACATAGGCGAGAATGCGCACGGTGTAGACTATCTTCCGGGGAATGAACCTGCATATCAGTATGGAAGTATAGGATATCAGGAAGAAGCTCAGCGTAAGGATAAGAGCGCGCTCGAACGTTGTCGCCGCCACGATTATCGGGGCGGTCACAAGTCCGCTCATCAGCACGATATTCTGCCGGAACAGCCCGTCAGTGCTGAGCTTCGGGAGCTTTCGTTCACTCATCGCTGCCCTCCTTGCTGTCAGAGCCGTCCTCGTCCGGCTCGTCGGTTATCGGCGCGGCAATGGGTCTGCGGCGCTTTATCTTGCCGTCGATAGGCGGAGTGTTATAGCGGTACTTCTTGGGAAGCTCGATCTCCTGCGTGTCGGTGAGCTTGATACCGCCCTGCTGCGCTCTGCTCTTGTTCTTTTCGAAAGAGCTGATGTAGTTCCGCTTCCACCAGAGTATGTTCTCGACGATGGTGTCGAAGCAGCAGGAAAGAGCATTTGTGATGAGCAGCGCAAACACGAAGCACATCTCGACCTTGCCGAAGCTGCGGAACATCATAACAGTATACCCCAGCACGACGCCGTATATTACTCTTGCCGCCCGGCGTTTCGGGAGGATATACGGCTCCGCCGCCAGGAATATGATACCGAACAGCAGCGAACCTGTGGAAAGCTCATAGAAAATGGACATCAGCGGATCCACGTCAATACGCGGATATACCGCGGAGATAGCGCAGACCGTCGCCAGCGCGGAGATCATCGCGGTGAAGCTGGTGGAATGCTTTATCAGCATGCATATACCGATCACGAGAATGACCAGGATATTCACCGTGCCGATGGCTCCCGGGACGTTTCCGAGAAGGATATCCGTCACGGACTGCGACGGCACCGACCCCAGCTTTATGGAGTATTCCACCGAGCGCGCGAACGTTCCGGTGTACTCAGAAAACATGGGAATTACCTCGCCTGCCTTGGGGTAATACAGCATATCCCCGGGATAGCAGATTATCAGAAATGCGATCGCGATGGCAGGCGGCGAGAATACCAGGTTCTCGTTTCCGCCGAAGATGTGCTTCCCCAGCGCAATACAGATCACCGAGGCAAGCGCTGCCAGCACATGAGGGATCCCTGCCGGCATGAGCATGGCGCAAGCAAGCCCCCAGAAAAGCACCGCAGTGTCCTTTATGTCGTATTTTATCCTGCGTATCTTGCAGCATGCCCAGTCCGTCAGCATGCAGAATATAATGCACACCGCCGAAATGATCAGCGGTCTGATACCTCCGCGGAACACCGCCGGGATAAGCAGGGCCGCCATGAATACAAAGCGCTCAAGATACAGCTTGCGCGGATTGCGCTCAGTTATCGGGGTAATCATTAGGCTCCTTTCTGCGGAGTTTTGAGGGCGGCGTTAGCCTGCTCCATGTCCTCCGCCTTGAAAAGCCCGGTGCCGGCTACCAGAACATTCGCCCCGGCTTCCTTCACCAGCGGCGCGGTCTTTGCGTTTATTCCGCCGTCAACCTCGATGTCAAGGTCGCCGCCGGCGTATTCACGCAGCTGTCTTATCTTTTCGAGGGTCTCCGGAATGAACGCCTGTCCGCCGTAGCCCGGCTCCACGGTCATAACGAGCACCATGTCGCACAGGGAGATAAGCGGATAGACCTCCTCCGCCGCCGTTCCCGGCTTTATCGCCAGCGCGGACTTCACCCCAAAGGAGCGGATAAGCTCCAGCGTCTGCACGGCGCTACTGTTGCTCTCCAGGTGGAAGCTTATGAGATCAGCCCCGGCTTCCGCGAAGAACTTTATCTGGCTCATCGGGTCGTTCACCATCAGGTGCACGTCCAGGAACATGTCCGTCGCCTTGCGCACGCATTTAAGAACCGGGCTTCCGTAAGTTATCTGTTCCACGAATGCGCCGTCCATCACGTCAAAGTGTATCCAGTCAACGCCTGCCGCCTTGCAGCGTGAAAGTTCCCCGGAAATATTCGAGAGATCGCAGGCGAGCAGCGACGCAGATGTCTTTATCATATTATCATATCCTTGTTTTATACAGTATTTTACAGGTACAGTATACCCATACATATATATTCTATAATAAATATGATTTTTCGTCAATAAGCTGGGCGGATTTTTTTTGTTTTTTTCAGGGAAAGCGTGAAAATTTCCGAAATACGCCGCTTTTGCGCTGAGATATTTGTATATTTTTCTCCGGGGCGGCTCTTGCAAAAAAGGCGCTTTAGTGGTATAATAATAACAATATATTTTTGGCGGTCATACCTGTATGCCACCGGGAACAGAAGCCATGATACATCAGTGATCAGCGGCTTTTTCCTTTATGGGGGAAAGTTCCAAATTCAAGAAACAGACGTGGGTATACCCATGCGGCGGCGCTGCACCGCGCGGCGCCTGACTGGAGAAAGTGAGGATCTACAAATGCTGAACTGCAACTACAACGAGAAATTTGTCAAGGAAGGGCTGACCTTTGACGATGTGCTCCTTATCCCGGCAAAGAGCGATGTAACACCCAACATGATCGACCTCAGGACAAACCTGACCAAGAACATCACCCTTAACACCCCGATAATGACCTCCGCGATGGATACAGTTACAGAGAGCCGCATGGCGATCGCTATCGCAAGAGAGGGCGGTATCGGTATAATCCACAAGAACATGTCCATCGAGCAGCAGGTGGACGAGGTGGACAAGGTAAAGCGTTCCGAGAACGGCGTTATCGTGAATCCGTTCTTCCTCTCCCCGACCGACAGCGTGTTCGACGCTGACGCACTGATGGGAAAATACAAGATCTCCGGCGTTCCGGTCGTTGAAAACGGCAAGCTCGTGGGTATCCTCACTAACCGTGACCTCCGCTTCATCACCGACTACAACCAGAAGATCGGCGAAGTAATGACCAAGGACAATCTCGTTACCGCCCCGGTAGGCACTACACTTCCCCAGGCACAGGAGATACTCAGAAAGCACAAGATCGAGAAACTGCCGCTCGTTGACGAGAACGGCTTCCTCAAGGGTCTTATCACGATAAAGGATATCGAGAAGAGCGTACAGTACCCGAACACCGCGCGTGACGCCGGCGGCAGACTCCTCTGCGGCGCCGCTATCGGTATCACTCCGGACGTTCTCGACAGAGCCGGCGCGCTGCTCAAGGCTCAGGCGGACGTACTTGTACTGGATTCCGCGCACGGTCACAGCAAGAACATCATGACCACCCTGGACAAGATCAAGAACGCATTCCCGAATGCAGTCGTTATAGCAGGCAACGTTGCAACCGGCGCAGCCGCCGAGGATCTCATCAAGGCAGGCGCTGACGCCGTCAAGGTAGGTATCGGCCCCGGCTCCATCTGCACCACCCGTATCGTTGCAGGTATCGGCGTTCCGCAGATCACCGCGGTTTACGACTGCGCTTGTGCGGCTGCGAAGTACGGCGTTCCGGTCATCGCGGACGGCGGCATCAAGTTCTCCGGCGATATCGTAAAGGCACTGGCTGCCGGCGCTAACTGCGTAATGCTCGGCTCCCTGCTCGCAGGCTGCGAGGAGGCTCCCGGCGACGTCGAGATCTATCAGGGCAGAAGCTTCAAGGTATACAGAGGCATGGGAAGCCTTGCGGCAATGAAGAAGGGCTCCGCTGACCGTTACTTCCAGGACAAGAGCAAGAAGCTCGTTCCCGAGGGCGTCGAGGGCCGTGTACCTTACAAGGGATCCGTTGCAGACACCATCTTCCAGCTGGTCGGCGGTATCCGCTCCGGTATGGGCTACTGCGGCTGCCCGACTATCAGCGAGCTCCAGGAGCGTGCTGAGTTCGTAAGAATCACCGGCGCTGGTCTGAGAGAGTCCCACCCCCACGATATCCAGATCACCAAGGAAGCTCCGAACTACTCTACTGGATTCTGATTATAGAAAAATATTTCGGGCTGAAAGGCGCTGCATAGGGCAGCGCCTTTATTTTTTCAGAAAACCGTGACAAATCCCGCCGCCCGGGTGTATTATTTATGAAAGGCCTTTCAATACGGAGGAGTAACAATGGACGAACAGGAACTGACCCGGCTGGTGGAGAAATTCAGCGGCACGGTGTACAGGGCGGCTTACTGCTGTCTGCGTAATTCCGCGGATGCCGACGACATAACCCAGGACGCGTTTCTCGCACTGTATACTTCCGGCGCGGAATTCACCGGGGACGAGCATATCAGGGCGTGGCTGATACGCGTGGCGATAAACCGTTGCAGGAACCTTCTGCGGTCGCTCAGATACCGCACGACCGTTCCGCTTGATGAAGCCGGGGAGATTCCGGCGGAATCGCAGCGCCATGACAGCCTGCTCCCGGTTATAATGGGAATGAAGCCTAAATACCGGGTGGTGCTGTACATGTTCTATTACGAGGACATGCCGGTGAAGCAGATCGCGGAAATTCTCGGCGAGAAGCCCACGGCGGTGACCACCAGGCTTTCAAGGGCACGGCAGCAGTTAAAGCGGATTCTTGTAAAGGAGGGCTACGATGAGAATTGAAAAAAGGCTCAGGGACAGCTTCTCTGAGATAACTCCCCCGACCGACAACGGAACTATCGTAAGAAACGTTATTGAAAGGGCGGAAAATATGGACAGGAACAATGGCAGCAAGAAGCGCGGACTTAACCGCACGGCGGTGACTATCATCGCGGCGGCGGCAGTACTTGCGGCGGCAACGGTGAGCGTAGGAGCCGCTACCGGGTGGAACTTCAACAGCGCGTTCAGCCAGGCGAACCAGACGGTGGCGGAGAGCAATGGCACTCATACAATAAAGGCGTATTCCACCGATGAAGCGGAGCAGGAGCGGAATTCCGAAATCACACAGCCCGTGATTTACGGAGAGCAGCCGGAACAGTTCAATTATCTTTCCGGAGGAAAGGAACTCGACCTGTGGCACACATTCGATGATTTCAAACTGAACATCAAGGGCGTATGCGCGGACGATTACATGGCGTATGTCCTGTTTGACATCGTGTTCGACGAGGATTTCGACTATTCAGCAAAGGCAGGGTGGACCGCCTGGGAGGTCTGCACTCTCGCGGAAGCCGTCGATAACTCCCTTGATGAACAGCCCGGGTCTGGAATGGTGGGTCAGATAGGCGAGAACGTTATTTCGCAGGAGGGGAATATCCTGCACTGCTGCGTAAGTCCGAAAATGTTAAGTGAATACACATGGGCAGGCAAAACGCTGGTACTGGATTTCAAGAGCGTGGGCAGGTTCGTTCCCGGTAAATCCGAAAAGGACGATACGCCGTATCAGGACAAGCAGGAACTTTTATTCGGCGAGGACGGACTGCATGTCGAGATACCTATAGATTTCCCGATATTCGAAACCACCACCTGGGAGATAAACCAGCCGACAGACCTTGCCGCGAACGAATGGAACCGCCTTTATTACGGCGGCGAACTCCCTGCCACGGTGAAGTATTTCAGCGCAACTCCGCTGTCGTGGCGTATTTACGTTGAGGCGGACACCTCCGACTTTGCCAAGGGCGACGCATACTTCATCGACGTAGACGTCAGGGCAGGGGACAAGACCCTGGAGATAATCAGCGGCGATGGTTCGAACTGGATTGACGATAACGGTCAGGGCGAAACCAGGGAGTTCTCACAGCCGATAAATCCCGGAGATATCACTGCGATAACCGTCTGCGGTAAGACGTTCGAACTTAAATAAGGCATTGCATCAGCCGGAGCGGTCTGTCGAAAAAAGACATAGTGGCAATAAATTTAAAGAAACTGTGGGGGAAAACTCTTGTTTTCCCCCACACCCCTTTAGCGCCTTATTATCGTTAGGAATTTCGCCATCTGCAAGGCTAAGCGCGCAGCGCGTGCCTAACGGCAGACGAGGGCGCTGCCCTCGACTCGCCAGCCTTTTGGAAAAGGCTGGACCGAAAACTTCAATAGCGCTTCGCGCAAAAAAAGCTTTTTTGGACAGTCTGCCACACAGCCAGCAACTGTGGGTATTTTTTCGCCCCTGCCCCTTGATTTTCTGATGAAAAGTGTATATAATATATAATGGATAACAATATAAATAAGGAGCGCAACAAATGAAGGACGGATTTATAAAAGTTGCCGCCGGCACCCCGGATATCAAGGTCGCCGACTGTGAATACAACCGCGCGGAAATAACCGCGCTTATAGATAAGGCATATGCCGCAGGAGTGCGTATCCTGGCGCTTCCGGAACTCTGCATTACCGGCTACACCTGCCAGGACCTCTTCTTTCAGCAGGCGCTTCTGGACGGTGCGCTGAACGCCCTCCGGGAAATAACGGAACACACCGCCGGATCGGACATGCTGATTTCCGTGGGCTGTCCGCTGCGCTTCCGTGGGGAGCTGTATAACTGCGCCGTAGTACTCAAGGACGGAAAGATTCTGGGCGTCGTCCCGAAGAAATTCCTGCCGAATTACAACGAGTTCTACGAGAAGCGCCACTTCACCGCCGCCCCGGAGGGTCAGTTCGATATAGAACTGTTCGGGGAGTCCGTGCCGTTCGGGCTGGGACTCCTGTTCGAGTGCCGCACCATGCCGGAACTCGTTTTTGCCGCAGAACTCTGCGAGGACCTCTGGGCTGCGGAGCCGCCGAGTATTTCCCTTGCCCTGGGCGGTGCGACGATTATCGCAAATCTCTCCGCCAGCAACGAAACCATCGGCAAGGATATGTACCGCCGGGAACTTGTGAACAGCCAGTCCGCGCGGATACTGTGCGGATACGTCTATGCCAGCGCCGGCTCCGGGGAAAGCACCCAGGATCTGGTGTTCGGCGGTCACGACATCATCGCAGAGAACGGAATTATCCTGGCGGAGAGCAAGCTGTACTCCACGGGGCTTACAGTAACCGAAATAGACGTCCAGAAGCTCGCTTCCGAGCGCCGGAGGAACACCAGCTTCACCGGAGGAATACGCCCGGGAATGCGCCGTATCCCATTCGACATGGAGGTAAGGTCCACGGAACTCACCCGGATAGTGAGAAGGACTCCGTTCGTGCCGAATACCGCCGCCGAAACGGACAAGCGCTGCGAGGATATTCTCACCATGCAGGCGCACGGACTTGAAAAGCGTATCCGGCACACCAACGCAAAGACGCTTGTCATCGGAATTTCCGGCGGTCTGGATTCCACTCTGGCGCTGCTTGTCTGCGTGGAAGCAATGAAGCTCCTGGGACGTCCGGCGTCGGATATACTCGCCGTGACCATGCCCTGCTTCGGCACGACAAAACGTACCAGAAGCAATGCCGAAAGGCTGTGCGAACTTCTTGGAACTCAGCTGCGCGTAATCGACATCGCGGCTTCCGTCAAGCAGCACTTCCGGGACATCGGACACGACGAGAGCAACCACAACGTGGTATATGAGAATGGTCAGGCGCGCGAGCGCACCAAGATACTTATGGACCTTGCGAACGCCGAAAACGGAATGGTGGTCGGCACCGGCGACCTGTCGGAGCTTGCGCTCGGCTGGGCGACCTACAACGGCGACCACATCTCGATGTACGGGGTCAACGCCTCCGTACCGAAAACACTGGTACGCCACATCGTGAAATACTACGCCGGAACGGTGGAAAACGCCGAGCTGCGCGAAGTCCTCATGAGCATATTCGACACACCGGTAAGCCCGGAGCTTCTCCCGGCGGACGAAAACGGAAATATCGCACAGATAACCGAGGACCTGGTGGGTCCCTACGAGCTGCATGACTTCTTCCTGTACAACGGGATAAGATGGTGCTTCCCTCCGAAAAAGGTGTTCCGCCTGGCGGAATACGCATTCGCCGGAAGCTACGACCGCGATACGATACTCAAGTGGCTGCGGACGTTCTACCGCAGGTTCTTCTCACAGCAGTTCAAGAGGAGCTGCCTGCCGGACGGCGTGAAGGTCGGCTCTGTCACCCTTTCGCCGCGCGGCGACTGGAGAATGCCCAGCGACGCTTCCTCGGCGCTCTGGCTGAAGGAACTGGAGGAACTCTGATATTCCCTCGATCTTTGGAGTGTAATTATGTTGGAAGGTATTAAAAGGCGATTACTGCATTTTGACACCAACGGTGCAAGCATAGTTTCCGACTTTGTTTCCGCAAGACAGGCAAGAGCCGGAATGCTTCGCCGGGCGGTGCATATATGCTTCTATATTCAGTGCGCGGCGGCTCTGCTGTGCATTATCATCGGATTTGCGGCAGGCGGAGCCGCCACCGGTATCCCGCTCGCCGTGGGTGCGCTGGCTTCTGCTGCGGCGGCGCTCATGGCAGTCCCCGGGGATCCCGTTATCGCCACCGTGAGCTATATCCTGAACCTGGTGTACGCGGTGATATGCTTCATTCCGGGCGGAATACTCACCACCTGCGGTGCTGCCATGCTGCTCTCTGCGCTGGCGGCGCTGTGCGGATTCGGCGCAGGATACCTGCGCGGATTCCTGCTGACATACCCTGCGTCCAGGATCACCGGGGAGAACTATACCCTGACCGGGGAACCCCCGGCAGCCCCTGTTCCGGAATCCGCTCCGCCCCGGGAAAATCCGGAGCCGCAGCGCTCAGACCTAATGCTGATAGCGGAGCAGGTGGCGAAAATAATGAACACACCTCAGGAGCCTGACAGAAAGGAGAATGCATAGTGTCACTGAAAGTACGGAAGGTCGCCCTGTGCGCCCTTTTCATATGCATCGCCGCAGTGCTTTCAGCAGTGGAAACGTGGCTGCCGGCAATATGCCCCTTCCCCGGCGTAAGGATCGGGCTGGGGAATATTGTAACGATGTTCATGCTGTACATAGGCGGCAGGTGGAGCAGCGGCGAAACCATGATCGTGGTGATACTGCGCTGTTTCGTTGCGGCGTTCATCACCGGCATGGTAATGAACATATTCTATGGAGTCATGGGCGGTATCTGCGCACTGGGGACTATGCTCCTCCTCCGCCGGGTGCTTCCGCAGAAGAACCGCGAAAACTGGCTCCCCCTGGTGGGAATAGGCGGAGCGCTGGCTCATATCGCCGGGCAGATGCTCACCGCGGTGATAATCTACAACAATTTCTATGTGCTCGCGTATACTCCTCTGCTGCTTGCTTCCGCAGTAATCGGCGGCGCATTCACAGGATTCTGCACCCTGCTGCTTCTCAGGAAGATGAGCCCCAGCGTGCTCAACGATATCCGCATGACCGATCTGGAGGAGCACCCGAAGCCCAATCCCAGGGAAATGTAACGGCAAGCCGGGCATTATCACTGCCCGGCAGTAATATTCTGACTTAAAGGAGTACCAATGAAGCTTCTTGTAATAGACGGCAACAGTATCATGAACCGTGCATTTTACGGTATCCGCCTGCTCACGAACAAAAAGGGCGCCCCCACGAACGCCCTCACCGGATTCATGAACATCTACCTCAAGCTGCTCAAGGAGGAGCAGCCGGATCATATCGCAGTGGCATTCGACCTGCACGCCCCGACATTCCGGCACAAGATGTACGCGGAATACAAGGGCACGCGCCACGGAATGCCCGATGAACTCCGGGCGCAGATGCCGGTGATAAAGCAGCTTCTCACCGCACTGGGAATAACCATCGTGGAAAAAGAGGGATTCGAGGCGGACGACATCATCGGCACCCTTTCCCACGAAGCGGAAAAGCAGGGCGGCTGCTGCACCATATCCACCGGCGACCGGGACAGCTTCCAGCTAATAACGGACAGGGTGACGGTAAGACTCGCGTCAAACAAGGAGGATATCCTCTACACCCCGGCGAAGATCGCCGAAGTGTACGGCGTGACTCCCCGGGAAATGCTGGAGGTCAAGACCCTCATGGGGGACAGCTCCGACAATATCCCCGGCGTGCCCGGCGTCGGCGAAAAGACCGCCCTGGGACTTATCCGGAAATACCACACGGTGCAGTATATCTACGACAATCTCGCGGAAATAGACGTCACCAAGGGAGTGCGCACCAAGCTGGAAAACGGCAGGGAGAGCGCAAAGCTCAGCCGGAAGCTCGCCGAGATAACCCTTGAAGCCCCGGTGCCGCTTGACATGGAGAAATACGCCGTGAAGTCCGGCGACCCCTCCGAAGCCGCCGGGATACTCGCCGAGATGGAGATGTTCAGCGTAATGAAGAAGCTGGGTCTGGACAAAGTCGCCCCGGCGAAAGTAGACATCGCCGCCGAGCAGTCTGCGCCGGATTCCGCAGAGCCGGAGGAATCCCCGTCAGCCCCGGCAGATATCCCGGAATTCGACCTGACAGCCTACGACGTGGCGCTGTGCGATGGTGAGATACACGTTTTCCTCAACGGAAAGCGCCAGGAAGCGGACATAGTGGAATTCCTGCGCTCCGACAGCAAAAAGCGCACCGACGACGCCAAGGCGCTGTATTCCCACTGCATGAGGAACGGCATGGAGCTGAGAAACGTGGTATTCGACGCCGCCCTCGCAGGATACCTTCTGAACGTGAATTCCAACGACTACAGCGTGGAAAGGCTGTGCGCGGAATACGGCGCAGCCTACAGCGCGGAGCGCCTGGGAGAGTCGCTGTTCCTGCTGAACAGGACGCTGTGGGAAAAGCTGCACGCCCAGGGAATGTACAGCGTTCTGACGGATATCGAAATTCCCCTCGCCGAAGTGCTCAGCTCCATGGAGATAGAGGGAATACGGCTGGACACCGCCGCGCTCCATCAGTTCGGGGAAGAGATACTGCCGAAAATCGACGAACTGGCGCAGGATATCTACTCCGCTGCCGGGCACGAATTCAACATCGGTTCGCCGAAACAGCTTTCCGTCGTGCTTTTTGAGGAGCTTGGACTCCCGGCAGGAAAGAAGCGCAAGACCGGCTACTCCACCGACGCCGATACGCTGGAATCACTCCGGGACAGGCACCCCATAATTCCGCTGATATTCGAATACCGCACGCTGACGAAGCTGTACAACACCTACGTCAAGGGTCTGGAATCCGCGGTTTCCCCGGACGGTAGAATGCACACCACGTTCAAGCAGACCGAAACGCGCACCGGGCGAATCTCCTCCGCCGAGCCGAATATCCAGAACATTCCCGTGCGCACGGAGATAGGGCGCAATTTCCGGAAATTCTTCGTGGCAGGCGAGGGGAAGCTCCTTGCAGACGCGGACTACAGCCAGATAGAGCTGCGCGTACTGGCGCACCTCTCCGGCGACAAGGCGATGATAAAGACATTCTGCGAGGGCGGCGATATCCACACCGAAACCGCCGCCAGCGTTCTGGGACTTCCCCCCGAGTGGATAACTCCGGAGCAGCGCCGCAGCGCAAAGGCGGTCAACTTCGGCATCGTGTACGGAATCGGCGCATTCTCCCTGGCAAAGGATATCAACGTGTCCGTGGCGGAAGCCAAGCGCTACATTGAGGATTACCTGAACCACTATTCCGGCGTGAGGGAATACATGGACAGGGTGACGAAGAGCGCCGAAAAGGACGGCTGGGCGGTCACCATGTTCGGCAGGAAGCGATTTATTCCGGAGATACTCTCAACCAACAAGAACGTGAAGGCGCTGGGAAAGCGCATTGCGATGAACACTCCAATACAGGGTACTGCGGCGGATATCATCAAGATAGCCATGGTGCGCGTTTACCGCAGGCTGAAGGCGGAACTGCCGGAAGCGCGGCTGATACTCCAGGTGCACGATGAGCTTATCGTGGAAGCGCCGGAATCCCAGGCGGAGCAGGCGGCGAGGATACTCACCGAGGAAATGCAGGGCGCAGTGAAGCTCACGGTTCCGCTGACCGCCGACGCAAAGGAGGGCAAAACCTGGTATGACGCCCACTGACGAGAAATTCGCACAGCTTGACCGTATCGAGCAGGAATGCTTCCACGGAAGCTGGACTTCTGAAACGCTGCTTTCGGAAATAAACAGTCCGCTCAATGTGCTCTGCACCGAGGAATCCGGCGTCATTACCGCAGGATTCGCGCTGGGGCGCGTCGTGGCGGACGAGGCGGAGCTGTTCCAGATTGCTGTGCTCCCGGAATTCCGCCGGCAGGGTATTGCGCAGCGGCTTCTGGAGCGGCTGCACGGCGAGATGAAGTCCCGGGGGGCGGCGTGCTGCTTTCTGGAGGTGCGCAGCCGGAATTCCGCGGCGATAGCGCTGTACGAGAAAGCCGGGTACGAGTACATCTCCACACGCCGGAACTATTACCCGGACGACGACGCGGCGATTTACCGAATCGCTTTATAAACAGAAATCCCCCCGGTTATCCGGAGGGATTTTGTGTATTGTAAGGTTCGTGTGTTTATTTTACGTTCTTGTTCCAGATGAGCATAAGTCCCTTTAAGAGAAGGTCGTCATCATAGATTATTTCGTGATGGCACAGTGGGATAACTACCTGCGCCAGTCCGCCGGTTGCAACTACGGTCGTCTTTTCGCCGAGTTCCTCTTCAATGCGCTCGATTATGCCGTCGATAGCGCATGCGTTGGAATACATTATACCGCTTTTTATGCAGTCCACCGTGTTTGAGCAGATAACGCGCTTCGGCTTTTCGTACGCTATCTTCGGCAGCTGAGCCGTGCGCGAATTCAGCGCGTCTGCGGATACCGCCACGCCGGTGGTGATAAGACCGCCGATATATGTGCGGTTCCTGTCGATGACGGAAAACGTCGTCGCGGTGCCCATGTCGATAAGTACCTGTGGGACGGGATATTCGTGGATACCTGCAACGGCGTCAACGACAAGGTCGCTTCCAAGCTGCGCCGGATTGTCTATCTGTATTGAAAGCCCGGTCTTTATCCCCGGACCGACTACCATTATCCTGCCGTCCACCAGCTTCTCCACCGCAGTCTTTACGGTGAAAGTCACGGAGGGTACGACGGACGAAATGATAGCGCCGGTGATGTCGTCACGCTTTATATCGTTGATATCCAGCGCCGCCTTTATCTTGACCGCGTATTCCAGCGAGGTTTCGCGCTGGACTGTCGCCAGGCGCTCCCGGAAAAGTATCTTGTCCCCGTCCGCGCAGCCGAGGACGATATTCGTGTTGCCTATATCTATCGCAAGTATCATTGCCGCTCCTTTTTATAAGCCCTGCTTGTTACTTGACAGCTTGTTCTTTACTATGTCCACAATTCTCACTATCACGGAGCTAAGCAGGAGATTGGCGCCAAGTTCTACCAGGAAGTTCACGCCGACAAATGCAGTCACCATGTAGACGCCGGCATTCTCAACGCCTGCGCCTGCCGCCCATTCGCTTATCGTGTCCATGAAGAATGCGAGGCAGCCCAGCAGGAATATACCTGTGTTGACAATCGGCGCAGCCACAGCGGCGCAGATAGTCGCTGCCCAGCGGTTCTTGCTTTCAAGCGCCTTATATATAAGTCCCGGAACCAGTCCGGCTGCCGCGCCCTTTACAAGCACCGTGATTATGGTGCCGGGCACGTTTATCATAAGGAACGCATTAGCGCCGCCGGTAAACAGTACCATCGCACCGAAAACCAGTCCCAGCCAGCCGCCGGCAGCCCAGCCGTACAGCGCCGCGCCGACCACTATCGGAATGAGCGCAAACGTGATGTTGAACGGACCTACCGTTATTCCCATCGTCAGGAAATAGACGACTGCTACCAATGCGGTGAGAAGCCCTATTCCGACTAGCTTGTGGATCTTTTCGCTGTTCATATTCAATTTTCCTCCTTGTTATCATTCCCCGATATCCGGGGATACAATACAATACTCTTGTATTATAGCATATTATCAGCGAAAAATCTACTATTATCACATACAAAAAAATCCCCCCGGAAAAGCCGGAGGGAAAGCAGATAGCACAAAAATTCAGAGTATTATTTCCATCTGGGTCTCCTTGACGAACATGCCCATCTTGTCGTAGAACTCCCGGGCGTTGTTGCCCTCCCAGACATTCAGCGTCACGTCATAGCAGCCCTGTTCCCTGGCGTACTTCTTCACATGGTCGAACAGGATAGTCCCCACATGCTGTCCGCGGGAGTTCTCGTCAACGCACAGGTCGTCGATGTACAGCGTCCTGACCGGGCGCATGTTGGTGGAAAACGGCGGCTGCTTCATAACGCAGAATGCGTATCCCACCACCTCGCCGCTGTCGTCCTCAGCCACGAATACCGGAGTTTCGTCGTCACGGAATATGTCGTGCAGCTGCTCCCGGGTGTACTTCGTCCTGCCGGATATGAAGATGTCCGGGCGCAGCTTCGCGTGCAGCTCCAGCACCTCGCTCAGCAGCTTCATTGTCTTTTCGGCGTCCTTTTCTTCCGCTCTTCTTACAGTTATCATAACGTCCCTCTCTTACGTCAGTGACAGAATGTTCTCAACGTCCGGCGCGTAATCCGGGATTATTCCGCCGTCCTCTATCAGGATATCCCCGATGTTCTCCATCGCTGCGGCGTTTATCCGGTCGTATTCCGTTTCCGGCATTACTCCACGACTGCGGCAGTATTCCTCGGCACTCCCCCCGGAGAGCGCCCTCAGCAGCCCGATGTCCTCCGCCGACAGCCCCTGCGCGAATTCACGCCAGCCCTCCGGAAGTCCGTCGAACGCGCCGCCTGATTCTCCGGCAAGTATTTCAGCGGAAATATTATACTCCGAGTAATCGTTCGCAAATCCTGCGGTCTGTTCCTCGAAGGAATCCTCCTCGATCTCCGTCATGCGCTCGGTGATGTCCGTCTGCGGCAGGGTGTCCGGCTCCTCAACGATGAGCTTCCGGGTGGTTTCGTCCGCCTCCTGGCGTATTTTCGCAAGCTTGCTGACGTCAATCTCCACCGGCGCCCTTACCGCTGCGGCAGGCTCCGGCTTCTCATCGTAATTGTAATCAGCGCGCTTCTTCTGCTTTTTCGGTGGGAATATCCCGTTGTCGTCGCACCACTTCTCCGCCGCCTGGGCAACGACCTCCTGGAATTCCGGCTCGCTGACGGCGGCGTAAAGCTTGTCGCGGTTGGTCATATCCTCAAGGACCGGAGTGATGTTCGGCGAAATGCCATAGCGGAACCCTGTGCGCTTTCTCAGCACGGATTCCACGCCCTTGAGCACCCAGCCCACGAAATAGCGGTAGGGAGCCTGCTCGAACACCTCCAGGCAGGGCTTTCCGCGCTTCACGCTGTACTGCTCCAGAGGGCTTATCTTCAGGCTGTGGAATCCGTCCATGCGGTCAAGGTCAACATAGGCGCCCTCGAAAGGCACCCACTGGCGGTCCTTCCACAGCCGTCCGCAGATCAGTTCGAACATGGTTATCCCCCGGGCGGTGAAATAGCCGTCCAGGGCGGTGAGAGCCGCCTCCAGGGCGCTCTCAAGCATTGCCTGGTGCTCCGGGGTGAAGAATATGCTCCCCCGGAGGTTGTAGGAGGAGCGCTGCATGAGGAACTCCAGCTTCCCGGAATACCTCTGTTCCAGGATATCCATTGCGTCGCCGCCGATATCCTGCCCGAGATTCTCCGCCGGGGAGGGCAGGACGCTGCCGCCCATATCGTTGTACGCCCGGAAATCCTTGAGCCAGCGCGGAAGCAGCTTGTCCAGCGCCGGGCAGAATTCCCGGCAGCCCTCCCACACGCCGGACAGCCGGTTGTAGGCGTCCGCCGCAGACAGTACTCCGATGCGGTTCAGCAGTTCGTAGCAGTACAGGATAATGTAAGGTTTGTCCGTCCTGTTGTAAACTCCGTTCCGGGCGAGGGTGCGCCAGGTGAAGTAAGTCCGCAGCTGATCGGTAGAAAGCGCTCCGTACACCGGGCGCTCGATTCCGCAGAAGCAGTTTCTGCCGAAGTCATCGGTGACGTCCCTGACGTATTCTCCCTGCTGCACCAGGGTTTCCTCCGCGCAGGGGCGCAGCATATAGCCGTTGTAGAACCGCTGACCCAGCCGGCGCATTCCCTCTATCTTCGCGCGGATACTCCCCTCGGCGGTGTCGGCGTCAGTTTCGGAGGGCGCAAACGCGAGGTCGTCGGCGCTGAGCGTATCGCTGCCGCTGAGATAGTCCACGCTGTTCCCCGGCTCCCGGAACGTTTCCCGGGGAGGTATTTTCTCGCCGTAGGACTCCTCCCCGGCGGACTGTATCGCCTCCCGGACAATGCTGCTTATCCTGTCCTGCACCGATTTTCTTACCGCCGCGCTTATGTCGTGGGTGCTCTCACCGCTGTCCGTGGGGGAGGCCTGCGGATTCTCGACCGGGCGAGCCTTCAGTTCTATCATGCGCTTCAGTTCCTGCGCTATCTCTTCCCGGGTCTTTGCCTTGCTGTCCATCATCAGCCGGAATTTGTCCTGCATGCTCGCCCTCCTTCCCAAAAGCGCCGGAATCCGCCGCAGCTGCGCATATTTTGCGCTGTCCTGCGGCGCTCCAGCGCCGTTCAATGTATTACTGAATAACTGCGTCCTGCCAGGTGATAAGCTCTTCCCAGTCCTCCGGGAATCCGAGGTCGTCCAGACGCAGCACATCGGAATTCTTCCGGATAAGCCTTGTAACAGGCTTCACGACGCGCTCGTTCCAGTTCCTGTGATTATGGGAAAGCTGCTTCATCACGATGATGTAGCCGAACACGTCCGGCTTAAGTTCCATGTCCATGCCTCTCGGGGTCCTGGGCATTACCGGGAAGCAGTTTCCGTAAAGCCGGTTGTAGTGCGCGCAGTAATTCCGCAGTTCATTCAGGCAGAACAGCCAGTTGTCCAGTTCGTTGCTGGAGCAGCCGTAGTACCGGTCGGCGATCTCTTTCTTGTCCGCGCTCTGCATATCTTTATAGAAGAACGCCAGCGTGCCGAAGCTGAAAAGCTCCATCACCACCCACAGGGGGAATGCGCCGCAGTACTTGGAGTTATAGTGCCTTACGAATTCACGGTCGTCGTTCACCTCGATAAGGTGCTTGACCTTGCTCAGGAATTGCTGATGGTTGTGCCGGAAATCGAACGTGGAGGGATTCAGATACCCCAGAGCGCCGTATTTCAGAGCGTGGTAGTTGGACACCGCCGCGCGCATGGCTATCTCGGTTTCCTCCAGGGACGCAAGCAGAATGCTGCGGAGCTTCCTGTCCGCCTCGTACACCCGGAGCACGTTCTCAAAGGTGGTTCCCTCCTCATAGCGCCCCTTGGATACGGTGAACGGCGCGAAATAATCCGCCAAACGGAAGTAGTTGATGTATTTCAGCGTTTCCTCGGCGTGCTTCTCGTCCTCAATTATGCAGCCGCGCTGCCTGAGCTTCTGTACCTGCTCCCGTATGGTTGCCGGAATTTTCTGGTTCATAGTTACCTCGTCAGTCCATCCAGAACACTTCACGCTCATGCTTGCTTTTCCTCATCATGAGCGCTGAAATGCTCTCCGTCGGATCGCTGCCTTCATAGCATATCTTGACTATCTGCTCTATTATCGGAGTGTCGATTCCCTTTTCCTGCGCCAGTCGATATGCGATCTTGCTGCTGGTGTATCCCTCGACTGTTCCCACCTGAGCCACCGCCTCCGCCGCCGGGACTCCCTTTCCGATGAGATTTCCTGCGCGGAAGTTGCGTGAGTGCAGTGAGGTGCAGGTAACTATCAGGTCGCCTATACCTGCCATGCCGGTGAATGTTTTCCAGTTCGCGCCAAGCCCTACGCCAAGTCGGGTGATCTCGGTCATTCCACGGGTCATGAGCGCCGCCACGGTGTTGTCGCCAAGTCCCATTCCACGCGCGATACCGCAGCCCAGGGCGATGGGGTTCTTAAGCACGCCGCCAAGCTCGCAGCCTGCAACATCATCGTTCGTGTAGATGCGATAGCGCTCGTTGGAAAGGGTGCGCTGGATATAATCCGCAACGCCGTCGCTGTAGCTTGCGCATACCTCGGTCGTCGGGACAAGCCGCGCTATCTCCTCCGCGTGGCAGGGACCGGTGATGACTCCCACGGGGTTCTCCGGAAGCTCCTCCTGTATTATCTGGGAAAGACGGTATCCGGTGCTGCCTTCAAGTCCCTTGCTGACGTTTATGACAACAGTGCCCCTGTCAACGTAAGGCTTCACCGTCTGGACTGCCTCCCGGAAGAACGGCGACGGTATTGCCACCAGAATGATATCAGCGCCGCTCACGCACTTCGGGTCGGTGGTGACTCCCAGAGCCTCCGGCAGCTTCACGCCGGGGAGCAGTCGCTTGTGCTCGCGCTCGGTGCGCAGCAGCTCCGCCTCGTTCTCGAACTTGGTCCAGGTCATCACCTCGTGACCGTATGTCGTGAATAATACGCCAAGGGCTGTGCCGTAGCCGCAGCCCAGTATCGTTATCTTTGCCATGATATGACAGACCTCCAGATATATAGACGATCAGCCTGCGAATTCGCTTTTCAGCAGCGCATAAACGCACATGTCGTCAAAAATGTTCTCGTTTTCTTTTCGCGGGAGAAGTTCCCGGTGGAGCGCTTCACGGCGCATTCCGAGCCGCTCGGCAAGACTGAGCGACCTTAAATTTTCTGCATTTATATCAGCGGAAATGCGGCGCACACCCAGCACGCTGAATGCATAGTTCATCATGCCGCGTACGCTTTCAAACGCATAGCCCATGCCTTGATACGTCCGGTTGAACGTATATCCTATCTCATAGCTTCCGTGACCCCTCGCCGAGAAGTATATCTTCCCGATGACCCGATCGCCGAGCACCACCGCATAGAATTCCTGGCTGCGCGAAAGCTTCACGGCTTCCTGCACGCAGGCTTCACGGGTGAAAGTTTCATAAGGTTCAAAGTAAGTCACTTCCGGGTCGGAAAGGATATCTGCCAGATCGTTGCAGTCCTCCGGCAGAAATCGCCTCACGGAAAGACGCTCGGTGTAAAACAGTACAGTCATGCGCCCTCCTAAGTTCACTTTGATTTCTCGCCCAGCTTCTTTTCGGTATGCGTCAGCAGGCGGCGTATATTGCCGTGGTGCTTGAATATAACGATAGCCTCAGTAAACAGGGCGATGAACGTGCACACGATTCCGGACGGATCCTTGTCGATGAAGTATACGAACACCAGGGTTCCCACGAAATACAGCGAAGAAGCTGCCACGCTGCCCAGGGAAACATAGCGTGTTATCGCCACCAGGACGATGAACACTCCCAGAAGCAGGCAGCCGGTGCGCCAGTCCAGGGTAAATATTGCGGAGATGGCAGCCAGGACGCCCTTTCCGCCGCGGAATCCGTAATATACCGGCAGCACATGCCCGACAACCACCATCAGACCCGCCATGTAGCCTACCCAGTTCATCTCATTGGAAAGCACCGTGGTATCCACGCCGCCGATGAAGAGGAATGCGAGCCTGACCGCCCATATGGAAAGCACCGCCTTGGCAACGTCACCCAGGAGTACCACCCCGGCAACCGCCTTGCCCTGGGTGCGCAGGGTATTTGTAAGCCCGGCATTGCCGCTGCCCATATCGCGGATATCCTTGCCGGAACGCACCCTGGTAGCGATGATAGAGGTATTGATACCGCCCAGGAGGTACGGTACAACGATCATGATTATATAGCAGATCCACATCATTATGTGTTATGTCCTTTCAGTTTCTTTGCCTGAATTTTGTGATGTATTGCCGAAATCCGCCCGTATATCGGGATTCCGGCTGCGGAGGACGGCATAGATCATTCCGCCGTTTTCGCCCCTCCTCACCGGCATGGTGACATCTCCGTGGGAGGTGGTCAGCAGCAGGTCGCCGTCCTTCTTCGGGGACACGGTCTTGATCTCGTCGTAGCGGAATACCATCGCCCGGCGGTAGGTATAGAACAGGATATGCTCCGGCATGAACCAGCGCTCCCCCAGGGATTTCGCCTCGGGGTACCCGGCTATGATCTTCTCGCGCTCCTCCTCGGGGAGGTCGTTAAGCTGCTTCCTCAGGCGGCTGACGGCAACGCCGTGAATTTCAACGAACACCCTCACGAGAAGCACCGCCACCACTGCCGATACGACAATTGCGGCAATCAGCCACACTGTCCGGAGCCACTCCGCCCACCCGGCGGAGAACGCCAGCGGAACCCACGCACCAGCGCATATAGCGGCGGCGCACAGTACGCAGCGCACAAGCAATCCGGAACGGCGCCGTCTGAAATCCGACAGAATGCGCTCCATCACTCGCCTCTTTCGCGGATAGTGAGCTTGATGGGGGTAGCCTCCAGCCCGAAGGTCTCACGCAGCTGGTTCTCGAGGTAGCGCTGATAGGAATAATGGAACAGCTCGCGGCTGTTGCAGAATATTACGAAATTCGGAGGGCACACGGAAGCCTGCGTCATGTAGTAGATCTTCAGGCGCTTGCCCTTGTCTGACGGCGGCTGAACGCGGGAAGTAGCGTAATTCAGCATATCGTTGAGCACGCCGGTGGAGATCCTCATGCAGTGCTGCTCACGGACGTGCTTTATCAGCTCGAACAGCTTGTCGATACGCTGTCCGGTCTTTGCGGAGATGAACACGAACGGCGCGTAGGACATGAACGAGAAATCCACCTCCAGCTTCTTGCGGAAATCGTCCATGGTGCGGTCGGTCTTGTCCTCGACGGCGTCCCATTTGTTGACGGCGATAACGCACGCCTTGCCCTTGTCGTGGGCGTAGCCCGCAACTTTGCTGTCCTGCTCGGTGAATCCCACGGTGGCGTCTATGACGATAACGCAGACGTCCGCGCGGTCCACTGCCATCAGTGCGCGCAGCACGCTGAAATGCTCGATGTTCTCGGTGACCTTTGCCTTGCGGCGCATTCCGGCGGTGTCGATGAATATGAACTTGTCGTCGCCGCGGCGTATCTCGGTGTCAATGGCGTCACGGGTAGTTCCGGCAATGTCGGAAACGATGGAGCGTTCCTCGCCGGATATCTGGTTGATGAGTGAGGACTTGCCGACGTTGGGCTTGCCGATGACGGCTACCTTGATGGCGTCCGCGTCGTATTCGTCCGGCTCCTCCGGGGGAAGATTCTCGAACACCGCCTCCAGCAGGTCGCCGGTGCCGTGGCCGTGCACGGAGGATACCGCGATAGGGTCGCCCAGTCCGAGATTATAGAACTCGTATATCTCCGGCGGCGGAGTGCCTATTCCGTCCACCTTGTTTACGGCGAGGACCACGGGCTTTCCGCTCTTTATCAGCATGGAGGCAACATCGCTGTCGTTAGCGGTGACTCCGGTGGTGATATCCGTCACGAAAATGATTGCGTCCGCGCGCTCCACCGCCAGCATTGCCTGCTCGCGCATCTGCGCCAGGATAACGTCATCGGTCTTTGGCTCAATACCGCCGGTGTCGATGAGCATGAATTCGCGTCCCAGCCACTCGCAGCGGCTGTAGATACGGTCACGGGTGACTCCGGGCTTGTCGTCCACGATGGAGAGCCGCTGACCTACCAGTTTATTAAAAAGTGTGGACTTGCCGACATTCGGGCGTCCAACTATTGCTACTACCTGCATTGATTGTTTCTCCTTCTCACTATGTCATCAAAAGCCTATATAGATATAGTATAACACATTTCCGGCGCCTTTTCAAGGAATTTACTGTATATTTTTAAGGCAACACCGCATATAAATACCGTATTACAGCAAAAATCCCCCCGGCGACACCGGAGGGATTTCCCGTAAACATTGTGTTAGTCATTCAATGTCAGGCAATTACGCTTCCTTAGCGATAACGACCTTATCATTGTAATAACCGCAATTGCCGCATACTCTGTGAGCAAGCTTCAGCTCACCGCACTGCTTGCAGCGAGAGAAGGACGGTGCAGATAACTTCCATACCTGTGAACGTCTCTTGTCGCGTCTTGCACGGGACACCTTTCTCTTCGGAACTGCCATTATTGCACCCCCTTAATATGAATTGATCTTTTTCTAAGAGTTCGTATAATGAACCCTTTTACAGTCACGCATATTATTATAGCATGGTAAATCGGTTTTGTCAAGTGTTTTAGCGGAATTTCTCAAAATTTCTCTGTGTTTTGTCTAATTTATCCGCAATTTCCGGAACCACGGGCTTGTAATATTGTGTTTTTGACAAAAAGCTCCCGGGAGCCAGCAGCCCCCGGGAACCGGTATTGATACTCGGATCAGATGATGTACTTCTTCATGCTCTCGGGCAGCTCGGAGTTATCTGCGGAAATGGTGCAGGTAACAACAGTGTCGCCGGAAACCTTAGCAAGCTTCTCGAACATCTCAGCAACCTTCTCGTAATCCCTGCCGGTGATCTTGAGAGTAGCGTCAACGAAGATGTCGGTGCAGTCATAGTCGGAAGCGAGAACGCCGGAAACGAAGCCGTAGAAGCCATCAACGCCTGCAACTGCATAGTCGTCGATGTTTACCAGACGAACCTTGGGGGTGATGTCTGTGTTGAGTGCGGAGCCCTTCTGGACAGCAACAACGTTGCCGTTGGACTTGTTCTCTGCCTCGTGAATAGCGTCGATAAGGATCTTGGTCTTGCCTGTACCCTTCTTGCCTGTAATAAGCTTGATCATAGTAAACCTCCATGAATTGTTTTATATTGCCAGGAGAACGTGCAGGTATGCGCCGTTTTCCTTAATTGCCGTGATCAGAGTCCCAGCTTGGCTTCGAGAGCAGCCTTCTGCGCTTCGTAGCCGGGCTTGCCGAGCAGTGCGAACATGTTCTTCTTGTAGCTCTCAACGCCGGGCTGGTCGAACGGGTTTACGCCCAGCAGATATCCGCTGACAGCGCAGGCCTTCTCGAAGAAGTAGATGATGTAGCCAAGCTCGTATTCGTTGAGTTCGGGAACTTCCAGAACGATATTCGGAACGCCGCCCTCAGTGTGAGCGATAACGGTGCCCTCGAATGCCTTGCGGTTTACAACGGACATGTTCTGGTTGGAAAGGAAGTTCAGACCGTCAACGTTAGTGGGATCGTCCTTGAGGAAGAATTCCTTCTGGGGCTTTGCGAACTGCATAACGGTTTCGAACATAACTCTGGAGCCGTCCTGAATGAACTGACCCAGGGAGTGCAGGTCGGTGGAGAATACTGCGGAGGACGGGTAAATACCCTTGTTGTCCTTGCCCTCGCTCTCGCCGAAGAGCTGCTTGTACCACTCGTTCATCATAGCGAAGCTCGGCTCGTAGGAGATGAGCATTTCAACGCTCTTGCCCTTGCGGTACAGAATATTACGGAGCGCTGCATACTTGTAGCAGTCGTTCTTCCTGAGGTCGCTGTCGGAGTAAGCGGAACGTGCGTCAGCGGCGCCCTTCATCAGCGCGTCGATGTCGCAGCCTGCGCATGCGATGGGGAGGAGTCCAACGGCGGTGAGGACGGAGTAACGTCCGCCTACATCGTCCGGAACAACGAATGTTTCATAGCCCTTCTTGTCGGAAAGCTCCTTGAGGGTGCCCTTTGCCTTGTCGGTGGTGGCGTAAATTCTGCCCTTTGCGCCGTCCTCGCCGTACTTCTCGACCAGCATGTCGCGGAATACGCGGAATGCCAGAGCCGGCTCGGTGGTGGTGCCGGACTTGGAGATGATGTTTACGGAGAAGTCCTTGCCGTCAACGAGGGAAACTACCTCGCTGAGGTATGTCGGGCTGATGGAGTTGCCGATGAAGTAGATCTCGGGGGTGTCCTTCTTCAGGCTGTTGTACAGGGAGGACTTGATTGCCTCGATAACAGCTCTTGCACCGAGGTAGGAGCCGCCGATACCGATAACGATGAGCACCTGGCTGTCGCTCTTGATCTTTGCGGCAGCTTTCTTGATGCGTGCGAATTCGTCCTTGTCGTAGTCAACGGGCAGGTCGAGCCAGCCGAGGAAGTCGTTTCCGGGGCCATTTCTGTCTACCAGCTGCTGATGAGCGGTCTTGACTGCCGGAGCGATAGCGTCCAGCTCGTGCTCAGCAACAAAGCTGCTGAGATATTTGTCTACAAGTTTAAGTGCCATTTTAGATTTTCTCCTTTCACGGAACGGCTGTATCTGTATATTCGCAGGTATTTTCTGCCTGTTATGCACCGTACCGTTTATACCTGCTTCTATTATAGCTTATATTTATATTTTTTGCAACAAGTTTTCGCCCAAGCTGTTGAATTTGGATAAACAAAACGAATTTTTGCCGCAGATTATGTGAATTATGCACAACACGAAAGCGGCGCAATATACGCCGCTCGAGTTATTGGGTTCATCTGGTCATTCACTGATGGCAGACGGCTTCAGCATACCTATGAGGAATTCCCTTTCGCCGTCCGACAGGCTGGCGGAATTATCCTGTTCATCAGTCATATCCACGAAGCAGAGCATGACTTCACGGGCTCCATCGACGTAGAAATCCCGCCCGTCAATGCTCCCGGCGTATTCCCAGCCGCCCTCGTTGAAGCTCTCGACAGTCTGATAAATCTTGAATTCCGGATTGATTGTGGCTCCCGGGTCGTTTTCTTCATCAAGATACGGATAGTACTTCCCGTCGTCTTTCAGGATAAAACTACCGGCAGGCTGGTCAAGGTCTTTCCACCATCTGCGCCCGGCGTACCGGTAGTAAGTGCCCTGATAGTCGGTTATAACCGGTTCCCCGTCCGGGGTGGTGACAGCTTCCCAGGTAGTGTGGACTTCCGCTATTCCCTCCGGCGCGGCTGATTCCAAGGTCTGCACGCTCTCCGCCGTGGGATTCCCGAAGCAGCCGGCGAGCATAAGCAGCGCAGCTGATGTCAGTAACATGATATGTCTTTTCATACAATCACTCCCTTGATGACATTATACAGCATTCACCAAGAATAGTCAACCATTTTATTGACTTTACCCGGACTATTTGATATAATATAAAGTAACTAAATTTTAAGAAATTGGAGAATACGATGACTAATTACACATACATCACCCCTTGCCACTTCGGCATAGAAAAGACGCTCTCATTCGAGGTAAAGAAAATCGGCGGCGAGAACATCACCGTGACTGACGGCCGCGTGATGTTCACCGGCGGCGCCGAGCTTTGCGCAAAGGCGAACATCGGACTTTCAACGGCGGAGAGAGTGTGCGTTGTACTGGGGCAGTTCCGGGCGCGTACATTCGACGAGCTTTTCGAGGGAATAAAGGCGCTCCCACTGTCGGATTTCATCGGGCGCTATGAAGCGTTCCCGAACACCGGGCACTCGCTGAATTCCACGCTGAAGAGCATTCCGGCGTGCCAGAAGATAGTGAAGAAGGCGATGGCGGTGAACCTCTGCAAGGCATACGGAATGCAGACCATGCCGGAAACCGGCGCAATGGCGCAGATACGCTTCTCGATAATGAAGGACGAAGTCACCCTCATGCTGGACACCAGCGGTGTGGGACTGCACAAGCGCGGATACCGCCGTGAAAGCAACGCCGCTCCCATCAAGGAGACCCTCGCAGCCGGACTTATCGACCTTGCGAGAGTACGCGAAAACGACACGGTAATCGACCCGTTCTGCGGCTCCGGAACGCTGCTGATAGAAGCCGGGCTGAAGGCGCTGAACATCGCCCCGGGACTTAACCGCAGCTTTGCGGCAGAGCGCCTGGGATTCATTCCCGACAAGACCTGGAGAACCGCCCGGGAGGAAGCCGTGAACGCCATAAAGCGCGACGCGGAGTTCCGCGCCTGCGGCTACGACAACGACGGAGAATGCGTATCGCTCACCCTTTCCAACGCAAAAAAAGCTTCGCCGCTGATGAAGATATCCGCCGAAAAACGGGATATCCGGGATTTCGTCAAGCCAGAGGGAGCCTTCAAGATGATAACGAATCCGCCCTACGGCGAGCGTATGCTCGAAACCGAGGAAGCCCGGGAATTATACCGCATAATGGGTGAAAGACTGCTCCCCCTGGACGGAAGCCAGCTCTACGTCATCACCCCTGACGAGGAATTCGAGGACATCTTCGGTCAGAAAGCGGACAAGAACCGCAAGCTGTACAACGGCATGATGATGTGCCGGCTGTACTCCTACTTCAAGTAAAGCGAAATGAAAAACAACAAAAAAATAAGATACGACGGCGCTGCGCCGCTGCCTATCATTCTGTTCCTTATCTCAGTTTGCGCGGCGCTGATGTTCACCATCTGCCGCAGCGAGTTCCTGCCCTGTGCGGCAGTGATGTCCGCACTCACCTCCGGTATATTCCTGCTGTTCTACAAAATGCGGTTTCACCCGGTGGTGACCACCATCTCCATCTTCGCGCTGGTGCTCGCCGCCTGGGGAATAGGCTCCGCCGCCAGCTTGCACTACAACGACGGAAGCAGCTTCATGACGTTTCTGTTCACGGCTTCGGCAAAATTCGACCTGCTCTTTGCCGCGGCGGCTATCGTCATTTTCTCGCTCATCATAGGATTCATCGGCTGCTATTTTTCGGTAATAAGTCCTCGGCCGTGCTTCCTTATGCTGCTGTCGTTCATTCCGCTGATACTCTCTTTCCGCACGGCGAGAGGGCTGCCGGTTTATTTCACGATAATCATGGCGGCGTGCTTCGTGTTCGCCTGCGAAAATCTCTCAGTGCCCGTTCCACCGGATACCGACGCCGTGTTTGAGGACGGATCCTCCCGGCGCAGGCGGACTGCGCTTTCCTGCGCTGCCGCCGTGGCGGTGGGACTTGTCACCGCGATACTTCCGCGCTCCGGTCAGCAGCCGGTGCTGGATACCCTGGATCAGCTGACGGGACAGGAGCACGGATACTTCAACACCTCCGGCATGTCGAACTTCGCGTCGCGCTCCTCCATCAATGAAGGAAACAACAATCCCACCGGAAATCTCCTGTTCACCGTCAGCACCGTCTACCCGGGTTATCTCACGCGGTGGGTGTTCGACACCTACGACGAGGACGGCTGGCGCGCCCTGGATCTGTTCAACACCGGCTATCCCGGGTGGGAATACAACGCCCAGACGGCGGATAAGGTGGCATTCCTTGACGAACTTATCGCCAACTCCGGCAAACTCACGGAATCCTGCCGGGAGCTGATCAGCGGCGCGGAATCCTACGGGAACAACGTCACCATAACCGGGATAACGGTACGCGACGGCTCTTCCTCCCGGGTAGTGCTGCACCCCACCGGGACCTACCGCGCGGTGCTGCCCGAGGACTGCGGCAGGACCTACCGCACGCCGCGCAACGACATATTCACCGAAAACGCCCCACAGCCGAACGTATCCTATTTCCTGTCGCACCACGTCGGAATCCCGGACGAAAACTTCCTGCGCCGCACTGACCGGTACGACATGGAATTACTTATAAGCGACGCGTATTCCAGCGACATAATAACCGCCAGCCAGTATTCCGCAATGACCGAGGAACTGAACAACGCCTACGTCTACCTTGACCGGTGCGGCACGGACGGAATCACTCCGGAGATACAGGCGCTTTCCGATGAGATAACCGCCGGCTGCACCTCGGACTACGACAAGGCGCTGGCTCTGGAAAAGTGGTTCGGCGATGAGGGATTCATCTACGACATGGAGTTCGTTCCGGCGGAGAAAGGCGTGGAATACTTCCTGTTCAGGAGCCGCCGTGGGATATGCAGCGACTACGCCACCGCACTGGCTCTCCTGGCGCGCGCCGCAGGGCTTCCGACGCGCTACTGCGAGGGATTCGCCGTCACCCGGGACACCCTCGACCCGGACACCGGGCTGTATAATATCACTGACGCACAGTCCCACGCATGGCCGCAGATCTACATTCCCGGCGCGGGCTGGCTGGATTTCGACGGGACAAGGTACGCCACCGCTGCGATGAACGACGAAAGCTACATGATATGGCTGTATATTGCGGCGGCAGTATTGCTGCTTGTATTCCTGGCATTCATCGTCAGAAAGCAGCTGGGCTGGCTCGCATTCTGTATCACCTATCCGCTGCGCGGCGGCGAAAGCAGGGTACGCGGAGTATACTTCCGCGCCCGGGAGATCGCTGCGGAGCTATCCGGAAGGGACGCGAGGACGCTGTCCGCCGGCGAAGTCCGAAGGACACTCACCGACCGGCTCAGCATGCCGCAGGAAGCAGGGAACATCTGCTCCGCCGCAGACCGGCTGTTCTATTCCGGCGGCGCGGATACGGCGAACAACGACCTGCTCAGGGATCTGAAGTCACTGAAGAAACGCAGAAGGAGGCTGAAATAATGAGGCTGAGTATTGCCGGCTGGATTGAATCCCTCCTTTTTGCCACCGCCGTACTTCTGTATATCAGCGGCGAAAGCGGCTGGATACTGGTTTATGCGATAGGAATCTCCGCAGTGCTTTCCGTGACGACCTGCGCGGTTTCCCGGCGGAATTTCACGATAAGCTGCTCCGGCTGCTCCGGGCTGCACCATGTCGGGGATACCGTGACGGTGGAGCTGGAGCTTACTCCGCAGGGATTCTGCTTTCTGCCCTATATCACGATCAGCGGCAGATTTCTCGGGCAGCGGTTCACGGCGCGCGGCTCGGCGCTCGGGAAATCCGGGAAGGTACGGATCTCACTGACCGCCCCGGAGTGCGGACTCAGCCGCCTGGAGATCGACTCGGTGACCCTGAGGGATTTCCTCGGGATAGTGTACCTAAATTCCAGAGTGCGCCCGGAGCCGGCGGCGGTGGCTGTACTGCCGCGGATCGTGGACTACACCGGACCGGAGGTGCCGCTGAGCCTGCTCCCGTCGGACGATGACGAGGACGCGGCGCAGTCCCTGCTGACCGGGGGTATCCCGGGATACGACCACCGGGATTACGTCCCCGGGGATCCGCTGCGCAGGATAAACTACAAGCTGTCCGCCAAGAAGCGCAGGCTTCTGGTGCGCAAGGACGAGAACATCGCTTCGCAGAGCGTGGATATAGTACTGGAGCCTGGCTCCGATGGGAACTGCGCCGAGCAGGCGTTCGCCCTCGCCGGGAAGCTCACCTCCGCCGGAGGGACTGCGCGGCTGGTATGCGGCGGCGCCAGCTTCACCTCCGGGTATTCCACGCTGGAAAAGCTGCGCGAGTGGCTAGCCTTCCGGGATCTCTCCTCCGCCGCAGCCGCACCGGATCAGCATTCTGCGGCAGTCGTGCGGACAACGGTGCATATCTCGCCATCGGGAATAATCGTAAACTGAACAAAACAAAGGCGGATCAGATGATCCGCCTTTGCTGTTGTGTTTTAGGGATTTTACGCCGATACCCCGAGATCCGCGATGAGTTCTTCGGGGAATCCGCCTGCGGCAAGGAAGTCCTCCGCGATATCCAGCGCGTTTGCGGTGGACACCTCGTAGTTATTCAGCACCCGGACGAACCGGAGTATCTCATCGCTGTCCGTGCAGAGATCGCCGATACAGTAGCAGCCGCTGCGCACGCCGTAAGCGGTGTATCTTTCCTTGTCCTCTGTGATTCTTTCCTCAGATATAATTACCCACATATTCTTACCTCCATTTTCCCAGCGTCTAGCCGCTGAACCATTGAAAGTATTATACCACACTTTTCGAGCTTTTTCTGCAAATTTTCCGTTAAGATTTCAAGTTCTGGCAAATGAACAAAAACGTTACATGGCAATAGTCTATTTTATCCCATCGAATCCGATTCAATTCGTGTAATAACATTTCATTCCAGTAAATTTCAAAGTTATTTCTTAAATTTGTTTTCCACTTGTTTAACAGTGTTTTCAACTTTATCAGTTAGTTGTACAAGCGGTTTGAGGGAGTATTTCAACCTTCATGTTGAAAAATCCCGAAAGTTAATCAACCATTCAACAGAATTAACAGTGATTTCAACAGTTTTCACCGTTGAAAATGTGGAAAACTACTCTCTTATTTGCACAAAAAAGCGGCAGCCCGATGGACTGCCGCATATCTATGCAGATATTGACGAAAAAATAACAATATGTTGTTGTGACCAGAATCACATGTAACGGTTCTCTGACATAACCGCTATCGTTATCATTGCTGAAATCCTGCCGTCGCCGCCGGAGCAGATAGAATTATGCATAAATGCCAGCGGAGATCCCAGCACAAACGATCTGGTACAGAAGCACAGATACCGGTCAAGCCTCCCTGCGCATAAGGCGGTTTATCGCAGCAAACGCAGCCGTTATCCAGAGGGTCCCCAGCGCTATCCCGATGGGATACAGCGGATTGTAGGCGTATATTACCGCTCCGCCAGCCCAGATGTTGTATTCGATCACGCCGCTCACCGCCGCGACCGCCAGAGCCGCGATATTCACCGGCAGCACCGAAAACAGCATATAGTGCCGGAAATCCGCGCCGCGCCTGAGTTCAGCTCCGCGCTCCATCACCGAAAGGAATGCCGCGAATCCCACAGCGCAGAGCGCCCAGAGTATCTCAGCCGCAATATTCACCCAGACGAACGCGCCGACAAAGAACAGTATCGACTGCCCCAGAAGATTTACTATCGAGTCAAAAATGTAAGTCTTTGCAGATTTCATAAAAACACCTCCCGTTCATGTTACCATAATAGTATCACATGCAACGGAGGGCGTCAACCCGTCTTTTACAGATTCGTATATTCAGACAAATCCGTAATATGCTTTTGTGCAGTTTCACATAGAAAACAGCCTGAATATGCCGCGCGGAATGTACTGGAACGTGAACGTATCCGCCGCCAGCACCAGCGCAATTATGACCGTGAATCTCGACAGGAATATTCCCCAGCGCCTGCCGGCGGAAATCTCCCACATCTTCGGGACGCGGTATTTCTTTATCTTGCGCAGCTTCGCTATCGCCATGAATACGCCGATTATCATCAGCATTATCATGATGAAGCAGAATACCAGGTAGCACACCACCGCCGGGGTCTTTTCCGTGGATTTCCCCACGAGATAATCTCCCACATCGTCAAAGGTGATGAGGAACAGCATTATTCCCGACATGCCGTTGAACATGGCGTGCATGATTGTCGTGGTGACAATGGACTTTGTGGATACCGCGATGTAACCCAGGCATATTCCAAGCACCGACGCATAGAAGAACTGATTGAAATTCGCGTGCGTCAGCCCGAACATAAGCCCCGAGATCAGTATTGCAAACCCGTTCCCGTATGGTCTGAGGGATTCCAGCACGATACCACGGAACCAGAATTCCTCAAATATCGGCGCGATAACCACCAGCTGAAACAGCAGAACCGCCGCGCAGAACATGTTGTCCGGAGTCAGTTCGTTCACGGTGTTGAACGACTTGTACAGGTCAGTGTTCTCGAACAGCTTCGACGCCAGCATGGTCAGCATGTTCACCAGGAACGACAGCCCGTAGAACGCCGGGAACATTCCCATCGCACTGCTGAAATACTGCGGTCTGCGGTAGACATTCCGGCACATTCCCGGCGGCTTCAGCAGGAACACCGCGCACACTATCGGAATGATATACAGAAATATAAAGCTGAACACCGTCTGAAGCAGGTACGACAGGTTCCCGTCCATTCCGTCGAACATACCGCCTGACGCCGCCAGGGACAGCAGGATACTCTCCGTGCCCCGGGATACGAATATTATCACCATCATCAGCCCGATCTTCAGGCAGGTGCGCTTGAATCCGGGCATTCTGGACATCGCGTCCCCACCGGGGACTGTATCTATCGTGTTTTCTTCCATCTCCGCTCCTTTCCGGGCAGATCATCTGCCGGCAATAAGGGAATGCTCGCCGACTATCTCCTCCACGATATCCTCAATGGATTTGCCGGCGCAGTCCACCGTGATATCCGCGTATTCCTCGTACAGCTTCCGGCGGCGGCGGAATACGTCCTCGATGGAATCCCCCGGGCGCATTGCTATTCCGCGAGTCTTGATGTTGTGCAGGCGCTTTTCCACCTGCTCCACCGGCAGGGAGAGGTAGTATACATAGCCGTGCTCCTTGAGATACAGCATTGCGCTTCTGGAATACACCGCGCTGCCGCCGGTGGCGATAACGCAGCCGCCGTTTTCCTCCACTGACATTATAGCGCGCTCCTCCTCAATGCAGAACCAGTCAAGTCCCTTCTGGTCGATTATCTGCTGGAGCAGCATTCCGGTGCGATCCTGGATCGTGATATCCGTGTCTATGAAGCGGAACCCCATTGCCTTCGCCAGAAGGACGCCGATGGTGGATTTGCCGCAGCCGGGCATTCCGATGAGTATTATGTTCTTCATGGCGCCTCCTTACCAGGTAACTCTGTCAAGGCGCATGGTGGCCACCGCATTCAGGTCGGAACCTGCCACATGCCCTGCCTGGAACTCGTAATAAGCCTGGCAGCCTATCATTGCCGCATTGTCGCCGCACAGCGCCAGCGGAGGATAATACACCTTCATGCCGTTGTAATCAGCGCGCTGCTGAAGCATAGTGCGCAGCCCGGAGTTCGCCGCAACTCCGCCGGCAAGCGCCAGGGTCTTATAGCCGTTCTCCTTTGCTGCGGAGATGAACTTCTGTGTAAGGATATCCGCAACGGTATACTGGAAGCACGCCGCAAGGCTGTTCACGTCTATCTCCTCGCCCTTCTGCTTCGCGTTGTGGATAAGGTTGATGACCGCGGTCTTTAGTCCGGAGAAGCTGAAGTCATACGGATTTGCGGTATGTGGGTGCGGAAGCTGATACTTCTTCCGGTCGCCGGTTTTTGCTGCGTTGTCGATGTGGATTCCGCCGGGATAAGGGTATCCCATTGCGCGCGCCGCCTTGTCAAAGGCTTCGCCGGCGGCGTCGTCCACGGTCTGACCGATGGTTTCGAATTCCGTCCAGCTGTTCACCTTAACGATGTGGCTGTGGCTTCCGGAGGCAACCAGGCAGAGGTAAGGCGGCTCCAATTCCGGGTGCGCAAGGTAATTCGCGGCAATATGCCCACGGATATGGTGCACCGGGATAAGCGGCTTGTTCAGCGCCAGCGCAAGGCCCTTGGCGAAGTTCACTCCTACCAGCAGGGCACCGATAAGTCCCGGGGCAAAGCTGACGGCGATCGCGTCTACGTCCCGGGCTTTCATTCCTGCCCTGTCCAGAGCCTCCTGGACTACTCCGACTATGCTCTCGCAGTGGCGGCGGCTTGCTATTTCGGGCACAACGCCGCCGTAAAGCTTGTGCTCCTCTATCTGCGTTGCGACGACGGACGAGATTATCTCGCGGCCATCGCGTATTACTGCGGCCGCGGTTTCATCGCAGCTGCTCTCAATTGCTAGGATATCCATTTATCTGACCTTCTTTGTTCTGTATTTCTGTTACTTGACGTCCGGCTTACGGGATGTGAGGAACTCCACAGCGCGCTCTATCGAGCTTCTGACGTGTTCCATCTCCTCGCTGTGCAGCTTCCCGGCGTTGCGGTAGTCAAAGCTGTTGCAGAAATCGTTGACATCGCTGTTCAGCTCCTTGATGTAGTTCTCGACAAGTCTGTCGGTCGCCTCGACAAACGGCTTCTGGTCGGGCTTCGCAAGCTTGCTCTGTACATGGGACATCAGCAGGTTGTAATGCGGAATGCAGATGTACTTCTGCGAGTTATAGAGGTTACGGAATTTCGCGTCGTCCCGGAACATCGTGAAAACGGTGTCCAGCATATGCTCCACGCCCCAGTCCACCTTGCTGCATACGAAGCAGGTGTTCTCTATCTCGCTGCACTTTTTCGCCTTGGCTCCCTTGGTGAAGAATATGCTCTTGTTCTCGAATATCTGACCGCGCAGGGTGCCGAGGTAGGTGTTCAGCATAAGTCCCAGGGAAAGGCGGTTGTTCTGCTTCAGCAGGCTGTTGAAGTGCGTATGGCAGAATCCCAGGCGGTTGGTTTCCATGCGGACGTCAGGCTCCATCATCGCCGCACCCATTATGTATTCGCTGATATGCTGCTCCACCGTGTTACGCATGGCGCAGATGGGACAGCCCTCCCGGGGCTCGAACACTTCGTTTATCGGTATCGTCAGAATGCTCTCTCTCATTGATTATCCTTTCCTTTTGCGTAAATAAAGTGAAAAGTCGCTGAAAAAACAGCGCATGGTCTTGAAATTATACTCCTATTGTATTATAATTAAGACAAATAATCAAGGGGTTTACGAAAATTTTTATGGAACACGTTATACATAATCCAAATTTCGATATACGACGGACGTTCCTCTGCGGACAGTGCTTCCGCTGGAGCGAGGGCGAAAACGGTGAATTCTCCGGCATTGCCGGCGGAAAACATCTTACTTTGTCGCAGAACGGCAGCGATGTCACGCTTCACGGCGTGCAGAAGCAGGATATCCCGTTCTGGGAGGACTACTTCGACCTCGGCGCGGATTACGCGCAGTACATAAAGACTCTGTCGGCGGACGAAACGCTGCGGCGCGCATGCGGATTCTCCTCCGGAATTCGTATACTTCGGCAGGAGCCTTTCGAAACGCTCATCAGCTTCATCATCAGCCAGAACAATAATATACCGCGTATCGCCGGGATAATCTCGCGGCTGTGCGAAAACTTCGGCAGCCCCGTTGACGGCGGATTCGCCTTTCCCACGGCGGCACAGATGTCCGGGCTGACGCCGGAGGATCTGGCTCCGCTCCGCGCCGGATTCCGCGCAAGGTACATCGTTGACGCGGTGGATAAGGTGAACTCCGGCGAGGTGGACTTCGCGGAGGTGGACAGACTCCCACTGGACGAGGCACGGGAGAAGCTCAAGCTGATAACCGGCGTGGGCGATAAGGTGGCGGACTGCGTGCTGCTCTTCGCATTCCACAAGCTGGACGCGTTCCCGAAGGACGTGTGGGTGAAGCGGCTGATGGCGCAGTACTACCCCGGCGGACTGCCGGAATGCACGAAGGGTATCGAGGGCGTTGCCCAGCAGTACCTTTTCGACTATGAAAGAAATCTCGCACAAAAGTGACTGAAAGGAAGTAATAAATATGTTCTGTAATAAATGCGGAAACAAAATCGACGACAAAAGCTCATTCTGCAGCTGGTGCGGAGCGCGGATCGAAGCCCCTGCAGCGCCCCGGGCACCGCAGGAGAATCCCACGGAGAAGGAGCCGGAAGCAGCGGTGAATACCGTGCCGGCAGGCGTATCCGCAGCTCCCGGGCAGGAGGTGCCGGCAGGCTCCGCGCCGCAGTTCGGCAGCACCCCCGGGGCGCAGTTCCAGGGAATTGCTGCGGCAAAGCCCACGGACAGCAGCGCAGCGCCCGGAGTTCCTCGCCCGGTGGAAACCGCGAAATCCGGCTGGAGCACTAATGTCCAGATAACCGAAAAGCCGCAGACGCCCGAAAATCCGGAGAAGCCCCGGAAATACTACACCGGCGCCCACCTTGCGCTCTGCCTTGTCACCACGGGAATCATGGCGATGGCTGCCGGGGTGTTCGCAGCGCTTTACTTCATGGGGATCTGACAAAACAATACTAACTGAAACTGCGGTCCGGCAACGGACCGCAGTTTTTGCCAGTTAATGTAATGTAATCGAAACCACGAAAAGGCAGAAATACACCGCCCATTTTTTACATAGTATTATGCACAAAAACCCCCGGCCCGTATTATTTTATTTTACCAATTTTAATGATTGCAAGTTGACTTTTGATAGTATATATAGTATACTTAATTTGGATAATTCTATTTTTCTGGGGCGTATTGTGCCCGTCATATGAAATAAAGAAAACCAACTGGGAGGCTTATATAATGTATTGTGAAAACTGCGGCAAAAAGCTGATACGCGGATATCAGTTCTGCATGGAATGCGGAACGCCCGTACCGCCCGAAGCTGACGATGAAGATCAGGGTCAGGAACAGGACGCTCAGCAGCCCGAAGCACAGCAGAGCTCCGAAATGCCCGGTATCCAGCCGCTTGGCGGCGACGAGGGCACTCTGGTATACTGCCCCACCTGCGGCATGAGAATGCAGAAATCTACCGACCACTGCGAAAAGTGCGGCATGCGGCTCGCAGGAAACAGCCCGACAAACAGCGGCGTTCCGCTAGTGAACTCCGACCCTCTCGGTGGGGATTTCAGCGGTATTTCCGACAACGATATCGCACAGATAAACAGCTTTGTCAACAACAGCGGTTTCAGCGGCGGTATTGAATACAACAACGATGGCTTCAACAACGGCGGTATCGGATACAACGACCCCGGTATCGGCGGAGGATTCGGCGGAGGAAATCTCAGCAGCGAAATTGAGGCTCTGAATCAGCAGTTCGCCAATCTGAATTCCACCGCCAGCGACATGCCTGCAATAAGCGCCCCTGTGCGCCAGCCCGACCCGGAGCCTGCTCCTGCGCCGGCTGTTCCCGAGCCGGAGCCTTTCTCACGCCGCGTGGACAATTTCTCGATGGAAGCCGGAATGCCTGAAACACAGTTCCTTTCCGAAAGCGGACTGCCGGTCATCAACGGCGGCGAGATGTCCGAGCCGGAAGTTCCCGTTGAACTTGAACACCATCTTGACGACATCAATATAGATGTCCCTGCGCCAGCTCCGGAAATGCCAGTTTATAACGAGCCTGTTGCGGAAGCACCGGTTTATAACGAGCCTGTTGCGGAAGCACCGGTTTACAGCGAGCCTGTCGCGGAAGCGCCTGTTTACAACGAACCTGCTCCCGAAGTGCCCGTTTATAATGAGCCTGTTGCGGAAACCCCGGTTTACAGCGAGCCTGTTGCGGAAACTCCCGTTTACAGCGAGCCTGCTCCCGAAGCTCCGGTTTACAGCGAGCCTGTTCCCGAAATGCCGATTTATAATCAGCCGGCTGACAATATTCCCACTTCTGAGGACGATATGTCCACGGTTCTGCTTCCGCAGCACAACGAGCCTGCTCCGGACTACGACCGCACAGTAAGACTCCACAGGGATCCTAACGACAATCCTGCCAGCGAGGACAGCGCGCCTGCTTCCGGAAACGAGGACGGCGGAGTTGATCTCGGCAAGCTGGTATACTGCCGCAACTGCGGTCAGGATATGTACGAGAACGAGCCTGTCTGCAAGAACTGTGGTTCCCCCAACAAGTGGAACCAGAAGCCGCTGAAGCACTCCGTATCCGGCGCCAAGAATACTCAGCCAAAATCCGAGCCTAAAAAGGTGTTCGGCGTTATTCCGATCCCGGCGGTCATCGGCGGCGGTGTAGTCGTTGCCGGTATCATCGCGCTCATCGCGCTGACCTCCAATCCCGGCAAAAACGATGATAATATCGTACAGCCCAGCACTACCACGGCTTCCACTCCGGAGAGCACTGCTGCTCCCGAGGACAACAGCGAGCCTGATATGAGCGAGTCCGCAGTGGATTCCACCACGACTGACCCCATCGATGAGCCTGTGGTTACAGAGCCGACCGTATCCCAGCCGGCAGTGACAGATCCCGTTGAAGTCAGCGATCCCGACGAGTCCTCCCAGACTGACGGAAACAGCAACCCCGGAATGCCGGACCATGCCGAGGCAACAACTCCGACTTCCGTAACCAGCCACACCACCCAGTCGTCCTCGTCAAGACCCGGAACTCCGGCGGCGTCCTCTGCGACCACAAAACCTGTCACCACCAGATCGACGACCGTTACCACAAGACCGACCACCGCAGTGCCGGCAGTCAGCAAGCCCAGCACCACCGTGTCCAATGAGGATAAGCAGCGTGCAAAAATGCTGGACGCATTCGAGGCTATTTCCGCGGAAGTCGGCAAGGTGCACGTTTACGCGCAGGCTACCATATCCGCACTGGACAACGGAAAGACCAGGACCTTCTACACCAGCGGAATGACCAGCACGCTCTCCTCCGGCAAATCCAATGCTGCGAGCCTGCTGAAGGGCGCAAAGCCCAGCTCCGGTGAGCTTACTTCCGCATATTCCTCCCTCGAGAAGCTGTACGACCTGTATGTGGAATACTACAACTATGTCACCACTTCCACCGACGGCTCAGATACCTTCTCCACCAAGGAAACCAACAAGTGGTCCGCATTCAACACCGCTGTGAAGAACACCTTCAACTACTCCAAGCTTCAGACAAAGAACCAGACCGACGCCGACAAGTCCCGTACATATGCGGACATCATGACGGACGCTTCCTCTGCGGCTTCCAACGCTGTCACCCAATTCTCCTCCGTACAGACCGCCGTTGAAAAGCTCAAGAGCAGCAACTACGACGACGAGGTAATGGCGACTATCTACAACACCAAGACCTCCGCAATACTAAAGGCGGCTGGCTACGCGCAGATGGTCAACAACTACTACAGCGTGCTCAGCTCCGGAGTCCCGAACTCCTACAGCAGCGCAAAGGCTGCGCTCTCCAATGCTTCGTCCGATATCGACGAGCTTCTGGGAGTATTCACGCTGGCTGGCTACAACGACCTGAGCGGATTCAAGAAAAACGCTTCCGCTTCCATCAAGACAGTCAATGGCGACATCAGCGCGATCAACAAGGCACTCTGATATTCCCGGTCATACGCTAACTAATAAGGACGCTTTTCATTGAAAGGCGTCCTTCAGTTTATCGAAAGGTATACCGGCGTATCCGAACTTTTGGTACAGAATCACAGAATTTACGGAGGATATGCTCTTATGTTTGAAACAAACCCGGAATATCAACTTTGCTCATTACACGAACTTTAAAGGGGGAAGCGCTAAAGAGCTTCCCCCTTTAATATGTCGAGTCCTTAGTTATTGGCGTCCAGCATTGAAAGAATGATCCCTGCCGCCCCGAATCGGACAAAGAAATAATTCAGCCGCTGCTTCGTTTCATCGGACTGCACTATCCTGTCCGTATAGGACAACATCTGGTACAGCATGAAGAACATCACCCGGGCGGCGATATCCTCGCCAAGTGCGAAATAATCCGTCAGATGATCTGCGGCGGCGGCAAGATTCATCGCGTGCTCCTTCACCGCCGGAGGAAGCTGCGCGGAGCCGACGTCCAGCGTGGAATACACCTCGGAAGCCTGCACAAGCTGCTCCCTCACTGCGGAATCCACCTGCTCCATGGTCAGCCGACCCTCCTCACAGAGTTCCCGTATGCGGCGGCTCGCCTTTATGTAGATATCCTGGCTGTCCGGCTCGTGTGTGAGCTTCGGCGCGGCTTCCTGCTGCGGTGGAATCCCCGACTTCTGCAGTGCGGATTCCGCGACCGGCGACGGTTCCGGGATATCCGGGTCCGGGGATTCCGGTTCGGGGATTGCGGAAGGCTCCTCCGGCGTGGAATTGATCTCCGCAATGGAATCCAGAAGATAGCTCATGGCCTCGTCCCGGGTCATATCCTCAAGGGATTCCGGCTCGGAGTCCATTTCCTCGGGCTCCGCCGGGACTGATGGCTGCTTTCCGCTCAGCCACTGTATCTTCTCCTCGGTGATCGTTATCGGGGAAGCCGGTATTTCCGACATAGCCGCTTTCTTGGCGGCAGCTATCTCCTGCACTGCGGCGACCGCTGCCACGGTCACCGGAGGAATACTCTCCGGCTTTTCCGGCTCAGATTCCTCCACCGGCGGCGCGTCCTCCAAAGATCCACCGCCGGAATAGTAGCTGAGCGCTTCCGCGGTCAGCCGGGATTCCAGCGCCTCCCGGTCCTGCTCCTTCATGGCGTTGCTCATACGGCAGATGGTGTTTATCAGCTGCCGCAGGAAAAACTTGTTCAGTCCGCAGTCGGATATGCGTATGCTGCCTGCCGGGGAGGCTATTACCAGCTCGTCCTCGAACGGAGTTTCGTAGCTGGGCAGTATCTCCGTAACGCGGATATCGCGGTAGTATATCTGCCGGGCGTCTGCGCCGAGCCTTATCATCATTCTGTCGATAAGGAACGCAATACCGCGGCTGCCGTCGCCGTCCGCCGAAAGATCAATAACGCCGACGGTTTCCTCGGGGGGCGCAAAGGTACAGTAGCGTGTATCCCTGCTGTTCAGCGTTATCTTTCCGCGGAAGTCATTAACTGCGTCACACAGCGTCAATTGCTCTCACCCCTGCCCTCACTGTCAAGAAGGATGTGCTTGATATCCCACAGCCTGCGCGACAGGTCAACGTAGTAGTTATGCGGATTCTCAAATCGCAGAACCTCACTCCACATTGTGTCGAGCTGCTCCGCGCAGTACCGCTTTATCTCCTCAAGCGACGGCTTATTGTAAACCAGTTCTCCGCCGCGGAATATCGGCACCTGAAGCTCCCGGGCAGTGAAATCCGTGAGCTTTTTCTTCTTCCAGGTGAAGTCCGGGTCGAATATCGTCAGCGGCTTCGTATCGTCGACAGTTTCATCAAAAACGCATATCTGGTCGGCGATAGCCTTTCCGGTCTGACGGCTGTAAAGGCGGTAAAGCTTCTTGAAGTGCGGATTCGTGATCTTCGACACATTCTCGGATATCTTTATCTTCGGGGTGATAACGCCGTTCTCCTCCACCGCCGCAAGCTTGTAGACTCCGCCGAACACCGGCTCGCTGCTGGCGGTGATGAGCCGCTCGCCAACGCCGAAAAGATCGATCTTCGCGCCCTGGCGCAGCAAGTCGGTAATGATATGCTCGTCCAGGCTGTTGGAAGCCACGATCCTGCAATCCGGATAGCCTGCCTCGTCCAGCATTTTGCGCGCTTCGATTGAAAGATATGCGATATCTCCGGAATCCAGCCGGATTCCACAGGGGCGCTTGCCCAGTGGCTTCAGCACGTTATCGAACGCCTTTATGGCATTCGGCACGCCGCTTTTCAGCACGTTATAGGTATCCACCAGCAAAGTGGAACTGTCGGGATAAGTCCGGCAGTAACACTCGAACGCTTCCAGTTCGCTGTCGAACATCTGCACCCAGCTGTGCGCCATGGTCCCGGTCGCCGGAACCCCGTACAGTTCATCGGCGAGGACGCACGCCGTTCCGGCGCAGCCTCCGATATACGCAGCCCTCGCGCCGAGTACCGCGCCGCTGGCGCCCTGGGCGCGACGGGAGCCGAACTCAGATATCGCGCGCCCCTGCGCCGCCCGGACAATACGGTTTGCCTTCGTTGCAATAAGCGACTGGTGATTCACCAGAAGAAGCAGCATGGTTTCGACAAGCTGTGCCTGTATTGCCGGAGCACGGACTGTTATAAGCGGCTCCGCCGGGAACACCGGGGTGCCCTCCGGAACTGCCCAGATGTCGCCGGTGAACTTGAAATCCCGGAGGTACTTGAGGAATCCCTCGTCAAAAATGCCCTTTCCGCGCAGATACTGTATATCCTCTTCAGAGAAGCGCAGTCCCTGGATATAGTTTATCACCTGCTCCAGTCCGGCGCAGATGGCGTAACCGCCGCCGTCCGGCACTCTGCGGAAAAACACGTCAAAATACGCGATACGATCCGCATGCTTTGTCCTGAAATACCCGTTGCCCATGGTCAGCTGATAAAAGTCGCACAGCATTGTGCAGTTCTGTTCGGTTATCATATCTGCGCCCTCCGTTGAATTCAGTCTGCGTATCTTGCGATGTACGGGTTGTTCTCCCGTTCGTAGTCAAGCGTAGTGGTGCTGCCGTGCCCGGGATATATCTTGTAGTCCCCGGGCAGCTTCGCTATTTTCTCCAGGCTGTCCAGCATGTCCCGGGTGCTGCCGGAATATCCGTCAGTCCTCCCAACGCCCATCAGGAACACCACGTCGCCGCAGAATATAACCTGCTCGCCGTCGTTGTCCAGGAACAGCAGGCAGCTTCCTGCGGTATGCCCGGGAGCCGCCATAACGCGGAATTTCAGCCCTTCTGCGGTGAACTCCTCCCCGTCGGAATACAGCTTATCCGGCTTTATTCCGCGGAACTCCACCGGCATGAAATCCGCCCAGCACTTTTCCGCGCTGGAATACATCGGCTCGTCCGGGGCGCTCGCCAGTATCTTCGCGCCGGAATGCTCCTGCAATACCGCAGCCCCGGCGAAGTGATCATAGTGACCGTGGGTGATGATGATAGTGCCCAGCGTAAGTCCGTGGGTGTTCAGGAACATCTCCACCTCGGTGACGGAAGCCGGGTCGATGACCACCGCCCGGGAATCCGCCCCGGGGACGATGTAGCAATTCGTCTGCAACGCCCCCAGCGGAAGCTGATATATCTGCATACTTTACCTCCGTTACTGCTTGCCGGTACGCTCCACCGAGATAACTCCGGGGATCTTCTGGAGTCTGCTCATGACATTGGAGAGCTGCTCCATTCCGGCTATCTCGACTGTCACGACCAGATTCATGTTGCCGTTCTTCAGATGGTGCGCGTTCATCTCGTGCAGCGGAATATGGTTCGTCGCTATCGCCGTGGTGATGTCCGCGAAGATGGTTATTCTGTTCTCGGCAATGACGTCGATGGTCGCACGGTAGGTGGAATCGTCCACGCCTGCCCAGCTCGCCTTTATCCACCGGTCCTTGTTGTCGGGGTTGTCCATGTTGTTGATGACGTTTATGCAGTCCTGCTTGTGGATAGATACACCGAATCCGCGCGTAACGAAGCCGATTATCGGGTCGCCCGGCAGCGGATTGCAGCACTGTGCGAACTTCACCAGGCAGTTGTCCACGCCCTCGACGATGATTCCCTTGCGGCGGCTGCGGCGGTTGGTTTCGTTGATGGCTTCCTCGGGATCCGCCGACGCCTGCTGGACTGCCTGCTGTTCCTTATGGGTGCGCATCTGCTCTTCCTTGATGCGCTGTACTATCTTGGAAAGGGACACGCCGCCGTAGCCTATCGCGGCGTACAGGTCGTCAACGCTGCCCAGACGCTGGCGCTGCGCGGTGGATTGCAGCAGTTCCGGAGTGATGGCGATGTTGTTGCGCTTGAATTCACGCTCCAGATCGTCCTTACCGCGCTCGATGTTCTCCTCGCGGCACTCCTTCTTGAACCAGCTGCGGATCTTGCTCTTCGCCTCGGTGGTGCGTGCTATTTCGAGCCAGTTGCGGTTCGGTCCGTAGTTCGGCGAACCGGAGGTGAGTATCTCAACGATATCTCCGGTCTTTATCTGATAGTCGAAGCTGACCATTCTGCCGCCGACCTTTGCGCCGGTCATCTTGTTGCCAACCTGGGTGTGGATAGAATACGCAAAATCCAGCACGGTAGCGCCCACCGGCAGGGAAATAACGTCGCCCTTGGGGGTGAATGCGAACACCTCGTCCGGCGCGAGATCGGTCTTTATCGCGTCGGCAATCGCTTCAACATCGTCCGCCTCCTGCTGGCGCTCCAGAAGCTGGCGTATCCAGTCGAAGCGCTTTTCGCCGGTCACGTTTCCGGAAATACCAGCCTTGTACTTCCAGTGCGCCGCAACGCCGTACTGCGCGGTGTTGTGCATTTCCACCGTGCGTATCTGCACCTCGAACGGTATCCCCTCGCGGCCTATGACCGTGGTGTGCAGGGACTGGTAGCGGTTTGGCTTCGGGGTCGCGATGTAATCCTTGAAGCGGTACGGGATAGGTCTGAACATGTCGTGGATTATACCCAGCACGTTGTAGCACTCAATAACGGACTGCACGATAACGCGCACCGCATATATGTCGTATATCTCGTCGAAGCGCTTGTTCTTGACGTATACCTTCTTGTAGATACTGTATATGGACTTCACGCGCCCCTCGATTATCGGCTCGGGCTTGATATCCGAAATACGCTCGCGGATACGCTGCTTTATGCTCTCGATGAACGCGTCGCGCTCCTCCTTGTGGAGGGCTATCTGCTCCTCTACCTCCTTACAGCCGTAGGGGTCGAGGTAGTGTATAGCGATGTCCTCCATCTCCTCCTTGACGTCGCTCATACCAAGGCGGTGGGCGATGGGGGCGTAGAAGTTCATCGTTTCAAGGGAGGTCTTGCGCTGCTTCTCCGGAGGCCTTGCCTCAAGGGTGCGCATATTGTGGAGCCTGTCCGCAAGCTTGATGATTATCACGCGGATATCCTTGGACATAGCCATGAGTATCTTGCGGATATTCTCCGCCTGCTGTTCCTCCTTGGAAACCAGCGGCACCAGTCCTATCTTGGTAACGCCGTCCACCATCAGCGCAACATCTTCGCCGAATTTCTTACGCAGGTCGTCGAGGGTGACGTCCGTATCCTCCACGGTGTCGTGAAGAAGCGCCGCGCATATGGTGTCGGTATCCATGCAATAATCCAGCAGGATAGCCGCCACCGCCAGCGGATGCGTGATATACGGGTCGCCGGAGGTGCGCTTCTGCCCCTCGTGTGCCTTTTCCGCGACCTTGTACGCCTGGGATATCTTTTCAAGGTCGTAGGGCTTCTCGCTCGCCTTTATCTTCTCCACCAGCTGGTCGAATGTCTTTACCGTAGAACCGGTCATACAGTTCACTCCTAGTTTAAAATGAGTATTGCCTGTGTATCACTGCACCCCGAGCATTCTGCGCAGGTCCGCCAGGAATCCCGACGCCATGAGGTCGGTCTTGTGCGTCACGGGAATCAGCCTTACGGTGTCTGCGTCCGCGGACTGCTCCGCCATTCCTGCCGAAGCAAAGGTATCCAGAGCGATACGCAGCATGCAGTAATTAAGGTCGGAGCCGCCGTAAATACACAGCTCCTCGGCGGACATCGCGCCGCCGTACTTTCTCAGCAGGTCGTACACCGCCATGAGCGCGTTCCTGTCCGGAATAACGCGCGGTGCCAGGCGGCTGTCGCAGCCCTCGCCCCGGGATATCTCCTCGTAGGTGCGCTGTGCGGCGAAGAATCTGTCCTCCCGGAATCCGGAGGGGCGGATCTCCTGCACCTTCAGCGTGACGGACTTCACGCCACGGAACTCGTTCAGCTCTGCGGCGGCGATGATGTCCACCATGCTCCCCTGCTCCGGGTGGAACTTAGCGAACGGAATTCCGAAGCAGAGCGCCTTCAGCTTAACTCCGCCGGAGCGCAGTTCGAAACTGGTGTACCTGCCGTCTTTAAGGGCACGCTTGGATTCCACCGTGCAGTTCCTCAGCAGGAACACCGGGCGCTGGTTCCCCTCGCCGCATGGCTCCAACTGAGAAAGGCTGTTGAGCGCTTCTTCCGTCAGCCGGTCGCCGGTTATCTCCATATCGGCGCTGACGGTGTATTCCGGCATTTTCGGGTAGCATTCACGGCAGAATGCATACACCATCTGTCGGAAATCCTCTACTCTGTCCGCCGGGAGGGAGAATCCGCCGGCTTTCGGGTGTCCGCCGAATTTCGTCAGCACCCGGCTGCACCTGTCGAGCAGCTTGTATATCGAGAATCCGTCAATGCCCCGGGCGGAGCCTCTCGCCTCGCCGTTTTCGACGGATATCATCAGCACCGGCTTGCCGTATTTCTCCAGAAGCCTTGCCGCGACGATACCGATAACTCCGTGGTGCCAGCCCTCGCCGGAAACCACCAGCACGCGCTCCCTGAGTATTGACGGGTCGCTCTCCAGCTGGCGCGACACGTCCTCCATTATGCGCGCTTCCTCTGCGCGGCGGTTCTCGTTCATGAGGTTCAGTTCCTCGGAAAGAAGCCCGGCCTGCTCCGGACTGTCTGCCATAAGCAGCTGCACCGCCTTGTCGGCGGCCGCTATCCTGCCTGCGGCGTTGATCCTCGGGCAGATGGAGAATGCCACCGTGGTGGCGTCAACGCTCTCCGGAGATACACCGGCGGTGCGCAACAGACGGTCGATACCGATGTTCTGGCTCGCGCGGATATCCTCGATACCACGGCGGACGATGTATCTGTTCTCGCCCACAAGCGGCATCACATCGCCGATGGTGCCCACTGCGGCAAGCTCCGCGTACTGCTCCATGACGAACTCCTCGTCCTCCTCCAGGGCGCAGAGAAGCTTGAGCACCACTCCTGCGCCGCACAGTTCCTTGAACGGGGAATTGTCGTCCTGCCGGTGAGGGTTCACGCACGCCTCGCATACCGGCAGTTCCTGCGGCGGCTGATGATGGTCGGTTATGACCAGCTGCGCGCCGCGCTGCCGTATGTATTCTGCCTCCTCCACCGCGGAAACTCCGTTGTCCACGGTGATGATGAGCTCCGTGCCCTGGTCGAGTATCTTCTCCAGCGCCGGGATATTCATTCCGTATCCCTCGCTGCGGTCGGGTATGTAGTACTCCACCTCCGCACCCATGGCGTCAAGGTATCCGTACAGCATTGCCGTGGAAGTGACTCCGTCGCAGTCGTAATCGCCGTAGACGGTGATCTTCTTTCCCTCGTCCAGTGCCTGACGTATCACGTCCACGGCAGATTCCATATCCTTCAGCAGCAGCGGGTCGGAAAGACTGCTGCACCCGAAGAACTCCCTCGCCCGATCAAGGGTGGTGATACCGCGGCTGAGCATAACTCCGCCGAGAAGTTCCCCGAACTGCGCCGTTATTTCATTGTTGACCCCTGCCGGAGCAGGGGAACAAAGCCATTTCTTCAACTGTATCTGCTCCTGTTATACGCTCAGCTCAACATGCTCGCCGAGAAGCGCCTTGTTCTGTTCGAGTACCGGCCATACGAACTCCTTGAGGAATTCCTCGACCTGCTCGGGCGCGCGGCCTGTGTAGTGAGCCGGTTTGAGTACCGCCATGATCTCCTCCTCGGTGATCTTGAAGATGGGGTCGGCTGCGATACGCTTTACGAGGTCGTTCTCGCCGCCCTGCTCCTTGACAACCGCAGCAGCCGCAATGCTGTGCTTGCGGAGTGCCTCGTGCAGCTCCTGACGGTCGCCGCCCTTTTCCACAGCGCGCATCATGATGTTCTCGGTAGCCATGAACGGAAGCTCGCGCATCACACGCTGCTCAACGACCTTGGGATATACCACCAGACCGTTGGTAATGTTGATCATGATGTTGAGGATCGCGTCAACGCCCAGGAATCCCTCTGCAACCGAGATACGCTTGTTCGCGCTGTCGTCAAGTGTTCTCTCAAACCACTGGGTACCGGCGGTGAACGCAGGATTCAGCGTGTCGATCATAACGTATCTTGCCAGGGAGGTGATACGCTCCGCGCGCATGGGGTTGCGCTTGTAGGGCATTGCGGAGGAACCGATCTGGTTCTTCTCGAAAGGCTCTTCCATCTCCTTGAAGTTAGCAAGAATACGCAGATCGTTGCTGAACTTGGAGCAGCTCTGTGCGATTCCGCCGAGGGTAGCCAGCACCTGGCTGTCCATCTTTCTGGAGTAGGTCTGACCGCTGACGGGAACACATGCGTCGAATCCCATCTCCTCAGCGATGGACTTCTCCAGCGCCTTTATCTTCGCGCTGTCGCCCTTGAAAAGCTCCACAAAGCTTGCCTGGGTGCCGGTGGTGCCCTTCTGACCGAGAAGCTTGAGGTGGGAAATGCGGTACTCCACTTCCTCAAGGTCCATCATCAGCTCGTTTATCCACAGAGTGGCACGCTTGCCGACGGTGGTCAGCTGCGCCGGCTGGAGGTGTGTGTAGGCAAGACAGGGCTGATCCTTGTGCTCGTTTGCGAAGCCTGCGAGATTGTTGATGACGTTGAGCAGCTTCTTCTTGACCAGCAGCAGCGCGTCGCGCATAACGATGACGTCGGTGTTGTCGCCCACATAGCAGGATGTAGCCCCCAGGTGGATTATGCCCTTCGCCTTGGGACACTGCTCTCCGTATGCGTAAACGTGGGACATTACGTCGTGGCGCACCAGCTTCTCACGCTCTTCAGCCACGTCGTAGTTGATGTCGTTGATGTGGGACTCAAGCTCATCTACCTGCTCCTGGGTAACGGGCAGACCCAGCTTCATCTCGCCCCTTGCGAGAGCGACCCACAGGCGGCGCCATGTGGAAAACTTCTTGTCCGCAGAGAAGATGTACTGCATCTCCTTGCTCGCATAGCGTGTGCAGAACGGGCTTTCGTAGGTGGAATAATCTCTTGACATAGTTGTATCTCCTTAGCTGTTTGGATTTAGTACTAAATATACACTTTTATTTTATCACAAAACGTCGATTTATACAAGTGTTTTTTTGCAATTAGAGCAAGGATTCTGCGGAAATATACGCACGAATGAATCCTGTCTGTCGGCGCATAATATTTTCATCAGAATATGTTCCGCAGCCACGCGCCTTGTTGATATTGCACAAATACGCAAGATAATTGCTCCGATTTTTTGTCTATTCAGTACCTTGCAAAGCAAAATACCTTGTGGTATAATTAGACCATGGAACCGGAAAATCGATGTTCCGATTTTTTAGAACAGGCTACCTTGCAAGACAAAGTACCTTGAAAGGCAAGGATACCGGAGGTGAAAAATGAACTCTCAGCTGAAACGTGGAACACTGGAGCTGTGTGTTCTTTCAATACTATGCGACAGCGACTGCTACGGCTACGAACTGGTGAACAGGATATCCGGCTGTATGCAGATGACGGAAGGGACGATATATCCGCTGATGAAGCGCCTGAAGGACAACGGGCTGATAGATTCCTACATAGTGGAATCGCAGGAGGGTCCGCCGCGTAAGTATTACAGGATAACCGACAGCGGACGGGCGGAAAAGGACACGCTCCTGAAAGAATGGTTTGAGTTTGTAGACAGCATTAATGCGCTGCTGAAAGGGGAACAGACAGAATGATCGCAAAAAACAAGGGAGATTTCCTGTACCAGCTTCACCACGAACTGCACAGGATAGGCATTGACAACGATGAAGAGATCTTTGCGGACTTTGAGGAGCACTTCAAGGAAAGCCAGGAGGCAGGCATGTCCGAAGAGGAAACCTGCGAAAAGCTCGGCGACGTAAAGGAGATCGCCCGGAACTACCTGGATATACCCAGCACCCGGCTGAACTCCATCGTGGCGGACGCGGTGGCAAACCAGCGTGTTTCGCTGACGAAGCCCGGCGAGAAGCTCCCGGCGGACCTTTCGCTGGTGGAGCAGGATAAGGCGGATCCCGCACCGGAACAGCCTGCAATCCGGGAATACACCCCGGAGCACATCGCCCAGGAACCGGAAACTCCGCAGTCGGCCGTACCGAAGATAGACCTCAACAAGGACGCCGCCCGGGAGTTCACACCCGAGCACATAGCCACCGAGCCGGAAGCGCCGGGCGCTCCCCGGGAATTCACCCCGAACCACATCGCTCCGGAGCAACCTGCGCCGAACTCCGGCAGCCGGGATACGCGCTACCAGTACCGCACCGGCAGCGCCCCGAAACAGGACAGCAGCGAGGCTTTCTCCAGCGTTCACCGCTGCGAAATGCCGCAGCAGAACGATATCCCCAAGGCAGGAAAGTACGCGGACAAGGGCGGATTCAAGTTCACCGACATCAAGGGACTGAAGCCGAACGTCAATGTCGGCAGGCTGATAGGCTGTATCATGCTGGACCTGTTCCTGTGGTCGTGGCTTATCCCGATGGTGGTGTCGATAATATTCGGCGTATGCGTCAGCGGTTCTGTCGGGCTTGTAGTAGGCGGATTCGCGCAGCTGGGCAACGGCTACTTCCACGTCATCAGCAGGATACTGCTGTGCTGCGGAATGGCAAGCGCCGGCGTGATAGTCGCATGTATCGGCTTCGGGCTGTGCAAGGCGGTATTCCACTGGATAAAGAGCATTGTAATAAGCCACATCAAGGCTGTTTACGACCTGTAAGGAGGGCGGCAGAATGAAAGTATTACTGAGAATATTCATACCGCTTGGTATCCTGTCGTTCATCGCATTCGGTATCTCAATTCCGATACTCGGCACCAACGGCGACTGGGACGACAGCTATACGGTGAGCGATTTCATGGAACTGACTGATCCCTTTAACAGCATTGACATCGACGTGGGCGCATACGACTGCACCGTGAAGCCCTACTCCGGCTCGACCGTGAAAATCACCGTCACCGGGGATACCACCCACAACATCAGGGCAAAGATATCCGGCGATACGCTCTCGGTGTATCATTCCGGCTGGAAATTCGGCTGGTTACGGGGATTCGACATCTTCTCCTGGACAAGTAGCATAAAAGTAGAGGTTCTGGTCCCGGAGCAGCAGTATGAATCCCTGACGGTATACACCGGAGCAGGAAACGCAGTGATAAAGGATATTACAGCAAAGCAGGTCGATCTCGGCGTGGGAGCAGGCAAGCTGGAATACACTCAGCCCGATATCGTTACCGATGAACTCCGCATTGACGTATCCGCCGGAAAGCTCATTGCCAAGAACGCCGCTACCAAAAATTATTCCATCGACGTCAGCGCAGGCGCGGCAGAGGTTTACGGGCTGACAGGAGCAGGAAGCATAGACGTTTCCGCAGGCTCCGCCAAGGTATATCTCGAGGAACTTAACGGCGACTGCGGCATAGACGTCAGCGCGGGCAGCGTGACATTCGGTATCCCGGAATACTCTTCCGCAGCGATAAATTGCAGCAAGAGCGCTGGTTCCATCAACTTATCCGCATTCGGACTTAACAGAAACGCAAATGACGATGAAGTTGTTACATTCAACGGCGGCAAGTACAATATCAATGCAGACGTATCCGCCGGCAGTATAAGAATAACAAACGCAAACCAGGAATCCACCGGCGAAATCACCACCGCTACCTATGCCGCAGCAAGCGACTGCGAAGAGACGTTTATCGACACAACATACAGCACATCCGAAGCTGCGTGAAAATAACCATAACAGATTCTGAAAGGAGTATCATCATGGCAGACAAGCAGACCTACACATTTTCCAACGAGATAGACACAGTAGAAGTCAGCTCCCTGGGCGCGAAAATAATCGTTATCCCCCAGGAGCGCGAGGATATCTACGTTGAATACGACAACCCGAAGAACACGCCGGAATTCTGCGCCGTGCTCTCCGGCAAGACCCTCACCCTCAAGGAGAGCTTCAGCTTCAGCATATTCGGCAGCAAGCCGGCGGAGGGCTACACCATCACCGTATTCCTCCCCCTCAGGACCTTTGAGAACATCAGGATAAAGACCGCCAGCGGCGGCGTGGAGGTCGGCGAGGTTTCCGCCGAGAATTTCACCCTCAATACCGCCAGCGGAAACATCAACATCAACGCTTTCTTCAATAACGTGAAGCTCCAGTCCGCCAGCGGAAATATCACACTGACGAATCCCCTGGCAAATAACCGGGACGTGGTTTCCCTCGACAAGGAAGGGACACCGGTTTATACCGCGCAGTCCCTCAGCGTATGCACGGTCAGCGGCAACGCCGCCGTATCCGGCTACCGCACCGAGCTTTTCACCGTGCACTCCGTATCCGGTAAGACCGCCATTGACGGTATCTCCGGCAGAGGACAGGTGTCCGTCACCAGCGGCAGCGTAGATATTTCCTATGCCGAATGGAACAACGATCTCAGCGTCAGCCTTATCAGCGGAAACGTAAAGGTGACACTCCCCGAGAACTCCGGAATTGCGCTGACCGTAAACGGAGTTTCCGGCTCAGTGCGCACTGACCTGGGTCAGGCAAAGGGCAGCTTCATGAACCTTGGAAAGGGAACCAGCGGCGATTTTGGCGGCGAAAACAAGCACAAGCTCGACGCTTCCCTTACCAGCGGAATGGTTACCGTTGCCCAGGCATAATTCAGCTTTCTCCTTTCCCCTTAAATATGTGCCGCCGTGTTGCTGCGGCGGCGCAGGGAAAATAATTCTTCACGGATAGTCCGCCACAGGCTTGAAACTGAAGATATGATAATCCCCCCGGTCACTGTGATGACGACAGTTTCCGGGGGGATATTTGATTATGGGAACCTTTTCACTCAAACGAGGGAGTAAACCTTATACAAAAACGTCGATCTGCACGCCGGACATCACCTTCAGCGCCCTCTTGTGCGCTTCGGGATCGGCGGCTGCGCACGCGGCAGGATCCACGCACACCCGGCTCTCCGGCAATGCCGCCCTGGCAATAACCGCATTGGATATCACGCAGATATCCGTTACCAGACCGCACAGCTCGACCTCCTCCGGGGAGAGCCTTTTCAGCAGGTCCGCAAGTTCCAGCGAGCCGAACGCCGGCTTCTCGATGATGATATCCTCCGGGCGGACCGCCTGCGCCACTCCGCCGTAAAGTCCGTGACCCGGCGTGCCCTTGATACAGTGCGGTATCGGGAGCTTTCTGCCCTCGGCAGTGCTGAGATAATCCTCGCCGTGGGTGTCCAGCGTGAACACCACCTGTCCGCTATTCCGGCGGCAATCCTCTATCTTGCCGAGGATCACCGGCTCCAGCTTCTCCGCCCCCGGGAATCCCAGGGCGCCGCTCACGAAATCCACCTGATAATCTACTACGACCAGTGCTTTCATACTACCTCACTTTTTCTTGCGCAGGGCGTTCTTGCCCCAGTTCTCTATAACGCGCACCTGACCGCGCTCCACCGCGAGGGAATTCGCAGGAACATTCTTCGTGATGGTGGAGCCTGCGGCAGTAGTCGCATTATCCCCCACCTCCACCGGGGCGATGAGATTCGTGTTGCACCCGATGAACGCGTGATCGCCTATCTTCGTGCGGAACTTGTTTATTCCGTCGTAGTTCGCGGTGACGCAGCCGCAGCCGAAATTAACTCCCCTGCCAACGTCGCTGTCGCCGACGTATGTAAGATGAGCCACCGCGGTATTCACGCCGATGTCGCTGTTCTTTATCTCAACGAAATCGCCTATCTTGACGCCCTCGCGAATCGTGGTTCCAGGGCGCAGCTGTGCGAACGGACCTATCTTGACGCTGTTCTCCACAGTGGAATCATACGCCTGGACGTTGTTCAGCTGCACGTTGTCGCCGATGGTGCAGTTCTCGATGTGGGAATTTGCGCCGATTGTGCAGCCCTTTCCGATGGTGGTATTCCCGAGTATAGTCGTGTTGGGGAGTATCGTGGTGTCGCAGCCTATCTTCACGTCAGTACCGATGATTATGCCGTCCAGCGTGATGAAGCTTACGCCCTCGTCCATAAGCCGGCTCAGCTTGCGAAGTCTTGCCAGCTGGTTAAGCTCCAGCAGCGCGCCCCGGGTATTCGCCCCCAGCACGATATCCGGATTTGCGGACTTGTACGCCGTGCGGCGCTCCATCATCTCCACGCAGTCGGTGAGGTAGTACTCCCCGGCGGCGTTGTTGGTGGAGAGCTTCGGGAGAGTTTCCAGGAGCTTCTGTGCGCTGAACCAGTATGCGCCGCTGTTCACCTCGCATATTCCGGCTTCCTCCGGGGAACAATCCTTCTGTTCGCGTATTGCGGAGAAATCCCCGTTCCTGCGGATTATCCTGCCGTAGCCCTGCGGCTCGTCTATCTCGGCGGTGATGACCGTGACCTCGCTGCCGGTGCTGTTATGCAGCTCCAGGGAAGCCCTCAGCGTATCCGCGTCGATGAACGGAGCGTCGCCGTTGAGCACGCAGACCGCGTCACAGCGCCGGATAACTTCCTCGGCGGACTTCACTGCGTCCCCGGTTCCCTTCTGCTGCGCCTGGTGGCATATCGTCACGTTTCCGCCCCTGGACTTCACATACCCGGCTGTAAGCTCTGCGCCGAAGCCCGTAACGACGGATACCTCGTCGAAGCCGAACTTCTCCGCTGAATCCAGCACCCAGCCAAGCATAGGCTTGCACAGCACCTCTGCCAGCACCTTGGGACGCTCGGACTTCATGCGCTTTCCAGCGCCGCCTGCGAGAATGATACATGATGTTTTCATCAAAAACAGCTCCTTTTTTTGGGCCATTCCGCCCGTATATTTATCCCCGGAAAGGGGTGATTGTCTGTGAATTTTCTGCTGTATTTCCTGCTGCGCCGTCTGTTCGTGCGCACGGAACTGACCCCGGACAGCATTTCCGTGTCCAGGGGGCTGATATTCCGCCGCAGATGTGAAATACCGCTTAGCGCGGTGACCAGGATAGAGATACGCCGCACCGTACTGCTGCGCCTTCTCCGGGGGAAACGCGTGGAAATAAGCACGCTCTCCGGGGGAGTGTGGTTCTACCTGAGCAGCCGGGAGCGGCTGCCATTCCTGCCGGAGTACTCCGGCGCGTGCGTAAAAGCAGCTCCGCTGCAGGCGATAGCCGGGGCGTTCATAGACACCCACGCCCTCAGCGGAGTAATTACGTTCGGGCTGCTGCTGAACCGCGCCGGCAGCGTTTTCGGCAGCGAAAGCTTCAGCCGGATAATGTCCCTCATTCTGGGCGCCGCCGAGGGAGTCACGAGGATACTCGGGGAGCTGCACATCGCAGTGCCCCGGGTGACTGCTTTCGTCGGAGTATTCATCGCCGCCGCGTGGCTGTTAGTGTTCCTCAAAAAAGCGGTGGGAATGCTGCGGTTCCGTATTTCCTGCGAGGGCGGATACGTCACAGTGCGCCGGGGCGTATTTACATTATATGAATTCCGCCTCGTCCGGAATAACCTCACCGGAATACTGTGCTGCGACACCCTGACTACGCTGCTCCTGCGCGCCGCGCCGCTGTACGCCCACGACGTGATGATATTTCCGCCAGTCAGCCGCCGCACTGCGGACAGGATACTCTCAAAGCTGTGCGGAATAACTCCGCCGGAGCCGCAGATACGGCCGCCGTTCTCCACTTTGTTCGGTCACTGCGCCGCGCCGCTCGGATGGCTGGGTGTATTCGCCGCCGCGCTTCTGCTGACGTTCATCGCAAAGCCTGCCGCAGCCGACCTGGCGCGGTCCGTCCTGTGGAGCGGAGCCGCGATAAGCCTGTGGTTCACCGGAGCCTACGCCGTATACATGCGGCTCAGCTGGCTTTCCCACAGCGGCGGAGTTTACGGCATTGCATTCCGGCGCGGCGCGCGGCTTTACACCGCGGCAATCCCCGACCGGAAGATGGTAATGCTGACAACGGGCCGGAATATATTCCAGCGATTCTCCGGAATGTGCGACATCACGCTGTCCATCGCCGGGAGGAAAAAGTTCCGGCTGCGGAATATTCCCTGCGCCGACGTCCGCGCAGAGATCACTGACCCCGGCTCAGCACCGTGATGTCCTTCACGCCGTAAAGCCGGAGCGCTTCCGCGGCCTCTGCGTCAATACGCTCCCCCGGCATGACTATCGGAATGCAGGGAGGGCACGGCGACTGAATTCCGCCGCATATCTCCCCGACCGCCTGCTCCACGGGCAGCGTCCTGTGCGCCGCGAAAACCGCCTCCCGGACAGACATCTCCTTCTTCGGCCGGATAACGGGGTACTGTACCATCGGCAGCGCCGCCCTCTGCCCTATCAGGGACAGTGCGGTGAACGCACGCTGGCAGTCCTCCACGGTGGTTATCGCCGAGAAAAGCAGGACTATGTAGTTCTCGTCCGCCATCTCGCATTCAACGCCTCTTTCCCGCAGCTGCGCTGAAAATTCAACGCCCCTCCAGCCCCACGCCCGGGTGTTTATCGTGATTCGCAGGGGGTCGCTCTTCCTGATGATGAATCCCATAGTGGCAAGGTCGGACTTGAGCTTTGCCACGCTGGCGCAGGCACGGTTCACACAGTCGATGTCCGTGGCTATCCTGTCGTTGAACTTGTCCAGGCTGTCCAGGATAAGGTAGGACGGGCTGCTGCTTCCGAACAGCGCCATCATCTCCTTTGCCCGGGAATGCTCCGTGCCCTTTGAGAAGTGCAGGTACGCCGCGCCAGTCAGCGCCGGAAGCGTTTTATGCGCGGATTCTGCGGAAATCACCGGATAGCCGAATTCCATCGGGTGGAGGTAATTCCTGCCGAATGCCGCCTTGCTGACGAACCGCAGATAAGCCCCGTGCGCATTGTCGCAAACCACGGGTATCCCCGGATTCTCCGCGCGGCAGGTACCGCCGTAGTAATCTATATTAGTGAGGAATAGCGCGTCCGCGCTCTCAAGAGCCTGCCCGGAGCAATCCACCGCAGCAGTGGGGTATTCCTTGGGATACAGCCATAGTATATCCAGGTCGAGCAGCGCCGCAGCGGATACAAGGCTCCTGTGCGAACAGCGCCCGGCGGCGATCTTCCTGCAGCCCTGGGACTTCAGCAGCGCCAGCGCCGCCTGTATCGCAAGAGTGCTTCCCCCGGCGGAATAGCAGGTGCGCTCCGCCCCGAATATCCTGGCGGCAATGGCTTCGCTCTGGGCGATAACTCCGCCGGAGTACTCGGTTTCGTAAAGGCTGTCCGCGCCCTCTATCTCGGTTATGTCCCTCAGATTTTCGCCGTTGTGCCCCGGCATGTGCAGACGCAGCATTTCCTTTCTGCCGTATTCGTCAAGAAAATCAGATATCGGTGTTTTCATTTATTTCTCCGGTCAGTCAGATCCCCAGGAGGTCGTTTCTGATCTCATAGGAATATTCATTCTTCCATTTTTCAAATTCTGTGTTGAACAGCTCGGTCTTTTTCTGTTCCAGGAGGTATTCCCTCATGCTTTCCGCCGTGGAATTCAGCGTTTCGTCGGAAACGACTGCATCCTCCGCATAGCGCAGGATATAGTACCCGTAATCCGTCACCGCGGCGTCCGTTCCGCCCACGCCGTCAATTCCCATGGCGCAGTCGTATATCTCAGAGCCGAAAAGCTCCGTGCCCGGCGTGATGAGGAATATTCCGTTCCCCTCGTCCTCGTCAAACTCCGTCATGAGTTCCGAGAAATCATCTCCGGCGACTATCCGCGCCATCACTTTCTCATAGCGTCCCTCCAGGGCGCCCAGGCTCTCCTCTCGGAATCTGTCCGCGCCCTCGTCGTCGCCGTCGGAGCGAAGCTTTACTATCTGCGAATATGTATCATAATCGAACCCGATAAGGATACCCTGCACCTTTCTGGAGCCTTCGGGAATCCACAGGCTGGCGTAAGTCTGTCCGCTGTAGTTCGCCGGATTCTCCTCATACGCCGATTTAGCCGCCGCAATAAGCGCCTGGAGCTGGCTGCTGAGTTCCTCGTCCGTTATCTCGGCGCCGTCGCCCAGCATGTCCGTCAGCTTCTGCTTCATGAGCACAGCCTCCTGCCAGTTGTAGAAGGTGTCCTCGCTGATACCGCAGGTGGTGAGAAGCTGCTGGTACTGCTCCTCCGTCCGGGAGTCCAACTCCTCGTCGGAAAGCGTATCGTCCGCAGATTCTGCTGCAGACCTCAGGCTGCTTTTGATGGACTCAATGCCGGTATTTACATCGCTGCGTATCTCCGCCTGCTCGCTGTCGGTTATCTCCAGACCATATTCCGCAAATTTCGCCCGGATCAGCTTTTCCTCGATAATGCTGTCGATGACCTGCTGCTGCGCCTGAGACAGGGTTTCCGCGTCGGTATCGGCGGCATAGCCGTTCTTCGAAAGGTAGTAGAGGTACTCCCCAAGGTATTCCTCCCGGGTGACGTCCATTCCCTCCGCGCCGTTGGTGGGGGCGGCAACGATGACCGCCTGTCCGCTCTCCGCTTCGAAGGTTTCCGCTGACCCACCGGATTCAGCCGGTTTCACGGTGCAGCCGGACAGTATCGCTGCGGCTGCCGCAGCGGCAAGTAATTCTCTTATCCTCATGGATTACTCCGCAGCGCTTTCAGCGGCGGAGCCGGAAGCCGCGCTGTCGGAATCTGTTCCGGAGGTGGTGCTTTCAGCGGCGGAACCAGACGCAGCGCTCTCCTCGGTGGCAGGCTGCGGCTCCTCAATGTCCAGGGTATTGTAAGCTATATCGTAGCTGTATTCCTCGTGCCACTGTTCCATCGCCTCATCGTATGCGGTGTCGGCTGCGGTTTCCTGAAGGCTCTCCAGGATAACGTCGATTATCTTCTGGGTAGTTACATCGTCAAGCTTTGCGTCTGCGGCATACTGGAGAATATGCACGCCGATGTCCGTGGTCACTATCTTATAGTCGCCGATGTTCTCAAGCTCATACGCACCCTGCTGGAACTCCTTGTAGTAGATTCCGCCCTCCGGCACGACAAGATAGCCCTCGAATCCGTCCTGGGTGCTGCCGGAATCGTCCGAATATTCCTTCACCATCTCGTCGAAATCCGCGCCACTGTCAAGCTGTGCGACTATCTCCTCCGCCTTGGGCATGAGCTTTTCGGCAGCCGCCTCCCGGGCGGATTCCGCCGCCTCGTCATCGCCGTTGGCGCGCTGGGTGCTTATCTCCGTGGAATCCGCGTCGTCGAACTTCAGCAGGATATGCTTTATCCGGCGTGAATTCTCCGGCAGCCAGTAGTAGCTGTAGTAGGAATAGGACTCGTAATATGTCGGCTCCTGCTCGTACATGTCTTTTATTCCGCTGACGATCTCCTCGTATTCCTTCTCGGCGTCGGTGCGGTCAATGATATTATCCTCCGCCAGCTTCGCCTTTACTTTCTCCTTTATCTTATCGGTGCGCACGGACATCAGGATATCGTCCCGGGTCATGCCGAATTCCGTCAGCTTTTCGTCAAAATACGCCTCGGCTTCCTTGAGTATGGCGTCCTCGCCGATGACCTCGCCGGTTCCGCTCTCGCCGGCATTGACGTAGTTCTTGCAGCTCTCAATATAGCCGTCGATGATCTGGTTGTAGCTTTCCTCAACAGCGGTCTGGTCCTCCTCGCTAAGTGTCACGCCCAGTTTCTCCGCCTGATCGAGTATTATCTTCTCGTCAATAAGCCCGTTGATAATGGTGCTGCGCTGCGCCGCGCACTTCTCCGTGACCTCGGAAGCGGTGTCATCGGGTATCTGCTGCTGGAACAGCCAGAACTTGTACTGCTTGTTGAAGTCGTCAATGCTTATCGTGAGGTCCTTTTTGTTGCTTACGGAGCCGGTCACCCACGCCGCGTCGGACGACGGACGGACTGAGCAGCCGCAGCTTAATATAATTGCCGCCGCAGCAAGGGCAGCTGTTAATTTTCTGAAGTTCATGATTATTCCTTTCCTTTGCCGGAGCCGCTCCGGCGCTGTCATGTTTTCTCACTGCACACATGCAGGGACATCTTTTTTATTATAGCATATGTCCAAAGAAAAATAAATACAAAAATATAAAATCTCTGATGAAATATTTCTGAAAAGTGATGATTTTTTTCCGAATATATGGTATAATGGTTGTGTACAAGCTATTTGAACCGGAAAATCTAAACCGGAAGTATTATCATTTTAACAATATACCGGAGGTATAGACATGAGCACAAACTGGCTGAAAAGAATAGCAGCGGCAACAGCACTGGTGCTGGCGGTATCATCTCTGACGGCATGCGGGGATTCCACGGGGACTAGCGAAACCGAAGGCACCGCAGAGGGCACGGGCGAGGTCACCTCAGAAGCGCAGCCTGCTGCAAAGCTCGGCTTTATATACAACGGCAGCGTGGACGTCGCAGGATTCTCCGCCGACTGCAACCAGCAGCGCATAGCCGCGCAGGAATACACCAACGTCGAGTCGGAATACATAGACAATGTGAATGTCGGGGATTTCGAGAAGGCGGTGAAAATGCTGGTCGATGACGGCTGCACCCATATCGTGTCCGGCAGCCCGGTATTCTCCCACGCCATCAATCCCGTATCGCAGAACTACATGAACATCAACTTCATTGACTACGGCTCCAGCATGCGCTCCGTGAACATATTTGCCTACACCGAGAGCGTGTACCAGGCGGCGTATGTCGCAGGCATGGCGGCGGCATATAACTCCACCAGCGAGAAAATAGGCATCGTGGTGGACCCCTCCATGCTCTACACCGTACAGGTGACTGACGCAGCGCAGCTCGGCGCACAGATCGTGTATTCCACCGCGCAGACCGTATACGCCGCCGCCCGGGAAAGCAGCGAGATACACAACGCTGTAGACGCGCTGGTACGCAGCGGCTGTGATGTCATCATCAGCTATACAGCCTCCGCTGAAACCGTGGATTACTGCGAGCAGAAGGGCGTGAAAGTCATCGGCAGCCTGGACTACCGCGAGAACGCCGCAGATTACGAGAATCTGCTTCTGTACTTCTACTCCTGCCGCGACAGCTTCTATCTTGCGCAGTATAAGGAGATGGAGCAGGATTCATGGCAGCCGGAATCCTACCTCGGCTCCGTCGGAAACGGTGTTGTGCGTATCTCTGACGCGCTTCCTGCCGCAAAGGACGGCACCCAGGATATCATGAACAAGCTTATCCCCAAAGTGGCAAGCGGAAGCGCCTATATCTTCTCCGGGCAGCTCAAGGACGTGAACGGCTCCATCAAGCAGCGCGAGGGCGAAGCAATGACCACCAGCGATATTCTCGCGCTCAGCTGGTATGTAGAGGGCGTGGATCTTTCGCTGGATACGTTCATTGTATCCAAGGATACTCCCACGGCTCACGAGCTTGTGATAAAAAAGTAAACAAACCGGGGCGGAATTCAGTTCCGCCCCTTTTCCTATCGTATCTCAAGATCCTCCAGCAGGCGGTTCACCTCGGAGATACCGCGCAGGCGTATCCCCTCGGCAAGCTTCGCCGCGTCCGCCGGGTTTATTTCCTCCATCGGGGTGGAGTATACCTCCAGCGGCTCCTCCTCGCCGTCCCGGAAAAGCGCCGGCACGCCGTTGTATTCCCTGACGATATAGCAGGAAATCTCCGCAACGGTCTGCTCCGCCGCCTCAATGACCCTGCCGCCTATCCCGGCAACATATGCAGTGCTTCCTCCTAAAAGGGCAAGCGCTGCCAGCCCTCCCATCATTTTCCCATAAAGTGACATATTATCCCTCCCGGAAGCGGCAGAAAACACGCCGCTTTTTTCTTTTGTCGGGAATAGTATTGCGCTTTTCCGCGGAATTATCCGCTTTGTCCGGCTGCGGCGCAAAAAATCCCGGATAAGCGAAAAAAATTGCCTCAGATACTTGTATTTTACGAGAAAAAATGCTACAATAAATGGTGTATAACTATTGGACGGCACAGCGTGTGAATATCCGCCGCCCAATTTCGCACAGGAGGCGTGCATGAACGAGCATATCGACTATCTCCGGGACAAGGCAAACCGTCTTTCCCTAAGCCCCGGCGTCTATCTGATGAAGGACCGGACAGGGAAGATAATCTATGTCGGCAAGGCAAAGGCGCTCAAGAACCGCGTGACCTCCTATTTCCGGCACGACGCCAACCACAACGCAAAGACACTGAAGCTGATCGACAACATTGCGGATTTCGACTTCATCGTCTGCCCGAGCGAACTAGACGCACTTGTGCTGGAATGCAGCCTGATAAAGCTGCACAAGCCGAAATACAACATTCTGCTCAAGGACGACAAGGGGTATAACTACATCAAGGTGAGCAAGGGAGCCTATCCGCGGATATCCTACGCCCTCAACACCAACGACCCCGACGCCGACTACATCGGTCCCTTCACCAGCGGATTCACCGTAAAACAGGCGGTGGAGGAGGTCAACACCCTCTTCATGCTGCCCACCTGCAGCCGCAGGTTCCCGATGGATTTCGGCAGGGAGCGCCCCTGCCTCAACATGCACATCAAGAAGTGCATGGGCGTCTGCCGCGGAAAGATATCCTCGGAGGAATACAGGAAAATCGTTGACGAAGCGCTGGATTACCTCCGCACCGGAAGCCAGAAATCTGTCGATCAGCTCACCGAGGAGATGAACGAAGCCGCCGAGAACCTGGAATTCGAGAAAGCCGCGAAGATTCGCGACCGTATCCAGGCGATAACCCGGCTCAGGAACTCACAGAAGATATTCGACTACAAGACCGACGACTACGACATAGTCGCACTCGCCCAGAATGTAAGCCTTGCCAGCGTGGCGGTGGTGAAATACCGCGGCGGAAGGCTCATCGACAAGGAGAATTTCTTCATCGGCGACGAATACGACCCGGGTACCATGCGCAGGGACTTTCTGCTGAGCTACTACCCCGACCGGGAGGATATCCCTAAGGAAATCTACATCGACGAGGAATTCGACGATATGGAGCTTGTCACTCAGCTTCTGCGCGAAAAGGCAGGGCACGCGGTGAAATTCATCGTGCCGCAGCGCGGTCAGGGCATGGCGCAGATAGTTCTCGCCAAGAACAACGCGAGTGAATACCTCGCGCTGCGCGTTGGCAGGACCGCCAGGGAAATAAACGCCCTCGAGGACCTGCGCGACCTGCTGGGACTGGACAAGATACCGCTCATAATCGAGAGCTACGATATGTCCAACTTCGGCGAGGACGGACGCGTCGGCGGCATGATAGTCTACCGCAACGGGCGTCCTTTCAAGCCGGGCTACCGCAGGTTCAACATCAAGGACGTCGTGGGAATAAACGACTACGCCAGCATGCAGGAAGTACTGCGGCGGCGCATGCAGCGCTACCTCGACGGGGACGAAAGCTTCATGCCGCTCCCGGATCTGATACTGCTGGACGGCGGTCAGGGTCATGTCGCGGCGGTTTCGGAGGTGTTCGCACAGATGGGGATAGACGTCCCCTTGTTCGGACTTGTCAAGGACAGCAAGCACCGCACCCGTGCAATAGCAAGGGAGGGCGGCGAGATAGCGATAAGCGCCAACAAGCCGCTGTTCAAGCTGCTCACCAATATCCAGGACGAGGTGCACCGCTATTCGATAACGTTTCAGCGCGTGAAGCACAAGCAAAAGACCTACGCCCTTGAACTGACGGAAGTCCCCGGGATAGGCCAGGCAAAGGCACAGGCGCTGATGAAGGCGTTCAAGACCAGGCAGGAATTGAAAAACGCCGCCCCGGAGGAACTCCGGACGGCGGCAAAAATAAGCATAGAAAAGGCTCAGGAGCTGCACCAGTTCATTCAGGAGCGGTTCTGAGCCGGGGAGAAACATATGAGAGTAATTACCGGAACGGCGCGCGGAAGAAAGCTCGTCACCGTCGAGGGCACGGAGGTAGTCCGCCCGACGACCGACGGCGTTAAAGAAGCAATATTCAGCGCCATTCAGTTTGAGATAGAGGGCAGGACGGTGCTCGACCTGTTCGCAGGAAGCGGACAGCTGGGAATCGAGGCGCTCAGCCGCGGCGCTAAGGAAGTCTATTTCATCGACAGCGCGGCGGTTTCCATCAGGGCGGTGCGCGAGAATCTGAAAAGCACCGGGCTGGAAGCTAACGCGAGAGTGGTGAACATGCCGTTCTCCGCATTCCTGAAAAGCACCCGGGCGACTTTCGACATAGCGATACTCGATCCGCCGTACAACTACAAGATAATCCAGAAGGCGCTGCCGAATCTGGTGGAGAAGATGTCCGAAAACGGCGTGATAATCTGCGAGCACGAGAAGGAATGCGTACTCCCCCACGACATCGGCAGATTCGAGATAGTGAAGGTGCTGCGGCACTCCCGTACCTCCGTCACGATATACCGCCCCAGGCAGGAAGCCGAGGACGACCCCGGAAAGGAGCAGTCCGAATGAAAACGGCGATATATCCGGGCAGTTTCGACCCCGTGACGAACGGTCACCTTGACATAATCCAGCGTGCGTCGAAGATGTTCGACAAGCTGGTGGTGGTAGTACTTATCAATCCCCTCAAGACCTACAGCTTCAGCATGAACGAGCGCTGCGAGTTTCTGAAGGAAGCTACAAGGGATATCCCCAACGTGGAGATAGCAAGCTTCGACGGACTGCTGGCGGATTACTTCAACCAGCGGCAGGACGTTGACGTGATAGTAAAGGGCATTCGCGCAACGACGGATTTCGAATACGAATTCCAGATGGCGCATACGAACAAGGATCTCAATCCCCGGGCGGAAACGGTGTTCATTCCGGCAAGCCTGAAAACGACGTTCGTTTCCTCAAGCATGGTGAAGCAGGTCGCGATGTTCAACGGCGACCTCAGCAAATACGTCCCCTCGTGCATTCACGAGCAGATACGCACCAGGCTGACCCAGGATTTCGACGCCGCAAGGGAGCTTGCGCAAAAGAAGTATAAGAATAAGGGAATCACTGATTAAATCACGCCTGGCGGCTTGTCGCATATCTTGCTTGCATCTTTTCCGCCATCTTGCACAATTCGTTCTAGCAAGGCGGCAGCCTTGCGTCGTCCTCATTGTACAATCTGACGAAAAACCTGACGTCGCAATATACGCGCCAGATTTAATCAGTGCTTCCCAAGGAAAACCGCTGAATCAATCTCAGGAAAGGAAAATGATATCATGGAATACAGTCTGTTAGATCTCATCTCAATGCTTGACGAGGTAGTCAGAAAGGCGGCGCCGGTACCGTTCAGCAAGAAGAGCCTTGTAGACGCTTCTGAAATAGACGAGATCGCCACGGAAATGCGGCTTGTCCTCCCCCGGGAGATACAGCAGGCGCAGAACATTGTTGCCGACAAAAACCGCATAATCAGCGACGCCAAGAAAGAGGCGGAGGAGATAATCCGCAAGGCGGAGCAGCAGCGCAGCGCGCTCATCGACCAGAACTCCATTCTCCAGGAGGCGCGCCGCAGAGCCACCGAGGAGATCGGCGCGGCCCAGAAGCGCTCCGCGCTCATCAGGAGTTCCACCCAGGATTTCACAGACAAAATGCTTTCCCGCGTTGAGGAGCTTATGGTCAAGGACGTGAACGAACTGAGGATCCTCCGCAAGACCCTCTCCAGCGGCACGGAATTACAGCAGAAGCCGCAGCTTCCGCAGCAGGCTCAGGCGCAGCAGCCCGAGCAGCCGAAAAAGTAACACAGAACGCAGAAACCCCCGGCAGTCCGAAAACTGCCGGGGGTCATTTTTATCGGATCAGTTGTACTGATTCTTCTGCATTACGTTGGTGTAGACCTTCTCCATGTCCGGCTCGATTCCCTTTGCCTTGAACAGCTCGGTCACCGTCACGAACTTGTAGCCCTGCTTCTGAAGCTCCGGAATGATGGTGTCCAGCGCCTCCACAGTCATGGAGTTGCCCTCTGCGTCGTGCAGCAGGATTATGTCGCCGTCCTTTGCCTGCTTGAGGATCATTCGCGCACGCATTTCAGCGGTCACTCTGTCCTCCCAGTCGTTCGCGCCTATTCCGGCGATGAACGGGACGTCAACGTTGTCGAACACTATCTGATGAACCGCAATATACGGCGGACGGAAGAACTTCGTGTGCTCCCCGGTTATCTCATACACCTTTCCGTCGGTGTAGTCGTATTCCGCCTTTATCTCCTCCGCGGAAAGCTCCGTCATATTGCTGTGGGTGCGGCTGTGATTGTCGATCTCGCAGCCCAGGTCATACGCGCGCTTCACTGCCTTCGCGCTCTCGTCGTCAATATTATTGCCGACGAGGAAGAACGACGCAACAATGCCATACTTCTCCAGCTTGTCGATCACTTCGTTCGTCGTGGTGGAATTCGGTCCGTCGTCGAACGTAAGCGCGATGTACTTAACTTCCTCGCTCATCTCTGTTTCCTCCGTTGTGGGACCGGCGATTCCGGAGGTGTCCGGCGCAGCTTCCTCGCCGGAGCCGCTGTCCGTAGTTCCGGCGGCGATGTCCGCAGTCACCTCGGATATCACCTCGCTGACCTTGTCCGTAACGCTGCCGCTCCCGGAAGGCGCCCCGGCGCACGCCGTCAGCATGGACACTGCCGTCAGCGCCGCCAGGACACCCTTAATTATCATCGTTTTCTTCACCTGGCGCCTTACTTTACAACGATGTTGACCAGCTTGTTCGGGACGGCGATCTTCTTGACGATGGTCTTGCCGTCTGTCAGCGCCTTTACCTCCGGCAGGTCGAGAGCCAGCTTCTCCAGCCCTTCCTTGTCGCAGTTCACGGGAGCGCTGAAGCGTGCCTTTACCTTGCCGTTGACCTGAACAACGATCTCTACGCTGTCCTCAACACACAGCTTCTCGTCGTACTCTACCCACTTCTGCTCGTTGAGCACGCCCTCGTAGCCCATTACCTGGTACAGTTCCTCGGTGATGTGCGGAGCGAACGGGTTCAGCAGTATCAGCAGGGTTCTGTAGTCCGCCCGGGTAAGGGAGCCTGCCGCGTCTATCTCGTTGAGAAGTCCCATCATTGTTGCGATGGCGGTATTGAACTTCAGCGTTTCGATGTCCTCGCTGACCTTCTTTATAGTCTTGTGCATGGAAGCGCGCAGCTTGTCGCTGTACTCGTCGCCGGGCACTACCTTATCCTGCATTGCCCATACTCTGTCGAGGAAGCGCTTGCAGCCCTTGATTCCGTTCTCCTGCCAGGGAGCTGCCTTCTCGAAGTCGCCGACGAACATCTCGTACAGACGGAGGGTATCCGCGCCAAACTCCCTGACCACATCATCAGGATTTACGACATTGCCCTTGGACTTTGACATCTTGGTGAACTCGCCGGGACGCTCGGGATCCTTGCCGAGGATCATTCCGTGGGAGGTACGCTTCATATACGGCTCCTTGCAGGGAACTACGCCCTGGTCGTACAGGAACTTGTGCCAGAAGCGGCTGTACAGCAGGTGAAGCGTAGTGTGCTCCATACCGCCGTTGTACCAGTCGACCGGCATCCAGTACTTGAGCGCTTCCCTGGAAGCAAGCTCCTTGTCGTTATGCGGATCGCAGTAGCGCAGGAAGTACCAGCTGGAGCCAGCCCACTGGGGCATGGTGTCGGTTTCGCGCTTTGCCGGACCGCCGCAGCACGGGCAGGTGGTGTTGATGAAGCTCTCCAGCGTAGACAGCGGGCTTTCTCCGGTGTCTGTGGGCATGTAGCTGTCAACCTCCGGCAGCCTGAGAGGAAGCTCGCTCTCGGGGAGCGCTACCCAGCCGCACTTCTCGCAGTTGACAACGGGAATAGGCTCGCCCCAGTATCTCTGACGGGAGAATACCCAGTCACGCAGCTTGTAGTTGACCTTCTCGCGGCCCTTGCCGTTTGCTGTGAGCCACTCCTTGATCTTTACCTTTGCGTCCTCAACGGAAAGTCCGTTCAGGAACTCGGAGTTCACCATAACGCCGGTAGCGCAGTCGGTGAAGGCTTCCTTCTGAACATCCTCGCCGCCCTTTACTACCTCGATGATGGGCAGGCTGAATACCTTGGCGAACTCCCAGTCACGGGTATCGTGCGCCGGAACCGCCATGATTGCACCGGTGCCGTAGGTCATCAGAACATAGTCAGAAATGAAGATCGGAATCTCCTTGCCGTTTACGGGATTAATCGCGCGGACGCCCTCCAGCTTTACGCCGGTCTTGTCCTTGTTCATCTCGGTGCGGTCGAAGTCGGACTTGCGCGCAGCCGCCGCCTGGTATTCGCGGATAGCGTCCATATTCTGGAGCTTGTCAGCCCACTTCTCAATGATGGGGTGCTCCGGAGAGATTACCATATAAGTCGCGCCGAACAGGGTGTCAGGGCGTGTGGTGTATACGGTCAGCATGTCGCCGGAAGTGGTGGTGAAATCCACCTCGGCGCCGGTGGATCTGCCGATCCAGTTCTTCTGCGCAGTCTTTATCTTCTCGAAATAGTCAACGCTGTCGAGATCGTCGATGAGCCTCTGGGCATATTCGGTTATCTTGAGCATCCACTGGCTCTTGACCTTGTGGACAACCTCGCCGCCGCAGCGCTCGCAGACGCCGTTTACGACCTCCTCGTTAGCCAGTACGACCTTACAGGAGGTGCACCAGTTCACGTTCATTTCCTTCTTATAGGCAAGACCTGCCTTGAACAGCTTGAGGAATATCCACTGCGTCCACTTGAAGTAGTCGGGATCGGTGGTGTTTATCTCCCTGTCCCAGTCAAAGGAAAGACCCAGGGACTTGAGCTGTGCCTTGAAGCGTTCAACATTGTTCTTTGTTACGATAGCCGGGTGGATCTTGTTCTTGATGGCGAAGTTCTCTGTGGGCAGACCGAATGCGTCCCAGCCCATCGGGAACAGCACGTTATAGCCCTGGAGTCTGCGCTTTCTGGACACGATATCCATAGCGGTGTAGGGACGGGGGTGACCGATGTGGAGTCCCTGTCCGGAGGGGTAGGGGAACTCTACCAGTGCGTAGAACTTCGGTCTGGAATAGTCGTTTTCAGCGTGGAACGTCTTGTGCTCGTCCCAATATTTCTGCCACTTGCTTTCAATGGCGGTAAAATCGTAACCCATTTTTTTGATGTCCTTTCGTGGGGTATTGATGATAATATTTTTACAATACTATATTATACTATAATTCCGCTCACTTGTCAATCATTATGCGCAAAAAAGCCGTTATCCAGTGCTATTCAGTGAAATGCTCCGCCGCGCGGTCCAGCGCCGCGGAAAGATATTCCGGCTTCTGATTCATGCGGTGTCCGCTGCCCTCAATGCACAGGCGCTGCATCTCCGGGTTCAGCCGCAGGAATTCCTCCGTGTCCTTACGGGCGACGAGTTCGTCGCTTCCGGCGTACACCGCGAGTATGTCCGGAGTATTCCAGGCGGCGCAATGGCGCACCTCGTTAAGCTCCAGTAGTTTCCCGTAGAAGCTGTAGGGGATATTCAGCTCCCGGCTCATCTTAACGTGGAATCCGCTGCTTTCCGCCTGCTCCAGTGTGAATCCCGGCTGGAACAGCTGCATGCACCGCAGGAGAGAATCCGCCATGTTCACCGCCGGAACCCTCAGCACTATCCTCCGGAAAGGATCTCCGTAAAGCTCGATACGGCGCAGCAGCAGCGCTCCGCCGAAGCTTGTGCCGAACGCATATTCCGCCGAAAGCTCCTTTTCCACCGTCATTATCTCGGATATGCAGTTCTCCGGGGACAGCCGGGATTCCGGCTCGGTGCGCTCTCCGTGGCAGGGAAGATCCGGCGCCGCCACCCGGAATCCCACCGGGCACAGTCGCTCCGCAAGCCCCTCTATCGCCAGGCTGTCCTTGCTGCCGCCGAATCCGTGGACGGCAAGCACCGTGCGACTGAATCCCCCGTCCGTGTATACCTTCACCGGAATATCTCCGATGTGAATAACCTCGTTATGCATACTTACCTCCAAAAAAACGGGAGGGACGCGCCCTCCCGGTATATCACTTTTCCAGCGGAGCGACCCCGGCGGAGTTATCCTCTGCGCCCTGCTCCGGTGCCTTTTCCTGCCCGTCGTGGGATTCCTTCGCATGCTCCATCTCATCTACGCGCTGCTGCTGTTTCTCTATCGCGGCGTCCCTCTTGCGCCTGATGTCGTCGAGGTCCGCAAACCACAGTTTCTCAAAATCGACTATCGGCATGGGCTTGGCAAAATAGTATCCCTGCACCATCGCACAGTGGATCTCCGTCAGGAATTCCACCTGCTCCTTCGTTTCAACACCCTCGGAGATCACGTCCATGTCAAGGTTGTTGGCAAGGTCCACAACGGTGGAAATTACCGCGCGTCCCTTGCGCGTATTCATGGTGTCGCTGAAGAATTCCTTGTCGATCTTCACGACGTCCACCGGCATATCCTTGAGCATGTTCAGCGAGGAATAGCCGGAGCCGAAGTCGTCCAGGGAAAGCTTGAAGCCTATCTCGTGCAGCTTGTGCATTATCTTGAGCAGCTTCTCCGAATTCTCGGTGAACACGCTCTCGGTAAGCTCCAGTTCGATGTATTCATACGGGATATCGTACTTGTCCACAATCTCGCGCAGGCGCCAGATATAATCGTCGTAATTCAGGTGCAGCCGCGACTGGTTGACGGAAACCACCACCGGCTTCTTTCCATCATCTATCCAGCGGCGCATCGTGCGGCAGACTTCCTCCAAAATGAAGAAATCCAGCTCGACAACGAATCCGTTCTTTTCAGCTATCGGAATGAAATCCCCGGGGGAGATGAAGCCGAAATCCTTGCTGTTCCAGCGGATAAGCGCCTCGGCGCCCTCGATGTTGCGCGAACGCAACCCGTACTTCGGCTGGAGGTAGCACTGGAATTCGTGCCGCTCCAGTGCAGCCGGCATGATGTTTTCGTAGTCCTTCTCGCGCAGCGCACGGTCGCGGATAGACCCGTCATAGAACGCTATCGAAGAATAGTGCGTGCCCTTTAGAGTGCTCTTAGCTATCTTGCAGCGGTCAATGGCGGAGTTTATATCCACCTCGCCGTGATGGCTCTCATGAATGCACTGATTCAGTCTGCAAACTCCGGCGCTGAACACTACCGGGTATTTCACGAACAGGCTGTTGCGCCGGTCGAACTCGGCGAATATGCTGTTCAGCCGCGATGTGAGCTCAACATCGGTGCCGTTCTTTATCGTCAGGACGAAATTATCGTCTGACATACGGGCGAACACCTCTTCGCCCTCAAGATGGTCGGAGATCGTCTTGTGAAGGCGCTCCAGCATTCTGTTGCCCTCTTCATATCCCAGGCGGTCGTTGACGTACTTGAACTTGTCGATATCAAACAGCGCGATCGCCCAGTTCTCCGCGTTGGTCTTTTTCAGTATCTTCCGTGTGTCCTCGAAATATTTGCGCTTGCTTCTGCCGCCGGTGAGCGAATCAATGTCAGCCACCCTGCGCGAACGGAATGCCATGGTACATACCACAACAAAAACCGCAGCCAGTACGGCGATCACACCGGAAACTATCCAGACGAGATAATCACTGAAGAAATCCCCGGAATCCACTCCGCCGCCGTTCCCGAGCATAGCGGAATACGTGTTGACCAATGCGGAATTCGTGCTCATGACCACCAGTGATTTTCCTATTATGCCGGCAAGATCCTTTTCAGAATCCGGCATGGCGATGCACTCGACGTGAAGGGTGCTCCGAACGTCCACTATATCAAGGTCGCTGTAATCGCCGCTCAGCGCATAGATCAGATCATAGGCGCTGGCATATGCCAGATCTGCATCTCCGTTTTTTACTGCGTCAAGGCAGAGTCTTTCATCACTGTATCGAACCTGCGGCGCATTCGGGTACACGGTGGAAAGGTATACACTGATATCCTCGTCGGAGATCGGAATTGCAATCCTTGAGCGTTCGCTGATGGAAGCCCCGACCTTCCCTGCCGCGGCAACCGGCGTTTTGGAATATGGCGCAGACACCCTGATCCCGGAGAACTGCGCCACAGAAGCGGAGTTCACTCCGCCGCATATCGCCTGTACTTCGCCCGCCTTCATTGCGGAAACGCAATCCTTTATGCTGTCATAGGGCACCAGCCTGATCTCCATGCCGGCTATTTCCCCGAGCTGATTCATCGTTTCAGCCAGGGCGCCGGTCACGGTGTTTCCGTCCACTTGATCAAGCATGCTGGACTGAATATTCACGCCGATGGTGAGCTTCTTGTTATTTGTCACATAATATTTCTCGGATTCAGTGTAGGCATAGCGCTGTCCGCCGAATCTGGAAACGTATTTTTCGTACATGTTGGAGCTGAAGCTGCTGTCGGACATCATGATACCACCCACAGCCTCGTCCAGTTCGTCCAGGATATCCTTAGAATTCTCGGTCCCCATGAAGTAGCATTCCGCCGTGGACATCTGACATACGATAACGTCGTCCGACCAGCTGCGGAAACAACACTTGGCAACCGCATCAATCTTACCGGAGTTGAAATCCGAGTGCATCTGCTCCTCGGTATTGTATGCAACGAATTCTGCCTGGCGCAGCCCCGGAGTCAGGAACTCCCCGTTCGGGAAGAACATGCCCTGGTCCTCTGCGAGGTAGCCTATGCGCTTTGTGCGCAGGCTCTCCAGGTCGGAATAGGTCACGCTGCTGTCCTTGTGCACATACACCGCGGAGAACTTTGTCATCAGTGAAAAGCTGCTGAGGTAGAGTTCGCCATCGTAGCCCTGCTCCGCCATCAGGCTCTTCCATGACGAAAGCTCCTGCTCCGTCACGCAGGGGATTATATCCACTTCGCCGGCGGCGAGCTTCTTCGCAAGCTCCGGCTCCGTCGCGCTCACATACTGGTATGTATCGCCGGTGCGCTTTCCGATCTCGCGGAAGTAATCCGCCGCAAAGCCCGTGGCGTTCGTTCCGTTGACCGAAATACCGAAATCCGCATTTGCACCGACCCTGACCGTCGTTCCCTCCGCCATGGCAGGCACGGGGAATGCTGCCAGCGCGACCATCAGCGCTGCCAGCAGCGGCAGGAGTCTGTTACGGATCCGCCGTGCCAGCCATGCAGTGCATGATCTGTCCGACCATTCCTGTGAACACCTTTTATTCATGAAGCACCTCCGGGTTCATTAGATAACTGGCTGAACCAGCCTCCACGCCCATCTCAATATTTACCAATCAATTCTGCACCATTTACATACATTATATCAAATTATCTTCCACAATTCAAGAGTATTGTAACAATTTTTCATTGGAGAGCAATAATCTATGTATTATTTTGTTGGATTTGCACAAGAAACTTGACACGGCGTTACAAATGTGATATACTATATTTGCAATCTTCCATAGAATTTGGTCATTTTAACGGGGAATCTGACATCAGATTATGTTCAGAGCCGCCAGGACATTCTGTGAATTGCGCAGGGATCAGACAGGAATCGCCATTATACGACATTCTTCCGATTTCCCGGAACAGCAACGCTTATTTTAAAGGAGAGCTTTTACATGAACTGGTTTGAAAACGCAGTATTCTACCACATCTACCCCATCGGATACTTCGGCTGCCCCCGGCAGAACGATTTCACATCGGAGCCAACTCACAAGATACTCCGTGTGATCGACGATATTCCTCACATAAAGGAACTGGGCTGCAGCGCCGTTTACTTCGGACCGGTATTCGAAAGCTCCGCCCACGGCTACGACACCGCAGACTACACCAGGATCGACCGCCGGCTCGGCACCAACGAGGATTTCAAGAAGGTATGCGACGCGCTCCACGAGAACGGCATTAGAGTAGTCCTGGACGGCGTATTCAACCATGTCGGCCGCGACTTCTGGGCTTTCAGGGACGTCCGCGAGAACAAGCTCGGCAGCGCCAGGAAGGACTGGTTCCATGTGCGCGAAGGCAACGACGGATACAATGACGGATTCTGGTACGAGGGCTGGGAGGGTCACTACGAGCTGGTGAAGCTGAACCTCTACAATCCCGAGGTCAAGCAGTACCTCAAGGACTGCATAACCGGCTGGAAGAACGAATTCGGCATCGACGGACTCCGCCTGGACGTTGCATACTGCCTGGATCTGAACTTCCTTAAAGAGCTGCACGGTCACTGCAAGTGGCTGTCAGAGGATTTCTTCCTGCTTGGCGAAACGCTCCACGGCGACTACAACAAGTGGATGAATCCCGAAATGCTGGACAGCGTGACCAACTACGAGTGCTACAAGGGGCTGTTCTCAAGCTTCAACGACATGAATATGTTTGAGATCGCGCACTCCATCAACCGTCAGTTCGGCAGCGAGAACTGGTGCCTGTACAGAGGAAAGCACCTCTACACCTTCGTTGACAACCACGATGTGAACCGCATAGCCTCCATGCTCAGGACCAAGGAGCACCTCAAGGATATCTACACGCTGATGTTCATGATGCCGGGAATCCCTGCGGTGTACTATGGCAGCGAATTCGGCGTGACCGGTGACAAGAACCAGGGCGGCGACGACCAGCTCCGTCCGGAATTTGACCTCGAAAAGATGAAGTCCGAGGGAATATGCGACCTCACTGCCCACATAAAGGCGCTCGCCGATATCCAGAAGAACCACCCGGCTGCTTCCCAGGGCGACTACAAGCAGGTCCAGCTCACCAACCGCCAGTACGCATTCTCGCGCAGCACGGACGGCGAGACCCTGCTGACAGTCATCAATGCGGACGCAAATCCGTTTACTTTCAATCTGAACATGGGCGGCGCTAAGGAGGACCTCCTAACCGGCGAAACCATGGAGCTTGGCGGACTCACACTCCCGGGCTTCACAAGCGCCGTGTTCAAGGTTTAATTCGGAATGCGGAATGCGGAATGCGTAATTCGGAATCCTGGTGTCCGCTGACGCGGACATGCTGACGAGGGACGAGGACATTATAATAAAACACAACAGGACGAAAGAAAATCTTTCGTCCTGTTTGTTATTATAAAGTCCCACGAAGTGGGACACAGTAATTCCGCGTTCTGAATTATCTGTCAGCTCAGGTACTCGCCGCTGTATTCCAGCAGGGTCACGCTCTCCACGCCCTCAACCGCATTGAATCTGCTGAGGTAGGCGGTGTCGTTCTTCTTTATCTTGACCTCGATTGTAAGCTCCACCTGGTCGCCGGTCTGGGTCTTGTTCTTCAGACGGTACTTTATACCGTTGAGGATTCCGGTGACGTTCATCTCACTTGCCGCCTTGTAGCGCAGGATAAGCAGGTAGCTTTTCTTCTCCTTGCGGCAGATGGTGATGAGTATGTACAGCACCGCGATTATCGCCGTGCCGAGAAGCGCCACCCAGTAAAGCTGCGCGCCTGCGGTAATACCCGCCGCGATTCCCCAGAAGAGAAAGCCTATATCCAGCGGATCCTTCACCGCCGCACGGAATCTGACGATGGACAGCGCGCCCACCATACCCAGCGACAGCACCACGTTGGAGCTTATCGTCATGATGATGAACGAGGTGACCACTGTCGTCAGTATAACCAGGATATTGAAGTTCTCGTTATAGATAACGCTGCGGTTGAAGAAACGGTACACAAGGTAGATAACCGCGCCGCACACCGCCGACGTCAGCAGCGTGACAAGTATCGTCTGTATCGAGATCACATTTGTGAGATCTGCGCTTCCGCCAAGGACTGTGAGCGCGTCAGCGAGCTTGGATCCGCTCGCGAGGAACTGGTCAACCATAGGATTTTACCTCCAGCATTCTGTCTGTACAGATTATGTATTTTGATACCGGCTGCATGGGCGCATTCAGACATTGCAGCGCAGCCTGTATACCATCAGGAATATAGTTATCGAACTTGACTTCGAGTATTATCTCCTTGTCATATATCCGGGTGTACTGCGCCTCCGGGGCGAACATGTCCAGCGTGTTGAAGCAGGCGGACAGCTTCCGGTCGAAGGTTATACGCACATGCCCGAACGGATACACCAGCGCCTCGCGCTGGTAATCCACGATGATGCGCGGACGGAGCTTCAGCGTGCGGTCGGTGCGGTAGAATTCCCCGAACACGTCCTCCTCACCGTCCTGCTCCGCCATGAATGAGCAATCCCCCAGGAGCAGCGCGCGGTACTGCTCGTCCGTGAGCTTCCTGGACAGCTTGGAAACGTAACTGATATCCTTGTGCTTGCTCTCCAGGCTGACGAAGGACGGATCCAGGTCATAGGCGCGGATACGGAACTTTCTGCGCACCTCTGCGCCGTTCAGCTTCTGCCAGTATCCGGAATTATACACATCGTCGAAATACAGACTGGTGACGCGATATCCGCCGTCCCGACCGTGCCCGTCCGGCGACATCAGCGGCAGCAGCCGGCTGCGCAGATACTGATAGGTCCCCTCGTTGATGATGTATTTCAGCTCGTGCCGAAGATGTCTGCCGCCGGAAAGCACCGTCCGGTCGGGCGGCATGGTTATGGAATCCGGCGCATGTTTTTCCTGCCGGAAAAGACGGGTCAGTATCTCCGGCTCGCCGCCGCGAATACTGGAAGATTTAAGCAGCCGCACCAGCACACCTCCGCTCCTTAATACTGCAATAATAACAGTATAACAAATATTTCACACAAAAGCAAGACATATTTTGAAAAATTGCCGAAAAAACATTTCCGTGCACCCTCCGGGAAGGCTTATCAGCCCCGGATTTCAGTATATCTGACGGGATTTATACAATGCGTTATCGGCAAAGTGAAAAAATCGGGAAAATTTCAAAAAACCCTTGACAACGGCTTTGTAATAGGGTATAATTAATTATTGTTGACAGCTGTGTGCGGAGAAGCTATATCTCCGGATAAAAACGCACAGCGATCTTACCAGAATTCAAAAAGGGGGTCTACTAAATGAAAAGAACTTATCAGCCCAAGAAGCTGCAGAGAAAGCATGAGCACGGCTTCATGAAGAGAATGGCTACCAAGAACGGCCGCAAGGTTCTCGCACGCCGCCGCGCAAAGGGCAGAAAAAAGCTGACCTACTGATCTGACTGCAATGTCTGAGTTTTCCAAAAAGTACATTGTGATCAAGAACAACCGCGATTTCACCTACCTCTTTAAAAAAGGGGACAGCATCGTCACCTTCGCCTTTGTCTGCTACGTCAGGGAAAGACGCGGACGCTGCAACCGCCTGGGCATCGTCACCGGGAAGAAGGTCGGAAACGCGGTCAAAAGAAACCGCTCGAGGCGGATCATCAGAGAAGCATTCCGCCTTTTCGAGCCGGTTCTTAAAGAAAAGACAAACAAGCGTTATGATTTCATCTTCGTCGCAAGAAGCAAGACTCCGGAGCTAAAATCCACGAAGATCTACTCCCTGATGATGAAGAACATTCTGTCAAAGCTGTCATGAAATATATTTTTCTTGGTATAATCAAGCTGTACAGACTTACGCTGTCAAAGATCTTACCGCCGTGCTGCCGCTACTATCCAAGCTGTTCCGAATACGGTCTTACCGCTATCCGGCGCTTTGGTGCGGTAAGGGGCGGTTATTTGACGTTATGGAGAATTATGCGGTGCAATCCCTACGGCGCCGGGGGTATCGACCCGGTTCCGCAGAAGTTCTGCTTCCACCCGGAGAAGCTCCCCATTCCTCCGGAGTTCGGAATGCCGGACGATGAGAGCACCGACTACCTCGGGGACATAAAGGACTCCTATAAGGACAACTGATCACGCGATCAACTGCGGCTACGCCGTGTTTCATATATACCATTCATTTGCCGCCGGGAACAACGCCCGGTCGGAGGAAACAGCAGCGCACACACCTCTCACACCACGCGCTGCGCAGTACGGACCCTGCAACGACAGCGGATCCGAAACGAAAGGACGTGGACACAATAGAGTTCCTGTACAGCATCATCGGCACACCTCTCGGTTATATCCTCTGGGGTATCTATGAGGTGATCTGCAAGAATACCGGCGCAAGCATAGGCGTTGCGATCCTGGTGTTCACTTTTATCGTAAAGCTGGCAATGCTTCCGCTTTCGATAAAGCAGCAGAAAAACACAGCAAAATCCGCCATTTTTGCCCCCAAGGCAAGGGAGATCCAGCAGAAATACAAGAACAACCAGGAAAAGCAGCAGGTCGAGCTTGCAAAGCTCCAGCAGCAGGGCTACAAGCCCATGGGCGGCTGCGGCACGATGGTGATCACCTTCCTGCTCCTGTTCGGCGTGCTGGACGTTGTATACAAGCCCATGACCCACATCAAGCACATGGACAACATCACCGCCACCATGCAGGAGTCCTACTACGTTTCCATGACGAAGATATTCGTGGACGAGTACGGCAATACTGAGGAGCTTGAGGGCGACGCCCTTGCAAAGCACGAGGATATCGTCCGTGACGCCAAGCAGATACTCGAATACTACAACGCGAACTGCCTGGCAGATGGCGAAGAGCCTGCCACCGAAGCAGTTTGGCAGAAGCTCGACAAGACCAGCAAGGACATGATGAAGAAGGTCATCACCTCCGCCACCGTCAGCGCAAGCAAGGCTGATGAGAACAAGGACAAGCTCTTTACAGAGAGCGACCTCTACTCCCTGACCAAGACCGAACAGGCTGAGCTGAACAATATCACTGACGAAACCGAAAAGACTGCATACACGAATGCCCACAGCTTCTCTAAGTACACGACAAGCGCTATTGACACAGTACAGCGCCAGTTCGGCACCGTAAAGTGCGTCGGCGGCAGCGACAGCCTGACGTATACCCAGGCTGCCACCCTCCAGAGGGAGCTTTACGTCATCAACCGTTACGGCGAGGTCGAGCAGACCGGCGATACCTCCGCATACGATTCCCTCAGCCCCACCGCAAAAAGCGACCTTTCAGAGCTTAACGACAGGCTCGAATTCCTGGGAATACCCCTCGGAAAGGACCCTGCAAGCGACCTCGGCTGGCCGATGATACTGATCCCGATCCTTGCGTTCATATTCTCCATGGCGCAGTCCATCATTTCCACCAAGACGATGGATATGAACAACCCCGGCACAAACAGCGGCTGCATGAAGGGCACAATGTTCATCATGCCGCTCTTCTCCATCGTCCTGGTATTCACGGTGCCTGCCGGCGCAGGCTTCTACTGGACGATAAGCTACTTCTTCGGCATACTCCAGACGCTGCTGCTCAACAAGCTGTATAACCCTGCAAAGCTCCGCGCTGAGGCAGAGGCTGAATACAACGAGCGTATGAAGCAGGAGGCAAAGGCCGAGAAGAAAAAGCGCCAGGAAGCCGATCTCGAAGCGGTTGCGGAATACAAGGGCGAGAAGCTCACACAGAAAGAGATAAACCGCAGAAAGCTCGCTGAAGCCAGAAAGGCAGACGCAGAGAAATACGGCGAGGAATACCACGAGGACGAGGACGACGATACCTGATAACAGGAGGGATCTCACATGAAAAAGGAATTCACAGCAAAGACACTTGACGAAGCAAAGGAAAGCGCAGCAGCAGAATTCGGCGTTTCCGTTGACGAGATAGAGTTCGATATTCTCGAGCAGCCCAGAAAGGGTCTGTTCGGAATGAAGGGCAATGCCAAGGTAATAGCTTCCTACGAAGCTCCGGTGGCTGAAGAGGCTCCTGCCACAGCGCAGGCTGAGGAATCCGCACCGGCTGAGGAGCCTGCTCCGGCTTCCTTTGAGGACGAGAACGAGAGCGCGGCTGTACCCGAGCTTCCCGCTGATTTCGACATTGAGAAGAGCGCCAAGGTACAGGCTGCGAAGAAGTACCTGACCGACGTTCTCCATGCGCTTGGTCTTGAGAACTTCCAGATCAACGCAATACGCCGTGATGGCAACATCGTTCTGGATATCACCGGCGACAAGCTGGGCGTGGTTATCGGCAGACGCGGCGAAACCCTGGACAGCCTTCAGTATCTGACTATCCTGGCAAGCAACCGCACCGAGGAATCCTACTGCCGTATCTCCATCGACTGCAACGGCTACCGCGACAAGCGCCGCGAAACCCTGGAATCCCTCGCCAAGAGGACTTCCGCCAAGGTAATCAAGCAGGGCAGGAAGATCGCACTGGAGCCGATGAATCCGTATGAGCGCCGCATAATCCACAGCTGCGTTGCTGAGATAGAGGGTGTTTCCAGCCATTCCACCGGCGTTGAGCCTTACAGAAAGGTAGTAATTTACGCTGACAAGCCGAAGTTCGACAACCGCCGTCCCAGACGCAGCGGCGACAGGAACGACCACGGCGAGCGCAGAGGCAGCGGCAATACAAGGAATTACCGCCAGTCCACCGGATTCTCTACCAGCTTTGAGCGTGAATACAAGCGCAGGACTTACGAGCCTGACGAGAACGCCAATGCAGGAGAGTTCTCCAAGGAGACCGTTGACGCAGAGAAGAACGCAACTCTCTATGGCAAAATCGAGATCTGATATACATAACTCGGGGGAGATAAAAATTATCTCCCCCTTATTCTTTTATGATAACAAAAACGGTGCCGGGTGGGCACCGTTATTTTTTTACTGATGGGACGGGCGCTTGGATACGCATGCAATGGCTTCAGCAACTGCAATGTTAAGGTCAACGGTGCTCTGTCTGACCAGGGCGTTCAGCTTGGAAAACAGTTCGCCGTTGTGGGTGCTGACGTAGCGCGCAGGCAGCTTATTCAGCGCAAGCGCAGTCATATCCTCCACACAGCGTTCGCACTTGCAGCATTTCTCATTCTTGAGCATTTCTGTGAGTTTATCCTTGACGATACCTTCCATAATATTGACTAAAGCCATATAATTACCCCCGTTCATCTGAGTTGATATACTAATTTTACAACAAAAAGCCGGATTTGTCAATAGAATGTTGATTTTTTTTGCAATTTTCTACAATACGGAATGCAGATGTATTTTACGGCGGCGCCTGCGAAAAATACTCCCAAAAAGAAAAGGAGAAGAACCATGAACATTTCAAACGAAGAATATGGCGAGCTGACAAAACAGCGATCCAACAACTCGAAAATGACCAGAACCATTCCCATGGCTTTTGTCGTGGGCGGACTCATATGCACCCTCGGCGAAGCGCTGCTCAACGTCTACGCAATGGCGGGGCTAAGCCGTGATGATTCCGCAGCGCTCACATCCATGACGCTGGTGTTCCTGAGTATCCTCTTCACGGGGCTGGAATGGTACGACCGTATCGCACAGCACGCCGGCGCAGGTACTCTGGTGCCAATCACCGGATTCGCAAACGCCGTCGCCTCCCCTGCGCTGGACTTCAAGAGCGAGGGCTACGTCCTCGGACTGGGAGCCAAGATGTTTGTCATCGCCGGTCCGGTAATCGTCTACGGAATCAGCGCTTCGGTGATTTACGGCATCATTTACTATATCGTGGGATTATTTATGAAGTGAGGGATATTATGAAATACTGCGAGGGAAGAACAATGTGCTTCCGGAAACCCTCCGTGCTTTCCTTTGCCTCGGTAGTTGGCAAGGCGGAGAACGATGGACCATACGGTGGGGAATTCGATGAAGTGATCGACGACAACAAGGGCGGCGCGGACACATGGGAGCAGGCGGAAGCGCTGTTCCAGCGGCGAGCGGTGAATCACGTCCTGCGCAAGGCAGATCTGACTCCGGACCGTATAGACCTGGTTATCGCCGGCGACCTGCTTAATCAGTGCGTGGGAAGCTCCTACGGGCTGAAGGACTACTTCATGCCATACCTGGGTATTTACGGCGCGTGCTCCACGTTCGCCGAGGGGCTTCTGCTGTCTGCGGCGCTGGTGAACGCCGGTTATATGGATACCGTGATCGCGAGCACATCATCGCACTACAGCACGGCGGAGCGGCAGTTCCGGTTTCCGCTGAACTACGGCGGCGTGCGTACTCCCACCTCCCAGTGGACCGCCACCGCCGCCGGAGCCGCGCTCGTTGGCTCCAGCGGAAAGCCGCCCTTTATACGCGCGGCGACCATCGGCAAGATAGAGGACATGGGAATAACCGACATGAACAACATGGGCGCGGCTATGGCAGGCGCCGCCTACGACACGCTGACTCGCCACATGAAGCACCGCGGAACTCACCCCCAGGACTATGACCTGATAATCACCGGCGACCTCGGGCAGGTGGGCAGCGATCTGCTCTACGACCTGTTCCAGCGCGACGGGGTGGACATGAAGTCCCACCACAGGGACTGCGGACTTATGCTGTACGACCGTACCATGCAGGACGTACACGCCGGAGGCTCCGGCTGCGGCTGCTCTGCCTCAATGATGTGCGGACATTTCCTTGGACGCGTACAGTCCGGGGAGCTGAAGCGGATTCTCTACTGCGCCACCGGGGCGCTGATGTCCCCGACAATGGTGCAGCAGGGCGGAAGTATCCCGGGGATCGCGCACTGCGTGGAAATTTCATCGGAAGCAGGAGGTTAAAATGGATATGCTGCTTGAATATGTGTGGGCTTTCCTTATCGGCGGAGCATTCTGCGCGGTGGGACAGCTGCTGATAGACCTGACGAAGCTTACTCCGGCGAGAATACTGGTGAGCTACGTCGTCGCCGGAGTGATCCTCGGTGCGGTGGGCGTTTACGACCCACTGGTGGAGTTCGCCGGAGGCGGCGCAACGGTTCCGCTGACGGGATTCGGCAATCTTCTCGCAAAGGGCGTCCGGGAAGCCGTTGACGAAAAGGGACTTCTCGGCGCATTCACCGGCGGATTCACCTCCGCCGCTGCCGGAATTACTGCCGCTGTATTCTTCGGACTCATTGCCGCTTTATGCTTCAAAAGCGGCTCCAAAATCAACGAATAGGTCGGGCACGCCCGACAGCGTATACGACCAGGCGCACATCGAATTTATCGCATTGCCATACGACCAAAGGCTTGGCTCATAACACTATATACAGTAGTCGGGCACGCCTGACAGCGTATACGACCAGGCGCACATCGAATTTATCGCATTGCCATACGGCCAAAGGCTTGGATCATAACACTATATACAGTAGTCGGGCACACCCGACAGCGTATACGAGGAAAAGTACCTCGAATTGAATACGTTGTCACGCAAACAATGGCGTGGCTCATAACATTGTTTACAGGTAGCCGGGCATGACAGATACAAAAAAATCCCACCCCGTTTCCGGAGTGGGATTCTTATTAAGCGATTGCTTTCAGATCGTGATTATCTGAGTGCAGCCTGAGCAGCAGCCAGTCTAGCGATCGGAACACGGAACGGTGAGCAGGATACATAATCCAGACCGATCTCGTGGCAGAACTCAACAGATGTCGGGTCGCCGCCGTGCTCGCCGCAGATACCGCAGTGCATCTCGGGACGGGTCTTCTTACCAAGCTCGATAGCCATCTTCATGAGCTTGCCAACGCCAACCTGGTCGAGCTTTGCGAACGGATCGTTCTCGAAGATCTTAGCGTCATAGTAAGCGCCGAGGAACTTACCAGCGTCATCTCTGGAGAAGCCGTATGTCATCTGGGTCAGGTCGTTTGTACCGAAGCAGAAGAACTCAGCTTCCTTAGCGATGTCGTCAGCGGTCAGGGCAGCTCTCGGGATCTCGATCATGGTACCAACGGAGTACTTCAGATCGGTGCCGGAAGCAGCGATGATCTCGTCAGCGGTCTTTACAACGATGTCCTTAACGTACTTAAGCTCCTTAACCTCGCCAACCAGCGGGATCATGATCTCGGGAACGATGTTCCAGTCAGCGTGAGCCTTCTTTACGTTGATGGCAGCCTTGATTACGGCAGCTGTCTGCATCTTGGCGATCTCAGGGTAGGTAACAGCCAGACGGCAGCCACGGTGACCCATCATCGGGTTGAACTCGTGCAGGGAAGCAATGATGTTCTTGATGGTCTCAACGGACTTGCCCTGTGCCTTAGCCAGAGCCTCAATGTCAGCCTCTTCAGTGGGAACGAATTCGTGGAGAGGAGGATCGAGGAATCTGATGGTTACAGGGTTGCCCTCGAGTGCCTCGTACAGCTTCTCGAAGTCGCCCTGCTGCATCGGCTCGATCTTAGCCAGAGCAGCTTCTCTCTCTTCAACGGTATCGGAGCAGATCATCTCGCGGAATGCAGCGATTCTGTCTGCCTCGAAGAACATGTGCTCGGTACGGCACAGACCGATACCCTCAGCGCCCAGCTCTCTTGCCTTCTTAGCGTCAGCAGGAGTATCAGCGTTGGTTCTTACCTTGAGCTTTCTGTACTTGTCAGCCCAAGCCATTACACGGCCGAACTCGCCGGCGATGGAAGCGTCAACGGTCGGAATGATACCATCGTAGATGTTACCAGTTGTACCGTCGATGGAGATGAAGTCGCCCTCGTGGTAGGTCTTGCCTGCCAGCTCGAACTTCTTGTTCTCCTCGTCCATCTTGATGTCGCCGCAGCCGGATACGCAGCAGGTACCCATACCACGAGCAACAACGGCTGCGTGAGAGGTCATACCGCCGCGAACGGTCAGGATACCCTGAGCAACCTTCATACCTGTGATATCCTCAGGAGAAGTCTCCAGACGAACCAGAACTACCTTCTCGCCCTTAGCAGCCCACTTCTCAGCGTCGTCTGCTGTGAACACGATCTTACCGCAGGCAGCTCCAGGAGAAGCGCCCAGACCCTTGCCTACCGGAGTAGCAGCCTTCAGAGCCTTGGAGTCGAACTGCGGGTGGAGCAGTGTGTCGAGGTTTCTGGGGTCGATCATCAGAACAGCTTCCTGCTCGGTCTTGTGGCCTTCGTCAACGAGGTCGCAAGCGATCTTCAGAGCAGCCTGAGCGGTTCTCTTACCGTTACGGCACTGGAGCATGTAGAGCTTCTTGTTCTCAACGGTGAACTCCATATCCTGCATGTCGTGATAGTGGTTCTCGAGGGTGTCGCAAACCTTGATGAACTCTGCGTATGCCTCGGGGAACTCCTTCTCCATCTGAGCGATGGGCATAGGAGTACGAACACCGGCAACAACGTCCTCGCCCTGAGCGTTGATAAGGAACTCGCCCATGAGCTTCTTTTCGCCAGTAGCAGGGTCACGGGTGAACGCAACGCCAGTACCGGACTCGTTGTTCAGGTTACCGAATACCATCGGCATTACGTTTACTGCGGTACCCCAGCTGTACGGGATATCGTTGTCGCGGCGGTATACGTTTGCACGGGGGTTGTCCCATGAACGGAATACAGCCTCGATAGCGAGCTTGAGCTGCTGTACGGGGTCGGACGGGAAGTCCTCGCCGAGCTGCTTCTTGTACTCAGCCTTGAACTGCTCTGCAAGAGTCTTGAGGTCAGCAGCGGTCAGGTCGATATCGTACTGAACGCCCTTCTCAGCCTTCATCTTGTCGATGAGCTGCTCGAAGTACTTCTTACCTACTTCCATAACTACATCAGAGAACATCTGGATGAAGCGTCTGTAGGAGTCGTAAACGAATCTCTCAAACTTAGGATCGGGGTTGCCTGCGATCATAGCGTTAACAACGTCGTCGTTAAGACCGAGGTTAAGAATGGTATCCATCATACCGGGCATGGATGCGCGTGCGCCGGAACGTACGGAAACGAGGAGCGGATTCTTGAGATCGCCGAACTTCTTGCCGTTGATCTCCTCCATCTTCTTTACGCCTTCCATAGCCTGAGCCATGATCTCGTCGTTGATCTTTCTGCCATCTTCGTAGTACTGGGTGCAAGCCTCAGTAGTGATGGTGAAGCCCTGGGGAACCGGCAGACCGATGCTGGTCATCTCGGCAAGGTTTGCGCCCTTACCGCCGAGCAGATTACGCATGGTCATGTCGCCTTCGCTGAACATGTAGACCCACTTGTTTGCCATTGGTATATACCTCCTGAAATTTTGATCGCTGAATTGCCCGTGCACGAGCAGGTCCAGCGTTTTTGATTTTTTCATGGCAAATTGCACCATTTATCACAGCACACTCTACCACATCTTTTATTATAGCAGATAATCCGAAAAAATGCTAGATGTTTTTTGATTTTTTTTGTGGATTTTTTCTGCACACCGGAAAAAACGGGGAACGCCGCGAAACGTTCCCCGCTGATATCAGTAAATATCCTTCTTATTCTTGATGTGGCGCCGGATAAGCGTGAAGATTATCAGCCCCAGGCAGAGAAGCAGGAACACCGGAACTATCCACCGGTTGGGGGATTCCGTTTCCGCGGATTTCATCTCGGTCCAGAGGGTCTGCATCTGTAGGTTCGCCTCGTCCGAGAGGTTGACGAAGATCGCCGTATTCTCGTCCAGGTAGTTGTCGCCGGGATATGATACGGGATTGTTCCGCGTTTCCTCGTCCAGCATTTCGTACGCTGCGCTGTGCGGCGTGGAATAGCAGATGTAGTCGATGTTCGCATAGGCGATATCCGGCTCGCACATGAAGTTGATGTACATTTCGGCGGCTTCCTTCTGCTTTGCGCCCACGGGAATGCACATTGCGTCCACGAACAGGTTCGTGCCGCTCTTCGGGACTGCGAAATCCAGGTCCTCGTTATCCTCCAGGATCGTCAGGGCGTCCCCGGCGTAATACGGCGCGAGCCACGCGTCGTTCGCCGCCATCTTGTCGAATATCTCGTCCATGACATAGGCCTGGACGACACTCTTCTGCTCTTTGAGCTTGTTGGCTGCGGCGTTCAGCTCCACCGGGTCCTCGGTGTTGAGGGAATACCCCATCATAATTTCGGCTATGGCGAATGCGTCCCGGGGGTTGTCGAACATCAGTATCTGGTCGGCGTAATCCGGGTTCCAGAGGATATCCCAGTCGATGTCCTCCTTGGGAATGTCTATCATGGAGGTGTTGTAGATTATCCCGACAGTTCCCCAGGTGTAGGGCACGGAATACGCGTTATCCGGGTCGTACGCCGGATCGACGAATGTCGGCATGATATACCTGAAGTTCGGGATATTGTCCATATCCAGCGGCTGGAGCATGTTCTCCTTTATCATCTTGGAGATCATGTAATCCGACGGGATTATGACGTCGTAGTAGGCTCCGCCGCCCTTCAGCTTAGCGTAAAGCTCCTCGTTGGTGGCGTAATTGGTGTAGTTCACCTTGATACCGGTGAGCTTCGTGAACTCCGCATTGACGTTAAGCGTACCCTCGTCCGCGCCGGTGGAGATGTATTCGCCCCAGTTATATACGTTGATGGAGATATCCTGCCCCCTGAACCTGGTGTAATATTCCAGGTCGTCAACGGTAAGTGTCTGGGCTTCGCTCTCCTCGGTGGATTCCGCGGTGCTGTCGGAATGATCCGCGCCGCCGGTGCCCGCGCAGCCGGCAAGCAGAAGTCCGCACAGCGCTGCACATACAGGTCTTATATATTTTTTCAACCCTCGTCGCCTCCGTTCGCTCTGAGCTTCTGCTCCTGCCTGGTTTCGATTATGTGCTTCACGACCAGGACGATGACCACAACGATGAATATTATGGTGGACAGCGCGTTTATCTCCGGGGAGATCTTGCGGCGCGTCATGGAATAGATGGTGATTGGCAGCGTCTGCGATGTGGAGCCGCTGGTGAAGTAGCTTATGACGAAATCGTCCAGGGAGAACGTGAACGACATCAGGAATCCGCTCACAACGCCGGGCATGATCTCCGGAAGTATGACCTTACGGAGCGCGGTGAACGGACCGCAGCCCAGATCCTGCGCCGCCTCGAACAGGTTGGGATCCATCTGGCGGAATTTCGGCATTACATTCAGGATAACGTACGGCACGTCAAAGGTGATGTGCGCAATTACCAGGGTAACGAATCCGAACTCAAGGTTCATTCTTGCAGCGAAGAACACGAACAGCAGCATAAGGGACACGCCGGTGACTATTTCCGGGTTCACGATAGGCATGTTGGTGATGTTCATTACGACGGCTTTCGGGACTTTTCGCATGGAATTTATGCCGATTGCGGCAAGGGTGCCGAGTACTGTTGCCGCAATGCTTGCGATGACCGCAATGATGATCGTGTTCATCAGCGAGGAAATAATGACCTCGTTGCGGAACAGCTTGATGTACCAGTCCAGGGTGAATCCGCTGAACACCGAACGGCTCTTCGTTTCATTAAAGGAAAACACGATAAGCACGAATATCGGTACATAAAGGAACATGAGCACAAGCGCCATGTAGATTTTAGACAGGGTTTTCATTTATTGCACCTCCACTCAGATAAGCACCTGATCGTCCGGATTGAACTGGTTCATTATCGTCATGATAACCAGGATAATCACCATCAGGACGAGGGAAATTCCGGCGCCGAGGTGAGGATTGTAGGCATTGCCGAGGAACTGCATTTCAATAAGGTCGCCGATAAGCAGGTTGGAGCCGCCGCCCAGCATTCTGGAAATGATGAACGTACTGATGGCAGGGACGAACACCATTGTGACTCCGGACATGATCCCCGGCACGGAAAGCGGAACCACCACCCGGAACAGGATCGACACCGGATTGCACCCCAGGTCGGAGGCTGCCTCGATAAGGCTCTTGTCTATCTTCACCATGACGGAATACAGCGGCAGTATCATGAACGGCAGGTAATTATACACCATGCCCAGTACGACTGCGCCCTCAGTATTGATGAGCTTGAACGGACCAAGTCCCACCAGACCGAGGATATGGTTGATTATGCCGTTGTTTCCCAACAGTGTCATCCAGGCGTAGGTGCGCAGCAGGAAGTTCATCCACATCGGAAGCATGACTATCATCAGCATTGTGCCCTGATGGTGCTTTTTCATTCTGGAAAGCATGAACGACACAGGATATGCGAGTATCAGGCATATCACGGTCGCTATGACCGCAAGCCAGATGGAGCGCACGAAAATGTTCGTGTACTGTCCCACGTTGGCGATGTAATCCAGCGTGAAGCGCCCCTCCTCGTCGGTGAACGCGAAGTAAGCCACCATCAGCAGCGGCACCACGATGAACACCGCCATCCATATAAGATAGGGCGTGGCGAACACTTTAAGCTTCTTCATTGTTCTGCACCCCCATGAGCGCAGGGTAAGCGCCCTCCTCCTTGGACTTCTTCATGATGTGGATATCAAAGGGATCAACCGACATGCCTATGGTGGTGCCCACCGGCTCCGCCTTGGTGGAGTGTATCAGCCATTTGTGCTCTATGCAGTCCACGGTCATCTCGTAATGAACGCCCTTGAACACCACGGATTCTACCATTCCGGTGAGCTGCGCCTGATCCGCCGGAATAACCTTGATGTCCTCCGGGCGGATAACCACGTCCACCATCTCGTTCTTGCCAAATCCCTTGTCAACGCATTCAAAGCGCTTCCCGGAGAATTCCACCAGGCAGTCCCGGAGCATGCAGCCATTGACTATGTTGCTTTCGCCGATGAAGTCCGCCACGAATGCGTTCTTCGGTTCGTTGTATATATCTGTAGGGGAGCCTATCTGCTGGATATGTCCGGCGTTCATGACGACAACGGTGTCGCTCATGGTGAGGGCTTCCTCCTGGTCGTGGGTGACGTACACGAAAGTAAGCTCCAGCGCCTGCTGTATCTTGCGCAGCTCCGTCTGCATGTCCTTGCGGAGCTTCAGGTCCAGTGCGCCCAGAGGCTCGTCCAGCAGGAGTATCTTCGGGCGGTTCACCAATGCCCGGGCGATCGCCACACGCTGCTGCTGTCCGCCGGAGAGCCGCTGCACGGAGCGCTTCTCGAATCCGGTCAGATTGACAAGCTCCAGCATTTCGCCGACGCGGCGGACTATTTCCTTCTCACCGACCTTCTTTATGCGCAGCCCGAAAGCGATGTTCTCGTATACATTAAGATGTGGGAACAGCGCGTATTTCTGGAACACGGTGTTTACGTCGCGCTTATGGGGAGGAAGGTCGTTTATGCGCTTCCCGTCCAGCATTACGTCGCCGGAGGTAGGTGTGAGGAATCCGCCGATGATACGCAGCGTTGTTGTCTTTCCGCAGCCGGAGGGTCCCAGCAGCGTGACAAACTCCTTGTCCTTTATGTCCAGGTTGATGTTCTTGAGTATCCTGTCGCCGTCAAATTCCACGACGATGTTCCGCAGGCTTATAATATTTTCCATTGCAGACCTTCCTTTTATTTATAAAGTATGGTACACACCAAATAACAGTTTATAATAAAATGCCCGTATTGTCAATGAGATTTTTTAAATTTGATGAATTTTTTAGAGGCTGCCTTATAATTGTGCCACAGAGCCGACGAAAAAATCTGTTTTACCCCCTTGACAAAGCGGAATATGCGTGATATAATAGTATCGTTGCTGTAAAGCATTTTTACTTGACACCCGAACGGAGATCACATGGAACGCACAGATATCGTAATACTTCTTGATATTTACGGAGAGCTGCTGGCAAACTCCCAGCGCGACGCGCTCGACATGCGGTACAACGATGATCTTTCCCTGGCGGAGATCGCCCAGGAAATGGGCGGGATATCCCGGCAGAGCGTGCTCTGCTCCATTCGCAAGGGCGAACAGAAGCTGGCGGAGTTTGAGAGCAAACTGGGGTTCCTCGGACGCCTGAGGGAGCTTTCCGGAGAGATCGACCAGGCAAGACGGCTTGTCGAGGATATGAAAAAGGACGACGGCGACGCGCGCCTGCAAACGCTCGGCAATCTCCTCGCAGAGATCCGCGGAGGGATATAGGCGCATTCAGACGGATTACCATTCATGTGATATAAAGGCGGTGAGTACATGGCTTTCGAGGGACTTTCTGGCAAGCTCAACAGCGTTTTCGGCAAACTCAAGGGACGCGGCAAGCTTAACGAAAAGGACATCAAGGACGCTATGCGCGAGGTGCGCATGGCACTCCTGGACGCAGACGTAAACTACAAGGTCGCGAAGGACTTTGTTGCCAGGGTCAGCGAAAAGGCAGTCGGCGAAAAGGTCATGGAAAGCCTTACTCCGGCGCAGCAGGTCATCGACATAGTTCACCGCGAACTCATTGAACTGATGGGCAACACCACGGCGAAGCTGAACTTCCCGTCAAAGCCCCCCTGCGTTATCATGATGTGCGGCTTACAGGGCGCCGGCAAGACCACCCACTGCGCGAAGCTTGCAAAGCACCTCATCGCGCAGAACCGCCGTCCGCTGCTGGTTGCCTGCGACATCTACAGACCTGCCGCTATCGACCAGCTGAAGATCGTCGGCGAAAAGGCGGGCGCCCACGTTTTCGAGATGGGTCAGACCGACCCCGTCAGGATCGCGAAAGAGGGCATAAAGTACGCCAAGGACAACGGATTCGACGTTGTGATGCTGGATACCGCCGGCAGACTCCACATAGACGAAACGCTGATGGGCGAGTTAAAGAACATCAAGCGCGAGGTCAACCCGGACGAGATACTCCTGGTGGTGGATTCCATGACCGGTCAGGACGCGGTGAACGTTGCGCAGAGCTTCAATGAAGCGCTCGACATCACCGGCGTTATCCTCACTAAGCTCGACGGCGATACCCGCGGCGGCGCCGCGCTGACAGTCCTCGCCATAACCGGAAAGCCGATAAAGTTTGCCGGAATAGGCGAAAAGCTGGACGACCTCGAGCCGTTCCACCCGGACAGAATGGCAAGCCGTATCCTCGGCATGGGCGATGTGCTCACCCTCATCGACAAGGCGAAATCCTCCATCGATGAGAAGGCGGCAGCCAAGACCATGCAGAAAATGCAGGAGAACAAGTTCGACCTCAACGACCTGTACGCGCAGTTTGAGCAGATCGAAAAGATGGGCAGCATTCAGTCCCTGCTGAAGATGATACCCGGGGTTTCCGGAAAGATAAAGGAAGCGGACATCGACGAAAAGAAGATGCCGCGCACCAAGGCGATAATCTCCTCCATGACCGCGAAGGAGCGCGAGAAGCCCTCCATCATCGACGCGAAGCGCAAGCGCCGCATCGCAGCCGGAAGCGGCACGAGAGTAGAGGACGTCAACCAGCTGCTGCGTCAGTTTGAACAGATGCAGAAAATGATGAAGCAGATGGGATTCGGCGGCAAGGGTAAGGGCAAGAAAATGCGAATTCCCATGAACATGATGAGGCAGATGGGCAACATGGGCGGTCCTGGCGGATTCCCGATGTAACAGGAGGCTGTATGGCAATCTTAATAGGAATTGTCAGTATACTATTAGGCGCATTCAGCATTCTGATGAGTATTCGCGACTGCGAATGGTTCATCGTTCCGAAAAGGCGCACCACACGATGGTTCTACGATCTCGTTGGCAGAAAGGGCATGAGGATATATTATATAGTTCTCGGCATAGTTATGATTGTTATAGGACTTGGTGTTGCCCTGAACATACTTGAATAATGTCATCATTGCGGGCGACCGCATTGTATATTGCCAGCCAATTCAATCCTCATGGGATTTGACTTAAGAACACCGATTTTGACCGACAGCCGTTGATCGGCGGTGTTTTCCTGTTATCCCGGAAGTTTTTTGGAAGCAATAATAAAAAACAGCCCGAAAGGGCGCGAACTGATATGATTTCACTGTGTAATACACATGAATATATCAAGGCTGAAAGGAGAAAAATAAAATGGCAGTTAAGATCAGACTCAGAAGAATGGGCGCAAAGAAGGCTCCCTTCTACCGTGTAGTTGTCGCTGATTCCCGTTACCCCAGAGATGGTCGTTTCATCGAGGAGATCGGCACCTATGATCCCACCAAGGAGCCGGCTCTCGTAAATATCGACACAGCTAAGGCTGACGAGTGGATCAAGAAGGGCGCACAGCCCACCGATACTGTTAAGAGACTTCTCAAGAAGTAATCCTGACAGAAGGTACGCGGGCATTTCTGCCCGTCAAGAAGATTATCGGGGCGATGTTTCACCGCCCCTTTATTCCCACAGGAGGGACGATATATGAAAGAACTTCTGATCACTATCGCTTCTGCCCTCGTTGAGGACAAGGACGCAGTTCAGGTCACCGTTGACGAGCCGGACGCCGAGGGAGTAGTGGTTTACCACCTTCACGTTGCCCAGGACGATATGGGCAGGGTCATCGGCAAGCAGGGCAGGATCGCAAAGGCGATCCGCACCGTGATGCGCGCCGGTGCTGTCAGAGCGGATGAGAAGATCTCCGTCGAGATAGACTGAACAACAGGCTGAGGGGCTGTAAACGACAGCCCCTTGAGACCGTCGAAAAAGTCACTAAAGTGACTTTTCCGCCGAAACATCTCAGCTGCGCGCACGGTTTAGCGGCTTTGCCGCAAAACCGCACACTTGCTGAGATAGAAGTGTTTTTTGCCCCGGGAGACCCGTGACAAAAAACGTATTTTAAATGCCTGCTTCGCAGGCAAATTTCACTTTTTCGACAAGCTGGAGGGGCTGTAAACGACAGCCCCTTTTTATTTTTATGGAGGTTCCAATGAAGATCACTGAAAACGAAAATAAGGAAATCGTGCAAATGGTCCGGGAAGGACTCAAGAAAACCGGCGGATACTGCCCGTGCAGAATGCAGCGCACTCCGGAAAACAAGTGCATGTGCGAGGAATTCCGCCGCCAGATCGCCGACCCGGATTTCGAGGGCTACTGCCACTGCATGCTCTATTACAAAAGCAAGGACTGATTATTGTGCGATGACACGCAATACTGGATTGACTTTTGATTTTGCAGATGATATAATTATTTTAATGCAGCATATGGAGTGTTGAACATGGACGGTGTTATCCAATGAAAACCCTGAAATTCCCGGACGGCAGCGAGATATCCTATGAGCTGACCAGGAAGCCCGTAAAGAACGTGAATCTCCGGGTAAAGGAGGACGGCACGCTACGCATTTCCGCCAACAGCCGCGTCAGCGTCCGGCATATCGAGGAATTCATCATATCCCAGCAGGCGTTCATAATCCGGGCGGCGGAACGCATAAACGCGCGCTCCGCCGAGAATGATATCGGCGACCGGGTGCGCTGGCTCGGCAGGGAATATCCCGTCCGGATCATCGCAAACAGCCGTGAATGCGCCGTGCTGGAGCAGGAGGAATTCCGGGTGTTCACGCGTATCCCGGAGCCGGAACACGTCCGGCTGCTGCTCCGGAACTGGCTGGCTGAGAATTTCACCCTGCTGTGCCGGGAGCTTGACGATGAAGTGCGCAGCAGCCTTATTTCAAGCGGTATCGTCCCTCCTCCGACTCGTATTGCAATCAAGGACATGAAGTCCAGATGGGGCAGCTGCACCTGGGCGAAGGGGCACATCTCCATCAACTTCCGGCTTGCCGCGTATCCCAGGGAAACTGTTCTGTCAGTGTTCTGGCATGAATACGCTCACTACTGGCACCACGACCATTCCGCGAGATTCTACGCGTTTCTTGGGAAGCACTACCCGGAATACCGCAAGTGGAATTCGCTGCTGAAATAACTGCCAGTATTACAGAAGCGCAATAAAATTCCCCTCCGTATGGTACGGAGAGGAATTCTCATATCATATCTGTTCTGCCTTTTTGATCTTGAAATAGTTGGGCTTGTTTGCGCCGATGACTTCCATGAACTTAGTGCTGCGCTCCAGGGCGAGTTTGAACAGCACGCAGCCGATTATAGTCACCACCACGAGTTCGCCCGCAGCCACGGTTATCATGTTGAACCATATCGGGGGCTCGTTGCCGTAGCAGATGTAAAGCTCGATGGGAATGATGATACCGTTGCTTACCACCGGCAGTATCGAAGCGACCCATATGTTCTTGATATAGAACATGGGAATGACCGCGATAGCCGTTGCGAGGGTACCGAAGATCATATCCATCAGCGCCATCGGGCTGAAGCAGTTAGCGATGAAGCAGCCGAGGATGAGCGCAATGCTGTAGTCCTTGCGGTAGAAGCACAGCAGCACCAGTATTTCCGAAAAACGGAACTGCACCGCAGGGAAGCTGAGCCCCGGGAGGGCTACCGTCAGTGCCGCATAAACAGCTGCGACAAGCGCAAGACGAACGAGGTTTTTGGTTTCAAAGATCTTGTTTCTGGACATAAAAAAACTCCTTGTTTTTTAACGGTGGTTGGACAAAGAAAACACCGTATTTGATTTTCCGTGCTTTATTGCACTGGTATATGATAACACATTCCAATTGAATTTGCAATACTATTTTTGAACAAAATTCGTATCTGCTTTGCGGCATTATGCCGCATTTCGCCAAAAAGATAACAAGCAGTATAATCAGCTGTTTTTATACAACTCTCACAACTGAAAGGAAATCACTATGGGAAAACAGACATCTTTCTACATGGAGCGCGAAGTGTTCCAGGAACTCGCACAGGAGGCAATTGACTGCGGCTGCCTGATACTCCGCCAGAGCGGAAACAAGATCGTATCCTCCAGGGACACCTCCATAATCACCGCCAGCTGCGACCAGTACTACTTCTATCTCCCTGAGGCGGGAGAGCTTGACGAGGATCTTCCCCTGGGCTGCTTCAACGTCAACGGAAGCATGGTGGTCGAGGCTAACTACACTACCCGGAACAAGGACCACTCCCTGCACCGGGCAAGGCTTTACCTCATGACGTCAGTCCCCACGCTGGAGGGCGCCATCAGCACCCCGGACTGCATGGTAAAGCTCTACAAGAAGCTGGTCAGAAAAATGAAAATGCTGACGAAATTCGTGCCCATACCTGCGGAGAGAATGTCTAACCGCATGACTTACTATGCGGACCCCTCCGACCGCTCCCACAAGCTGTATCTCACCCCGAAGATGATAAAGCTCATGGAAAAGCCCGACGTCACTCTCTGCTGATTCGCCGGTATTCCAGCGCCGTCAGACCGGTGCGCTTCCGGAACTGGCGCATGAAATGCACGTCGTTCTCGAATCCGCACAGGACTGATACCTCGCGCACCGTCATCGTGGTGTTAGCGAGGTAATACTGCGCCAGCCGGGTTTTCGCGCGCAGCACGTCCTCATAGCAGCTTACACCGAATTCCGCGCGGTACAGCGTCTGGAAATACGATGGACTGAGCGCCAGGCGCTCCGCCATTCCCTCCACCGTAAAGCACTCCTCCGGGGAGCCGTATATCTCGGCGCGCAGCCGCTTCAGCCCCTCGCTGTGGGGAGCCGACGGCGCTTCGCCGCCGCCAAGCGTCTGGGCTATCAGCAGCCGCAGCAGCAGGTCGGTGCACTCCCGGCTTTTAGCGGAATCCGATACGCTTTCAAGCTTCAGCAGCTGAAACGCGCTCTCTGCGCCGCTTACAGAACATACCGGCGTGGGAGTGTTGAACGGGATATTCAGACGTTCGAAGAATATATCATTCTCATCGCACTCAAAGTGCACCCAGTCGTTGATGTAATCCATACCTGCCGCCCCGTAATCCTGTGGGGCGGATTTGCTGTATAATACCGCAGTGTCCGCCGGAACTTCCACGCGCTCCCCTGCGGATATCACGAACGCCGGCGTGCGGAAAATCACCAGCAGATTATCCCCGGAGCCTTCCGGGCGGACTATGTGGAAATCCCTGCCGTGGCGGTATCCCGCGCCCATCGCATGAAGTCTCATATAAACCTCCATAGTATGATATATCAGTCTTTTGATATTATACATCATTGAAAAAGCATTGTCAATCGGTTATAATGGATACATCAATGGCAGACCGTAAAAAAGCCCGTTCACGGGCTTTGCTGCGATTTTCCCGAAAGGACGAAATATCATGAAAACAGTACATCTTACATTAAATCCCCTGGAGAAGAAATCCCACATCAACCGCGAGATCTACGGCAACTTCTCCGAACACCTCGGGCGCTGCGTTTACGACGGGATATACGTCGGCAAGAACAGCGATATTCCGAACATCAGCGGCTACCGCAAGGACGTCGTGGACGCTTTCAGGCAGATAAAGCTCCCCGTGCTGCGCTGGCCCGGCGGCTGCTTCGCCGATGAATACCACTGGCGCGACGGAATCGGCGAAATGTCCGAGCGCAAAAAGATGATAAACACCAACTGGGGCGGAGTTGTCGAGGACAACAGTTTCGGCACGCATGAATTCATGGATTTCTGCGAGCTTGTCGGCTGCGAACCGTATATCTCCGGAAACGTCGGCAGCGGCACCGTCGAGGAGCTTGCCAACTGGGTGGAGTACATGACCTTTGACGGCGTTTCCCCCATGGCGGAGCTGCGCAAGCGCAACGGCAGGGAGCAGCCCTGGAAGCTGAAATACCTCGGCATAGGCAACGAAAGCTGGGGCTGCGGCGGAAGCATGCGCCCGGAATACTACTCCGACCTGTACCGCCGGTATGCGACCTACTGCCGCAACTACAGCGGAAACGACCTCTACAAGATAGCCAGCGGCGCCAACGCAGACGACTACAACTGGACTGACGTCCTCATGAAGCAGGTTACTCCGTGGAACATGAAGGGAATGTCCCTGCATTACTACACCGTACCGACCGGTGACTGGGGACACAAGGGCAGCGCCACCGATTTTGACGGGCAGGAATACTATAAGACGATACGCTCCACGCTAAAAATGGAGGAGCTGGTCACCCGCCACTCCGCAATAATGGAGCGCTACGACCCGGAGCACAGGGTAGGGCTTATCGTGGACGAGTGGGGCACCTGGTACGATGTGGAGCCGGGCACCAATCCGGGATTCCTCTATCAGCAGAACACCATGCGCGACGCTGTCGTTGCCGGAATCAACCTCAACATATTCAACGCGCACTCCGACAGGATACCGATGGCGAATATCGCCCAGGCGGTGAACGTGCTCCAGGCTATCCTGCTGACCGAGGGCGCAAAGACCGTCAAGACCCCGACCTACCACGTTTTCGACCTCTACAAGAACCACCAGGACGCAGACCTCATCTACAGCCATGTGGAGAATGAATTCGCAGAAGAGGGCGTGCCTGCCCTCAGTCAGTCCGCCAGTGTAAAGGACGGCGCTGTAACCGTGACGATCTCCAACGCCTCCCTCACCGAGGAATACAGCGTGGATATCGCAGCGGCGTTCAGCGGAATAAAGTCTGCGCAGGGTCGTGTGCTTGCCGGAGAAGTTCACGAGCATAATACCTTTGACGAGCCGGACAGGGTGACGATAAAGCCGCTCACCGTAAGCGCTGCGGACGGCAGGGCAGCTGCCTTGATTCCGCCCTGCTCCGTTGCCGAGATCACCCTCACGCTGTGATGGAACGCAAGCCATGCTTCCGCTGCCTGCTGCAGCAGGCGGACGAAGGTCAGCTGTACGAGCTGATCCAGCAGCGTATCGCGGCGCTTCCGGCGGCGCAGAAGGCAGCACCGGAGGAGTACTCCCGGCGGCTGGCGCTGTGCGAATCCTGCGATGAGCTTGTCAGCGGAACCTGCCGGAAATGCGGCTGCTATGTGGAACTCCGGGCGGCGAAGAAATCCACGGGCTGTCCGCATGAGCGCCCGAGATGGTGAATGAAATATTCTTACCGCGCAGGAACTTGACGGAAGTTCCTGCGCAATATTTTTCAACAAAATCAGTAATTATTATTGACTTTTGCCGGAAAGCGTGCTATAATATCATCAAAAGGAGTGTGATATTATATGGCAAGAAAGTCCGACAAGGCAAAACTCATCTTTTTAATGCTGTATTTTCTTATACTGACCGTTGAGCGTGTGATCAGCCTGACTTCTGTTTTTACCGGAGATTTTTCCGGCTACGACTTCCTGGAATGGTACATGACAGGTCTGACGATATTTGCGATAATCGGCGCGTATTTCTTTATATTCACGCGCTGCCGTTTCAATACCGTGCATTACCCCAATGGAAAGACAACGACGAATCTGGTGCCTGACGACGGCGTTTTCAGAAAACTTTCCGTCGCCGCCGGAATACTTCTGCTTGGCGGAATGGTACACACCAAGGGGACTATACCACCCATACAGTTCGCCGCCTACGGAATGATACTGGTTTCCATGGCAATACATACCGCCCAGTGCGTAAAGGAACACGGCGGCGCGCTTATCCGCTGGCTGTCGTTCGGGTATATCGTGGCGTTTTCCATGTCGATTCCGGTGGTGTATCACACGGCGATCGGGCTTTCCTGGCTGTTCATTCCGCTGGAGATCGTGGTTTCCGCCGGAATGGTGACGCTGTTCACGGTGATGCTTCGTGGATTCTACAACGGCGATGGGAAATACGGATTCCCGGCTCTGCCGTTCCTGGCGGCGCTTATAGGTGACGCCGCCGTTCTCGCCCTGCGCTGGAACGAGGAAATAAACGCATTCGTGCTTATATTCATCTGCGTGACAACGGCGCTGTTCCTTGCCGGAAAGATCGCCGGAAACGCCCGGGAGTGAGCCAATGCGAATAGCTGTATTATCCGACGTACACTCGAATTTTGCGGCGCTCTCCGCCGTTGCCGCGGACGCGGAATCCCGCTCCCCGGACTGGTGGATATTCCTCGGGGACTACATCACCGACTGCCCGTATCCGCACCGCACCGTGGAATTCCTGCGGAATTTCTCGGAATCGCACCCGTGCGTGTTTATCCGCGGCAACCGCGAGGATTACATCATCAGCCAGCGGACTTCGCCGCAGCCCTGGGTATACGGCTCCAAAAGCGGAGCGCTGCTGTACACCTTCGAAAACGTGACTGATTCCGATCTGGACTGGCTCGCCGGAATGCCGATTTCGCGCCGGGTGGAACTTCCGGGAGCGGAGCCGTTCATGATATGCCACGGCTCCCCGGACAGCATAAACTACCTTTTCCACACCAACACCCGGGAGGCGGAGGAGATGATATCCCGGCTTGGCGAATACAACTGCCGGCTGCTTCTGTGCGGACATTCTCATATCCCATTCATATTCCGGCGCGGCGGCAGAATGCTGGTGAATCCCGGGGCGCTGGGAATGCCGGTGAACTCCCAGACGGCGGCGCAGTACGCGATGATTGACTACGACGGGGAATTCCACCCGGAGATAATCTCGGTGGAATACGATATCGAGCGCACCGCCGCAGAATTTGCGGAATCCGGGCTTCTGGCAAAAAGCGCGGTCTGGGGCAGAGGGCTTGTCGCGACAATACGCACCGGCGTGAATTACACGGTACATGCAGTGCGCCTGGTGGAAAGGCTCGCGCGTGAAACCGGACTCCCCGTCACGGACGAATCCCTGTGGGAGCGCGCCGCAAAGGAACTCCGGATACCGTAATATAACAAAAGCCCCCTCCGGCAGCCATTCCGCCGGAGGGGGCTAATTTTAAGGCAATACCGCACAAAGATTGTGCGTGTATTGCGTAATCAGATTTTTCGTCAGATTGTACAATGAGGACGACGCAAGGCTGTCGCCTTGCTAGGACGAATTGTGCAAGATGACGGAAAATATGCAAGCAAGATACGCAGCAAGCCGTCAGGCGTGATTTAATCAGTGGTTCCTTAGAGGTTCCCATAACATAGATCAATCCAAAATGCAACAAAAAAACATCTAAAAACGGAACCACCAGTTTCCGTTGCCGACATTGCAGTGATTCTGCGCGACCACGCAACGACCTTCGTAATGCGCTCGTCGAACGCCGTTTGTCACCAGCAATTACACATATTCAGCGGTAACATTCGCCAAAAGATTCCGCACAAATTCAGCAATAGCGACAAAACCACAGACATTATACTAAAAGGGGCAGCATGTCTGCCGCTCCCCAGTAGTATGCAGGCTCAGCTGTTGACGTACTCCTTGATAACTTCCATTATCTCGTTGAGTCTGCTCTCACCGATCCCCTTTATTTCGCCAATCCTGCCGCGGAGTTCGTCCAGGTCAAGGGACGTTCCGTTGGGGCTTTCCTCGGCGTTTTTGTAGATCTGCCCGACAAAACGCTGCATCTGCTCGCGGTTGAAGCCCTTTATCTGCTTGTAGGTTTCTCGGGATAGTGTGTAAATGTTCTGTTCTGACATGGGTTTACCTCTTTCTGAAATAGTGAACAGATTAGATTATATCACATTTCCGGACAGAATGCAACTATTTTTTCATGTATATAATTGACAAAAGCCCCCTTTGCGGATCATTATTTCCGCAGAGGAGGCTTTCTCGCCGGTTTCACTTGATAATGGCGCTGTTATTGATCACCAGCGTGCTGTACAGAAACAGTATATCCTGCCCGTGAAATTCAACGAATCTGCCCAGCAGTTCCGGCATGAGATAGCGTATATCCACCAGCGTGATTTTGGCGTATCCCTCTGCCAGGAGCGGCGCAAGGCTGCTCGCGAAGGAATCACGGAATATCACCAGCTCCCTGTCCGTGGAAGCGTTCGGATTTTCGATGGTGAGCAGGGATTTCGCCCCGGAAAGGAATATCTCATACGGGTCGTCGCCGGAGGCAAGATCCAGGTTATACACAGCGGAATAGCTGTTGGTTTCCATGTCGAATACGCGGCATTCCGACAGAACATCGTTCTCCAGATAGACGAGCGAATCCGGCTCGACGCTGATGTCAGACTGACGGCAGTGTACGCCGTAAAACGGCACGTCAAGCGTGGTCTGCGTATATTCCCCGGAAACCGCGACTCCCATCGCGGAAGCGATACGCTCAGCCACGTCGGTTATCTTTTCCTGTCGCCAGTGGGTGTCGGTGTGGTAGTAGTCGGTCAGCTCCAGCAGCGGATATATGTCAATGTATTCCGCGTAATCCATCTTGTTCACAAGCCGGGAAGTCAGCTCTGAATAGTCTATCGACGGATACCCATTCTGCTCGGCAAGGAAGTAATTCTTGTCCGGAATCACGCTGACGAATATGTTATCGCAGTTATCCTTAAGATACTGCTCATAAACGTATCCAAACCGCTTCGCTGCGTATTCCACCGACTTCTCGTCCAGGGGATAATTCAGCTTTGCAGCGTAACCGTCCACGACATAAACTCCGCTTTCATCGGCAGCCGACACCTCCGAATCCGTTGAGGCTTCGGAGGAACTTACTGTGGTCGTGGTCGCCGGGGACTCGTCGGTAAGGTAACTGGAACTGCTTTCAGGTGCCGCGCATCCGCTGAAAATCACGGAAGACAGCAGGGCGGCGGCTAATCTGGTCTTTTTCATCACTCTATATTCTCTTCAAAAACTATTGTGGTAAAGGGATATGCTTCGGACATGTGCTTTACATAGGAATCGATCAGATCCTCCAGACCGTATGCGCACACTATGTAGTCGCCGACCTCCGCCACGATGAACTTGTCCGGGAATCCGCACATCCACCTTATCGATGCTATATTATCCCTGATGGACTTGCACAGCGCCGCCGTGTCGGTACCCTCAACGACGTGGTATGCCCCGGTGGAGAAGGTGTTGGTGTTCATCATGTGTATCATTGACGCCGCGCTGTCTATCTTTCCAACCTCGGAAGCCGGGAATCCGGTCAGGCGGTCAAGCTCATCTGGATTGTCCAGGCTGAACGGACCTGCACCATCGACTACATCGCCGCTGCTGAAGTCGCCGCCTGCGACCGGGAATTTCTCATCCTCGCTGAACAGCGCCCAGGCGGAATTTATCAGTTCCGACGGACTGGAGATCTTTACTTCGGCAGGCTCCTCCGGCTCGGGAGTTTTCGTGGTATCCGCAGGCTTGGTGGTCGTCGGCTTGGTAGACGCAGGCTTTGTAGCTGCCGGTTTGGTAGTCGCAGGCTTGGTGGTTGAAGGCTTGGTGGTCGCAGGCTTGGTATCCTCTGGCTTGCTGGTTTCAGGGGCGCTGGTTTCGGGTGCGGTCGTTTCCGGTGCACTGGTTTCTGGAATGCTCGTTTCAGGCTCGGCGGTTTCCGGCGCACCCGTTGTCGGCTCGGTCGTCATGGGTGAGCTGGATTCCTGAGTGTCGGGTTCCGGCTCGGAGGATCCGGGATTGGTGTCAGATTCCCCGGTCTGTGCGCCCTCCGTCGAAGATGTCGCCGCGGATTCAGCAGTGGACGTGGTATCCTCAGTGGAGATGCTGTCGGTACTGTTGTTTCCGTTACAGCCGGCAAGCGCCAGCACCATAAATGCTGCAATAAGAACTGATGTGAACTTTTTCATAAATTCCTCCGTTATTTGAGTTTGATATTATCGGGAGCTTTCACTGACCGTCCATTCCTGCAAGGAATCGTCGAACGAAAGCCGCAGGATACGGCAGTGATTTCCGGTCTGCGCAGTGAGGGTGAATTCCCGGGAAGCGTCCCACAGCGGAACGCTCCAGACGAGGGCGCTGCTTCCGGTGATCTCCAGCGGAGTTTCAGCCGGCTGAGTGAGTCCCTCCTGGTAGATCTCGCCGCCGTAAACGGTGACGACCGTCAGCCCATGTGCGTCAATGCTGACAGGGATATCCGTTGGCTCCAGCGAATAGGCGCTTATAGCCGCCCTTTCAGAGTCAGCATTTCCGCTGCTGAGTGCAATTGGGGAATCGGACAGCTCCCTGCCCATGACGAGAATATCCACGCCATTTCCACCCGGGAGCAGCAGTACCGCGCCTATAACTGCGGCACAGGCTGCCGCCGCTGAGCAGAATCCGATAACTTTAGCACGGCTTTTCCGGCGGAAAGGCTCCTGGGCTTCGGCGATGATGTCATCGTCAAGCATTGTCACTGCGTCAACAAAGGCTTCGTGCTTCATATGGATATCCCTTCTTTCTCAAGACGCTCTTTAAGTCTGCCGCGCATACGGAACAGAATGGATTTCACCTTGCTCTGCGAAAATCCCGTTTTCTGCGCGATCTCCTCAATGCTGTCGCAATTAAAGTACCTCAGCACGAAGATACTTCTGTCCTGCCTTTTCTGCTCCCTAAGAAATAAGTTAAGGCAGTCGCGGATATGTAAGGGGTCGCTTTCGGTGGAGTTCTTGTCCGGCACGCACTCGTCGAGCTCGTCAAGAGATACCGTGAACTCCCCGGAATAACGCTTCTGTGCGTGGTTCGCTTTCAGCTTGTTGAGGGCAAGATTCCTGACGATCTTCGCAAGAAATGACATCAGCGGCTCGGGCCTTTTCGGTGGGATCGCGTTCCACAGCTGGAAATACGACGAGTTGACTATTTCCTCGCTGTCCTGCGAATTCCCGAGTATCCCCCGGGCGATTTTTCCGCATAAAGCGCCGTATTTCGCGGAGGTTTCGGCGATTGCATTTTCGTCACGATTCCAGAAAAGCTCAACGATCTGACTATCGTCCATAAAGCTCCCCTTTCTCAGAGCACTTCCGGAATGATCCGGTGCTCTACTTATGTATACAACTTCTGATATTGAAGCGTTGCATTTTCAAAAAAATTTTTTCGATTTATTTCTACGAACTTCCGGCGCGCAGATCTGATTCATCTTGACGCGACGGAGGAATTGTGTTATAATCCCAATGAACGCAAGGCGAAGCCGATTATCCGCCGGGAGGCATCATACCGCCGCAGGATTCACGGCTTCACAGATATAGTTATGCAACAGGTGAAAAATGAACATTGAATATATCCACGAGCCAACCGACCTGCAATGCGGTCAAGCGGTGCTTGCCATGCTGCTGGGGACGACCGCAGAATACATCTGTGGGTATCTCGGCAACGACCGCGAAACCGACCTCCGGGAAATGAAGCGCGTGCTGACCGAACACGGCATTAAATTCTCGCCGGAACGCAGACAGGCGGAATCCGCCTCCGACCTGCCGGGGTGCGCCCTGCTAAGCCTGGAAACTCCGCGCTGCTGGCACTGGTCGCTGTATGTGAACGGCGTATTTTACGACCCCGAGCACGGAATACTCAGCGATTTTCCGCAGTCCGACCGCAAATTCTACTGGGAGATCTTCCCCGACGCCTGATTTGCCGACCGCGTCAGGACGCGCTGAATAAGGCGCGGCCCGGCAAGAATTATACTCACTGGCGCTTCATTAGCCGAAGCACTTATCCACCTGATCGGTTATCTCCGGATCCAGCCAGCCCTTTTCCGCCATGTCGCGGAGTATCGTGCATGCCTTTTCGTGGGGCATTCCGGGCTTGTAGGGACGGCTCTCCGTCAGCGCCTGGTAGATATCCACGCACGCCATCATTCGCTCCTGGGTGTTCAGCTCCGGCGCGGTTTTGCGGAACGGGTATCCGGTGCCGTCAAGCCGCTCATGGTGGAATGCCGCCCAGTCGCGCAGCTCCTCAAATCCCTCTATCCCAGAGAGAATGTAGTAGGTATACGCGGCGTGGTGCTTCATCACCGCGAACTCCTCGTCGGTCAGACGCCCCGGCTTCTCCAGGATCTCGTTTCCCACCGCGACTTTACCGATATCGTGAAGCGCTCCTGCAAGGTACATCTTCTGGCACGTTTCCTCGTCAAAGCCCATGAATCGCGACAGCCTTTCAGCGCAGGCGGCGACCCCGATGGAATGAGTACTGGTGAACGGGGACTTGTAGTCCACTATCCGTGCGAAGAAATCCGCCAGTGCCTTTATCTGCGGAAAACTCAGCTCCTGTCTGCTGCGCGGAACTCTGCTCCACAGGCGCGACTCAAGGTCGTCACCGCCGAGGGACAGGAAATGCTTCTCCGGGAAGGCTTGCAGGAACGCCTCCGCGCATTCCTCGTCAATTATCCTTCCGCGCACCCTGGACAGGAAGCATTCCGCCTTGTTCCACACCTCCGGCGTGAATCTGTCGGCGCGGCAGAATACGTCCAGCAGGTCGCACAGGTGGATTGTCCGGGCAAACAGCGGAACCTCCTGCCAGGTTTTCCCGAAGGGACCACTGCCGTCGGAGTTCTCGTGATGATACAGCAGCACTCCACTGATGTCGGTATTGAACGGCAGGCTGCGGATATTCTTCTCGCCCTGGGAACAGTGCATTCCCAGGCGCGGAATCTCCTGAAGAAGCTCCAGCGACTCAGCGTTCCCGTGGAACTCCTCCTGGATATATTGAGTAAGAGCGTTGTCGTGGAGCAGCGCACAGGCAGTCAGGTCCTGGAGCGCTCCGCCGTGCACGCCCATTTTTTCTGCGGTGCATACGCTCATATATGCCACGCGCTTTGCGTGGCGGCTGGTCACATGGACAAGCTCCGCTTCCACGCAGTCCAGCGCATAGGAGCAGGCGCCAAGTAAACCTAATACATCAAGTTTCATACATTGTCCCTCTTATGTTCGTAAAGTACATACCGATTCTATCACATGCCGGAGGAAAAGTCAATACCGCGCGTCACGACAGCCGCATTTACAGAAGCGGATAGGGATTCCCCTCCTCATCGCGGTCCGTCCGCTTGTAGGGCTGGAATCCCATGCGCTGGTAGAATCCCACCGCCTGCGGAACATACTCCATTATACGCTTTACCTCCGCGTCCGGCAGGAATGCGTGAGTAGCCCGGACGAAATCCTCCCATTTCAGTACTTCGTCTGCGCCATTCTCCGGTAATCCGTGGGGGAAGCTCCGCTGTAAGCATGGAACTTCCTGCTGAAATACAGCATGTCCGTGAATCCCAGGGATTCCGCGATCTCCCCCACCGACATCAGCGTCGAGCGCAGCAGGTGGCAGGCTCTTTTCATTCTCGCGGAGTTGTGGTACTGTCCCATCGTCATGCCCTTTTCCCTCCGGAACCGCGCCGCCAGGCTGCTGTAGCACTGATAGAACTGTCCGCTGATGAGCTCCTTTGAATAATCCCTGCCGGTCTGCCCGTCAAGGAACGCGCATATTCTGTCCGAGATAAGTTCCTGCTCCGGATACTGCTCCGAAGCGATATCCAGAAGGATCTCGTACAGCATGGAATTCTGCCGCAGCTCCCGAAGCGGCGCCGGGCTGTGGAAGTACTCGCACAGTCTGAACAGCTTCTCCTCGATAGTGCTCCCGGAAAGACCGCATATCTTCTTGGGAAGAGCTGCCGTATTCCCTCCGCACTGCCCGTCCGCAATCCGGAAGTGCGCGTAGATCCAGCGCGTTCCGCGCAGGGTCTGGTGCCTGCCGAAATGCCGCAGTCCGCTTTTCAGGAACAGCAGCTCCCCGGGATTTATTGCGTAGTCGCAGCCGTTTTCGGTGACGTACATCGTCCCGGCGGTTACATATATCAGCACGTTGAATTCTGCGATCCTGTCCATGTGCCAGAAATCCTCCGCGGCGGTCAGCGTGTCGCAGTCGGAAAGCAGCGGCAGTCCACGGTCGCTTATCGCTATGCATTCAATACTATTTTCCATATAACAAGTACATTTCTCCATTCAAACAAGCGGATACAAATATTATAATACATATATAAGCCATTGTCAATACGCCAGGAGGAAACACATGAAAACGCAGGAACAGATTCCAGTGACCGCATACAGGGCGGCAGGATTCATCGAAAAATACCAGAACATCGTCAACGATACGGTCATTCCGTATCAGTACAGCGTGCTCTGGGATAAGGCGGAGGGCGCGGAAAAGAGCCATGTGGCGCAGAATTTCATCAACGCCGCAAAGGTGCTCCGGGGCGAGGATTCCGCCGACGGATTCTACGGCATGGTATTCCAGGACAGCGACGCATACAAGTGGCTGGAAGCAGCCGCGTATTCCCTCGCGCTGCGCCGGGACGAAGCCCTCGGGCGCAATGCGGACGAGCTGATAGACCTCATCGCGGACGCCCAGGACAAAGACGGCTACCTGAATACCTACTTCACGATAAAGGACCGCGAAAAGCGCTGGACCAACCTGCTGGAGGGGCACGAGCTGTACTGCTCCGGACACATGATAGAAGCCGCCTGCGCGTATTATGAAGCAACGGGCAGGCGCAAACTCCTTGACGTTGCCGTGCGGAATGCCGAGTGTATTTACGACAGATTCATCACCCGGGGCAATAAGGGAATCCCCGGGCACCCGGAGATAGAACTTGCGCTGCTGAAGCTGCACCGCCTGACGAAGAATCCGCATTTCCTGGAGCTTGCAGTAATGTTCATAGACGAGCGCGGCAAGGACCCGGCGTTCTTTGCAAAGGAAGCGGAAAAGCGCGACTGGACCGTCTGGGGAAGCGACCCCTGGAGCAACGACTACCGACAGAGCGCGAAACCCGTCCGCGAGCAGTCCGAAGCCACCGGACATGCGGTCAGGGCGGTGTATCTTTACACCGGAATGGCCGACCTCGCCGCCGAAACGGGCGACCGGGAGCTTCTCGCGGCATGCCTGCGGCTGTGGGAGAATATCGTCCACCGCAGAATGTACATCACCGGCGGAATCGGCTCGACCGGCATGGGTGAAGCCTTCACGGTGGATTACGACCTGCCCCCGGACACGGCGTACTGCGAAACCTGCGCTTCCGTCGGGCTGATGTTCTTCGCGGAAAGAATGCTCGAAAACGAGATAAACGGCGAATACGCGGACGTCATGGAACTTGCATTCTACAACACCGTCCTCGCAGGAATGCAGCTTGACGGGAAGCGCTTCTTCTACGTCAATCCGCTGGAGGTGGACCCGGGGATCACCGGGAAAGCCTGCACTCACGCGCATGTGCTCACCTCCCGGCCGCAGTGGTACGCCTGTGCATGCTGCCCTCCGAATGTGGCGCGGCTCGTCGGGTCTGTCGGGAAGTATGCCTACGGCGAGAAGGACGACACCGCGTACTGCCACATGTTTGCGGCAGGAAAAGTGGATTTCAGCAACGGGATCTCGCTCGAATGCCGGACGGACTACCCCTACGGAATGTCGGTGAAATACAACGTAACGGGCAGCGGAATACTCGCGGTGCGCATTCCGAAATGGAGCAGGAATTACACGCTCACAGTGGACGCCACCGAGGTCACTGCGGCACCGGAAAACGGCTATGTGTACGTCGCCGTAAACGGATATACACAGGTGGAGCTGCTGCTAGATGGCACTCCGCGGTTCGTCAGGGCTTCCAGCAGAGTTCCGCGGCTAACCGGAATGACGGCGCTGATGAGGGGACCGCTCGTCTACTGCTTTGAGGGCGCGGACAACGGCAGTGTCCGGGAACTCCGGATCGACCGCGGCGTGATCCCGGCGGTGGAGGAATTCGACCCGGATTTCCTGGGCGGTACTACAAGGCTCACAGCGAAGGCGTACCGCGCAGCGGACTGCGACGACCTCTACAGCAGCAAGCCGGAGGAGCTCACTCCCTGCGAAGCGATAGCGATTCCGTACTACGCCTGGGGAAACCGCGGCGAGAACGAAATGCGCGTCTGGCTGAACGTAAAGTGACCACAGCAGCGGACTGGACTTAACCAGCCGACCGCAAAAACATGAGCCGCTCTCGTGCCAGAGCGGCTCAGTTATTTCACGCGAATCCGGGCGACTACGCCGGGAAGAATTTCTGTATGATTCCAATGACGAAAACAACGCCGACCATAACCGGAAGAATGTAGGTGAAGTATCCGCGCATGAACTTCTTCAGCTTCAGACCCTTGCCGGTATTCACCTCGGCGATGTAGTTATCCCAGCCCCAGCCCTTCTTCATGGTGCAGAACAGGATAAGCACAAGCGAGCCCAGAGGAAGCACCAGGTTGCTTACGATGAAGTCCTCGATGTCCATGATATTGGTGCCCTCGCCCAGCGGCTGGAATCCGCTCAGCACGTTGAATCCAAGACAGCAGGGTACGGAAAGCACGAACAGCAGCAGTCCGTTGAAAATGCAGCATTTCCTCCTGCCCCAGCCCGTGAGGTCCTCGACGCAGGCGGTGATCTCCTCGAAAACCGCAAGCACGGTGGACAGCGCGGCGAACGACATGAATACGAAGAACAGGCTCCCCCACAGACGCCCGAGGGGAATGTGGTTGAATATGTTCGGGAGCGTCAGGAAGATAAGGCTGGGACCGCTGTCAACATCAACTCCGTATGCAAAGCACGCCGGGAAGATGATAAGTCCCGAGGAAAACGCAACAAACGTGTCCAGCAGCGCAACATTCACGGATTCCCCGAGAAGCGACCTGTCCTTGCCTATGTAGCTTCCGAAGATAGCCATTCCGCCCATGCCAAGGCTCAGCGTGAAGAACGCCTGGTTCATAGCGCTCACGATGACGTTGCCGATGCCGACCTTCTGTATCTCCTCAACGTTCGGTCTGAGATAGAAGGCAAGTCCTGCCTCGCCGCCCTCCATAAAGAAGCTGTTTATCGCCAGTATGACCATAATAGCCAGCAGGGCCAGCATCATCACTTTAGTCACACGCTCCAGTCCGTTCCTGAGCCCTATTGAGCATATCAGCACTGCCGCCGCGAGGACTATCGCCACGAACAGTATCATCATCGGCGCATCTGCCAGCACGGAATCAAAGTGCCCGGATATTCCGGCAGCGTCCAGTCCGGAGAGCGCTCCGCTCGCGGTGGAGAAGAAGTACCGCAGCATCCAACCGGCGACCGTTGTGTAGAACATCAGCAGAATATAACTGCCGATCATCGCGGCAACGCCGTGGATATGCCACTTCGTGCCCTTCGGTTCGAGCTGCTGATACATCTTCACCGGACTGCGCTGTGCTGCTCTGCCGACCGAGAATTCCATCGTCAGCACCGGAATTCCCAGTATCGCCAGGAACGCCAGATAGATAATTACGAATAATCCGCCGCCGTTCTGCCCGACAATATACGGAAACTTCCAGACGTTTCCTATTCCTATGGCGCACCCTGCGCTCAGCAGTATAAATCCTAGTCTGCTGCCAAGTTTTTCTCTGCTCATTGACCGACCTCCGAGTTTTTATTTTTCCGATAGACTGCTGATTCAGACCAACGTATCCCACTGTCTCCCTTTTTCTCTATAAATGAATATACGGAGGTCACGCCGCGTTTTTACCGCAGCATAATATTTTGTTTATGATCAGCACAATTATTAATATGATACTATGATTTTTTGAAAAAGTCAAGCCCCCAAGTCATTTGCTTGGGTTTTCTGAGAAATAATATACAAAAAGGCAATAAAACGATAAAAATAATTACCGCTACACCTGAAAAAAAGGGGCAGTGACTAACTGCTCCTTTTTACTTATGGCTGGGATTCACCAAGGGACTGGTCCCGGCGCTCCATCATTTCCGCCCACAGAAGTATGGCGTCCATGGCTGCGACCTGGTTTCCGCAGCAGCAGTGGTCAGCGCCCTGTTCATACGCCGTGATCTCCCGGGAGGAAACCGACCGCGCATTCCGCAGGATCAGCAGATGTCTGCCAAGCCCGGCGCGGCACGCCATCGTGTCCTTGCTTCCGCCTATGACGAGGTAATCCTTGATCAGCCTGTCGGCTACCGGACGGAGGTCGATACCCCAGAGGAACTTCACGAGCCGGTAGACATTCGTCGTACCCATGCGGTGGAAGTAAGTCCGGAAGAACGGCATTCCCTTACCCTTTTTCGCCGCGTAGAGTATATTTATCAGCCAGCCGAAGCCGTAAAGCACGACGTTCAACAGACCTGTGACAAGCCCGTTCACAAAGGCGTTGTCATGGAAATTCATCTTGAGTGCACCGAACTGCGCAACGCTGACGCATTTCGTGACCCGATCGTCAAACGCGGACGCTCTCGGGGCGAAGAATCCGCCCAGGGACTGCCCCACGAGAATAACATTATGTAGGTCAAAATACCCGGTGACCGCCATGACCGGCTTTTCCCACTCGATTAGCAGCGGAGCACCGTGGAGCCGTATGCACTCCCCCTGCCCCGGTCCCTCGAACAGATAGACGTCATAGCCGTGCTCCCGGAGGTACTCACACTCGCCGAAGAACTCCTCATAGCTGGAATCGAAGCCGCCGTGCATGACTATGGTCCCCTTCGGGGATTCCGCGTTGAATTTCAGCGTGGGCATTGAATAGCCGTCGTAGGGCACATTGACAAGCTCGACGAGCGGGTGTTCGCCACTGAAGAAATCCGCGTAGTACCGGAAGAAAAGCTCCCTCGCCTTCTTCCACGCCGCAAGTCCGTCTGGGTCCTCCCAGTCGGTGTAGAACTCCGACATGCGGTAGAGTGCCGCCGCGTTCTTTATATGTCCCTGTTCCAGTTCAATATCGGCTCTGGATTTCAGCACCCCGTAAAAATCGGCGGCGGTCTTTATCGTGGGGCCTATCTTCTGCGCAACTGCCAGGTCGCAGCCGTCCATGTTTACAAGGCGGTTTAGCTGAAAGCTGATTTCCGGATTGTTATTCAGTTTGCGCATTCCTACGGGGATTTTTATGGGCTTGGAAATATCGTATTTTTCCATTTTCAGAATCTCTCCTGTAAAAACTGCTCAATCTCGGGAATGTAAAGGTCGGGGCGCATTACCAGCCCGAGGTGTCCGCCATAGGTCTGCTTGACTACCGGGTCCGTGAATATATCCACGAGCTTCTGGGAATCCGCCTTGTCGAACATGTCGTTTTCAGGGATAAGCACAAGGACCTTTCCTGCAAGATAGCTGAGGTCGCTCTTCTGGAACTTCTCCAGTTTCGTGATATCGTTCGTTGCCTGGATAGCACGCAGGAACATGTATCTGTAGCCTTCGTCCGAACCCACGCACTCCAGGAAGGAAACAGCATACGCCTTTTCTTCGTCTGTTTCATTCCGGAAATGCTTCTTGACGGATCCCACAAGCCTTACCCGGAGCTTGTCAAAGCTGATCCTTTTTATGTATCGCTTCATGAACGGCATGAAGAACGTTTCCTTTTTCATAGACTCCACATAAGCGGAATCAACGGTCAGCGTCGAAACCAATATAAGTCCACTGACCCTGTAAAGCTTTGCGTACAGCTGTGCGAGGACTCCGCCGTCGCTTATCCCGACCAGTATCGGGGCGTCTATTCCCATCTTTGTAAAAAGCGCCTTGAGCAGCGCTGCCATTTCAGTGTTCTTCCAGACGGTAACGGGATACATCATCATCACGACGCGATAGTCCTTCTCAAACGCGGAAACGTACTTTATCCAGAACTGGTACATATCCACGCCATTGAGGAATACGATAGTTCGGCTGCCGCTCCCGGAATCTATCAACTCGAAATCCTGACCAGCGGCAGTCACAGTCGTGAACTTGTGATCCGCAAGGAATTCGTTGTACTCTTCGGTAAATGATTTCATACAATGTTGCCCTTTCCACTGATGTAAAATTCTATTGTCCGCAGGATTATCTGAACGCTGTTTTCAAGCGAACCTTTCACCATGGTGGCGCTGTGTTCCCTTATCGCGTAGATGGATTTTATCAGGTTCACAAATGTCCCGGTGTCAACTCCGGGTCTGACATCATCTATCAGCGACAGCCATAGTTCCGCGGTTTTTATCTGGGTGCCGGGATCGAACAGCACCTGCTTCCTTATGTGCTTTTTCAGCCAGAAGAAGTCATCGACAGTGAGTCCGTTCATCAGGTCAAAGTCGGAATGCAGGTACTCATTGAAGAACTCCATGAACTCATGCGCAGACATCTGACTGCGGCCGTCCAGCCTCGCAAGGAGCATTTTCTGCGTTTCGTTCCCTGCGTACTCCGCTATTGCAAGTATGAAATCCTCCTTGGAGCCGAAAAACAGGTAGAAGCTCCCCTTAGCGATCCCAACGGCTTCCGTGAGCTTTTCAACGGACATCTTCTGTAGTCCCAGCTCCTTGCTGAGCCGTATTCCTGCTTCTATCAGTGCACTGCGAATACGTGTCATTTCCGCCTCTGTAAATGCGTTCGGCACAAAGCCAGCCTCCTCTGTGACTGTTTTTTTGATTTTGGTCACAAGGCTATATTAGCATCAACTAACTCAATTGTCAACTGGCAAAACACAATTTTGTTGATACTGCCGATTTTTCTCTCCGTTATTTGTACAAATCATCCATCAACCGACGATTCTCAATTACCGCACAGTTCGCTACAAGTACAAACTCGCATTTTAACAATTCTGAAACAATAATGCAATAACCATGCTCTGTCTGATATAGAGGCTTTCAGAAAGAGAGAAGCTTATCTTCAGGATTGTCTGCGGCGCTATCTACTGGTTTAATGGCATAGTGTATGAGTTACTTGATAACAATACACTCGACCGAATCATCCTGAAGTACCTGCGTCATCCGATTGCCGCTGAGGGCAGACCGGAGATAATCAGTGCTATACGCACCTTTATCATGCCGGAGCCTGACCTGGTTATAGATGACCCGAGTATTGATCCGAATTATATGGTGCTCGTAAATGGACACCTTGACCTTCGGACAATGGTGTTCGGACCGAATGACCCGTCTGTGTTCCAAACGTCATATCTCAATTTTGAGTATGACCCTAACGCCAGATATTGCCCCAACTTTGACGCATACATTGACAGTGCTTCCGATGGTGACCCGGAAATCAAAGAGCTTATGCTTCAGATGCACGGATACATTGCCAGCAGCTCAATGGAGGCAAAAGTATTCTTTCTGCTTATCGGTGAAGGCGATACTGGCAAATCGCTGACTATCAATTTTGACACACTGATATTTACTAACGACTTTGTGTCAACTGTTGAGCTTCAGGCGCTCGGAGACAGATTTTCCAGTGGCAATCTCGTTAATATGCGTATCAATATTGGAGGCGACCTGCCCAATAAGCCGATTACCCCCGATGTTGTAAAGCACGTTAAAGGCATCACAGGCAACGACAGAATGACGGCTGAGAAGAAGTACATTCAGCCGTTCAGCTTTAAACCCAACTGCAAGCTGATACTTGCAACAAACCACCCTATCATTCTGCAACAACAGGATGAACAGTTCTGCGAGCAGCTTGTAGTGGTTCCTTTCGAACACAAGATTCCAAAGGACAAGCAGGATCACGACCTTCTCAACAAGCTGAGGGTTGAGCTCCCTGCTATCTTCAACAGGATTCTCAGCGCTTATCTGAGGCTTTGCGCTAACAACTTTGAGTTTAAAAAGATTGGGACTCTGAGCTACTATCTGGCTGTACCCTCTACAGAGGTCATTCAGGCAGTAAACATTGAAGAGGCGATAACAGACTTCTTTGACACATACTATAAAATTACCGATAACCCCGATGATTTTGTAAGTATAAAGCAACTGTATACTGAATTCAATGCGTGTTACTGCCAGCAATACAAGCTGAGCGTCAATCAGAACAAGTTCTCAAAAACGTTCAAGCAGCTTTACGACAATACTGACCCCAATGGATTACCACGGAAGTTCCAGGGCAATTCCTGCGGTAGAGGTTATCAGGGAATAAAGCACAAAGGCTGACAAATCCCGGAATGCTCCCTGATATGTCAGGGGGCATTGTGACCATATCACAAAGGCCTGAATTTCAGGGGTATATTATTTTACCTTGAACCCAGGGAACAAACCCGACACAGAAAAGGAAGTATCATTATGATCGATTTAAACACACAGTTTCGTGATTTTCCGGATATGCTCACACCTCCGGATATCACAAAGATGCTGAATATCAGCAAGACCAGCACCTATCGTCTTCTTTCGGAGAATATTATTCCCAGCATCAGCTTGGGAAGAGTATATCGTATTCCCAAAGCATATGTGCTGCAGTACATACTTTCCACGGAGCTCAATGACTTCATTAAATTCTGATCTTCTTCCCGCTCACAGGAGGTGGATATATGCTGATAGAATTTCGGTTCAAGAATTACAGGTCGTTTCGTGATGAGGCTGTGCTGTCAATGGAAGCCACCGGGCTTGGGACTTTCAGAAACAGCCTGATTCATTTCACAAATGATACAAAACTACTCCCCGGAGTAGCGATATACGGAAAAACGGTGGAGGTAAGAGCAACGTTATCCGTGCGTTCTGGTTGGCGGTGCAGTTCATCAGGAATGCCCAGCGTACCCAGCATGAAAAGGCGGAGATCCCGGTAATGCCGTTCGCACTGAACGACTACTCCAATGAGGAACCTACCGAATTTCATTTCATATATGTGGTCGATGGCGTAAAGTACTGGTACGGCTTCTCTGCGACCAAAGAAAAGGTGTACAGCGAATACCTTTACCATGCTCCCAAAAAGCAGAAAGCGCTTGTGTTCTCCCGAGAATGGCAGGAATTCACGTTCACGGAGGAAAAGCCGCGTCGAAGGCTGATAAGCGAGGCTGTCAGGGATAATCAGCTTTTCTTTTCGGTTGCCTGCACTATGAACGATTCCGCCTGCATTAGCGCTATGCGCTGGTTCAGGGAATGCGTTTTCTTTTCGAGGGATTACTCGGATATCCCAAGACAGCTGCTGGACTACTACGAGGACAAGAATATACTCCGGGCAATTTCTGACTATGCAAAGGCCGCCGACCTCGGCATTGAGGATATGCAGTTTGAGTTCAACAATCAGGATATCGGGAAAGAAGGATCTTTCCCGGACAATATGCCGGAGGGAATAAAGGCGGCGCTGACACAATTTATGCACACCCTGTCCGAAACATCAGGAAATTCAGAGGTCCATCTCCGTATGGGGCAGGTGACTGCCAAGTCCAGCCACTACGGCGAGGACCGGAACGGTCAGAGGGGGCTTTACTCATTAGACCTATCCGATGAATCCGACGGAACTCGCAAGCTGATGGCGCTTGCTCCTGCAATAGAATCGGCTCTGCGGACAGGCGGAATACTGCTTGTGGACGAGCTTCACCCCATGCTTGTGAATTTCATCATATCCAAGTTCCAGAGCAAGAAGTCAAACCCCAACGAAGCGCAGATAGTATTTACAACGCACGACACCGAACCTATGAGCATGGAGCTTCTCCGCAAGGATCAGCTTTATTTCGCCGACAAGGATACCGCCGACGGTTCCTCTGAGCTGTACAGCATAAGCGAGTTCTCCACCCGTACTACCGATAATATCCGCAAGGGGTATCTGGTAGGCAAGTATGGTGCAACTCCTGATATTGAGCTTGAGGAGGTGGAGTAATGCCCCGCCGTGTCAAAAGGGGAAAGCCGTACATCATCGTATTCTGCGAGGGTGAGAGCGAGCAGGCTTACGCAGACTTCCTTAAACATGAGTTTCGTGATGTCGCCGTTATTCAACGTCCAAAATCCACCGGAACATTCGATGAAGCAGACCGCAGATTCCGCAACGACCCTAAATACCTCAACAATGCCGAGGTTACGGACGAGATCTGGTTCTTCTTTGACGTGGAAGCCGTTGACATTCCGAAATGAAGCGGCAGGCTGAGGATAATCAACAGGCTGAGAAAGCTGAGGAAGAAGCCCGATATCCGTGTCAGATTACTTATGACGACCGGGTGTATTGAATACTGGCTCATGCTCCACTATGAGTATCTGGCACCGCCTATCCGTACAGTTGCGGACAAGGAGCGTATGCTGAACAGGGTCGTAACAAAAGAGCCGACCTACAAAAAGGGCGATATGGACGCCATTTCGAGAATAGCGGAGAACTATCCCACAGCGGTTGTGAACGCCGGGAAAACCGTGAACAACCTATTGTCGCAGGGGTTTCCCGGACTTGACGATACAGACAAGAGAAACGAGTGGCTGTGTTCACAGTGCCTGACATTTTCAACGGTTTATGAGGCAATCGAGTTCCTGGAGAGCCTGAAATCATAAAAGAAAACAGCAGCGCAAAAAAAACGTGCTACTGTTATGCGTTTTTTAAAAAAAATCAATCGTGAAGCAGAAATTTTAGAAAAATTTTAGAAATGTCCCGAAATTATAAGGATATTCTTCTTCGACAACAAACGCTTGCTGAAAATCAAAAGAGCGGCTCTGCACCTGCAAAACCGCTCTTATGCCGATAAAAACAACGACCGCTCCTCTTTCGAGAAGCGGTCGTTTGGTCTGAGTGACAGGATTTGAACCTGCGGCCTCTACCACCCCAAGGTAGCGCGCTACCAATCTGCGCCACACCCAGATTTCGATTTTGTTGAACCAGCTCGTTTCAACGTATTATATTATATCACAAGCAAGTTGATTTGTCAAGTCCTTTTTTAAAAAAAGTTAAAAATCCGACAAATAATTTACCTGCGTAGGATCCAGCGGTGGGATTCCGCCGCCGGATTCCACGCAGGAGCTGTTACAGCAGTCCTGTGATCTGGTTCAGATCCGATATTATGTGGTCGATCCGCAGTCCCTCCGGTGGCGGAGTTCCGGCTGGATCGTACCAGCAACAGGCGATCCCGGCGTTATTTGCGCCCCGGATATCGCTTGTGAGGGAATCCCCCACGATGATCACTTCTTCCCTGCCCTCCGGAATCTGCGCGAACACCCGGTCGAAGTACTCTACGGAAGGCTTCTCCGCGCCCACCATGTCAGATATGAATATCCCGTCCAGCAGCTGATCCAGCCCGGATTTCCGCAGCTTCCTGTCCTGGGCGGTGAACGAACCGTTAGTCACCGCGTACTGATGTATCCCACGCTCCTTCAGCGACTTCACCAGCTGGTAGGAATCATCATTGAAGAATATGTGCACTCCCAGCGTCTGCTGATAAAGCAGGTTGAATTCCGCTGGGTCGCACATTATCCCATATTTCCCGAAGAAATCCTCGAACCGGCGCAGGAACAGCACCGGCTTTTCGATCTCTCCGCGCTCCAGCATGCGCCAGTAGCTGTCGTTTATCCCGGAATACACCACGATCATCTCGTCGGTGCACTCCCCCAGTCCCAGCTTCCGGAAGCACTCCTTTATCGCCGCGTTTTCGGATTTCAGAAAGTTCAGCAGGGTTCCGTCAATATCCCACAGTATTGCCTTGTACATAGCCACCTCATATAAATTCAGCCGCACGGAATCCACGCGCGGCTGATGTGTTTTACTTCTTTGTCTTGGCTTCTGCCTTGAGTCTGAGATCACGCTCAAGGATAACCTTTCTCATACGAATGCTCTTGGGAGTTACCTCAACAAGCTCGTCGTCCTGAATGAAGTCCAGGCACTCCTCCAGGCTCATCTGCTTGGGCGGAATGAGGTGCAGCGCGTCGTCGGAGCCGGAAGCACGGGTATTTGTCAGGTGCTTCTTCTTGCAGACGTTGATAACGATGTCACCAGCCTTCGGGGACACGCCCACGATCATGCCCTCGTATACCGGAACGCCGGCGCCAATGAACAGCGTGCCACGCTCCTGGGCATTGAACAGGCCGTATGTGATGGAAGGTCCGGTTTCCCAGGCTACCAGCGAACCTACGGTTCTTCTCGGGATATCGCCGAAATACGGCTTGTAGCTGTCGAAAACGGAGTTCATGATACCCTCGCCCTTGGTGTCGGTCATGAATTCACTTCTGTAGCCGAAAAGTCCTCTGGAGGGAACCAGGAACTCAAGGCGAGTGCGGTTGCCAATGGGGTGCATTGAGAGCATTTCGCCCTTGCGCAGACCCATGCTCTGCATTACGGAACCTACTGAATCCGCAGGGATATCCACAACAAGGCGCTCAACAGGCTCGCAGAGAACTCCATCGATCTCCTTGGTCAGTACACGCGGCGTGCTGACGGACATTTCGTAACCCTCGCGGCGCATGGTTTCGATAAGAATAGACAGGTGCATTTCACCGCGGCCTGCAACGTTATAAGCGTCCAGGGAATCGCTATCGGTCACGCGCAGGGAAACGTCCTTGAGGGTTTCCTTCATCAGGCGCTCGCGGATCTGACGGGAAGTAACGAACTTACCCTCTCTGCCGGCGAACGGGCTTGTATTTACGGAGAAAGTCATTTCGACTGTCGGCTCGGAAATCTTCACGAAAGGAAGCGGCTCGGGGCAATTCACGGAGCAGATTGTCTGGCCGATGGTTACGCCCTCAATACCGGAGAAGCATACGATATCGCCTACCATAGCCTCGTCAACCTCAACCTTGTTCAGTCCCTCGAACTGATAGAGGGAAACGATCTTGCTTCTGAACGGAGCGGTGCGGTTGTGGTGGTCGCAGACGATGACGTCCTGGTTCTTGCGCATTCTTCCGCGCTCGATACGTCCGATAGCGATTCTGCCTACATACTCGTTATAGTCGATGGAGGATACCAGCACCTGCAGCTCGCCGTCCGGGTCGCCCTCCGGAGCCGGAATATGTTCGATGATCTTATCAAACAGCGGCTTGAAATCCGTGCCCATCTGGTCGGGGTCGTAGGAGGCAAGGCCCAGTCTGCCGGAGCAGAAAATTACCGGGCTGTCGATCTGCTCGTCAGTAGCGTCCAGGTCAAGCAGCAGCTCAAGCACTTCGTCAACGACTTCCTTGTTACGCGCGTCAGGGCGGTCGGTCTTGTTGACTACTACAATGATCTTGTGACCCAGCTCCAGAGCCTTCTGGAGTACGAAACGGGTCTGGGGCATGGTTCCCTCAAAGGAGTCAACCAGCAGCAGTACGCCGTTTACCATCTTGAGGATACGCTCAACCTCGCCGGAGAAATCCGCGTGGCCGGGGGTATCGACAATATTGATCTTTACGCCGTTGTACATGCAGGAGGTGTTCTTCGCAAGTATTGTGATTCCGCGCTCACGCTCGATGGCGTTGCTGTCCATTACGCGGTCGCTGACTACCTGATTCTCGCGGAAAGCGCCGCCCTGCTTGAGCATTTCATCGACCAGGGTAGTCTTGCCGTGGTCAACGTGGGCGATGATCGCAATGTTCCTTAAATCGTTTCTTACCAATGTTCTCACATTCCTTTATTTATAGTATTGTTTCTTAGCCGTACACTGTTTGTTATTATACTACTTTTTTTTCCACTCTACAAGATGTCCGGAAAAATTCTGTAGACTTGATTACAATTAACGATTCTGCGGCTGGATTTTTGTTGAATTTAACGGTATAACGCCGCAGAAAAAGAGGCGGAATCCCTGCCCACCCCTGCATTATTCTACTTGAACAGCCGGTGAACCTTATCCGCGATCTGTCTGCGGCGCTCCGCCTCCGCCTCGGGGTCCGGGGCAAGTCCATCGGGAGTGCGCTTCAGCACCGTCCCTTCGTGTATTCCCTCGGGAAGTTCGCTGATCGGGACATTCACCTTTTCGTCACCGAAGTAAACCACCGCAATATCCTCTTCGATTCTGTCCACTATGATCATGCCGCTTCCTCCGTTCTGTCCGTTATCCCGTTATCCGTATGTATTGTCAGCTGTTCGCCGTCGCTGACAAAGACTATATTGCCGCATTCCATCGTGGTAAGTATCTGCGCGCCCAGGGAGTTCAGCCGTTTCACGACCTCCGGCTTGGGATGTCCGTAGGAATTCCCCTCGCCTACCTCGATCACGGCGTACTCCGGCATGACTGCCTCCAGGAACGCCGGGGTGCTGGAAGAAGTACTCCCGTGGTGCGCCACCTTCAGCACATCGCTTTTCAGATACTCTGCGCTGTTGACGATATCGTTCTCCGCCGCGCGCTCGATGTCCCCAGTGAAGAGGAACGACCTGTTTCCGTGCACCAGACGGCACGCGATGGAAAAGTTATTCAGGCTGGAATAGTCGCTGTGCACCGGCGCTATTATCCGCAGGACTGCGCCGCTGTCCAGTTTTATTTCCGTGCCGGTGCGCGAATACTCAGCGGTTATATTCTTGCTGCCGATCACATCAAGCATTTCCTCAAAGTGTCGGCTTGTGGGGAGGATACTGTCCGGTATCTCCGGCATGATCACCTTGCCTACCGAAAACTCCTCCATAATTGCCGCCATTCCGCCGATGTGGTCGTCGTGTGGGTGGGTCGCGATGATGTAATCCAGTCGCCGGAATCCAAGCCGGCTGATGTAATTTATCACGCGGCCGGAATACTCTGCCTCACCGCAGTCGATGAGCACCCGGGTATCCCCGGCAACTATCAGCTCGCAGTCCCCCTGACCGACGTCTATGTAATGCACCGCAATCTCCCCGTCCGCAGTTGTGACGGTGGTTCCGCCGCCGAGCATTCCCATTATCTCCGCGGAGGTGGGTATGAACTCAAGCTTGAATATCTTCTCATTCAGATATATACCCAGCGAAAGCACAAACATCACTGCGAATACGACGAGCATTACCTTACCCCCGGTGTTTGCCGGCTGGCTTCCTCTGCGGCGCCGCTCTCCTGCCATTCATGCTCCCCCTCTCGTTCCTGCCGGCAGTATCCCTGCCTCCGTGCTTCGTATTTCCCTGGTTCTGCCGGGGATTCCCCGTGGGACGCGCGCTTCTTCCCTGCTGTCTTCCCTGGGACTTACCCTGCTGGGAATTGCGGCTCATCGCCCCCGGCGGTATCAAGCACTCCTTGCCGGTGCCGATAAGGTCGCGGCGGTGCGCCATGATGAGCGCCTTCTCCACGATGTCGTGATTCTCCGGCTTGAAGTATTGCAGCAGCGCACGCTGCATGCGCTTCTCCTCGGGAGTTCTCGGGACGAATACCGGCTCCATGGTGTAAGGGTCAAGTCCGGTCCAGAACATTGCCGTGGAAATAGTTCCCGGGGTGGGATAGAAATCCTGCACCTGCTCCGGGCGGATATTATGCTTCTTGAGGAATACCGCCAGTTCCACCGCCTCCTCAAGGGTGCACCCGGGGTGGCTGGACATGAGGTAGGGCACCAGATACTGCTCCTTGCCGCACTTCTTTGTCGCGGCATAGAACCGCTTCTCAAACTCCTCATAGACCTCAATATGCGGCTTACCCATCAGGTCAAGCACCTTGTTGCTGGCGTGCTCCGGCGCCACCTTGAGCTGTCCGCTGACATGGTACTGCACCAGCTCGTCCAGGAAGTCGTTGTTCTTATCCTGGAGCATGTAATCGAACCTGATTCCGGAACGAATGAATATCTTCTTCACCCTTTTGATGGAGCGCAGGCGGCGCAGCAAATGAATATAGTCGCTGTGGTCGGCGATGAGATTCTTGCAGGGAGTGGGCGCAAGACACTTCTTCCCCTTGCACATGCCGTATTTCTCCTGCTTCTCGCAGGACGGGTGACGGAAGTTCGCGGTGGGTCCTCCGACGTCGTGGATATACCCCTTGAAGCGCGGATTCTCCGACAGCTTGACCGCTTCCTCGTATACGCTGTCCTCGCTGCGGGTCTGCACCCGGCGCCCCTGGTGGAGCGCGATGGAGCAGAAGTTACAAAATCCAAAGCAGCCGCGGTTGTGGGTTATCGAGAACTCCACCTCCTGGATAGCCGGGACTCCTCCCTCCTTCTCATACATCGGGTGGTACATGCGCATGTAGGGCAGCTCATAGGTGTAGTCAAACTCCGCCTGGGTAACGCTTCGCTGCGGCGGATTCTGCACCAGCATCTTATCGCCGTGGCGCTGGACTATCGTCCTGCCGTACACCTCGTCCTGCTCATCGTACTGCTTACGGCAGGATTTCGCGTACGCCTTCTTGTTGTCCCGGACTATCTCGAAGCTGTCGCACTGCACCGCGCCGATGGGAGTGTTCTCCGGCTCGGTGAGGTAGCATATTCCGCGCAGGTCATGCATGTCCCTTAGGTGCAGTCCTGCCTTGAAATTGTTCAGCATCTGGGTCAGAGTGACCTCCCCCATGCCATACATGAGGTAGTCCGCACCGGAGCTTACCAGGACGGACGGCATAACGCTGTCAGTCCAGTAGTCGTAGTGAGCGAAACGGCGCAGGGACGCTTCCAGTCCGCCGATTGATATTTCCACATCGGGATACAGCCGCTTGAGATTCTGGCAATACACCGTCAGGGCACGATCGGGGCGCCTTCCGCCCTTTCCGCCCGGGGAATATGCGTCATCGTTGCGCTTCTTGAGCGCAACGGTGTAATTCGACACCATGCTGTCGATGTTTCCGCCGGTAACCATGAAGCAGTACTTAGGCTTGCCAAGCTTCATGTAATCCGCGTCACACAGCGGCTGCGCGATGATTCCCACGGTGAAGCCGGCGGCTTCTATCATTCGTGAGATTATCGCAATACCGAACGTGGGGTGGTCAATATATGCGTCGCCGGTGAAGCAGATGAAATCCAGCTGCTCGATTCCGCGCTCCTCCATATCCTGTCTGCTGACTGGTAAAAATGGCATTTCTGTTGTTCCTCGCTTTTATTTCTGCTGGAGTTTCCTCTCAGCCCATTCCTGCTTGCTCATGAGAACCTGGCGCGGCTTGCTGCCCTCCAGGGGACCTACCACGCCCATCTCCTCCATGATATCCACAAGACGCGCCGCCCTGCCGTAGCCAAGTTTCAGCCTGCGCTGAAGCGAGGAGGTGCTGCATGTGCCTGCTTCCACCACGAAGTCGATGGCTTCTTCAAGCCGCTCGTCGCTTGTGTCGATATCTCCGCCGTCCGAGCCGGATTTGCCATCCTGCGAAGAATTCACCATCTCGGTCTGGCGCTCGATCTCTTCTATGATATTCTCGTCGTATTCCGCCTTGAAGGTCTGCTTGATGAACTCCACGACATGCTCCACTTCCTTGTCGGACACAAAGCAGCCCTGCACTCTGACCGGCTTCGGGAGTCCCACCGGCATATACAGCATATCGCCGTTGCCGAGCAGTTTCTCCGCGCCGCCTGCGTCCAGAATTACGCGGCTGTCCATCTGGGAAGCAACCATCAGCGCGATACGGCTCGGGATATTCGCCTTGATTAGACCCGTCACGACATTCACAGTCGGACGCTGCGTTGCAATAACCAGATGCATTCCGGCGGCACGCGCCATCTGCGCCAGGCGCACGATACTGTCCTCGACGTCCTTCGGGGACGCCATCATCAAATCCGCCAGCTCGTCGATGAATATGACGATGTGGGACATCTTCGTAAGTCCGCTGTCAGGGTCTGCCGCCAGTTCGTTGAATCCCGTAAAGTCGCGCACGTTGTTCTCGGAGAACATCTTGTATCGGTTCAGCATTTCGTTCACCGCCCACGCCAGCGCGCCTGCCGCCTTCTTCGGGTCGGTGACCACCGGAATGAGAAGGTGTGGGATACCGTTGTACATCATGAATTCAACCTTCTTGGGGTCAACCATTATAAGGCGGACGTCATCCGGAGTGGACTTCATCAGTATACTCATGATGATGGAGTTTACGCACACCGACTTACCGGAACCAGTTGTTCCGGCGATGAGCAGGTGCGGCATTTTCGCAATATTACAGGTTACCATGGCGCCGCTGATGTCCTTGCCGAGGACGGTTTCCAGCTTCTTGCTGAAGCTCCCCCGGAACTCCGGAGTGTCGATAAGCTCACGGAAGAATACCGTGTCGCGCACCTTGTTCGGGACCTCAATACCAACGGCGGATTTGTTCGGGATAGGCGCCTCGATTCGTACACCGGCGGAAGCGAGGTTCAGCGCGATATCGTCCACCAGTCCGGTTATGCGGGAAATCTTGACGCCGGGTGCCGGCTGAAGTTCATAGCGCGTAACGGAAGGACCGCGGCTCACTCCAACAAGCTTTGTCTGCACTCCGAAGCTCTGGAGCGCCTCCACAAGCTTCTTGGAATTGCGCTCGATCTCGCTGTCGATGTCCGCCTGGGTCACCTTCTTCTGGACGGGATTCAGCAGATTCACCGGCGGAAGCGTATACACGTCGCTCAACGTGATATCCTGCATGGAGCCGTCCGCCGCCTGCTTCTGCGCCGGAGCGCCGGTGGGAATCTGCGCGCTCTGCACAGGCTTCGCCGGCTCGGGGGCGGTGGGGCGCGGAGCCTCCGCCGGGCGCTCGGTCATTCCCGGGCGCGGTACCTCAACTATCTCGGGCTTCCGGGGCGCAGGAATGCACTCCGGCTCGTCGATTACATCGTCGATGTCAAACGGCAGCTCACCCTCGTCCGACGTTGTAACGGAATCCTCCGGGAGGTCCTCCACTTTCTTTATCTGAACCGGCTCCTCCTCGCGGAAGCGGTGGAGCGCGTCAATTATCGGCACAAGCTCTGCGTCCTCGTCCTCAAGAGGGTCCTTCTCCAGCCGCTCGGATTCCTCGATGACCGCGCGGTTCTTCTCCATGATGTAATTCTTCAGCTCGGACATGTAGTCCTCGTTGTCCTCGTGCTGCTCCTCGATCAGATTCTCCTCCGCCGCGGAATCCTCGGGGGATTCCTCCACGGGCGGCTCCGACTGCTGAGCAGCGGTATCGGATTCCGGCACGCCAGGCGCAGAATCCTCCACGGGGGATTCTGCGGCAGGCTCCGGCTCGCTCACACTGAAAACAGCCTTCTTCAGCTCGGCGATGGAGCGCTTGTCCTCCTGCTCCGCATCTATCTCCGCCTGGATTCGCTCAAGCTCCTGCTGATCAAGCTGGAACTCCTCGGCGGCTATCTTGTTATCTTCCTTTACGCGCTCGTGGTGCTCCTTTGCCTTCTCGCCGGCTTTCTTGACCGGGTCTGCGACGCGGCGGGTGAAATCCGCCACGGATATCCCGGTGAACAGCAGGATGCACACAAGTATAAGTATCACCATGATTATGGTAGCGCCAAGCCTGCCCAGCAGCAGGAGCAGTCCGCCGATGAACAGCGCGAACACGCCGCCGCCCCGGAATTCCTTGCCGTATACATACAGCTGACCGATGACGTCAAAGAGGTTCTCGCCCGGTGTGGAGCCTACAAAGAATATCTGCACTGCGGCGCACAGCATGAGTATTCCCACGCAGCACTTCGCGACTGTTCCGCCCAGCTTCTTGGGGTCCCTGGAAGCGGAAACCTGTATCGCAATGAAAATCATCAGCGGACCCACCGCAAAGGCGGAATACCCGAAAAGTCCGTGCATAAGGTCGAAGAATCCGCGCCAGCCCTCGCCCTCGCCTGCCGGAATAACCGCCGCCAGGGTCAGGAGGATTCCCACCGCGAAAAGTATCACGGACGTTATGTGGCGGCGGCGCATGCTGCGCTTCAGCGCTTCCTCGCGCTGTCGGCGCATTTCCTCCTCAAGGTTCTTCTTGGAGCGCCCGGTGCTGCCGGCTCTGGTTCCGCCGGACTTGGAAGCCGTGCTTCTGCCTGCGGCGCCCCGGGTGGTAGTGTTCGTTTTGTTCTCTGTATTTCCAGCCATTCCAGCGTACTTCCTTCATATGTATTTTCAGCCCACAAAGAGTGAAGCCAGTGTGTTCCCCGTGATATGTTCCCAGAGTCCTGCCGCAACGCACGCTACGCCAAGCACCGCGGTGTAGACTCCGAATATCTTGTATCTGTCCTTCTTCACAAGCCAGCTTACCAGCTTGATGGAGAGAATACCGACAAATGCGGCGATGACAAATCCTATTCCCAGAGAAACCCAGTCAAGTTCCATGTCGGATTTCAGCGCGTCCCCGAGTTCCAGAACGCTTCCGCCGAGTATCGCCGGGATTCCCAGGATAAACGCGAAAGTGACCGCAGTCTGCTTTTCCAGTCCGGAAAGGAGACCTCCGGCGGTGGTGGAGCCGCTCCGGGAAACCCCCGGGAACAGCGCAACGACCTGGAACAATCCGACCGTGACTGCGTCCTTTACCGTCATATCCTCAGCGGTGCGTGTGCCGTGACCGAATCTGTCCGAAAGGAACAGCAGCAGCGCCGTGAACATGAAGGCAACGCCCTCGAACACGATGTCGCCGTCCCCCTGCCGCCCGGTGAAGAAATCCTGAACCAGGTAGAAAGGGACCAGGATAACCGTCGCGATTATAACCATGAACATCATGCGGCGGTTGCCGTTCATGTTCTTCCAGGAGAACTTCCCGGTGAATATGTCCCGGATAGTCAGGAAGAACTCCTTTATCATGCCCCAAATAGTCCCCCAGAATGCGATGAACACCGCCGCCAGGGTGCCCAGATGGAGCACCAGCGAAAGGATAAGCGCCGCTTCGCCGTCAACTCCGGTGATGTGCTGAACCACCGACAGGTGCCCGGAACTGGACACCGGCAGGAACTCCGTAAGTCCCTGTACTACCGCCTGAATTATTACTGTTACAATATCCATAATATCCCCTTGTATGTAACCTCCCGGAGGAGGAATCATCTGTCGCCGTGCCAGTCCGCGGAATTCAGCATGCGGCTCCCGGCTTCCCTCAGCTGTACTGCCGCCGGCTTACCGCTGTGCGCGGATCTCCCGGCGGACTGCTTTTCCTTCGTCTTTTTCCCGGATTTTGCCACCGGTTTCTTTTCCGGCTTCTCCGCCGTGAACCCGGCTGATTTGCCTCCGTGCCTCTCAATAAGCTCGTACAGGCAGTTCACTGCGTCGGAAAGTCCGCCCAGGTGGTCGATAAGTCCCTCGCTTACCGCTTCCCTGCCCTCAAGCACGGTGCCGATATCCATGACCAGCTCGTCCTTTTCCATCATCAGCTCGTGGAATCTCTCCGCGGACATTCGGCTGTTTCCGGTGACGAACCGCGTGATACGCTCCTGCATTCGGCTGAACCAAGACATCGTCTGCGGAACGCCAAGAACCATGCCGTTAGTACGCACCGGGTGGATAGTCATGGTCGCGGACGGGACGATAAAACTGACGTCCGCGCTGACCGCCAGCGGAACTCCTATGGAGTGCCCTCCACCAACGACTATCGAAACCGTGGGCTTCGACATGCCGGAAATAAGCTCCGCGATTGCCAGACCTGCCTCGACATCTCCGCCTACTGTGTTTAGGATCACCAGCAGCCCCTCCACGGAATTATCCTGCTCGAACGCCGCCAGAGCAGGAATGATGTGCTCATACTTCGTGGTCTTGTTCGTGGGCGGCAGGATATAGTGCCCCTCTATCTGACCGATTATCGACAGGCAGCGTATATTGTGAGCTGCGTTACCGGCGGCAATTATCCCCATGTCGATAAGCTGCTGGTTCTGCTCCTCGGTGAACGGGGCCTCGTTTCTGCTTTCATCGCACATTGCGCGTTCCTCCTGAAAATGTATTTGTACATATTATTTCAGGAATGTGGTGGATTATGCAGAAATATCCCCGGCGAAATTGCGTACATATTTATTATAGCACATTCTCGCTGTAATTGCAAATCTTTTTTTCTTGGCTTGTGGATTTTGGTACAACTTATCATATAAGCCCCTGGTCATGCATATATTGCCAGTGAAAGCAATATCAACCGCAATATAAAGGAGGACACGATGGAAGAATTAATCAAACAGACGGACTCGGTCTACATGACTGAAACGCTGTTCGACGGTCAGGCGGAACAGGGCGTGGAGCTGGATCACGTCCTGCCGGACTACTACCCGGAGATATTCAAGATAATCAAGTGCTGCGTCACTCCCCGGGTGACCTCAACGGCGATATCCGGCGGAAAACTCATGCTGGACGGAACTGCGGTGATCCGCGTGCTGTATCTCGCGGAAAACAGCAGCGCCCTCAACTGCGTGGAGCAGCGCTACACATGGAACAAAACCGTGGACATCGGAAAAGCACCGGAGCAGTGCTCCGACCCCATTATTACGGTGATACCCAGGACGGATTACTGCAACTGCCGTGCGGTCAGCAGCCGTCGTATCGATGTGCGCGGCGCAATCAGCTTCCGTATTACAGTGACCTGCGCCACGAAATTCCATCTGCCGGCGCTACCGGAAGGATTACAGGTGCTCCGCCGGGAAATCCCCTGCACATCTCAGCCGATATTCACCGACCGTCAGGTTACAGTCCGAGAGGAGATCGAAACCGGCGCTCCGGGGATAGAATACATCGTCAGCTGCGACGCGGTTCCGCGGACAGGCGATGTACGTATCATCGCGAACAAGGCTGTTGTTAAAGGCACCGTCACGGTAACCGCGCTCTATGGAGTACATACCGACGAGCACCCCGGCTGCGACGAGCTTGAGAAAATGACAGCAGATATCCCTATAAGCCAGATAATCGACATGCCGGGACTTACCGATCAGCACAGCTGCAAACCGGAATTCACCGTCAGAAGCTGCGAGCTTATCCCGAAATCCGACAGCGGTATCGTATCCTGCGAGCTTGTGCTCGGCTGTCGGTGCACTGCTCTCTGCCCGGCGACTGTGGAAATTCCCTGCGACGTGTATTCCACAGACTACGAGTGCAGCAGCACTGCGGCTTCCCTGAGGATTCCCTCCGCGCCCCGCAGCGTAAATTCGCAGCTTTCGGTAAAGACCGGGATTTCCTGCGGCGGTGGCGAGATAGAATCCGTGTGGGACTGCCGCAGCGAGCTTTACAACGTGATCTGCCGCCCCGACGGAGATTCGCTGCTGGTCACCGGGCAGGTGTGCGTCCAGGCAGTCGGGAAATGCTCCGGCGGTATTCCGTTCTTTGAGGAGAAGCAGGAGGCTTTCGAACAGCGCATTCCATCGGAGGGGCTGTCCCAGAACACTGCCGTAAATCACTGCGAAACTGTTACTGGCACAGGGTTCGCAATACGCTCCGATGGAACGTTGGACATCACAACCCAAGCGGATTTCGCCGCCGATATTACCGACTGCACTCCGGTGACTGCGATCAGCAGCGCCTCCATTCTTGAGGATAAGCCCCGGGAAAAGTGCGGCGACTACTCCCTGCGCATATGCTACACCAGCGCCGGCGAAAGCTGCTGGGATATCGCAAAGCGGTGCAATACCACCGTGGAAGCGGTGATGAGTGAAAACGGGATCGAGGACCGGGACGCAGAGCTGTCCGGCATGATCATAATTCCAATGGTTTAAGGAGCGTGAACATGAATAATTCCATCTATTCGGATATTGCCAGACGTACCGACGGCAATATATATCTCGGTATAGTCGGACCGGTCAGATCCGGCAAATCCACCTTTATTACCCGGCTGATGAACACACTTGTTATCCCCAACATCTCCGATGATTTCCAGCGCGAGCGCGCCAACGACGAGCTGCCGCAGTCCTCTGCCGGAAAGACGATCATGACCACCGAGCCAAAATTCGTGCCGGAAAAAGCGGTCAGCATTACCCTTGACGGCGGAGTCAAGATGAACGTCCGGCTTATAGACTGCGTGGGATATATCGTGCCCAGCGCCATCGGCTACATCGAGAACGAGGCGCCGCGCATGGTAATGACTCCCTGGTTCGACGAGGAAGTCCCGTTCAATATGGCAGCGGAGGTAGGCACACGCAAGGTGATCACCGAGCACTCCACCATCGGGATAGTCGTTACCACTGACGGCAGCATTACTGATATTCCCCGGGAGGAATACCAGCAGGCGGAGGAGCGCATAATCTCCGAGCTTGACGAGATCAACAAGCCATTCGTGGTGCTGCTCAACTGCCAGCAGCCGGATTCCCCGGATAGCCGCGCCCTCGCCGCCGAGATGGAGGAGAAGTACTCCGCACCTGTAATGGCGGTGAACTGCCTTGACATAACTGAAGATCAGATCAGGGAACTTCTCGGGAAAGTACTGCTCCAGTTCCCGGTAAGCGAGATCCGCATAAAAATGCCACGCTGGGTGAACTCCCTCGACCGGGAGCACTGGCTCCGCCGTGAGCTTCTCGACACTATCCGCACGGCGGCGGAGAAAGTTTCTGGGATCAGCACGATAGCTGCCTGCGCGGAGGAGATTGCCGGGTGCGAGTACGTCTGCCGCGCTGAGCCTGCGGACATCGACCTCGGCACCGGTACTGGAATCATTGACATCACGCTCAACAACGAACTCTTCTACCGTATACTGGGCGAAACCACAGGGCTGGAGCTGCACAGCGAAAGCGACCTCATGCCCTGCATGATAGAACTGGCGCAGATAAAGCAGAAATACGAGCGCGTGCGCAGCGCCCTGGAGGAAGTCGAGGCGACCGGCTACGGTATCGTGCTCCCGACGATGGACGAACTCCGCCTGGAGGAGCCGAAGATCATCAAGCAGGGTGGGAAATACGGCGTAAGGCTCCGGGCTAGCGCGCCGTCAATACACATGATGTCTGCGGATATAACTACCGAGATCAATCCGATAGTCGGCAGCGAGAAGCAGTCCGAGGAGCTCATTGCCTACCTGCTGACGGACTTCGAGGAGAATCCCAAGAAAATCTGGGAAAGCAACATATTCGGCAAATCCCTCCACGAACTTGTGAACGAGGGGCTCCACAACAAGCTCTACAGAATGCCTGCGGACGCGCGCATGAAGCTCCAGGAAACTATCCAGCGTATCATAAACGACGGCTGCGGTGGACTGATCTGCATTATCCTCTGACATACCAAAGAACTCCCCCGCTGCTGCGGAGGAGTTCGCTTTATAGGTCAGCGCAATTACTGAGCGTTGTTCTGGGTATAGGACGCGATCATGTTCTTTACCATCTGACCGCCGATAGAACCAGCCTGCTTAGAGGTAAGTTCGCCGTTGTAGCCGTTAGCGTTAAGTGCAACGCCTACTTCGCTTGCTGCCTGCATTTTCATGGAATTGAGTGCGCTCTTAGTCTGCTTATTAGATGCCATAACTTTGTTCTCCTTTAATAAAAAAGTGATATTGAGATACGCAGCTTCCGCTCCGTTCTCTGCACGAGCGGAAGCGTTTTCACTTCGCCCTTGCAGTTATATTATTTTCACTGCGCCGCTTTTTATTAAAGGAAATTGTTTCACAAATCAGATGAAATTATTGCAGACCGTCGAAAAATCCCCGTTGGGGCTTTTCCGCCGAACATCCGCGCCACGCGCACTCATTGTCGGCTATGCCGACAATTCGCACACTTGCGCGGATAGAAGTGTTTTTTCCACGGGAAACCCGTGGAAAAAATAATTTTCAATGAAATTAAACGAGAAAATACTACTTCGACAAATGAAGTAAATTACGGCTTTTCAGCGGAAAGGCATTCGGAGCATACGCCCTTCAGATTCAGCGTGATCCTGGTGATCATATGGCCCTCACGGTTCATCACCGACTGCGGAATGCTGTCAAGGCAGTCCAGCTCCACGTCGAACACCCTGGAGCATTTTTCGCATATCATGTGGTAGTGCCGGTCAGTCCTGCCGTCGAAGCGGTCGCTTCCGTCCGCAATAGGTATTTTCAGCAGCATGCCTGCCTCGCTCAGCTGATTCAGATTCCGATAGACCGTACCAAGGCTGAGGTTAGGATTGTCCTGCTTCAGGGCGGTGTATACCTCCTCCGCGGTGGGGTGGGTCGGGAAATTCATCACCTGGTTGTATATTATCTCTCGTTGTCTGGAAAAATTCATATATCTCGCTGTCCTCCGGATTTTTATGTGTATCTAAAACAATAACCGTTATCATTATTATAGCATATTTTTTCCGGATTGTCAAGCAAAAAAGGGAAGCTGCGCTGCTTCCCCATTTTTTTTGCAATCAGCCGCAGATCTCCCGGGTGAGTTTCTCCGCCCGGGCGTAGATTTCTCCGGCGTCCACGGTAGTAAACTTTCCATTCTCGTAAAGAATCTTTCCGTCAACCATAGTCATCACGACATTCTGCTTGGTTCCGGCGTAAACCAGGTTCTTGGCAATGTTGTGCAGGGGCTGCATATTCGGCTGCATGAGGTCGATCACCGCAAGGTCCGCCTTCTTGCCTGCCGCCAGCACATCGCAATCCTTCAGTCCCATGGCGAGGGCACCGCCGCTGCACGCCATCTTCAGCACGTCAAATGCCGGGAATGCCGCCGCGTCCATCTCGCGGTACTTCTGGAGCGCAGTCACAAGGAACATCTCCCGGAACATATCCAGACAGTTGTTGCTTGCCGCGCCGTCAGTTCCTATAGCCATGTTGTCGATTCCGCGGCGCTTCATCTCACACAGCGGAGCGATTCCGCTGGCAAGCTTGAGGTTGGAGGAAGGATTCGTGACTATCCACAGTCCGCGCTCCTTTGCTATACGCATATCATCCTCGTCGTACCACACACAGTGGAATCCACCGCCGCCGTATTCCAGCATGCCAAGCTTCTCAAAAAGCTGCGTGGGGGACATTCCGTAGCGCTCCCGGCAGCCGTCCGTTTCGGACTTCGTTTCGCTGGAGTGCGTGTACATCGGCGCCTTGTACTTCTGCGCCAGCTTCGCCATGCCCTCCAGGGTTTCGCGCTTGGTGGTGTATTCCGCATGAAATCCCAGCTGATACGTTATCAGGGGATTTCCGCTGTTGTAGGTGTTGTACTCCTCCTCGATACCCTCGACAGTTCCACCGAAATCATTGATGGAGCCGCACAGCACGCTGCGGAATCCCATATCGGTGCACGCCTTAGTGTAGGAGGGCAGCTTGAAATACATATCGAAGCTGGAGGTGATTCCGCTGGTAAGATACTCCATGTTTCCCAGCTGAGTAAACACATATATTGCCTCTTCAGTGAGCTTCGCCTCATGGGGGAATACCTGCTGATAGAGCCAGTCGTTCAGCGGAAGGTCGTCAGCATAGCTTCGCAGGAACGTCATCGCCGTATGGGTATGTGCGTTCTTGAATCCCGGGATTATCAGCTTTCCGGAAAGGTCTATCTCCCGGTCGAAATCCCCGTCAGGGATATTCTCAGAGCCGACAAACGTTATCAGGTCGCCGTCCGTGTGTAGTTCACCAGTGATGATGTCCTCGCTGCACATCGTAAGTATTCTCGCATTGTAAAAGCGTATTTTCATGTTTCCTCCGTTCAGCCGAACAGCCTTTTCAGGGATTCCGTGTAGGGATAGCGCGCGATTCCGCGCTCGGTGATTATTGCGGTGACAAGCTCCGCGTCAGTGACGTCGAACGCCGGATTCCAGCACTTCACGGTGCTCTCTGCCGACGGCTGTGAGAAGAACTTCGTTCGTATTTCGTCGCCGCTTCGCTCCTCAATCGTGATATCCGCGCCGGTTGCACAGGAAAAGTCGATCGTGGAACCCGGACAGAACACATAGAACGGTATCCCGTGGTATTTAGCGTTTATCGCCACGGAGCGCGTTCCTATCTTGTTCGCAACATCGCCGTTGGCTGCGACTCTGTCGCAGCCAACGAAGCACGCCTGTATCTTCCCCTGCTTCATCAGCATGGACGCCGCGCTGTCGCAAATAAGCGTGGTGTCTATCCCGGCGTGGTTCAGTTCAAAGGAAGTCAGCCGCGCCCCCTGAAGCAGCGGACGCGTTTCGTCGCAGTACGCGTGGAACTCGTATCCGCGCTCTTTCCCGAGAAGCAGAGTTCCAAGCCCGGTGCCGTATTCCACCGCCGCCAGCGCACCGGCGTTGCAGTGGGTGAGTATGCCGTCGCCGCTCTTTATCAGCGACAGCCCATTCTCGGAGATCGCCCTGCATGTCGCGATGTCCTCGTCGCAGATGGCTTTGCACTCGGCTCTAAGCGCGTTCAGCGTGTTCTCGCGGCTGGAGTATTTCTCCGCGCAGGACAGCATGCGATTAACAGCCCAGCTGAGATTCACCGCCGTGGGCCGGGAAGAGATCAGATACTCCCCTGCCCTGCGCAGCTCCGGCAGGATATCACCGGACAGGCGCTGCGCAATAACATACATTCCGAATCCGGCGCACACTCCTATTGCCGGAGCGCCGCGGACGCGCAGCTCGTAAATCGCTTCGCAGATCTGCTCCGCAGTTTCCAGCCGGAGGTATTCCACCCGATTCGGGAGCAGCGTCTGGTCGAGTATTTCCACAGCCTTTTCGTCTGCGGAAAGGCGCACCGTGAATATTTTCTCCATCAGCTGAAATATACCAGCTCGCTTGCGGCAGGCTCGGCAGCCTTGATCTCACGCGCGGCAATTACCGGACCCTCTCCGCGGTATGCCGTCTGCTTCTCAACGATAACTCTGCCGGTGACCTCTACCCAGTCGCCGTTCTTGAAATTTGCTTCGTCCGGGGACTTCACGAGGATTCCCACTACCTGGATATCGTCCGCGCAGCAGGTCATCGCGCGCCGGGAGATAACGAAGTACCCCTTGGGCACGTTGGAGGCGCGGAACACCATTCCGCGGACATGAACGTTCCTGCCGACATAGCGGTCGGTGGTGCTCATGATGTCCACATACCACAGCCCGAAGTCGTCGTGGACTATCTCGATGGGGTCCGCGTTCAGGTCGTAGGGCATTTCGTCGTCGCCCTGGAATCCCTGTTCAATGCTGCCGTCAGTGTATTCGAACATCATGTCTATCTTGGGATTCAGCGCCTTTATGCTGCGGCGCAGGGACTTCTTGTCCACCTTGTTCTTCTCGCAGCGGTTGAATACCACGATGTCCGCCACGGAGAAGTTGTCGCTCAGCAGCTGGCGCATGTTGTTCATATAAACCTGGTACTTTGAGTGGTCAACGAACATGAATATCTGATAGAATATCCAGTCCTTTGGTGCCTTTTCCGCCATGGTGCGCAGACTCCACATGCCGTTGTATTCCAGCATGATCTGGGTCGGACGGTGCTTCTTTACCAGCTCGTTGAGGTGCCCGGGGTTGAAGTCCTCCTCGTCCTCGATGAACTCCACCTCCGCCTTTGCCGCCTTGAGGATATCCGGCGCGTATTCCACCTCGCCTTCCTCGCAGGCGATTATCAGGGTGCGCTGACCCTTGGAGAACTGCTTGTCCTGGATAGTGTCGAGAATGAACGAAGTCTTTCCGCTCTCCAGGAAGCCGGTAATCATATATACTGGAAGCTCCATAATGCTCCTCCTATTGCATAATAATACCGTACCCGGAGTTTTGCCCCCGGGCGCAGTGATGTTTGATTCTTGATCAGATTCCGAACAGATCCTTGATCTTCTGTTCCTCGAGCTTTGCGCCGATCACGCACATTCTGCCTGTGACGTCAGCGGAGCCGGTACGAACCTCGTATTCCTCCGGAACAAAGTCGAAGTGGTACCATACGCCGTCCGCGCCTGCAACGATTCCCTTTGCACGCAGAACGGAGCCATACTCCTCGCCGGACAGCTTGGAGAGCGCGTTCTCAAGCTCTTCCTTTGTGAACTTCTTGGCGGTTTCAACGCCGAAGTTGCTGAATACCTCATCGGCGTCATGACCGTGATGGTGATGATGGTGATGTCCGCAGCCGCACTCGCCATCGTGATGATGGTGCTCATGCTCATCTTCATCATGGTCGTGGTGGCAGCACTCATGATCGTCGTCATCATCGTGGTCATGGTGGTGATGATGCTCGTGCTCGTCCTCATCATCGCCGTCATCGTGATGGTGGTGATGGTCGTGATCGTGGCAGCACTCGTCCTCGTCGTCATCATCGTGGTGATGTCCGCATACAGGGCAGATCCCCTCGTCCTTGAGGAGTTCCTCGGCAAAGCTATTCTTGATCTCCATTGCCTCGAGTATCTGCTTGCCGTTGATGTCGTCCCACGGAGTTGTAACGATGGTAGCATGCTCGTTCAGCTGGCGGATCATCGCAAGAGCCTCTGCAAGCTTATCCTCGCTGAGTTTCTGGGAACGGCTGAGGATTATCGTCTTGGCGGTTTCTACTTGGTTCTTGTAGAACTCGCCGAAGTTCTTCATATACATCTTGATCTTGGAAGCGTCAACGACAGTGGTGTAGGTGTTGAGCACCAGATCATCACTCTGGACGTTCATGACTGCCTTCAGCACGTCGGAGAGCTTACCAACGCCGGACGGCTCGATAAGGATTCTGTCCGGGTGGAACTGCTCCAGCACCTGCGCCAGAGCCTTGCCGAAATCCCCCACCAGAGAGCAGCAGATGCAGCCCTGGTTCATCTCTGTTACCTGTATCCCGGCATCCTTCATGAATCCACCATCAATGCCTATCTCGCCGAACTCGTTCTCGATGAGCACGAGCTTTTCGCCTGCGTATGCTTCCTTGAGAAGCTTCTTTATAAGAGTGGTCTTACCTGCTCCGAGGAATCCGGAGAACACATCTATCTTTGTCATAATACAGTCCCTCTTTCTGAAAAATCCGCTGTTGAACTGCCAACAGCTCCTAACATATAATTTTAGCACATTTCCACAAATAAGTCAAGGGGATTTCTGACAATCTGCCGCACGAAATATTAACTCTCCACACAAAAAGACTCCCGGGGAAATGGATCCCGGGAGTTGCATGACTATCTTTCTTCGCGGAAATACGGGTCGCCCAGCGCCGCCGGCGGCTGATTCTCGCGCTTCTTGCGTACTGTGATGAGAATAAGCACCACGATCGTCGCGATGTACGGAACCATATCCAGCAGCTGAGTGGAGATCTGCACTCCCCAGCCCTGCATCTGGTATTTCAGACCGCGCAGCATACCGAACAGGTACGCCGCCAGAATCGCCTTGAGAGGATTCCAGGTGCTGAAGATTACCAGCGCGACAGCGATCCAGCCAGCGCCGGAGGTCACGTTCTCCTGCCACTGGGAAAGCGACGCGATGGAGGAATACGCTCCGCCGATGCCGCACAGGAATCCGCCGGCGAGAACGTGAACGTACTTATACAGCGCCACGTTGATTCCGGAAGCGTCCGCCGCCGCAGGATTCTCGCCCACTGCGCGCATATTAAGCCCGAAGCGCGTCTTTTTCATGTAGAAGTACGCCAGGACTGCAACAACTATCGCCAGCTGAACGTAGATTCCCTGGGAGAACAGCGCGTGCCCCAGCACGGGAATATCGCACAGCACCGGGATATCATACGCCGCAAAGGCGCTGCGCACCTCCGTGGGGACTGTCAGGCTGGAGTATTTCACGCCCTCGGTCATTTCCATGCTTCCGATGAATCCAGCAACGCCGGTGCCGAAGATGGTCAGCACAAGTCCCGTAACGACCTGGTTGCCCCGGAGCGTGATGGTGATGAACGCGTATATCAGCGCCCCCACAAGCCCGGCAACTCCGGCGCAGAGTACCGCGACAACGGGATTTGACGTCAGGCACGCGGTCTGGAATCCCACGGCGGCACCCATAAGCATCATGCCCTCAATACCGAGGTTTGTATTCCCGACCTTCTCGCAGATGATTCCGCCGACGATGGCGAACAGGATACTGGTGCCGTATTGTATCGAGGTCTGTAGGAACAATCCCAAACTATTCAAGAAATCCATATCAGCCCTCCTTTACAGACTTGCGCAGGGAAATGCGATAGTTGATGAAGAACTCGCTGCCCAGTACGAAGAATATGATAACTCCCTGGATTATTCCGGTTATGGCGGAGGGCATATTCAGCGCCTGGAGCGAAACCTCGCTTTTCAGCAGCATTGCAAACACGAAGGATACCACGACGATGATCGGCGGCTTGAGTTTCGCCAGCCATGCGGTGATTACCGCAGTGAAGCCAAGTCCGCCGGAGAGCTGGCTCGTGATAGAGTGCTCGATAGCGGAAGCCTGCATGTATCCGCCGATTCCGCACAGTCCGCCGGAGATGAGAACGGCGATCAGCGTGACTTTCATGGTGTTCATTCCGGCGTAACGGGCGGTGGTTTCGCTCTCGCCCAACACGTCGATCTGGTAGCCGAACTTGGAATATTTCATCATGATGGTTAGCACGATGACCAGCACCAGCGTGATTATCCAGCCGGCATGGATCCCGAACACCGTCGGCATGGACGCGTTATCCGGGAATGTCGCGATCTTGGCAACGCCAAGTCCCTTGGGGTCCTTCCACGGACCGGATTCCAGATACGCGATGAATGCGATCGCGATATAGTTCATCATCAGCGTGACGAGCGTTTCACTGGTGGAGAATTTCAGCTTGATCAGCGCCGGAATAACCGCCCAGATCCCACCGAACACAAACGCGGAAAGTCCCATCAGCGGCAGCAGGAGCGCCGGCTGTAGTTCCGGGAATCCGAAGGCGATGAGCGCTGCGCCGAACGAGCCCATATAGAACTGTCCCTCGGCGCCGATATTCCAGAACTTCATGCGGAAAGCCACTGAAATACCCAGCGAGAGCACCGTCAGCAGTATCGTCTTGTTAAGGGTCTCGCGCAGCTTCCGGACGGAGGTCACGGAGGATTTCACGATCTGCGCGTAAATCTCCAGCGGATTAAACCCCATAATGAGCATTACCAGTCCCGAAGCCACGAGCGCCGCCACGATAGCAAGCACCCTGGTCAGGACGGTCTGCCACGTCGGCACGCCTATCCGCCTGGTTATGTGTATTCTGTCTGCAATTGTCATACTGCCCTGCTCCCCTCTTCGCCCGGCTTATGTCCGAGCATCATCATGCCGATATCCTCTTTCGTGACGGTACGCGGATCCACAATATCCACGACCTCGCCGTCATGAATGACCATCAGCCGGTCAGAAATGCTCTTGAGCACGTCAAGGTCCTCGCCGATGAAGAGCACCGCAACGCCCTTTTTCTTCTGCTCGTTCAGTACATGGTAGATGTTGTAGGAAGCGCCGATATCCAGTCCGCGGACGGGATATGCAGTGATGAGCACCTTCGGCGCGAGCCATATCTCACGTCCCAGCAGCACCTTCTGGATATTACCGCCGGAAAGCTTCTTGACCTCGTGGTAAACGGACGGAGTGGATATGTCGAAATCCCGGACGATCTGCTCCGCGAGGGTTTTAGAGAACTTCCGGTCGAGAAAGGGACCACGGTTGCGGTTGTAGCTTTTCAGTATCACATTGTTCATGACGCTCATTCCGGCGACAAGTCCCATGCCAAGTCTGTCCTCCGGGATAAAACTCATGCTTATGCCATGACGGAGTATCGCCCGGGGAGACAGTCCGAGGATCTCATCGTTGCCGAATTTCACGGAGCCGCCGTCCGCCTTCATAAGTCCGGCGATGATCTCGCAGAGCTCCTTCTGACCGCTTCCGGCAATGCCGGCAACGCCGAGTATCTCGCCGCCGTAAAGGTCGAAGGACATTCCATTGAGAAGCGGAACTCCCTCCACGGACTTCTTCTCAAGTCCGCTGACGGAGAGCACGGGCTTCTCGCTCAGCTTCTCCTTCGGGCACTCGATATCCAGGGATACCGAACTTCCCACCATCATCTCGGTGAGCTGCTGTGGGGTGGAATCCGCAGTAACTGCGGTAGTTATAGACTCGCCCTTGCGCAGCACGGTCACACGGTCGGAGATCTCCATGACCTCCGCCAGCTTGTGTGTGATTATAATTATGCAGCAGCCCTGCTCCTTCATTTCGCGCAATATCGCAAAAAGTCCCTTTATCTCCTGGGGAGTGAGCACGGCTGTCGGCTCGTCGAGGATAAGCACATCCGCGCCGCGATAGAGGATCTTCATGATCTCCACGGTCTGCTTCTCGCTGACGGACATGTTATAGACCTTTTTGTACGGGTCGATGGCGATACCGTATTTCTTACTCAGTTCCAGTATGCGGTCGGCAGTTTTCTTCTGGCTGAGAAACAGCCCCTGCTCCTGCCCGATGATGATATTCTCGCCGGCGGTGAGCACGTCAATCAGCTTAAAATGCTGATGTATCATACCGATACCAGCCTTGATGGCGTCCTTCGGCGAGTGGAATACAACTTTTTTTCCGCCGATCTCGATCTCGCCGCTGTCTGGGGTATATATTCCGCTGAGCATGTTTACAAGGGTGCTCTTTCCGGAGCCGTTCTCGCCGAGCAGTGCGAGTATTTCACCCTTGTCCACTTCAAGGCACACGTCCTTGTTCGCCTGGACGCTGCCGAATCGCTTGCAGATATTGGTTAGCTTTATATACGGTTGAGCCATTGTTACCTCCTGAGTAAGTCTGTTTGCTTTCACAAACGGCACATCGCTGCGCCGCTCGTGAAAACAAACAGAGCGCAGACTGTCGTGCAGCCTGCGTCTGCCTGTGATATTTACTGATTACTGGGGAATAGTGCCGACAACGCCCTGAACGAACCAGTTCATGTTCCAGATCTCGTCGTCGGTCATTCTTACGCCGTCCTCAAGCTTGAGGTTGCCGTCCTGATCGTAGAGAGGACCAGTGAACGGATCGAACGTGCCGTCGATGATGGAAGCCTGAGCCTCGTCAACCTTCTCCTGTGTACCCTCTGCGCAGAGGTCAGTCAGAGTGTCGAGATAAGTCATGTGCTCGGAAAGACCTTCCCAGTAAGCACGGCTTGTCCATGTGCCGTCGATAGCTCTCTTGCAGTCGTCTACATAGAATGTAGCCCAGTCGAAGCAAGCAGCGGTGAGGTAAGCCTTCGGAGCAGCGTCCGGAGTCGGGAAGTTATAGCCGATGCAGTACGCGCCCTTCTCCTCGGCAGCAACCTGGGGAGCGGTGGTATCCTGGTGCTGAGCGATAACATCAACACCCTTGTTCAGCAGCTCAAGAGCGCCGCTCTTCTCCTGGGCGGGATCGTACCAGGTATCGGTGAAGAATACCTCTACCTTAGCGTCGGGGTTTACGGACTGAACGCCCAGTGTGAATGCGTTGATACCGCGGATAACCTCGGGAATGGGCTTTGCAGCAACGTAACCGATATAGTTCTTCTCGGTCTTCATACCTGCAACGATACCGGAAAGGTAACGAGCCTGGTAAACCTTACCGAAATAAGTGGACATGTTGTCCTTTCTGGTGTAGCCGGAGCAGTGAGCGAACTTCACATCGGGATACTCCTCAGCCATCTGAGCAGTGCCGTCCATGAATCCGAAGGAGTTGGTGTAGATCAGGTTGCAGCCCTTCTCGTCGATCAGTGTGCCGATAGCCTCGGTAACAGCGGAAACGTTCTCCTCAACGTTCTCAATGTAAGCGGTCTCAACGCCGAGCTGCTCCTCAATAGCAAGTCTGCCCTTGTCGTGAGCCTGGGTATAGCCGCCGTCGTTAATGCTGCCGATGTAAACGAAGCCGACCTTGACGTCGGTGTTAGCAGCACCGCTGTTGCCGCCGTTGGAGCAGCCGGTGAGTAGCATTGCCGCCGCCATCATGGCAGCCAGTAATCTCTTCTTCATTGGTTTAGTTCCTCCCTAATTTCTGTGGCATTTCTGCCTTTGTTCCTGCTTGACGCAGTTCCTTTTTATCATAACGGCAAAGCCGCTAGGATCATGTTCACGCCTCGTCGCGGAATGTGCAGCCGTGCTCGGGGTCCATGGAATCTATTATCGCCAGGGATTCCACCCTGATACCCTGACTGCGGACGAGTTCGCCGCCGCACTGGCAGCCCTTCTCGATGACGATACCTGCGCCGGCGATCTTCGCGCCAGCATGCTTCACGATGTCGATAAGTCCGAGGAGCGCACAGCCGTTCGCCAGGAAGTCGTCAATGATGAGGATATTGTCCTCCGGCGAAAGGAAAGCCTTCTTCACGATAACGTCGTATGTACGGTTGTGCGTGAAGCTCTTGATCTGCGTGGAATACACCTCACCGTCGATGTTTATGCTCTGGGTCTTTTTCGCGAATACCACGGGGCAGTTGAAGTACTGCGCGGTAATGCACGCAATACCAATGCCCGAAGCCTCGATGGTGAGTATCTTGTTTATGCTCTTGTCCGGAAACAGCCTGCGGAATTCCTTGCCCATCTCGTTGATGAGCGCGATATCCATCTGGTGATTGAGAAAGCTGTCCACCTTTAGGACATTTCCTTCCTTGATAACGCCGTCTTTTCTGATTCTTTCCTTTAAAAGCTCCATTTCCGCTTACCTCTCTGTCAGCTCTCTGCCCATCAGCACGCCCATGACGGAGGCCATCATAAGTCCTCTCGTCCAGCCGCTGGAATCACCCAGGCAGTGCAGCCCCTTTATATTTGTATTGAAATGCTCGTCCATCTTTATGCGGTTGCTGTAGAATTTCAGTTCCGGGGAATAGAGCAGCGTTTCACGGCTGGCAAATCCCGGCACTACGCAGTCCACCGCCTTGATGAAATTGATGATGTTCGTCATCGTGCGATAGGGCATTGCGGCGGTGATATCGCCTGCAACTGCGTCAGGGAGCGTGGGCTTTACGTTGGAGAAAGAAAGCTCCTTTGCCCAGGTGCGCTTTCCATCGAGGATATCGCCGTAGCGCTGAACCATTATGTGCCCGTTGCCCAGCATGTTGGTAAGCTCGCCCACCTTCTGCGCGTATTCGATCGGCTGATTGAACGGAACGCTGAAGTTGTGGGAGCAGAGTATTGCAAGGTTGGTGTTGTCGGATTTCAGGTCCTTATAGGAATGACCGTTGACCACCGCAAGGTCGTTGTCGTAGTTCTCCTGGCTGACGAATCCGCCGGGATTCTGGCAGAAGGTGCGCACCTTGTTCTTGAACGGCAGCGGATAGCCGATGAGCTTGGACTCATACAGCACCGCGTTGACCTCCTCCATAACCTCGTTGCGGACCTCGACGCGGACGCCGATATCAACGGTGCCCGGCTGATGCGCAATGGAATGACTCTCGCAGGTACGCTCAAGCCAGTCTGCGCCCTTCCTTCCGGTGGCGATGACAACGCTGTCAGCGGAGATCTCCTGGCGATTGTTGCCCTTGTTATCCGTCACGATAACGCCGGTGCACTCGTCGCCCTTGATGATGATGTCCTCGCAGCGCGCGGAGAACATGATGTCCACGCCGTGCTCCAGCAGGTACTTCTCAATACGAAGATAGAGCTGGTGCGCCATTTCAGTGCCCAGGTGGCGTATCGGGCAGTCAACCAGCTTAAGGTTGGCATTGATCGCCTTCTTACGGATCTCACGGATCTTGTCCGGATCGCTCACGCCCTCGACATGGGGATCCGCGCCGAACTCAAGGTAGATCTTGTCGGTATAGTTGATGGTTTCCTGTGCAAGCTGCTCGCCGATAAGCTCCGGGAGATTACCGCCGACCTCGCAGGACAGGGACAGCTTTCCGTCGGAGAAAGCGCCTGCGCCGGAGAATCCGGTGGTGATGTGGCAATAGGGCTTGCAGTTCATGCAGACCTTTGTCTTTGCCTTCGGACAGGCTCTCTTCTCGACTGACACGCCCTTCTCGACTATCAGTATCTTCTTCTGGGAGCCTTTACGGAGCATTTCCAGCGCGGTGAATATTCCTGCCGGTCCTGCACCTACGATTACTACGTTGTATTTTGACATTACTGGTTTCGCCTTTCATTATTGGCAATGAGTCCCTGGTGATTTCACGCAGTCACACCTTCATTGCCGGATATACGTTATTAATTTATCACAATTCCGTCATATTGTCAACATGTTTTCTGCGTTTTTTCGCACAATGCGTCAAATTTCAGCAACTTGCCGAAAAACGCCGCCGCTGTCGCATTGAACTAATGCCGCAGCACATGAGTTCGGACAGAAAAACTCCGCCCCGGAAGGAGCGGCGAATTCCATTCACACCTTTTCGATGTCGTTCTCGGAGCAGTAGAACACCGCAGTCATGGAACCGAAGGTATCCTCCTCGTCGTCGCCGTCGTCGGTGTCTATCACATATGTGGTAGTTCCGCCGGCGCAGCTTATGTCGGTGATCGTACCCACGATCCCGGACTTCTTGATCCTTACGGTATCGTCAAGTTTGAACATTATAACACCTCCAATGCCTGTGGATTCGTGCACCCGATCAGGGAAGCGCCCTCTGCCGGAGCTGCCCAGCGCACGGCGTTTCCAATAACACGCAGCACATTCTCGTCGTGGAACGTCGGATATTCCTCATGACCAGGCTGAAAATAGAATATCCTCCCGGCGCCGCGGCGGTAGGTGACTCCGCTGCGGAACACCTCTCCCCCGGCGAACCAGCCCATGAATACCACCTCGTCCGGAGCGGGGATATCAAAGGGCTCGCCGTACATCTCCTCCCGGGGAAGCTCAAAGTGCTCAGGAATCCCCCGGGCGATGGGATGGGAGGGAATCACGGTCCAGACGCGCTCCCGGTCGCCGTGCCGCCATTTAAGATTGCAGGAAGTTCCGCACAACGCCCGGAACACTTTGCTGTGATGTGCGGAATGAAGCGCGATGAATCCCATTCCGGAATTCACACGGCGGCAGACTCGCTGCACATTCACGTCCGTGACCTCGCCGTGCGCCATGTGTCCCCACCAGATAAGCACGTCGGTTTCTGCAAGAACTTCCTCGGACAGTCCCTGCTCCGGGTCGTCCAGGCAGGCGAGCCGCACGCTTATATCCGGCGACTGCGCCAGGTACTCCCCTATCGCGGCGTGCATTCCCCGGGGGTATATCTCCGCCACCGTCGGCTGCTGCCTTTCGTGGCGGAATTCGTTCCATATAAGTACTTTTATCATGTGCCCTCCCTCAGCCATTCCGTGATGTTTTCGGCGGAACGGCGCATGTAGTCCAGCTGGTCAGCCGCGCCGAAATGCTCCGCAGAGAATCCGCCGGTATAGCCGTCTGCAACAATCTGCTTCACCAGGGATTCAACGCCGACATATCCTCCGCCGCATTCACAGGGATACATCAGTTCCCCGGAAATATCCGCCTTGGCGTTGCTGCCGTCCGGCAGTCCCCGGGACGAGTCACGGCTGCGGTCCTTGACATGGACGTGCGCAAGGTACTTCCGCAGCCTGGAATACGCCTCCGCCGGGTCCTCCCGGACGTAGGCGAAGTTACCCGTGTCAAACGTCCAACGCAGCCCCTCAGAGCCGCTCAGCAGGCGATCCAGTCCGGCAATATCGCAACAGGGGGAGTTCACATCGTCGAAATCCTCCACGGTCACGGTTATCCCGTACTGCACCGCCATTCCGCACAGAATGGAGAGCTGCTCGCAGGTACGCGCGAAGAAATCCTCCCGGTCGTCCTCCGGTCGGAAGAATCCCGGGATCGCAAGGATAGTCCCGGCGCCGAATTCCGCCGCAATCTCCAGATGGCGCTTCATCTTCTCCCGGGAAACCTCCGGCAGGTCGTGCACCAGGTCGTAGTGCCCGTACACGGAGGCGGCGGTTATTCCGCAGCCGGATAATACTCCGCGCAGGGAGCCGTCCTCCAGCCGCCAGAGGTCGCATTCCAATCCGGTGTATCCGCAGCCGCGTGCGTTTTCAAGAGCCTGCTCCAGTGTGATTCCGCGCTGGGCGCTCGCTTCGTATACGTGCTCCAGGAAAATATTAAGTCGGTTCATCTGCACCCCTCCAGTCATGAATACTATTGTATACCACATGAGCCGATTTGTCAACCTTGAACGTTTTAACCGATTCCCAATGATTTATCTTGACATTGCGGAGCATTTGTGCTATAATACATCAAGCTGTAGCAAAATATGCACCTTATGACATTGTATGCATGTTTTTGCACATATAAAAATCGTATAACTTATATATACATCTGGCGTATAATATGCATCCTCACGGGAACATATAGTTTTGTGGCGCTTTTCGTTTGGCAGGACTATTATTATAGTACACGACTATGCCGCCAATATGAAACAGCTCGCGGATATTTTTCAAATCATCCCACAGCTTTCACATAAATATCATCTGATTTCAATAAAACATCAATTTAGGTATTGATTTTTTTCACTCTTTGTTGTATAATGATTAAACAAGCAGAAATGACAGGAGGACTGAATATGTTCAAAAATCAGGCAGATGGCCGCAAGAATCTTGTGGGCATCAAAATGCACGAAGTACGCAAGTCGCGTGGTATTTCCCAGCGCCAGGTGGCAGACGACCTGAACGAAATGGGACTCATCATCGACAAGAACGCGGTGCAGCGTATGGAGTCAGGACAGCGCTTTATCACTGATATCGAGCTTATCACTATCGCTAAGTATCTTGGTATCCCGCTGGACGAGCTGATGGCTTCATTCAGCAAGTAAAACGGAAGCCCCGGAGCGTGTGCTCCGGGGCAGTTTTTATGGTATCAGCTCTAGATGTTCCTCGCCGTCGAGCACTCCGCCGGTATTCCGGCAGGTGCAGAATATCAGCGCCAGGAAGTAGAATATCATGCTCTCGCTCATCAGACCGTTGGTGAATCCCACCTTGAACGGGATCATCGGCAGCATAGCCGCCACGACATACAGCACGGCATATGTCACCAGCACGTTCGCCGGGGTCGCCGCGGAATACCGGGGCAGGAAGGTCCTTCCCCTTATCTGGAGCCATATCCAGTAGATGAACGGCGGAAGCATGATAGCCTCGCTCACTATGGCAATCCAGGACAGATTCGAGAACACCGCATCGCATACCATGTTCGCAATACTTCCGTTGCCGGTCTGGTTCATCACAGCGAAGGTGTTCAGCAGCTCCACATAGAATATGTGCAGGCAGAGCCACGGGGTAAGTCCGAATATGGTGAGCACACGGTATATCCTGCGCGCCCTCTGCTGCCTAATGAATCCTGCCGCGGCAAACAACCCCAGTCCGTAGCAGATTATCCCCGGGAATGCAATGAACATCGCGATGCTGTTGCGCGTACTGCTTATGTTTGCCACGCCCTCCGTCAGCCACCAGACCTTTCCGCAGTGAGCCGCGTCGCCGTACGCCATGAGCCAGTCCCCGGTGCCGAAGCACAGGCAGCCCACGATTCCCAGCAGGAATGCTATCAGCATTTTTTCTTCTTAGTCATGTTGTTCCTTCTTTCAGTTAGTTCGAGCTAACAGAATTATACCACAGCTGTCCGCATTTGTCAATACCCGAAAGACGCGCTACGCAGGAATATAACCGGGATTTCCGGCGACACTAGGAATACGATGAATGAAGCGAATCGGAGGTACCCGATCTTGATTCAACACTTTCTGATTGACATGACCGCGAAATTGCGATACAATCATAGGACGGCAATACGCCGGACAATTCGCAGGACGGAGGCTCTTATGCTCGAGAATTTACCCACCAGCACGGTATTCACCCTGGCAGACGCAGTGAGCTGCCGGAAATACCAGGTGTGCAGCACCCCCGGGGCGGACATCACCCTGCTCGCCTTCGATGCCGGCGAGGGAGTCAGCACAGAGCAGTACTCCGGGGACACGCTGTATACAGTGCTCACCGGGAACTGCACCATAACCGCCGGAGATCCAATCGCACTTTCCGCAGGCGAAAGCACAGTGAGCCCCGAAGTAATGCTGCATTTGCTGGAATCCACCGGCAGTTCCGTATCATGCAGACCACAATACACAAAGGAGAAAACAACATGGACAAGCTTATAAATCACATTCCCCACAAGGAAGCCATCTCTCTGAAGGACCAGATAGGCTACGAGCCGGGTCAGGTCGCTTCCATGACCCTGACCAACCAGCCCCAGGTCGGAATGACCCTCTTCGCCTTTGACCAGGGCACCAAGATCGGGACTCATGCCGCTCCCGGCGACGCAATTCCCACTATCCTCGAGGGCGAGGCGGAGATCACGATAAGCGGCACCACCTACACGGTACGCGCCGGCGAGAGCATTGTAATGCCTGCCGGGGAGCCGCACTCCCTGAGGGCTGCCACCATATTCAAAATGCTGCTCGTCCTCGTCAAGAACTGATTCCACGCAAAGCAAGCCCCGGCATCCGCACTGGATCGCCGGGGCTTTTTTTATTTCCCGAAGCGGAAGCTTCTGAAGTCGAAGTCGCTGCCGGGCAGGAACGTGAAGGAGATCTTCCGCTTTCCGGAAATGCCGGAAAGTCCGAAGCTGCGCTCAACGTAGTCCTCCGCGCCCTCCGTGCGGAATTCGCACAGCACCCTCTCGCCGGAATCCAGCATGAGGTGAATGCTGTTCAGCGGAAGCGCCGATCGTCCCTTGATGACGATATACGCAGGCTGCTCCTCCGAAAAGTCGAACTCCCCGAATTCCAGCACGACGTTGTTGCCGATTCCCGTGACCTCTCTGCCCTCCACGGTGAACTTGTCGCCGTAAATGCGCTCCGCGTCCGCCGCGCAGTTTTCGGTGAACTCCCGGTGCAGGCGTTCAAACTGGAATCCGCTCACCTGGTAGCCATAATCCGTTTCGATGGTGAACGTGTGAATTCCGCGCAGGATCTCCGGCAGGCGGAAGGTTTCCGGCTTGAACACCATCCACTCCGGCTGCTTGTGGTAGGTGTACTCGCCCAGCAGTCTGCCCTCCCCCGGGATCCCGTCGTAGAAGCGTATCTTCACCGGATCAAGGGTATTCGCCCATATCGGCACCGTCACGGAATCCGCACCGGAGCCGAAGTCCACGTTATCAAACGCCGCCCAGGAGCTTGCCCCGAAGCCGAAGCATATTCCTTTATTCACGCCCTGGCACAGGTTGTCGCTCGCCCGGGTGTACAGTCCGCCGGGAACAAAGGTATACGGGTCGGTGACGGCGCTGCCAAGCCCCTCCGCCCGGAAAGGCAGAACGGACAGGATATGGTACTTCCCGGTGCCGTTTCTGCACATCGCGCGCAGGCAGAATACGCCGTCGCCCTTCGCGCGGACCGTTACGGCGCCGTCCGGCTCCTGCGTGAATTCCGCCGCGCCGGTCACTATGCCGGTTTCGGTGGTGATACGGTATTCGATGTCGTCCGCGTAATCCGCGTTCGCCGGGAATATTACGGGCGTTACCCTTATCTCGCGGCAGTCTTCGGTGAACAGCAGCCTGTCCGCGCGCAGCTCTATCTTGCGCACGGGTATTTCGTCAGTCCTGCCGCACTCCGTGGGAGCCGCGGATACACGCTCGCTGCAGGACGCGCCGGGTATCTCCGCCGCCGGGACGGAATCCAGCCTGATCACGCTGTCCGGAAGCCCCGGAGAGGTGAATCTCACGGTGATTCCGCCGGATTCCCTGACGGAGCCTATCACCGCCAGCATTTTTCCCGAGAACAGCCGGCGCGAAGTCCCCTTGTACTGGTCGTAATCCGTGCTGTCGCCGTTGTCCAGTCCCAGGAGCCTTCCGGCGCCCTCCACGGTGACGTTCACACGGTTTCCGGCGTTGGCGCAGAAGTTCCCGTCGGAATCCAGCGCGGACACCTCGATGTACGCGATATCCCTGCCGTCCGCCCTCACCGCGGACTTATCCGCAGACACCTCCAGGCGCGCCGCGTCGCCGAAGCTTCGCGTGATATCCTCGGCGATGACCCTGCCGCCCTCGTCGTAGGCAAGCGCCTTCAGCTCGCCCGGAGCGTAGGCTATGCTGTAATCCGCGGTGAGTTTCTCGCCGTGGGCATGGTCGATATCGAACGCGCCCATGGAATCCCCGTTAAGGAAGAGCTCCACCCTGGGCGCGTTGGAGCAGACGCGCACATCCACCGTCTGCCCGGGATTGAAATCCCAGTGGGGGAATATGTGCACGAACGGCGCCTTGTGGTAATCCGTCCATTCCGCGCGGAACACATACGCGCTGTCCTTGGGGAATCCGGCGGTGTCGTACTGTCCGAAGTAGCTGTTCTTGGTGGAATACGGCGTAGGCTCGCCGATGTAGTCGAATCCCGTCCAGATGAACTGCCCGGCGCAGAATTCCGCGTCCCTGTCCCGGATTATGCACTCCTCGGTATTCTTCGCGCCCCAGCCGGTGCAGCTGTTGCCCAGGGATGAGCACTGCTCGTCATCGTCCGCCAGCACCGTCTGCGACAGGGGGAAGTGGTATATACCACGGCTCTGCACGACGGAAGCGGTTTCGCTGCCATAGATGAGCCAGTCCGGGTGCTTCTCGTGGTGCTCGTGGTAGAGCCGCTCGCCGTAGTTATACCCCACCAGCTTGAGGATATCGCCGCACTTCTGCCCGTTCTCCCACTGCATGAAATTTGAGCCGAAAGTGGCGTAGCCGTTGTGCAGCGGATCGTAGGATTCCACCAGGCGTCGGAGCATGGAGGTGACCTCCTGACCGCGCTCGTCCGCATGGGTGTCGAAGATCTCGTTGCCCACACTCCAGCCGATTATGGAGGGGCAGTTCCTGTCGCGGCGCACCCAGGAAGCCACGTCGCGCTCCACCCACTCGTCGAAGAAGCGCGCGTAGTCGTACTCCGTCTTGCAGCGCTCCCACATGTCGAATCCCTCGGAAAGCACCAGCATTCCGGTTTCGTCGGCAAGCTGCATGAATCCCTCCGCAGGCATGTTGTGGGAGGTGCGAATAGCGTTCACGCCCATCTCCCGTAATTTCACGAACCTGCGCCGCAGCGCTTCGATGTTGAACACAGCGCCCAGACAGCCGTTGTCGTGGTGCTCGCAGGAGCCGTGCAGCTTGACGTGACGTCCGTTGAGGAAGAATCCGTGGTCGGCGGTGAACTCCACCGTGCGGAATCCGAAGCGGCTGGCAGTGCGCTGTATCACGTCGCCGCCGCTTATCAGCTCGGATACTACATTATAAAGGTACGGGTCGTCGATATCCCACCGTCTGGGGGAATCCACCCGGATAATCTGCCGCGTGAGGGAATACGCCGCGCCCGGCTCCCTTACCGCCGCCGGAATGCAGGATATGTCCGCCGCGCAGGCGTCGCTCTCAGCGCTCGCCACGGTATTCCCCTCCCGGTCGAGAAGCGAGGTGCGCACGCGGAGTCCGGCAACAGGAGTTCCCTCCGGGCGGATGACCTCAGACTGCACCGTAAGTTCCCAGCAGCCCTCCACGGGCTTTGCGGAGAGGTACACGCCGTCGTTGCCAAAGTGGATATCCGGGTATTCACACAGCCATACATCGCGGAAAATACCGGCGCCGGAATACCACCTGGAGTTCGGGGCGCGGTGGTCTACCCTGACGGTGACGACATTCTCGCCGTCCCTTATCAGAGCGGAAATATCGTGCTGGAACGCGGAGTATCCGTACTTCCACTCCCCTGCCTTCTCGCCGTTGACATACACGGTGCTGTCCATATACACGCCGTCAAACCGTATCGCAGTGCGTATTCCCGGCTTCCGGCGGTAGACGAACCGCTTCCTGTACCAGCCGGTGGAGGTGGAATACAGGTCGTTGGTGTTCCCTATCAGCCAGTCGTGGGGAATGTCCACGGGGGCGAAATCCAGCCCGTCCGGGGATTCCGTGCCAAAGGAGGTCTTACAGAACTCCCAGCCGTCGCAGAACAACGCGCGGTTATTGTAACTATCGCAGAATGCCATGTGTTTATCCTCTCTTACTGAATATCAGACGGAGTTCCGCGGAAATATCCGGCAGCGCAACGCGGTATTTCTCCGACAGCGCCGGACCGCAGGAATTCGACCCCACGCCAGCCATCGCGGAATCCACGCAAATCACGCTGCTGCCGCACTTTTCAAGCTCGTAATTGTGTCGCTTCTCCGCCAGCTCCTCCTGGGTGTATTCCGACGCATTGAACGAGAATCCGTCCGGGGAAGCGAATACCACGCTGGTGTCGCCGTCCGTGACCTCCGCGCGCAGGCAGCCAAAGTGCGATGAATTCTCCTGGGGACGGAGGTAATCCTCGTGCATGGCGCTGATATCCGCCGTGAACTCACCGAACCAGCTTGCCTGGTGCTTGTCGGCGTAGCTTTCGCGCGGTCCATAGCCGAGATATTCCACCTGCGTGAAATCCCGGCGCAGGAACAGCCGGATACCGAACCGCGGCAGGAACTGCACCTTGTCGGAAACCCTGCCCCGGCATGAAACGCCGAGCATGCCGCCGGAAATCCTGTATTCCACGTCCAGGTAAACGAAGGGCTGGTGTATGCTCCACCCGAAAGACTGCCGCAACCTGATCACTGCCGCGTTCCCCTGCACCTCAGCCGTAACGCCGTAATTGCGCGCCTTGGAGTCATGCAGGTGCATTCCATACCAGTCGCCCTTCATAACGTCGTTGTCGGTGGGTGCGCGGAAAAAGTTAAACTGCATCGGTCTGTCCAGCAGCTCCCTGCCGCAGCGCTTTATGGAGTCGAACGCGGACAACCGCCGGCTGAACCGGTACTCCATCTCCCCGGAAGCCACGGTAATGTAAAGCGGCTCTTCCCGTATCTCCACCGGGGATTCCACACTGACCGGAGCGTATTCCACCGGGCGGAGTTCCAGCTGGTCGAAGCAGACCTCGCTGCCCTCTTCCCAGTACTCCGTGGCGTGGCTGGCGGTGAACACGAACCGGATATGGTCGCCGTATTCCGTCCCGGGGATCTCTATATCGAACACTCCAAGCGGCGGCAGACTGAACGGAAAACTACCCTCCCGCACAACTCTGCCTTGCTCAGTGATCTCGTAGCGACAGTCCAGCATTTCTCCGGCGTCCGTGAATTCAAGCACACTGGAGAAACGGAATCTGCCCGGCTCGCTCCCAGCGATAACGCGCACGGGGCGGTAGACCTGCTTCAGCTCCAGAAGCCCAGTGTGGGGAGTCCTGTCCGGGTAGACCAATCCGTCCATGCAGAAGTTGCCGTCGTTGTGCCGCTCGCCGAAATCTCCGCCGTATCCGTACTTGACCCTGCCATCCGCAGTTGTCCCAAGCGGCACGGAATGGTCGCACCACTCCCAGACGAATCCGCCGCAGAAGCGCTCGCTGGAATAGAACGTGTTGCGGTATTCCTCCAGGTCGCCGGGACCGTTGCCCATTGCGTGGCAGTATTCACACAGCACAAAGGGACGCTTATCCTCCTTCTCCAGGAATCTTCGCATATCTTCGGGTGAGGTGTACATCTCCGACACCAGGTCGAGGATATCGTCCGGGGTGTCGTCCAGCCGGTGGGTGCTCTCGTAGTGCAGCAGCCGGGTCCTGTCCAGGAATTTCACAAGTTCCCCGGCAGCGCGCATATTGGTGCCCCAGCCGCTCTCGTTGCCCAGGGACCAGAATACCACGCAGGGGCGGTTTATGTCGCGCTTCACCAGGGATTCTGCGCGGTCGGTTATCGCCCGGCGGAAGCGCTCGTCCGAAGCTATCAGCGCTATTCCATCGTAGCCCCTGGTCCACTTGAGGTCGTTGTATACTGTCACGCAGCCGTGGCTCTCCATGTCTGCCTCATCGATGACGTAGAACCCAAGGCGGTCGCACAGCTGGTAGAACTGCGGCGCATTCGGATAGTGTGAGGTGCGCACCGCATTGATGTTGTGCCGCTTCATCAGCGTGAGATCCTTCAGCATTTTTTCCACCGGAGCGTAGTAACCAGTGTCCGGATAGCTGTCATGCCTGTTCACTCCGCGGAACTTAACAGGAACTCCGTTTATCTTCACGACGCCGTTTTCCGCAGTCACGGAGCGGAATCCCACCTGCTCGCCGACAACTTCCTCCCCGGCGGTTATCGTCAGGGAGTACAGATAGGGGCGCTCCGCATTCCAGAGCTGCGGCGCGGAAATCTCCACCCGGGCAGTGGCTCCGGCTGCGGCGTCGAATTCCGCCACGGTGGCTCCGGTCATGTCCGACAGGCGGCAGTGCGCGGAAATCCCCACGGGGGTGAATTCCAGCTCCGCCCGGGAATTATTCCCGGAAAGGCGCGTGGCGATACGGTAGTCCTCCAGTCGCTCCTCCGGGCGCGAGAGAATGTACACGTCCCGGAATATTCCCGACAGGCGTATTTTGTCCTGGTCCTCGAGATAGGTGCCGTCGCACCATTTCAGCACTGCGGCGGTGATACGGTTGTTCCCCTCTTTCAGAAACGGCGTGATGTCGAACTCCTGCATGCTGTGGGACACCTGGGAATAACCCACGAATTCCCCGTTGACATAGAGATACACGCAGCTGTCCACGCCCTCGAACACGAGAATACGGCGCATTTCGTCCGGCACATGGGAATAATCCCGGCTGTACACGCCCACCGGGATATCGTCCGGGACGTAGGGCGGATCAAAAGGAATGGGATAACTCACGTTGGTATACTGCGGCACGTCGAATCCATGCAGCTGCCAGTTTGACGGCACGGGTATAGTGGTATTTCCAGGGAGGGCGGTGAAATCGTCCTCCAGGTCGATAATGCTGCTGTAGTACCGGAAGTCCCAGTCGCCGTTCAGCAGCCGCATTCTTGAGGAATCCCCCCGGGCTGCGAAGGGATCCTGTCCCGGCGCGAACGGAATGAAGTAGCATCGCTTTCCCAGCGTGCCGACGTGGAGCTGCTGCAAATCCTCGTGGAACACCATTCGGTTCTTCGGAGTACCAGAAGCTGAAATTCTTGAAATATTCATGTGCGCTCTCCTTTGCGTTTTTTGATATTTTAATTGTACAGTATCTTGACAGCGAAGTCAATAGATGATATTATTATTTTATAACGATATGAATATCGGAGGTGTTATTTTTGGAATTCTGCGATTTTCCGATAATAAGGGGCGAAAAGGAACTTCCGCTCTTCCTGGGCAACATGGGGCAGTGGGTGCGGCAGGATCACATGATACGCCCGGAGGGGCTGTCCGTCCCCCAGATACTCTACTGCACCCGGGGCAGCGGAACACTGGTACTGGACGGGACGCGTGTTGAGATCCCTCCCTGCACCGGGGTATTCCTCCCGGCGGATATTCCGCACGAATACTACCCCAACGGCAACATGTGGGATATCCACTGGGTGGTTCCGGCAGGCTACGCCGCGGAAGATATCCTGCGGCAGTTCGGGCTTGACCGCCCGAAAATAAGCGAACTGCGCGACGTCGGCACACTGGAGCATATCTTCCGGAAAATGCACGACGCAATACGGACTGACAGCATTTTCGGAAACTACCGCGCCTCCGGTTTTTTGTATGATTTTCTCATCGAGTATTACCGGCAGATCTCCTCCGGGGGCGCTTCTCCGTCGTCCTCCCCGGCGCTCACCAAGGCGGTGGATCACATCAATTCCGCGTTCCGGTCGGAGATAACGCTGGAGGAGCTTTCCGGGATCTCCGGCGTATCCCGGCAGCACCTATGCCTGCTGTTCCGCAATATTCTGGGAATGCGCCCGATGGAATACACCGCCCGGCGCCGTATCCAGGCGGCAAAGGAACTGCTCACCGGAACGCCGATGAGCGTGGAATCCATTGCGGAGGAGGTCGGATTTGGCTCAGAAAGCTACTTCTGCAAGCAGTTCCGGCGGTACGAAGGGATAACCCCCACCGCTTTCAGGAATGCACGCAGATTATCCTGACTCCGCACGCCTGTCCAGGATAGAAGTTACTTAATTCCGCGAATTTGCACAATCCCCTCGGCTAATTCTTGCTGGGAGACTCTAAAGCAGCACCGCGCAAAGGCCATTTATTAGGTTCGCGTATGTTTTGCTTGCAAATTGCACTATTCATCCCTGCAATGGAACAGCTTATCTGTGCTTTTTATTTCACTCCGTTCAGCGCCGACAAATTGTATTAATCTATCATCCGAATTCATATCTTCAGATGCCTGCGGCGTACAGTGACCGCTCAAGCAGGTATTGAAGCAATTATTTTTATCTGTGTTTTTCGGGTACAATTGACCGACGAATGATTTACAGCAAAGCCAAACAGTTGTATAAACATATTTTTATATTTCCTTTACAGACTATTGACAAACTAAAAAAATGGTGTTATAATCATGTATAAACTGGCAGATATTCTGCCAGAACTACGGGTATAAGTTACCCAAGGCTAACTTTAAACCCGAAAGAAAGGACACATAGAATTATGAAAAACGTATTTAAGAATCAGAAGATCGGCTTTTTCGCACTGGGTGCGCTCGCAGCAACCGCTGGCGTAAAGTTCCTCAAGAGCAAGACATTCCACAACGGCTGCGTAAAGGTGGTTTCCGGCGGAATGAAGCTGCGCAATGAGGCAGCTGCTGAAGTTGCAAAGATCCGCGAGGACGCGCAGGACACTCTCTTTGATAAGGACGCTGATCAGGAATGAGATTCACCCCGGTCTACGACGCTCATAACCGGCTGAGAGTACGCTGCGGCGACTACGCATTCACGAAAGAACAGGCGTGCGGTATCGCAGAACTTCTCGGCAGCCTGGATTTCGTCGAGCATGCGGAATCCAACTGGCGCACCGGCAGTATTCTCGTGATGTACCGCGACGGCGCCCGCCAGCAGGTGCTGGACGCCGTTTCCGCACTGGACCGCGGCTCCCTCCCCGAAAAGGAGCTTCCTGCGGTCGCGCAGGCGGATGCGAAATTTGCCGGCGACCTTGAAAAAATGCTCGTCAAGCGTGTTCTCATGCGGCTGCTTCCGCTCCCGGTACGCACCGCGATCACCGTCTGGAACGGCTCCAAATACATGATACGCGCACTGGATAACCTGCTGCAATTCCGCATGAATGTCGCAGTGCTCGACGGCACCGCCATCGGCGCTTCCATGTTCAGCAGCAATATGTCCACGGCCTCCTCCGTTATGTTCCTGCTGGGTCTGTCCGACCTGCTGGAGGACTACACGCGCCAGCGCACCAAGCTCGCTCTTTCCGAGCAGCTCGCGCTCCATGTTGACAACGTGTGGGTGGAAACTCCCGGTGGCACCCGTCAGATACCGTTCGATCAGGTCCAGGTCGGCGACAGGATACTTGTCCAGACCGGCAGCGTGATCCCGTTTGACGGCACAGTCTGCGGCAACGTCGCTATGGTGAACCAGTCCACCATGACCGGCGAAAGCGAGCCAGTACATAAAAAGGAGGGCGACAGCGTATTCGCCGGCACCACCGTCGAGGACGGCAAGCTGCTTATCGAAGTGCGCACGCTTTCCGATGGCTCACGGCTCCAGGAGATAATCGGGCTTATCGACCAGTCCGAGAACCTGAAAGCAGGGGTGCAGAGCAAAGCGGAGCACCTCGCGGACAGCATAGTCCCCTACAGCTTCCTGGGATTCGCGCTCACTGCGCTGCTCACCGGGAATATGACAAGGGCGGTATCCGTGCTGATGGTGGATTTCTCCTGCGCGATAAAGCTCTCCACGCCGATTTCCGTGATTTCCGCGATGAGAGAGGCGGCAGAGCACGGCACCGCAGTCAAGGGCGGAAAGTACCTGGAGGCCTATGCGGCTGCGGACACGATAGTATTCGACAAGACGGGTACCCTGACGAACGCCTGCCCGAAGGTAACGGACGTGGTCCCTTTCGGCGGAAACACCCGGGAATACGTCCTGCGCACCGCCGCATGCCTGGAGGAGCACTTCCCCCACAGCGTGGCAGCCGCCGTCGTGGAGGCAGCCCGGAACGAAGGACTGAATCACGAAGAGGAGCACGCCGAGGTAGAATACCTGGTCGCTCACGGAGTAGCCACTACCCTGCACGGGGAGAGGGCGATAATCGGTTCAGCGCACTTCGTGTTCGAGGACGAAGGGATCCCACTCAGCGACGCGGACAGGGCGCTTATCGAGGAAAAGAGCAATTGCAGCTCCACGATATTCCTTGCGATCGGCGAAAAGCTGGCAGGAATGCTGGTCATCAACGACCCTGTAAGAGAAGAAGCCGCGGAGGTCATCTCAGAACTGCGCAGCCTTGGAATTACGCATGTATGCATGCTGACCGGCGACGCAGAGCCTGCGGCAAAGCGCATTGCAGGCGAGCTTGGAATAGACGCCTACGTATCCCAGGTGCTGCCGGCATACAAGAGCGAGTTCGTGAACAAGCTCAAGGAAGAGGGACACAAGGTCATCATGGTCGGCGACGGCGTTAACGACACGCCTGCCCTTGCAGCGGCTGATGTTTCCGTTGCGATGTGCGGCGGCTCGGATATTGCACGCGAGGTCGCGGACGTTACGCTGTGCAGCGACACGCTGAGGGAGCTGGTTACGCTCCGCAGGCTGAGTACTGCGCTGATGGAGCGGATCAACGCGAACTACAGGTTCATCGTCGGCTTCAACGCCGGGCTGATAATCCTGGGGGCTGTGGGGGTAATTCCGCCGTCTACTGCGGCGTTACTCCACAACGGCTCCACGATGATCATTTCCGGAAAGAGCATGACGAAGCTTCTCAGGTAAATCACAGACTGCCCTGGATTTCCGGGGTAGCAAACTCGCATTGCACAATGATCAGGACGCTTTTCGCTGAAAGGCGTCCTTTTTATATGTAGATTCATTCACGCACAAAGCGCATTATTCCAGTTTGTCACGCCATGTTCGTTAAAATATGCTATAATTATATTGAGGTAATTCCGGATCTGATGTAGTATTTTCCGCTGAATCCGTAGTATATAAGTGAAGCCGAAAAGGAGGCGACAGGATGATAGATGACGAAAGAATCATTGAATTGTTTTTCGAACGTTCAGAGGAAGCAATACAGGAGCTTGGCAACAAATACGGCAAAGCCTGCCACAAGCTCTCATACAACATTGTGAACAACAAGCAGGACGCAGAGGAATGCGTAAACGACGCTTATCTGGGAGCATGGAACGCCATTCCGCCGGAAAAGCCTGATCCGCTGCTGACCTACCTTTGCAAGATCGTTCGGAACATTTCGCTGAAAATGTATTACAGGAAGGGAGCCGCCAAGCGAAGCAGCGCCTACACGATCGCTATGGAGGAAATTGAAGCCTGCATAGCGTCCCCGAACACGGTAGAAACCGAATTTGAAGCAAGAGAGCTGGCGCGGATCATCGAGAGTTTTCTGGACACGCTGACCGTCGAAAATCGCGTTATCTTCATGCGGCGGTATTGGTTTTCGGACAGCTGTAAGGATATAGCTGAATTTGTAGGGCTCACAGAGAAAAATATTACTGTCCGGCTGACGCGCATACGCCAGAAAATGAAAAGGTATTTGAGCGAAAAGGGGGTATTTATATGAACTCGAAGAAATTTACCGAAGCTATGAGCGAAATCGACAACAAGTATGTCAGCGAAGCAGTTTCCTACAACAGAACCCGTTTGTTGAAAAAGGGGTCTAAAAGAATTGCGGTTTTAGTCGCTGCTGTCATAGCCGTATTGAGTCTTTGCGGATTCACTGCATATGAACTCGGATTATTTGATCCGTGGCTGCAAAAGCCTTCTGCCGAACCAACAGAAACCGTCAGGAGCGCGATTGAAGGTCAGGCTGACAAGGAATACACAATATCCATGCGCGTTGAGGAAATAAAGATCGACGAAGATGAAACGGCGCGCGTCAAAGCTATGTACTCCGGCAGCAAACTGGCAAAAGCACGAGGGTGGACAGACGATTATCTTGAGGAGCACTTTATCGTCGTATGGGCGAAATATTACACGGAGTACGACCATACCAAGACATTTTTAGACGATGGCTATACTGAACAGTATTTTTACCTGACCCAGGATGCAAAATCCGGGGAATGGACGATCAGCGATAATACATCTCCTACGACTAGTGCAAAATAACACGGTAAACACAAATTACAAGGCAAGTACATAGCGGAATTGATATAGTGATCCCCGATGTTCCCAGGTCATTTTTGTGATCTTTTAAAAATAATTTTTGCAATTTCCAAAGAATTCTGGGGTAAATCCCCTTACTCACCTCCGAAAATCCGCATAACAGCGTGGTTTTTCTGAGGTAATAAAAAAAATCAAAAAAATTCGATTTTTTTTGAAAAAACTATTGACAAATCAGGTTTCCTGTGATATAATAATATAGTCGTCAGGGACAAGAGATAAAAACTCAAAAACCTGATGGAAATAAAAAAATGAGATGCTGCTATGGCTCAGTTGGTAGAGCACATCCTTGGTAAGGATGAGGTCATCGGTTCGACTCCGATTAGCAGCTCCATTTTTTTTGGAGAGGTATCGAAGTGGTCATAACGAGGCGGTCTTGAAAACCGTTTGGGGGCAACTCCACAAGGGTTCGAATCCCTTCCTCTCCGCCAGAGAACTAACGGCTTAGCAGAGCGATATGCGCTGTTAAGCCGTTTTCGTTTATTTAGGAATCGCCACTTGCCCCGCACCACAAAATCCAGAGCACTCATTTGTCAACGATTAGTGCACAAAAGACAACAGTCAGACAACAGCAGCCCCGGAAATCCAGCCAAGTCAGGAATCCACGGAACAGTAACCAAAATCCCTCCGGCGGAATAATATAAGGCAGAGAAACGACCGGAGGTGACAACATGAGAAGACCGCGCAAACGCCGCAGGAACTGCGGCACGGGCGTACTGCTTGCTGTGGCTGCATTCCTCGCAGCGCTGATGTGCATTTCCTTCTTTTCGCTCAAGGTGCTGCTTTTCACCGTTGCCGCCGTACTGATCATTTCCGGAATATTCCTGCTGAAATGCTGACGCGAAAGGAGCGTACATATGAAAATCGTTGTACTGAAAAGCCCGAAGTTCTTTGCCGGGATCCTCAGAGCCGTGTTCGGGATCAAGAAAATGCCTGCCGAATGAGAAAAGGGAGCGGTTCCTGCCGCTCCCATTTTTTATCCGCAGATATCCACGATCGCGCACGCGAAAAGCACCGCGTCCTTCAGCAGCTCCTCCTCGGTGATGAACTCGTCGTTGCCGTGCATGTGATAGTCCGTATTGCCACGCTCCACGCCAAATGCAACGCCGCCCTCCACCGTGTGGACATAGGTTCCGCCGCCGATGGCTATGCAGCACCCCGGCTCGCCCTCAACCTCGGAGTACACCCTCAGCAGCTTCTGCACGAACTCGCTGTCCTCAGGGACGATGTGCGGCTTCTCCTCCATGTTTCTGCCGTAATGAACTCCTGCCTGCTCAAGAGCCGCAGACAGCCCTGCAACCACGTCCTCCAGCACCACGCAGACGGGATATCGGATATCTATGCAGCCGCTGATCTTCCCGTCGCGCATCGCGAACTTACTGAACGTCAGCGTAAGCGCACCGGATTTCTCGTCCTGCACCTTCAGCGCCGCAGAACGCCCGTCCGTTTCGCCGAACGGGAATTTCTCTGCCAACCCACGGATTATCTCACGCTGCTGACCCTCCCGGAGCGGAAGCCTGTTCAGCGTTGCAATAAGCGCAGTAACCGCATTCACGCCGGTCTGCGGAGTGGAGGCATGCGCCGACCTGCCGGAGCAATGCAGCGTGATATCGCCATTCGGCTCCGTATCCACCGTCAGCACCGCGCCGGTGGAGTTCGCCGTGATAACCGCACGCACCTCCTCATAGGGGATTCCGCGCAGGACTGCCTCCGCCTTGTCCGGGACCGCGTTTGGAATACTGCCCCCGGAGAAGCTTACCACCGACCCGGGCTGATAGTCACCCAAAATATCAGCGCGGATCATTCCCTTTTCAATGTTGATCAGCGGAAAGCTTGCGTCCGGAGTAAACACCATTGGCGGCAGCTTATTTCCACGGCAATAGATCTCAAGATCCTCGGAGCCGTTCTCCTCGTCGGTGCCGAAAAGCAACCTTACGCCCTTCTTCAGAGGAATTCCCAGCTCCTTGACGCAATACAGCGCGTACAGCGCGGCAACGCAGGGTCCCTTGTCGTCGATGACTCCCCTGCCGAGCAGCTTTCCATCAGTCCGCGTAAGCTGGTAGGGAGGGCAGCTCCAGTTGAGCGGCTCCGCCGGGACCACGTCCAGGTGTCCGAGTATCCCCAGCGCCACGTTACCTGCCGGGGAATAATCCGCGGTGCCCATCACGTCGTCATGGCAGCTGGTCACGAATCCCATGTCGCGGCAGATCTCCAGCATTTTGTCCAGCGCTCTCCGAGGCTCCTTGCCGAACGGCGCTCCCGGCTTCGATTCGCCCTTTACACTGGGTATCTCCACAAGCTGACGTATGGTGTCCACCATTTCCTCCCGGTGGGAATATATGAACTCTGTGATCTTCTGCTTCATGATGGTACTTCCTTTCAGACCTGTTTCTCTTTATTTTAACCTTTTCCGATGTATTTATTCTGCCTGCGCCGCATGAGTTTCAGCATTCTCGGACGGTTGTACCGCTGAATGATAACAAACAGCATGTCGAATACCGCAGCCGCCACGGAAGTCAGCACAAACACCAGGACGGTGCTGCGTAAAACCGGAACAATAACGCTCAGCACCACCGGCACAAAGCTGACGACCACATTCACCTCGTGGACTATTTCAGCGCCGCACATATTACAGACCACTTTCTCCGGGGTGTTCTCTTTCAGCGAAAAACTTCCCGGTACGTAGGTCGGAAGCTTTACTTTCCAGCTGTGGACTTTCAGTAACTGGTATAGCTTAGCTTCTGCCCTGCCCTGTCTGAACCACGCCGCGTTGTAATCCACGCCGCGTGCGGTGACTGCGTCAACAGCCGCTCCCACCCCCAGCCGTACCGCGAAGTGATAAAAGATCGTTGCGAAAGTTATCAGCAGCGTTAGGAATACTCCCTGCCCCCAGACAAGCCAGCAGACCAGGAATATCACCGATAATCCCAGAAACGCCAGAGTGCCTTTTTCCATGAAATGCTGAAATCCGGATTTCATGAGTTTTCCTCCGTCATTGGCGGTCGAGCATTTCCTCGGCTGCCTTCAGTCCGCTTTCGGTAAGTCCGCCGTCCATTATGCGCGCCAGCTCCTGCTTCCTGCCCTCGTGGTCCAGGGGGATTATACGCGTGTAGGTGCGCTGACCCTCCGTCTGCTTCTCGATGAGCATGTGCGTCTGCGCCAACGCCGCTATCTGCGCCAGGTGCGTGATACACAGTACCTGCCGCTTCTCCGCGGTCTGCGCCAGCTTTACGCCTACCTTCGCCGCAGTCCTGCCGCTTATTCCGGCGTCCACCTCGTCGAATATCATCGTCGGGATATCGTCGCCCTCCGCCATGACGCTCTTTATCGCCAGCATTACACGGGAAAGCTCGCCGCCGCTCGCCGTCCTGTTAAGCGGCTTCGGCTCCTCTCCGGCGTTCGCGGATATCAGTATCTCCACCTCGTCCATGCCGTTTATCGTTATCTTATCCGGGCGCACGTCGAAGCTGAGCGTCACGTTCGGCATATTCAGGAAACGCAATACCTCGCATATCTCCGCCGACAGCCGCTCGGAAGTCTCCCGGCGGCGTGCGCTGATATCCTCCGCCATGCGCTTCACCTGTCCGGCTAGATCATGCTTCTCCTCGGACAGGCGCTCTATCTCCCCGTCCAGACCAGAAAGCTGCGACAGCTCCTGGCGGCACTCCTCAAGGTAGTCCACCAGCTGATCCGGATCCATGTTGTATTTGCGGCAGGCGTGCTTCATAGCTGACACCCTGTCCTCAAGGTCGGCTTCGCGCTCCTCGCTGTCGTCGGCGCCGAACGCCATGGAGGCAGCCTCGCTGCTGATATCCTCCAGCTCCGGGAGTATTTCCTCCAGCCGACGGAACAGCACGTCCGCCTCCGGAAGCACCGCGCCCGCGGTCGCAAGGGAGTTCATCGACTGGCGCACCAGGTCGATCGCCCCGGGATTCTCCTCGCCGTTCAGCAGGTCGTTCGCGGTGAACAGCGCTCCCTGTATCTTCGCGGTGTCGCGTAATTTCTGGAGTTCCTCCTCCAGGCGCTCGCCCTCGCCGTGCTCCAGGTTGAGTTCCGCCAGTTCCTCGGCGATGGCGGTAAGCTGCGCCGTGCGGAGTTCCCGGGTGCGGTTCTCCTCCTGGAGCTCCTTCAGGCGGCGCGAAAGCTTCGAGAACCGCCGGAATTCCGCACGGTATTCCTCCAGTGCGCCGGAAAGCTCCCCGTAGCTGTCGAGGATCTGCCGCTGATTGTCGGTATCCATCAGAATGCGGTTCTCGTGCTGCCCGTGAATATCCACCAACAGCTCGCCGACCTCCCGGAGCATTGCCGCCGTCGCCGCCCTGCCGTTTATCCGGGCGCTGCTCTTACCCTCGGCGGTGATTTCGCGCATGAGGACTAACTCGCCGTCCTCGGCGGAGAATCCCAGTTCAGTCAGCCGGGACTTCACCCGGTCGGATATATCGTCGAACAGCGCGGAAATGACCGCCTTCGGCGCGCCGCTGCGGACGATATCCTTGGTAGTCCTGCCGCCCAGAACCGCGTTAATTCCACCGATGATGACGCTCTTACCTGCGCCGGTTTCGCCGGTGAACACGTTGAATCTGCTGCCGAATTCCACCGCAGCCTTTTCAATCACCGCAAGATTTTCAATCGAAAGCTCCCGTAACACTCGTCATTCTCCTATCTGGTCATCATCTTTCTGAGCAGCTCCATCAGCTGCACAGCATGGTTCTCCGTTCTGGTGAGAACAAATATTGTGTCGTCCCCGGCGATGGTACCCACAACGAATCCGAGGTCCTGCTCGTCGAGCACGACGCACGCCGCGTTCGCCAGCCCCGGGCGGCACTTTATCACCACCGTGTTCATGGCGTAATCCAGCGACAGCACCGCGTGCGCGAACACGCCGCTGTACTCCGGGGGATTCTCGCACTCCGGTGAGTAGTAACAGTTCGCGCCCCCACCGGACATTCCCTTGCGTATCTTCAGCTCCCTCATGTCCCGGGAGATGGTCGCCTGGGTGGTGGGGAATCCAGCCTGCTCCAGCAGCTCGCCGAGCTGCTCCTGGGTTTCGACCTCCTGGGCGGAGATTATCTTCAGTATTGCGCGCTGCCGCTGCTTCTTATCCATAACGCACCCCTCAGCCGTAAATGAACTTCTTTATTCTGCGCTCCTGCGCCGCCGGATTAAGCAGCGACACCCGGGCGCAAATTCTCTGCACCGCCTGATCCCCGTCCGGCAGGTCGTCGAAATCCCTCTGCCAGAACTCCTCCGGGGTGCAGAACACCGTGCTGCTCCAGCCGTAGGGCTCGCCATACATATTCCGCTTCTGCTGCCTGCCGCAGATCGTCAGGAACATTCCCATCTGGAGGTCCGTCATAGCCTTTTCGACATGCGCAGATGATTCGCCGTGAAGTCCGGCAAGGCGCTTTATGTCGTGCATGGGAACCATGCCGTTTTCCTGCACCGCGCGGTAGATTCGCCGTGCCAGGTCGGAAATCCGCCCGGAGTCCCATGCCTCCTCAAAGGTCATTCCCTGACGGCGGACTGCCAGGAAGTATGGGTACCACTCCTCCGTGATGAAGCCGCTCGTCCGGAAGAACACCTTGGAATAGGCGATGTCGCTGCGCTCCTCCAGGACGCGCATGCGCCACTCCCAGGGGTCGGTGTCCGGCTCCCCGGTATGCCACCTCACCAGAGTATTGCACGGCTGTTCCGTCCAGTCGAAGGGGACCACCGCGTATATTCCCTTATCGCTGCCGCCGCCGAGGGAAAAACCGGCTCTCAGCAGCTCCTCGCAGAATTCGTCATAACACTGTACCATTTCAACCTCCGGATACGTCAGCGCAGCGGCTGCATGAGCTTGCGGTTGACCGAGCCGAAGAATCCCTCACCGGTTTCTATCAGCATAAGGTCCGGACCGCCGATACGCATGGTAAGCACGTCCCCGTCCCCGAACGGATAGCCGCTGTCGCCGTCAAAGCTTATCGTCACCCGGCTGTCCTGGTAGGAATTCACACGCAGCCGCACAGTACGCTCCGCCGAAAACAGCATGGGTCTGGAGAACAGCGAGTGCGGACACAGCGCGGTGTACTCAATGCACTTCATTGCCGGGTCAATGATGGGACCTCCGGCGGAGAGGGAGTACGCGGTGGAGCCGGTGGGCGTACTGAAAATAACCCCATCGGCGCGCAGCCGGGAAACCTCCGTGTCGCCGCAGTACACGCAGAATTCCGGCAGCTTGGACTTGCTGTCCCGGGAGACCACGACGTCGTTCAGCGTATTCTGGTGCAGCATTCCGCCGTTAGCGTAGCTCACCTCCACGGACATCATCATGCGGCGGCTCACGCGGAACTCCCCCAGAATGATCTCAGGAATGCGCCTGATCTCCGCAGGCTCCAGGTTAGCCATAAATCCCAGCCGCCCGGTATTCACTCCCATCAGCGGGATTCCCCACACCGCCGCCAGCTTGCCGTGGGAGATTATCGAGCCGTCGCCGCCAACGGTGATCATGCACAGGCAGCCCTCGCCGCTCTCAGCAGATTCCGCGCCGCTTAGACCGCCGGAGCTGCCGTCGTCGTATTTCAGCGACAGCGGAGTTATCCCGGCGGCGCTCAGCTCAGTGCAGATATCCTCGGCGATCTTCACAGAGTTACGGTCCCTGCGGTTGTATGAGATCATGACGCGTTTTTTGTTCTTGACGTCCATAGTTCCTCCTCAGCCCTTTTCCAGGCACATCAGGAATTCCACGTTGCCATCTCCGCCGGTTATCGGCGAGATGACGGAGCCTGCCACGGTGAATCCGCAGCCGGCGGCGAATCCGGCGATATCGTCCCTTATCCGCAGACGCAGGTGCGCGTCCCGGACCACGCCCTTCTTGCTGAGATTCGCCCTGCCAGCTTCAAACTGCGGCTTCACAAGCGCCACAGCGCGCCCTCCGGACTTCAGCAGGCGGTAAATATGCGGCAGTATCAGCTTAAGCGAGATGAAGGAAACGTCCGTGCCGATGAAATCCGCCTGGGGAAGCTCCGCCGTGCGTATATCCGTCTGCTCCATCGAAACCACCCTGGGGTCGCTCCGCAGGAATTCCGCCAGCTGGTCGCGCCCCACGTCCACCGCGTATACCTTCGCCGCGCCGTGCTGAAGCATGCAGTCCGTGAATCCCCCGGTGGAGGATCCGATGTCGATGCACTCCGCGCCGGTGATATCCAGCCCGAACTGCTCCAGCGCCGCTTCCAGCTTCAGTCCGCCCCTGCCGGCGTAGCGCAGCTGCTCGCCGGTTATTTCCACACGGTCGTCCTCCGTGATATCCTGGGAGGGCTTCGCGCAGGGGCTTCCGTTCAAGGAAACTCCGCCGGATTTTATAAGGCTCTGCGCCGCCGTACGGCTCTTGCACAGCCCTCTATCAGTCAGATATACGTCAAGTCGCATTGTTCCTCCCGAGCTTCCTTATCAGCGATTCCCGGTCAAGCCCGAACATCTCAAGCTGCTGTTGTACCGTGCCTGCCGGGACGAATCTACCGTCCACGCCGACGGTTTCGTATTCTCCCCGGAATCCGCGCTCAAGCAGCGCAGTGCCGAACTGCTCCGCGACTCCGCCCCGGAGTACGCCCTCCTCGAAGAACACCACCCGGTCGTAATCCAGCGCCATATCCAGCGCAGATCCCGGCAGCGGAGCAATCCTGACCAACCGGAGCCAGTCCACCGGGGCGCCCTTCACAGAAGCCTCCCTAGCCGCACAGGCGGCCTCCGCGGACAGCCTGCCGTAGCTCACCGCCAGAGTATTCCCGTGCCTGCCGGAGTATTCCAGCTCCACGTCGGGCTGCACACGGGCGGCAGGCTCGCTGCCCTTGGGGTACCTCACTGCGGCGACTCCCTCCGTCCGGAACAGCGCCTGGGAAAGACACAGCCGCATTTCCTCAAGGCTCGCCGGGGAATACACCGTGGTGTTCGGGATCATCGACAGCATGGGCACGTCGAAAATTCCCTGGTGCGTTTCGCCGTCCTCGCCGGTGAATCCTGCTCGGTCGATCGCGAGCACCACATGCGTCCTTTCGATGGCGCAGTCGTGCACCACCTGGTCGAATCCGCGCTGGAGGAAGGTGGAATACACCGCGAACACCGGCAGCATTCCCTCCACGGCAAGCCCGGCGGCAAAGGTGACGGCGTGCTGCTCTGCAATACCGACGTCGAAGTATCGCTCGCCGCAGGAGTTGCAGAAGTAGTTCATGCCGGTGGCGTACTTCATCGCGGCGGTTATGCCGCAGATACGGCTGTCGGATTTGCCCAGGCTCTCAAGCTCCCTGCCAAACGCCTCGCTGAAGGTGGGCTTCCCGGAGGATTCCGCCTTCCGGGACACCGCGTGGTATTCCCCGGGATTATCCTCCGCCGGGCGCCAGCCCTTCCCCTTGGTGGTGAACACATGTACCACACAGGGCTTCCTCATGAGCTTCGCCACGGAGAACGCTTCGATCATGTCCTCCAGGTCGTGCCCGTTCACCGGACCGATGTACTGGAATCCGAAGTTCTCGAACATGTTGCTGCTGTCGTAGATGGCGTCCTTTATCAGCCCCTTGGCGGTGCGCAGCGTCTTTTCCAGCTTGTCGCCCACCAGCGGCACCGCCGACACGACGGATTTCACATGCTCCTTTGCGCAGTAATACTTCCTCGTGGAGCGAATATGCGCCAGGTACCTCGCCAGTGCGCCGGTGCTCTTGGATATGGACATTCCGTTGTCGTTAAGCACGACCACAAGCGGTGCCAGGCTCTTGCCGGCGTTGTTGAGTCCCTCATATGCCATTCCGCCGGTCATGGCTCCGTCGCCGATAACCGCCGCCACGCTTCCGCGCCTCCCCTGGAGCCGCATTGCGCAGGCGATACCATACGCCGCGGATATGGATGTGCTGCTATGCCCGGAAATAAACGCGTCTGCCGGGGATTCCCCGCGCCGGGTGAAGCCGGAGATTCCCTCGCGGCTGCGCAGCGTGCCGAACTCGGAATACCGCCCGGTCAGCAGCTTGTGCGCGTAAGCCTGGTGACCGACGTCCCAGACAATCCGGTCGGTTTTCACGTCAAAAACAAAATGCAGCGCCGTCGTCAGCTCTACCGTGCCGAGATTGGAGGACAAGTGTCCCCCGGTTTCGGTGACGGTACTCAGAATGCAGCGCCGCAGCTCCCGGCAGAGCTGTTTCAGCTCGGGCAGGGTCATATTGGAAATCTTTTCGTGATCTATTTCGTTGTCAAGTATCATCTTTGCCTCCGACAGCCTTTATTGGGAGGTCACGCCACAGGCACCGGGAACACCATACCGATGAGTATTCCGAGCAGAGCGCCTGCCATAACCTCTATAGGCTTGTGACCCAGGAATTCCTTGAACTCCTTGCGGTCGGACATTTCGTCGAGTTTCTCGTCCTTGAGATCCTCGCCGCCAAGACGGGAGATCTCATCGTCCATTTCGTCGATGACCCTGCGCAGGCGGTTAAGTTCCTTGCCGTGAAGTCCGGCGTTGTAACGCACGCTCAGCGCATCGTAGATCACCACGCCGAGAATAAGTATCGACAGCGCAAACGTGGTGCTCCTGTATCCCTCAAGACGCAGCAGATACAGAGCCACCGACACCACAAGCGCCGAGTGGGACGACGGCATTCCTCCTGCGCCGGTGATACGCTCCGGATCAAAGGATTTCGTCTTGATCGCGTACAGCACGGTCTTGATGATCTGCGCCGACATGAACGAGATCAGTCCGACAGTTATTGTCGGATTCGCCATAAAAATATTCATATATCAAATTCCCTCCGGGCGTCAGTATTTTCTGTCAAGCAGCAGCTTCGTGAGTCCCGTCAGGAATTCACGGTCTGCAAACGGCTCCAGCGCCTGCACTGCCTCGTCCGTAAGGCGCGCAGCCTCCGCCCTCGCCCTGTCAAGTCCGACCACGGCGGCGTAGGTGTACTTGCCACTGTCGGCGTCGCTGCCCACAGGCTTCCCAAGCTGATTCTCATCGGCGGTTACATCAAGAATATCGTCGATTATCTGGAACGCCAGCCCGAGCTTACGCGCGTAGGTCCCTGCCGCAAGCTGAAGCTCCGCTCCGCCGCCTGCCGCAATGACTCCGGCACGGCAGCAGAATTCCAGAAGGGCGCCGGTTTTCATGCGGTACATCTCGAGGAGCACGTTCTCGGGGAGTTGTTTGCCCTCGTTCTCGGTGTCGATCACCTGACCGCCTATCATTCCGTAAATACCCACCTGTTCGCCCAGCAGCGCGATTATCTTCAGCGCCGCGGACTGGGATATCGTGCCCTTTAAGCCTGCTTCCGCGATCACCTGCGCCGGGAGGATCGCCAGTGCGTCCCCGGCGAGGAGAGCGTTAGCCTCCCCGAACGCCTTGTGGCAGCTGGGCTTGCCCCGGCGCATATCGTCGTTGTCCATGCAGGGAAGGTCGTCGTGTATCAGCGAGAACGTGTGCATCATCTCGATGGCGCACGCCACCGGCAGCGCGGACTCCGGCACACCGCCGCAAACGCGGCAGAATTCCATCACCAGCGCCGGGCGCAGCCGCTTTCCTCCGGCGGTAAGACTGTGCCGCGCCGCAAGGATCACGTTCTTTTGCAGGCAGTCGCGTTCCGGGATATAACGCTCCAGCGCACGCTCCGTCATGTCGGCGTAGTCGTGCAGCTGATCCTTAACTGTTTCGTTGTCCAATTCTGTCCTCCGGGTCACTCAGCGGCTTCCAGCTTCTCCACCTGGAGCCTTGCATTCTTGATATATTCACGGCACTCCTTCGTAAGCTGAGCCGCTTCCGCGTACAGCTTCATGGAGTCCTCAAGGGACAGCTCGCCTCCGCTCATCTTGGAGGAGATCTCCGCAAGCCTTCCCATTGCTTTTTCAAAATCCATATCTACCTCTGTGTCAGTATTTCAGTGACGGAAGCCCTGACCGAGCCTTCGGACAGCCTTACCGTGATACCGTCCCCCGGCTTCAGCTGCGCGGAGGAGGTCACAACACCATTTTCCGTGCTCGTCAGGGAATAACCCCTTGCCAGCACTCCCAGCGGGTCCAGCGCGGAGATAACCTCCGCATTTGCGACCAATGCACGCTCGGCGCGATCAAGCCGATTGTGCATTCCTGTGCGTATTCTTGCGGAAAGCTCGTCAAGGCGCTGCTCGGCATTGTCCAGCCGGCTTCTCGGGGAGAGCGCAGTTATCAGCGCCATCTGGGATTCCAGCATACGGCTTGATTCAGCGATCCTCCGGAGCACTCCCGTGCTTATCTGCTCCATGGAGCCATCAATTGCCGCCAGTATCGCACTCAGCTCCGGCACGGCAAGCTCCGCCGCCGCAGAAGGAGTCGGCGCACGCATGTCCGCCACAAGATCCGCGATACTGAAATCCGTTTCGTGACCTACTGCGGAGATAGTTGGGATCCTGCTGGAATACACCGCACGCGCCACGACCTCGGAATTGAATGCGCTCAGATCCTCGGCGGAGCCTCCGCCCCTGCCGAAGATGATCACGTCCGCCTCCGTGGACTGCGCACGCCTTAACGCCGCCGCCACGGAAAGGTCGGCGCCCTCGCCCTGTACCTTCGCCGGAATTACGATCAGCTTCACCACCGGGCAGCGCCGGGAGATTATGTTGATCACGTCCTGTAAAGCAGCACCTCCGGCGGAGGTGATCACCGCAACGCACTTCGGGATCCTCGGCAGAGGACGCTTTTGGCTGAACAATCCCTGTTCGGAAAGGCGCTTCTTCAGCTCCTCAAGCGCCTTCGCCTGCTCCCCGGTGCCGTCCGGATTCATTCCGGAGCAGTTGATCTGATAGACTCCGTTCGGCTCGTACACGGTGATCGCGCCGCAGCAGACCACCTTATCGCCGTTGTCCGGGTCGAATTCCAGTTTAGCGGCATTTCCGGCGAACATGACCGCCTTCAGCTGCGTCTGCTCGTCTTTCAGTGTGAAGTACAGGTGCCCGGTCTTGTAGTGCCGGGTGAAATTCGATATCTCACCGCGCACGGCGACGTTCGCAAGCCTGCGGTCGCCCTTTATCAGCATTCCGACAACGCGGTTGACCTGGGTGACCGTTACTACCGGTGGGTTAATCCCGGTCATTCTCAATCTCCTCAAGGCAGGAGTTCAGCACGCCGTTTATGAAGCTGCAATCCTGCTTGTAGGCGTACTTCTTGCCCAGTTCCACGGCCTCGTTGATAGCCGCCGCACCGGGCACCTTGTCGTTGTATTTCATCTCGTAGATCGCGATCTTCATCAGCACAAGATTCACCTTCGAGATTCTCGCGACTGACCTGGTCGTGCTGTACTTTGCGATGTATGCGGTAAGCTCTTCGTCATGCGCCATGACTCCCCTGACGATGGCATCGGTTTCGTTGTTCCGCGCAAGCCCGAGGGATTCCTCGTCTGCCTCAATTATCTCGCCGAGGGGCTGACCGAACATCGTCTGGTAAAGTAATATAAACGCGCCCTCGCGCACTTCACGTCTTGTAAGCTTTTCTTCCATATTCTCTCCTGCTGCGCTTATTCAGCGCTCTCCTTGAATTTTATCCCGGCAACGTTGACATCTACCTTCGTCACCGTGAAATTTGTCATGCTCTGTATTGCGGACTTAATGCTCTTCTGCACGTTCTCAGCGACATTCACTGCGTTGAATCCCTCAAGCACGATAATGTCAACGTGTATTTCCGCGGTTTCCGCGCCGAGTCTTGCGCGCACCGGACCAAGCACCCTGGATTTCGTGTTGGACGGCGCCGGAGCCTGCCCACGGCAGTATACGCCGTCGATCTCCGCCGCTGCAAGCTCTGCCATCTTGATGATAACGCTGTCGGAAACCTTAATGCTGCCGACCGGCTTGTTAGATCTCTTTTCCATATTTACCTCCTGTTAATTTCAAGGAACATACTATATCTATTTTAGTATACCACACTTTTGAATTTAGTTCAAGTGTTTTTTCAATAATTATGCATTCCGGCTCATAAAATCCACGCAAATAATAAGAAAAGGGGCAGAATAATTCTACCCCAGTCTGTTATGTGGTTAATCCTTGACAACGTGAACGTCCAACTGATCGAAGGGAATTGAGATCCCTGCGGTGATGAACTCCGCGCGTATTTCCTCGGTCACCGAGAAGTAGACCTCCCAGTAATCCGCCGCCGCGCACCACGGGCGCACGACGATGTTAATGGAGCTTGCTGCGTGCTCCAGCATGCGTACTGTCGGAGCAGGATCCCGGAGGATCTTCTCGTTGCGGCTGAGCACCTGGAGGATAACCTCGCGCGCCTTCTGGTAGTCGTCCTCGTAGCTGATCGAGAACTTCATGTCAACGCGGCGCGTGCCGTTGGTGTTGTTATTGGTGACAACGGCGCCGGATACCTGCCCGTTCGGGATAAATATCGCCTGGTTGGAGTCGGAATCCAGCCGGGTATAGAGGATCGTGATCTGCTTTACAGTGCCGCTTACTCCGGAAACCATAATGTAATCGCCGATCTTGAACGGCTTGTTGATCAGCAGCATGATTCCTCCAGCGACATTGGAAAGGCTGCTCTGGAGGGCAAGACCGATGGCAACTCCGGCGGTACCGATCACCGTAATGATGGACGTTGCCGGAATTCCCAGAACCGACAGGACTATCGTCAGCAGGAGCACATACAGCACGATCTTGCAGCACTGCTTAACGAAGTTGTTGACGGTAAGGTCAAGCCTGGAGCGGTCAAGTCCCTTGCTCAGGACTTTCAGAACCAGCTTGCAGATGATAAGACCCAGAATCAGAACTACCACCGCAAGGATTATCGTGGGTATTGCATGCACGATGGAAGTCAACAGGTTCTGGAAGAATTCGCCGATTTTCGACGCAGTCTGTTCAGGGTGCTGGACGAGATCGTCTACCGCGTCCTTTATCGTTTCCTCATGGGTGGAAATCTCTGCCGTTGCAGCGGCTGTTGCAATAAGGCTCAGAAAACTCACTTGAGCATCTCCCTCAGCCCTGACTCGGCAGCTTCGCCGTCGCTCTCGCGGATAAGCACGGAAATCTCATCAACGCCAGTGGTTATCAGCAGTATCATTGCGTCGATCTTGTTGAGCAGGTTGAACACCTTTGCAGCAAAGCCAGCCTGCGCTTCCATCTCGCCGGTCTTGATGACGATCTTGCGGTTGCTGCTGTTGATCATCGGGGTGATGTCGTGCTTCTCCTTGAGCTTCTTCACTACGCCCAGGAGCTTCGGCATGTCGTCATCGTCCAGAGTAAAGCCGAATCCGAAGCGCTCGGAGGTCGGCGCAGTCATGGAGATCATGTCGATGTTGATACCTGCCTCCGCAACAGCGGTCAGGGTGTCCTCCATGATTGTCTTGTACAGCGGCACGTTATTAAAGGTAACTGCGGATACGTTTTCTGTAACTGTGATATTCATGATTATGCCTCCTTGATAAGATCAGACATAGCGTACATTCCGGCAGGCTTACCTGCGAGGAATACAGCGGCGTTCACCGCTCCGTTTGCGAATACTTCCCGGGACTGTGCGGAGTGCGACAGCGTGATTACCTCGTCGTGTCCGGCGAAGATTATGTCGTGCTCGCCGACGATCGTGCCGCCGCGGATAGCGTGCATTCCGATCTCGTCCTTGTCACGGGGCTTTCTGACGCTGTGGCGGTCGTAGACGAAGTGGTCCTTTCCGCCAAGTTCCTCGTTGATTGCCTCCGCGATCATGATCGCAGTGCCGGAGGGCGCGTCCTTCTTCTGGTTGTGGTGCTTCTCAACGATCTCGATATCGAACTGACCGCCCAGGATCTGCGTAGCCTTGCGCGCAAGCTCCACCAGCAGGTTGATTCCGAGGGACATGTTGAACGTGAAGAACACCGGGATCTGCGCGGAAGCAGCGGTTATCTGCGCGCGCTCCTCGTCGGTGTATCCGGTGGTGGCGAGCACCAGCGGTACATTGTTCATCTTACCGTAGCTCAGCAGGTCGGGAAGTGCGGAAGGGTGCGAGAAGTCGATTATAACATCGGGTTTCTGCGGAAGGTCGAACGCCTTCTTGTAAACCGGGAAATCGCTGTACTGCTCGCCGGCTACGTCAACGCCAGCTATGATCTTGCAGTCCGTGCGCTGGCTCACCAGTCCGGCGATAACCCTGCCCATTCTGCCGCATGCACCGGTTATTGCTATTTCTGTCATTTGTAATTCCTTTCAGATTTTTGCATAATTTCCAGTTAGTATATCGGGCGGAAAATACATTCCGCCCGGTGTATTCACTTGATTTTCCCCACCAGTCCGAGAGGTTCCATAGCGCTTCTGAGCTTTGCAATCTGCTCGTCTGACATGGAGCACAGGGGAAGTCTGCACTCGCCTGCCTTGAAGCCCATGATGTTGAGGGCTTCCTTGACGGGAATGGGATTCACGTCCATGAACAGAGCCTTCTCGAACGCCAGGATCTTAGCCTGGATTGCAAGCGCCTCTGCCACCTTGCCCTCGTTGAAGAGAGCGACCTCGTCGTGCTTCTCCATCGGCATGAGGTTGGAGGTAACAGAGATGACACCCTTTCCGCCCAGGGAAAGTACCGGCAGCACCTGGTCGTCGTTGCCGGAATAGATGTCGAGATCGGTGTAAGCCGCGATCTCGGCAGCAAGGGACATATTGCCGCTTGCTTCCTTGGTGGCAACGATGTTGGGCACCTTCGCAAGTTCCTTGTATGTATCAATGGAGATATTGCAGCCGGTGCGGCTGGGAACGTTGTAAAGCACTATCGGAATATTCACGCTGTTTGCGATGGCTGTAAAGTGCTTTACCAGACCTCTCTGGGACGCCTTGTTGTAGTAAGGCGTTACCTGGAGGAGCGCGTCAGCGCCGAGCTTCTCAGCAGCTGTGGAAAGTCTGACTCCGTGCGCCGTATCGTTTGCGCCGGTTCCGGCAATGACCGGAATTCTGTGCGCGATCTTCTTCACAGCGTAGCCGATGCACTCAAGGTGCTCCTCATCGGGCATTGTGGAGGCTTCACCGGTGGTTCCGCACACGATCACTGCGTCCGCTCCGTTCTCCACCTGGAAATCAAGCATTCTGCCGAACTCATCGTAGTTGATGGAGCCGTCAGCGTTCATAGGGGTGGCGATAGCAGTGCCTACGCCGGTAAAAATAGTCTTTTTCATGGGGTATCCTTTCGTGGGAATCAATCCAGATAGCCCTTTGCAGCAAGCAGCTCAGCCATTTCAACGGCACCGCCTGCAGCGCCCCTCAGGGTGTTGTGGGACAGGCATACGAACTTGTAATCGAACATTGTGTCGGGACGCAGTCTGCCGACGGAAACTGCCATACCGCCCTCAAGGTTGCGGTGCAGCTTAGCCTGGGGCATGTTGTCCTCCTCGAAATAGTGAATGAACTGCTTCGGAGCGGAGGGGAGCTTCAGAGCCTGGGGCTCGCCGGAGTACTCAGCCCAGATCTTCTTGATCTCGTCCATAGAGGGCTTGTTCTCGAAGTTTACGAATACAGCTGCGAAGTGACCGTTGGAAACCGGAACTCTCAGGCACTGTGTTGTGATCAGCGGGGACTGAGCCTTGACGATCTCATTGCCCTCGACGCGACCCCAGACCTTCAGCGGCTCCTGCTCTGACTTCTCCTCCTCACCGCCGATGTACGGAATGAGGTTGTCTACCATCTCAGGCCATGTTTCGAAGGTCTTGCCTGCGCCGGAAATTGCCTGGTATGTGCATGCGAGGATATTCTTGATGCCGAACTTTCTCAGCGGAGAGAGAGCCGGAACGTAGCTCTGGATAGAGCAGTTGGACTTTACGGAAATGAAGCCGCGCTTTGTTCCCAGGCGCTTCTTCTGAGCGTCGATGATGGCAGCGTGGTCAGCGTTTACTTCCGGAATGATCATGGGAACGTCGGGAGTGAAGCGGTTAGCGGAGTTGTTGGACATTACCGGGCACTCTGCCTTTGCGTATCTCTCCTCGAGAGCCTTGATCTCGTCCTTCTTCATGTCAACTGCGCAGAATACGAAATCAACCATGGAAGCGATCTTGTCAACATCAGCGGTAGCGTCCATGATAACGATGTCCTCCATGCTCTTGGGCATGGGAGTATCCATCAGCCAGCGGCTGCCTACTGCCTCTTTATAGGTTTTGCCGGCGGAACGCGGAGAAGCTGCGAGAGCAACCACATGGAACCAGGGGTGGTTCTCCAGCAGGGTTGCAAAGCGCTGACCGACCATACCTGTAGCGCCGATTATGCCGACATTGTACTTTTCTTTCATGAGTGTTGTTTCCTTTCTCTTTTAAGGGGTTATCCGCCCCGGATTTACATAAAAAGCCGATGAGGTGAATTCATCGGCTACAACGGCAATATCGTATGTGAATGCGATAGCTCTCCATCAGACCGATGACAACCGGACGCCTGTTTGACGCACAGCCAGACATGCACATCACGGAATATGCACTCTTCGGCGGTAAGCCTTTCGCGCAGCCGGTCTCCGCAGACCGGAATGGCGGCGCTACTGATCTTTTCCGCACCTCTATCAGCTCGGTGCTTCTCTGCACCGATTGATTATTATTTTACCACATAACAGCAATGTTGTCAACCCCCATTCGTATAAATATTCTTCATTTCGCGCGTAGATTTTGTTGATAATTCACAACGCAGAAAAATTGATTTATCCGGCGGTTTATGGTACAATATATACAATATTATACGATAAAGGAATGTACGATATGACAATGCTTAAATCCGATTTCAACTACGACCTGCCGGAGGAGCTCATCGCCCAGACCCCGGTGGAGCCACGGGACAGCTCCCGGCTGATGGCAATAGACCGCGCCACGGGAGAGATCACCCACGACCACTTCTACAATATAGATCAGTATCTGCACCCTGGCGACCTGCTCGTCATGAACGACAGCAAGGTATTCCCGGCGCGTATTTACGGCACAAAGCGCGGCAGCGGCGGCCACGTTGAATTCCTGCTGCTGAAGCGGCTGAGCCTGACTGAATGGGAGACCCTCGTCCACCCCGGAAAGCGCCTGAAGCCCGGCGCGATCGTGGATTTCCCCGAGGGACTTTCCGCGGAAATACTGGACGTCGTTGACGACGGCAACCGCGTGGTCCGCTTCTCCTTCGATGGGGATTTCTTCGACATTCTCGACCGGATAGGTCAGATGCCGCTTCCGCCCTACATCACCGAAAAACTCCAGAACAAGGACAGATACAACACGATCTACTGCCGGGAAACCGGCTCCGCCGCCGCCCCCACCGCCGGGCTTCACTTCACCGAGAACGTATTCAGAAAGCTCGCGGATAAGGGCGTTGACACCGCCTACGTCACCCTTCACGTCGGGCTTGGCACCTTCCGTCCGGTCAAGGAGGACAATATTCTCGACCACAAGATGCATGTGGAGCACTACTCCGTCCCGGAGATAACCGCCCAGAAAATACGGCGCTGCAAAGCGAACGGCGGCCGCGTGATCTCCGTCGGAACCACCTCCTGCCGCACGCTGGAATCCGCCGCCGGCGTCAAACCGGAGCTGTTCGCTCCCACCGAGGCGGACAAGGGTACTGCGCCGCTCACCGGGTCCTCCTCCCCGATACTCACCCAGGATACCGGGATCTTCATCTACCCTGGCTACGAATTCAGAGTTATCGACGGCCTTATCACAAATTTCCACCTGCCGGAGAGCACTCTCATAATGCTCGTCAGCGCATTCCTCGGCAGGGAAAAGACGCTGCACGCCTATGAGGTTGCTGTCCAGGAACGCTATCGCTTCTTCTCGTTCGGCGATGCTATGTTCATTGCACGCAAGAAATAAGAAGATGATTCCATAGTGCTTAAAACCCCACTGTAAAAGCCATACAGTGGGGTTTTCCTGTTTATTCAGCCATACAAAAATTTGTGTTCTATCCCGTTCATAAACCGAATTGATACGATTTTTGAGTCCAAAACAACAATTTTTGATATGACACTTTGCACAAATTCTTTAATGACCGCCTTGTCCATCGACTGTATGAATTTGGAATAGTTTACATACCTTCGGTCGTTAAGTTTATTTACCATGATGAAGTAGGTCGCCTGCTTCACAAAATCATCATCTGAGATATTCCGCTTGCTCTCCGACTTTTCGATTTCAGCCAAGCGCTTATCTATCCGGGCAAGATTATCCTGGATCTCCTGACGTTGAATGACATATTCCTTGTCAGAAATTGCCTTTTCATCATCTTCATACAGATATAGCTGTTGCAGTCGTTGAAGAGCACGCTCAGCCTTTCGCTTGTCAGACAGCAACAAATCCTTTTCATCAGTTGCAGGTTTCTTGGTTTCATTTGACTTCAAAAGTGACGGTGTAAACTCAACATCAGTAAACTTCTGCCGAAGCAGATCGTAAAGTTCAAGCAGTCCCTTTTGCTCAATTCCTGTCACTCCTGCAAGAGATTCACCGCGAAGCAGTTTACTCTCCAGTGTATCCACTGAAGTTGATTTGCCAAAGCTGTTCTGAACTTTAATTATATTAGCAACATAATTTAACACAAAAGGACCCAGGTATGCGTCTGATACAGAAGAATTATCACAGTCCGAGAAACGCCGTCGCCGAGCACACAGGTATACAGACGGAACGTATCCATTGCTTCGCATTTTGTCGCTGGTGCTCTGATAAGTAGAACCACAAACACCGCAGGAAATAAGTCCAGCGAATATGTGTACATTCTTTCTCATATATGATTTTCCCCTGTCCATCTCCCAGCCACCGCGTTTCTGAGATGCAAGTTTCTCAAGCACGCGATCCTGTCTTGCTTTGTCGATGATTGCAGGGTGGTGATTTTGGTAAATTACCCAATCCTCCTGCTTACGTTCAAAAGTGGGAGTTTTGTTTGCTCCGTTGCTCTCGCAAAGACGATTGTAGCGATATGCCCCGGTGTAAAATATGTTGTGAAGAAGCCGGGAAACTGTAACAGGTGTCCAGGCAATGCCGGATTTTGTAGTTATCCCTTCGCTGTTCAGTTCCCTCGCTATAGCCAGCAGCGATGGACAGGTTTCATACATTGTGAACATGCGCTCCACAACAGCAGCTTCCACCGGGTTAATCGTAAACTCTTTTGTAGTTTTGTCGTAGTCGTAACCGTAAGGAACCTTCCCACCATTCCACTGCCCTTTGTTAGCTCTTGATATCATGACAGATGAAACACGCTCAGAGGTCATCTTACGCTCCAGCTCCGCAAAGACAAGAATGATCTTCAGCATAGCTTCACCCATCGGGGTGTCTGTCTGAAACTGTTCATTCTTGCTTACGAAAGTAACGCCCAGCTTCTTCAGCTCGTTGTACATCTCGGAGAAGTCAATCAGATTTCTGCTGATGCGGTCGATCTTCCAGACAAGCAAGTGAGAGAACTCCCGGTCACGCAACCTTGACATCATCTGCTGATATGCTGGTCTTTCAGTACTTTTAGCCGAATATCCAGCATCTTCAAATACCTCATACTTATCAATGTTCAGCACGTATTTAGCGTAGTTTATGAGATCCTCACGCTGCATAGGAAGGCTGTCCTTTTCAACCTGATAAGTTGTCGATACTCTGACATACAGAGCAACCTTTCTGAGATTATTGTGATCCGACACGTTCTCACCTCCTGAGTAGTAGTGACTTTGGGATCACCCTATGCTCTGACGTTCTTCCGGATCGTCGAGCAATTTCTTTTCTGATGCTGTCATGTACTTTGACAGTATCAGCCAGATGACCTCAATGTCGTCCGTGGAAGCACGCTCCAGACACTCCATCACCAGTGTCTGTTTTTTGGACAGGCTGTCCTTTTCGATGTAAGAGTCAACAATACCAAGAAGATAGTCGGCTGAAACACCTAAAGCCCTGCACAGTTCGATCAGGATATCGGTTGTCGGAAGGGCAACAATGCCTCTGGTGTATCTGGAGATAGAAGCTTCGGTAGTATTTGCTATTCTAGCCAGATCAGCGCCGTTAAGCCCTTTCATGTCCATTAATTTCCTTAATCTTTCGCTAAACTCGTAATATGCCATGCTTTACTCACCTCGAAGAATATTATATCATAAAAAAAGCTTCATTTGGAAACTTTTTTTTGAAAAACGCTATTTTTTTCTGACTTTTTGCTTGACAATTGCATGCTTGCAAGTTATAATATCAGTATAAACACTTGAATTACAGACTAGAAAGGAGTGATCAGCTAATGAATACGTTTGCGCTTAAAGGAAAAAGAGTATCCCAGGGAAAGACACAGGCATACATGGGTAAGGTGATAGGAGTTCATACTTCCACCTATTCTGGCAAGGAAAGAGGAAATGTTGCTTTCACAGATGAAGAAATTGCAGCAGCTTCAAATGACCTCAACCTTACGTTCAGCGAACTGAACGACATTTTTTTTGACGGTAACTTACAGTGCTGTAATACCAAGTAGAAATGTCAAAGCCGTTGCTCTTTCTTGTAACCATTATACAGCAAAGGAAGTGATTTTGAAATGGGAAGCGGATATGAGTTCAGCAATGACAATGTCTACTTTCGCAGCAGAAAGACAGCCGCGAAATACAACGACAAGCTATACAGCCGTGAAGGTGCGGCAGAATTGCTCGGCATATCATCGTCAACCCTCTCAGACTATGAACTGGGACTTACAAAGACTATCCCACCCGACATGGTGGTCAAGATGGCTGACCTCTATAACTCGCCGGAACTCTGCAACAGGTATTGCAACCGGGAATGCCCCATAGGCTCACGGCTCAACATCTCAGATGAAGTTCCGTCGCTTGACCGCGTGGTGCTCAGACTGCTGAACGTGCTCGATGTCGAAAGCATAAACGACATCAAGAAAAAGCTGCTTGCCATTGCAGAAGATGGAAAGATAACTTCCGATGAGATAGAGATGGTGGAGGACATAGAGAAAAGGCTCGGCAAAGTATCAAAAGCAATATCAGAAATCATGACGATATGCAAGAAAGCCAAAGGAGGGTTGGACAATGGATCGTGAAGCCATCATGGAAATGCTCAGAGAATATGGCGTCAACTCCGAAGCCGACCTCTACAAAGCGATGAAGCATGTCAAGCCGATAGATATCGGGGTGTTTGTCACTCCGGTAGAAGAAAGCAGAGAACCTCTCAGCATGAGAGATATTATAATAAGTAAGGAGAATGAAGATGAGCGAGAACTCGAATGTGCTTCTGTTTGACGAAGCAAAGCACACCTACTCCTTGAACGGATATGTTCTACCGTCCGTGACGCAAATCATGAAGCCGCTGTCCAGCGCTGAATATAAAGGCGTTGACGAAGCGGTGCTCATGAGAGCAGCTGAACGCGGAACAGCGGTGCATGAAGCCATTGAGTACAAGATCAAGTATGACTTTGATGACTGCCCTGCTGAGTACGAAGAATACTACAAGGCTTTTCTCAAATTCGCGCAGGACTACAATCCGAAATGGATAAGCTCTGAAATGCGTACATATCATCGCCAGCTCATGTATGCCGGGACAGTTGACCTGATATGTGAGATCGGCGGCGAAAAAGTGCTTGTGGACTTCAAGACCTCATCAAAGATCAACCACATGCTGACCGGAGTACAGCTTGAAGCATATGCCCAGGCACTCAGCAGCTATGGTGTAGATGTAGATTACAAAGCTATATTGCACCTGAAGAAAGACGGCAAGTACAGTTTTGAGCGCTATGAAAAGAACGACAGCGAAAGCTGGAACTGTTTCGGCGCGCTCCTGACTGTTGAGCAATACATCAAGAAACATCAGTAAAACACAGGAGGACATCAAGATGGAAGAAAAAGTAGTAGCAGTAGTAGAGCAGAAGCCGGTTTCCCCCGCTCCTGCTGAAGAAGAAAAGGCGTTGAGCCAGTCGGTATCAGAAGTCGAGCAGATGGCGTCTGCAATCATCATCAACTCAGAAGCCGATTATAAGAAAGCCGCAGAGTTCGGCAGAATGCTGAAGCAGAGAAACGCACAGGTCACTGAGTTCTTTGCTCCCATGAAGAAAGCGGCTCACGAAGCGCACAAGAACATCTGCGACAGAGAAAAGGCAATGCTGGATCCTCTCAAAAAGGCAGAAGCAACCGTCAAAAGCATCATGGGAAACTGGGTGATGGAACAGGAACGTATCCGCCGCGCCGAGGAAGAGCGCCTCAGAAAGCAGGCGGAGGAAGAAGCTGCGCGGAAGCTTGAAGAAGCTATAAAGCTCGAAGAACAGGGCAAATCGAAGGAAGCGGAAGCTGCGGCTTCAACAGCGGCTGTCATCGACACAGTTGCCAAGGATATAGCTGTCGTAGCCGACAAGCCCAAGGCTGACGGCGTATCTACCACCACTGACTGGGAGATAACCAGCATAGACAGCAACATAGTACCCTGCACTATCGGCGGAATAAACATCAGACCTGTTGACGAAGCGGCAGTAAAGCGCCTGATCAAAGCGTCGAACGGAACCATTGAGATACCTGGCGTCAAGTTCAAGGCTGTAACCAGAATGACGTTCCGGAGGTGACAGTAATGGGAAATGACAACGAGATCATCAAGTACTCCACATCGCTCGGCGAGGTCGAACTTTCCCCGGAAGTGGTTCAGAACTACCTCGTCAGAGGTGGGGCGCAGCTGACACCGCAGGAAATGAAGCTCGGGCTTGAACTCTGTAAGTTCCAGAAGCTGAACCCGTTCACCGGAGAGGTATATTTCATCAAGTTCGGCAACGACTTCCAGCTGGTAGTCGGGTATGAAGCCTACAAGCGCCGTGCCGAAGAAAATCCCGAGTACCTGAACCGCAAGTCCGGAATAGTGGTTCTGCGCGGAAATGAGGTAGTCCAGAAAGAGGGCACCTGCCTTTACCCGTCAGAAGAACTTATCGGCGGCTGGTGCCGCGTGTACCGCATAAGGAACGGGGAGAAGTTCGAGATCTACAAGGAAGTAAGCCTTGCAGAGTACCAGAAGATGAAAGACGGAAAGCCCTGCTCCAACTGGGCGACGAAGCCCTGCACCATGATTGAAAAAGTCGCGGTGTCCCAGGCTCTGAGGGCAGCGTTCCCCAAAGACTATGAAGGGCTGTATGTTCCTGAGGAATTCCACAGCACCACCGATGAACAGCAGCCGTTCGGCGCTGAAAGTGGAGTTGTAATTGAGCAGACAACCGAGTCTGATTTGATCACCGCAGAACAGCGTCAGCAGATGTTTGAGTACGCTCATTCTGTTTTGGGTAAGGAAAAAGGAAATGACATGATCAAGTCTGTCATGACCGAGCACGGGGTCGAGTCAACAGCCAATATGCCGGTACAGGTCTTTGAAGAAGTAATGGACAGGCTTCGCGAAGAAAACTCTAAGCAATGAAGCTAACCCATGCGGTATCATGCTTTGATATAGAAATAAAGGAGGCAATAGTGTGGCTAGACCCCGTTCTGATAAGCTGTTCTATTTTCCGCTTGATGTGACCTTCTTTTCAGACAACAAGATCAAAGCCCTTCGGGTAAATAAAGGAGCTGGAGGCATAGTAGTATACATCTATTGCCTGTGCCAGATTTATGGTGACAGATACTATGCACTTGTCGATGACAATTTCATTGACTGCGCTGTAGCCGATTTAGGAATTGATGCTGACACCATAAAGGATATTCTTGATTTCTGCTGCCAAAGGGGATTGTTTGATAAAGGGCTGTATGAAAGTTCATCAATCCTGACAGGGAAATCAGTTCAGTTAAGGTTCCAGGAAGCCCACAAAGGGGCAAAGAGGAATTTCCTGGTTGATGATAAGATATGGCTTCTTTCCAGTAAAGAAACCTTAGATTTTATCAAAGGAGATTCCACTGAAACGTCGTCAGGAAAAGACGAAGTTTCCCACGAAACCGCAAAGCAAGCCAATAAACCGGAACCAGAAAAAATAACGCGTGACTCTCTGGTTAGGAAGTATGGCGAAAAAGAAATACTGAGGCGTGAACAGAAATACAGGGGCTGGCAGAAGAAGAACGGTATATCCGGTGATATATCGTACTCTGCAATAGCAAAGTTCCTGGTTGATGACAAAACGCCCGAAGTCAGCAACAGCAGTATAAATCTTGATGACGTGATGGAAGAACTCAGGAACCAGTACTCAGACGATGGTGGCAGCTTATGACAATAAAGTTCACAGTCCCAGGCGAACCCTGTGGGAAAGGCAGACCGCGTTTTTCACGGCATGGAAATACAGTAGTCACCATGACACCGACCAGGACAGCGGAATATGAAAAGCTTGTGAAGCTCTCATACATATCCGGAACGACGCGCTATTGCTTTCCTAAGGGCGTTCCCCTGCGAATAAAAATCACGGCACACTATCTTATACCCCAAAGCGCAACCAAAGCAAACAAGGCGCTCATGGAAGCAAATAAGATGAAGCCTGTAAAAGTCCCGGACTGGGACAACATCGGAAAGATCATCTGTGACAGCCTCAACGGACTTGCGTATCACGATGACGCACAGATCGTTGAGGGCACAGTGATCAAACGTTACGCCAGCGGCACAGAGCCGATGGTAGAAGTGGAAATATCGGAGGTATCAGATGATTGACCCGAACGAAGAAAAGCGAAAGTTTCTTGAAATGTACAGTCAGATCCAAAGGGACGGCTCAGCGGAAATGATGAAATGGCTTGAAAAGAGCGATTTCTTCACTGCGCCTGCGTCAACGCGCTTCCATGGAAGCTGTCCCGGAGGACTTGTAGCACACAGCAACAATGTGTGCAGACGGCTCATGGCGGAGATGGCTAAGCTCTCAGACAACATCGAAAGCATTGTACTTGTATCGCTTCTGCATGACGTATGCAAGGCAAATTTCTACAAGGCAGGAACCAGGAACGTCAAGAACCCCGAAACTGGGATATGGGAAGCTGTTCCCTCTTACTCAATAGAGGACAAGTTCCCGATGGGTCACGGCGAGAAATCCGTGTTCATCATCAACCAGTTCATGAAACTCACTGTTGAAGAAGCCCTGGCAATCAGGTGGCACATGGGCGGTTTTGACGATGCGGTGAAGGGCGGCAGTCATTCCATGGGGAATGACTATGAAATGTACCCGCTGGCGCTGCTCCTCCATGTGGCAGACATGAAAGCAACCTACCTTGACGAGAAAGAGGTGAAGTAAATGAACACAGTAACCTATGTAGGAAACATAAGCTCCGATCTTGAACTGAAAAGCACTCAGTCCGGTAAGTCAGTGCTCAGCTTTTCGGTAGCCGTTCGTCGTCCGTATGCAAAGGACACGACGGACTTCTTCCGCTGTACGGCATGGCAGCAGACAGCCGAGCTGATTGCAAAGCACTTTGAAAAGGGTGACTACATCGCAGTAAGCGGCTACAACACGACAAGAACCTACGAAAAGGAAATCAGCGGTCAGACCGTCAAGATAACTGCTGTTGAACTTCAGGTTGACAGAATAAGCTTCTGCGGATCCAGAAAAAGCAGTCAACAAAGCCAACCCCAGCAGAGCACTCAATCCAATACTCAACCGCAGAATTCCTATGGATCCTACCAGCAGCCCCCCACGACTGGTTCTTTTGAACCTCCTGCCGTTACCGATGACGATTACCCGTTCTGACAAATAATACACACAAGCCCTGCAATTGAGGCATTTCGCCTACAATGAACAAAAGGACAGGATCCCATATAACTACATCAAAACAGAAACCGGCTCTCTAAGACGCATTTATGAACCTCTAAGAATGAAAAGTATGCTTGTCGGAATGGCTCTACAAAGCCGTTTCAGCAATCTGCACAACCTATGAAAATTTAGTTAGGCACATGTACAAACATGCCTAAAATCGACAATTATTGCTTGTATGTTACCGATTTGTAAGCTATAATAATATCATAGGATCAAAAAAACAAGTCGGTAAGAAATTGCCGATCAAACATGAAAAAGGTAAAAAATATGTTTAACAACATCACTGAAGCAATTGAACATGGCTTTGAAACAAGAGCATCTGGTATCGTTGAAAAAAACGGCAAATACAACACAGCCAATAACTGGGACGAAATCCAGCGCGCAGAAACCAACGGTTGGAAGTACGTAGGTCACCCGGTAGACCTGAAGAAAAAGCTCAAGAAGTAAGAGAGAACGCAACACCCAAACGCAGAAAGGACAAAAAATGTACAGATTACAGGTCAAGTTCAACGGAAGATGGAAGTGGGGCATTCAGGAGTACGCCACACTCGAAGCCGCAGCCAAAAGAGTAGCCGATCTGAAGAAGGTCGGGATCACAGCAAGAGTCAAGCTCGCAGCAGAGCTGTTCAACTGAAAGGATAAACATTATGTGGACGTCAGGATTACTTAACATCGTAGAAAACGGAAAGGTCATCAATATCAGGTACACCTGCAAGCACTACAGCAGGCCCAGCGAAGATTACGGAATAGACGGTGGCAAAATCTCAAAGCTTTCGCTCGTTGAAAGTTCCATAGATCCAACCCGAGATGGCAAGCGACTGTATGACTATGACAGGGGATTAGTTCTTGCACCTCAGTCAGAAGCAGCAGGAGAAGCACTACAGTACATAAAGAAGATGTTCAACTGAAAGGAGAAACGCAATGATAGAGCGCATAAGCGAGCACCGCGAGTATTACCGTGTAGAGATGGACAACGGCGAAAGCTACGAAACGACAGAAGAAACCCCGGAAATGATAGAGTTCATGAAAACCGCTGATCAGTGGGTTGACGGCTGGACAGGCGTGACTGATTACATCAAGTGCGACGGTGCAGAGTGAAAGGAGATAGCCACAATGGAAGAACTGTTAAACGAATACATGGAGCTGCTGAACAAGGCGGAGTTAAACAGAGCTGTAGCGCTCAAGCTGGGGAAAGACGAGATAGTAAAAAGCCAGGAAACAAAGATGTGCTGTTATGGCGAGTTCGTCAGACGGCTCAACGAAAAGACCGGTGACAAGTATCTGATCGCCTGCGAGGTGACGACCGCTACATACATGGGTGTTGAAGTCAGCTACCACCGGACATTATTACTTGGTTAATCGCAGAGTGACGGAGCGGAGGAGAAATCACCACTCCGGTAATGCTGGAGTCCCGGTCACAACCCCGGGCGGCATAAAGGAGGATCACATGGCATACAAGAGAAAGACCAAAGATGAATACCAGCTGCATATTGACTATGGTTACGGCTGGGAGTGCGTCACCATAGACGAAACTCTGAAAGAGGCAAGGCAGATGCAGCGTGACTACCTGGAGAACTGCCCCCAGTACCCTTCCAAGATAGTCAAGAAGCGCGTACCCATCAAGGAGGAAAAGACCGAGTACCCCATGACCTACTTGCGTGGTTCTGAAACAGCTCACGAAGCTGTAGAGTTAAAGCTTCCGGACGGCGACACATGCGTAATAAACGTGTATCAGCTTCTCAGATGTGGCTGGCGCACATTCCCATGCGGAAGTGGTAACGACTATACACTCAGTCCGGCTCAGATTGAAAAGGCAAAGCACCTCATAAATTCTGAGAGGAAGAAGCTCACCAACAAGGAGATAAAGTCAATGGCGGACTGGAGCAACAGTGGGCTGGAGAACTTTGATGATTTCTTCTTTCCCGGAGACAAAGTCGCAGAAGATGTAGTTGAGTACTACACCAACATCATGCCGCCCGTAACATTCAGCAGAGGGCTTGTACAGGCTGGTGAAGCACACGACACGCTCCCGGAAAGCAATGCCTCCGGCGCAAAATGGCACAACACCTACATGACGTTCGCGTTGAAAGATGGAAGCTGGGTGTATGTCGGCAACTGCTTCGAGGGAGAAACCGTTGCAAGAAACCGGGAAGAAATCTTTAGCAAGAAGGAGCAAAACACATGAAACGACTGAAACTCTGATACATGAACACCAAGACCGGAGAGATCACCCAGAACCACACCGAAGCGGTCGGCTGGTTCAGAGAAGGCACAGATGTTGAACTCTATGTTAATGGCAAGTACCGAATGAACTGGACGCACTAAACAGCCGCCAACCAAGCCGTCTATGGTATGGCTTTCAATCACTCCATCAAACGCAAATTTCCTATGAATTTCTATGAAAGGGGGTGTAGGTGTTGACAGTTGAAGAGATCCTGCAAAAGCACTTTGGGTGCAAAAAACCGTTCCTCAAAAAGCCGAAACCTTACACGGACGACGAATGCGGAACCAGGCATGAATACATGACCCGGCATGGCTCCAGATCATACAGCAAGCTTGTTGAGCTGATATATGATCTTGAAACCCTCGGAGTTGGAATTGATGCCAACCACATAATAGAAACACTTGACAACATAGTTTCCGGAAAGGAATACTGAGAAAGGAAAAAACATGAACGAAGCAGAAATCAAGGACTACAGCGCAAAAGCAGCCAAGGCGATGAAGTGGTTCGGAGTAAACCTCGGAACTCGCGGCTATGACTACACAAAGGAGGCGCTTGTCCTTATCGAAAGTGAAGGTGCGCTCACCAAGTATGGGACAATCCAGATGTACCAGCTCATCGCTGAGAAGTACGGATCCACAGCAAGCAAGGTAGAAAGATGCATCAGGCACTTTGTATCCAATGCTTTCATAGAAGGCACGGCGTTCTATACCAAGTCAATTGGTATTACTCAGAAGAAGCCGACAAACAGCCACTTTCTGAAAGTTCTGAGCGATTACCTGAAGTACAATGAAGTGTGATCTCCCGCAACAATAATACACACAATGTACCAAAATGATGTATTTCGCCTACAATGAACAAAAGGACAGGATCCCATATAACTACATCAAAACAGAAACCGGCTCTCTAAGACGCATTTATGAACCTCTAAGAATGAAAAGTATGCTTGTCGGAATGGCTCTACAAAGCCGTTTCAGCAATCTGCACAACCTATGAAAATTTAGTTAGGCACATGTACAAACATGCCTAAAATCGACAATTATTGCTTGTATGTTACCGATTTGTAAGCTATAATAATATCATAGGAACAAAAAAACAAGTCGGTAATGGTTTACCGACCGGACATCAAAGAAAGAGGTACATAGATATGACAATCAAGGTTAAGGAATACGAAAGCATGGAAAACTTCCTGGACGCTGTCGAGGATCAGGTAAGCGACGAGACTGTATACAAAGTTAACAAGCCGAACGGCGCTGTATGTGCAGATCTGATCACCAATTGCAAGTACGCAGAAACAGCAATCAGAAGATTTTTCAAGGCTCTCGCAAACGATAACAGATTTGATGGTTGGGAAGAATGCATCACCGAATGTATCAAGAACGGCGTATGGAAGGACACAGAAACCTGCTGGAATGAAGAAACATGCAGGTCTGAGTACGACGGTGGTTACTTCTGGGAAGTCGAAGATAATGACGGCAGCTTTTATATCTGCCTGAATGTAGTAGCGTAACAGCACATGCGTATAGTGGGCACGCAAAGTCCCACCCCAAGCCGAAAGGCTCAATCAATACCAAGAAAGGACAATGAAAGATGGGTTATTCATTTACGACGAGAAATGGGCACAACATGTATGACATGTCCAGCATGCTCCAGAAAGCAATAAGAAGGGGGAACTTTAACCATGCCGGTTACGCAGCGAACGAGCTGTATCTCTCCTACTCCAAGTACCGCTGGAAGCGCCTGCTGGTTATATCAGCTGAGGACTGCTATGGCATCATGACCAAGGAGATCATCGCGCTGAAGCTGGCAGATGATGAGATCAACAAGGGGCGCAAGGGAAATGAGAAGGACAAGATCTTCATTGCAAAGGCAGTGCTCCTGCTTGTCCTCGCGAGAAAGAACCGTGACGCTTGCTACTTCGCATGCAACTTCATGTCAGATGACCTGCTGATACCTGATACGGAAATCCCGCATGCCGACCTTGACCAGTGCCGCCTCGGTGTGGAAGGGATCCCGGACTGGGTATTCGACTGCCACACCCTAAAGGGAAAGAAGATGGGAAAGACCGACCTAGACATGGTGATTGCAGAACAGAACGCACTCAAACCGCACCAGGTGTCCATGTTTGATGATGGCGACTGGCACCAGAACTACACCGAGATGGAACATAAGAACGAGCTGACACCGAAGGAGATCGAAACCTACTACAAGTGGAAGCAGACCAAGATACCATATGGCAAGGAGGACTGAAAATGAACATCAAAGAATTAGACCCGAAACTGATACAGATTGCCAACAACAACAGCTTCTCCGGAGAGCGCGGCAACATCTCAAACCGGGATTATCACAAGTGCGCTGACAGAATATGTTCCTGGAACATCGGCGACGCCAAGAAACAGAAACTGCTTGACAAGCTCCACCAGAAGTGGGCTGTACTGCTTGACCAGGAGTCAAAGCACGTGAGCGTAATGGTAGCAGGGCCAGCAAAGTACAATGCTAAGAGGCTTGACCACAGCGACCGTATCATCATGCTCTCAAAGGAACTGTACGACTGGCTTGATAATCTGGAGAGCCAGGTGAACGCAAGTCAGGTCAAGGACAACAAAGCCGATGAACTCATAAGTGCCGTTAATTTCGCCAAACAGCCCGATAACCCCTGCAACCCTACAACTTCCCTTTCCGAGCTGGCTTTTTACGATAAGGACGCCTTTATGAAGCTCTATGACGAGCTTTACCCTACATACAAATGGCGCAAGAACAGCACAATTGCCAAGCTTTATGCGCAGGCGAAAGCCGGAACGCTCAAAGAGCTGAAGAAGGAAGTGTTTTATGAGGACGAGAATCTGACCGCTTACACTTATGGCGACAGAGCGTATATCAAGTTCACGCTGAAACCGCAGCGTCCTCTCATTGTTGCTCTGAAAAGCCGCAAGTGGTGGTGGAACAGCTATGAGAGCGCCTGGAGCACCTACCCGGACAAGCTTGACAAGGATTGGGTAGCGTCGATATCGGAAAGATACGCGCAGTACGTCTGAGGAGGACAAGATGGTTGAAATAATAGACCCTCACGAAGAAATGATAAAGGATTGCAGAGAAATGCTCAAAAGCACGAAGCCTGGTGACGGTGTAACTGTGAACTACTACACAGACAGTCATGCTTACACTGTTATCTCCAGGACTGCAAAGACTCTCAGGATCCAGCGCGACAAAGCGACGCTTGCTGACGATTACAAGCCAGAGTTCATACCTGGCGGATTTGCAGCGCACTGTACCAACAACAGCAGTCAGCATTACGATTATGCGCGAAATCCCGAAGGTGTGATAAAGACCGCATACTGGTCCGAATCCAGCGGCTGCTTCCGTGTCGGTGGCGCAATGGTGGTTACACCCGGTCGTCATGAATTTTATGACTACAATTTCTGACCTAGTAAATGTGCACAAAATGAACAAGTTTTCTTGCGTCCCGTGAACATACCAGACAGCATGTTCATCGGAAACATAAAGTAATACATTAAAGACCCCCGGAGTATTCCGGGGGCTTTTTTCACTTTTTTACCAGACAATGTGCACAAATTCTTTACTCCTTTTTTTCCACGGTCAGAAAAACACTTTAACATCTATCATAAAACTGTCACATAAATGCGGTATAATTCTATCATCAGATCAAACGGGGACGGTGAGTAAAACGGCTTACGCAAACACATTCATGCGCAGCGAGGTCAAGTATCTCCTAACAGCGGAGATTGAGGAGGAACTCCTCAGACGTATCCGCGGCTCCATGACGGAGGACGTGTACTCGCGCCAGACCAACGGCTCGCTCTACTGCGACAGCCCGGACGATATACTTATACGCACGTCGTTACAGAAGCCGGTTTACAAGCAGAAGGTCAGGCTTCGTACCTATAACACACCGGGCGACTACAGCGTCGCATTCCTTGAGATCAAGAAGAAGTACGACGGCGTGGTTTACAAGCGCCGGGTTCAGACTACATACTGCGCTGCGATGGATTACCTTGTCCGGGGGATATACCCCGAATGCACCGGATACAACGATATCCAGGTAATGCAGGAGATCGACTGGCTGGTAAAGCGCTTACAGCTGGCTCCCAGGACCGCAATATTCTACGACCGCACAGCGTTCCACGGAAACGACGACGAGGAACTTCGGCTTACCCTTGACCGTAATATCCGCTACCGCACCGACGAACTCGACATGCGCTGCGGCACCAGCGGAATCCTGCTGAAATCGCAGCCGCACTGTATTATGGAAGTAAAATCCGCGACGGCGTTCCCGATGTGGTTCACACGTCTGCTTGAGGAACTCGGGTTGTTCCCGGGATCCTTCTCGAAATACGGCGCGGTTTACCGCGAATCCATCTCAGCCGCCCACAACAATAATCAACCTCGGAGTGAAAAATATGTTTGATACTATAATCCCGTCAACTGGACTTGACATGACATCCTCGCTGATATGCACCGGCGTTTCCATCGCCCTCGGCGCGCTGTCGGCGTTCCTTTACCGGCTCGGTAAAAAGCGCTGCTCCAACAGCCTTACTATCACCCTTGTGGTACTCCCGGCTATGGTGCAGACAGTGATAATGCTGGTCAACGGCTCCGTTGGCGCCGGGCTTGCGGTCATGGGCGCGTTCAGCCTGGTGAGATTCCGCTCCACCCCCGGAAACGCCCGGGATATCTGCTTCATCTTCTACAGCATGTGTATCGGACTTGCCACAGGCATGGGATACATAGCGTTCGCAGTACTCCTGGCGATAACCGTCGGGATCGTGCTCGCGGTGCTGGGACTTATACCACGGTTCCGCGATGTACAGCGAAGGAAGATACTCCGTATCACTATTCCGGAGGACATGAACTACACCGACGCATTCAGCGACATCTTCGACGAATTCCTCTCGTCCAGCGAACTCGTCATGGTCAAGAGCACCGCAATGGGAACGCTTTTCGACCTGCGCTATGAAATCGTTGAAAAGGACGCTGCCCGGGAAAAGGAGCTCATCGACAAGCTCCGCACACGAAACGGCAATCTGACCATCTCCATCGGTCTTGCCCCCGACAGCTGCGAATCCCTCTGAGATACAGTTATTACACTAAGGAGCACTATTATGAGATCAGGTTACAAAGCGCTGGCGGCACTATGCTCGCTGGCGATCTCGGTAAATACAGGCTGTAGCGGCAGCGGAACTTCCTCTGCGGTCAGCGGAGAGAGTGCCGCCACCGCACTGCCCACCGGCGAAACCTCGGATATGTCAGTTGCGGCGGTATTCCATCAGGCGTCCGAAAAGGACCTTTCCCCCTCGGCGGAGTGCGCCAGCGCAGTCGCATTCACCTCCACCGGAGTGCAGTGCATGGGCAGCGGAGTTTCCGCCGACGGAAATGTTGTTACAATCTCCGCCGCCGGGAGTTACTCCATCTCCGGCACCTGCGCCGACGGGCAGATCATCATCGACTGCGGCAAGGACGATGACGTATATCTCGTGCTGAACGGCGTTGACCTCACCTGCAAGACTGGTCCGGCGATACTCTGCGAAAGCGCGGACAAGCTGACTGTCACGCTCAACACCAACACGCAGAACTCCATCTCCGACGGCACCGATTACTCCACAGACGAGGCTGAATCCACCGGGGCGGCGCTGTTCTCCCGGGAGACCCTGGTCATAAATGGCGATGGTTCCCTCAGCGTAAACGGAGCGTACAGGGACGGAATCCGCAGCAAGGACGGACTCAGGCTCTGCGGCGGAAACATAACCGTTACCGCCGTCGAGGACGGTATCATCGGCAAGGACTACCTGCTTGCCGCCGCCGGGACCATAACCGTCAACAGCGGACTTGATGGGCTGAAATCCACCAACTCCAGCGATTCCGGCAAAGGATATGTGAGCATAACCGGCGGTACCATAGACATCGCCAGCGGCAACGATGGGATCCAGGCGGAAACCACGCTCAGCATAACCGGCGGCGACATCAACATCGTATCCGGCGACGGAAGCTCCACCGTGGAGCACACCGCCGAGAACGACCGCGGATTCGGCAGAGGGCACTTCGGCGATTTCTCCACCGATGGCAGCAGCGGCTTCGACTTCAGCAACCTGACCGACAGCTCCGGTAACTCAGCGGAGAGCATGAAGGGCGTCAAGGCAGGCACCGCGATCTCCATAACCGGCGGTACCCTGACGACGGACAGCGCGGACGATTCCGTGCACTCCAACGGCGGTGTGACAATCACCGGTGGAGTGCTCAACCTGTCCTCTGGTGATGATGGAATCAATGCAGACGCGCTTCTCGTCATCGAAAACGGCGAGATCAACATTTCCGACAGCTACGAGGGACTGGAAGCCCCCGGCATTGAGATATCCGGCGGCACGATATCCCTGGTAGCCTTTGATGACGGACTAAACGCAAACGGCAGTTCCGATGAACTCGGATACACTCCCTACATCACTATTTCCGGCGGCAGCGTCACCGCCAACGCCAACGGCGACGGCGTGGATTCCAACGGCACCATCTCAATGAGCGGCGGAATTCTGGTCGTATTCGGACCCACGGACAACGGAAACGGCGCGCTTGACTATGACCAGTCCTTCGCACTCAGTGGCGGAACGCTCATCGCCCTCGGCTCCAAGGGAATGGCGCAGGCTCCCAGCACGCTGTCCCAGCCATGCATTTCCATCTACAGCAGCGCCCCGGCGGATTCCACCATCGAGGTGCGCGACGAGGACGGTAACGCGGTACTCACCACGATAACTCCCAAGGCATGCGAATCCCTCATATTCTCATCGCCGGAACTTACCGCCGGCAGCACCTACACGATATACGCCGACGAGGAGCTTCTGGCTACCGTCACAGCTACGGACGGCGTGAGCGGCGGCGGAGCCTCCGGGACAGGCTTCGGAGCCTGGACCCGGGACGGGGACACTCCCTGGAGCGGCGGATTCGGCAAGCCCGGTCAGGGCAATGACGGCGGAACTCCCCCCACACCTCCGGACGGAGCCACTGGGAATCCTCCAGGCGGCGCCCCCGGAACACCTCCGGAGCAGAGCACCAATTCCGGCTCAGCGGCATAAAAATTCACCCCATCTCATTGGACGAGATGGGGTGTTTTCAGTTGTGATATTCTACGACAAGCGCCGTGCCTCCATGGACTATTATATGCCCCTCGCTCTCCGCGACCTCGTTGCTTACGCCGAGCGGAAACGCATTATCCAGCCGATAGCGCACCAGGTTATATTTCATTCCGTATTCGCTCACCATGCAGGTTTCGCCGTAGGAGAACACCGAAACATACCCGCTGAACGCCGGGATAACCTCCTCGCGCTCATGCACAAGGTACATGCGGAATCTGTCGCCGATGATGATTCCGTGGACTCCCCGGACGCGCAGGTACTCCAGCGTCTGGATATTGGCGATCGTGTGGTCCGGTCTGCCGCCGGTGGCGCAGTACAGTCGAATCTCATCGCAGCCCTCCTCAATTGCGGTGTCGCAGGCGAGAATGGTGTCCGTGTCGTCCTTGACGGGATCCACCCGGATCACCCGGATTCCCTCCGGGAGCGGACGCTCGGAGCTGTCGAAATCCCCGACGACGATGTCCGGAGTCACTCCTGCCGCCGCCGCAATGTCGTAGCCACGATCGGCGCATATAATCAGCCCCTCCGGGCACCCGGTCAGGTTCCCCTCCGGGGAGCCGCATATCACTGAACATATCCTGGACATTTGCTCACTCCCAATCGTTTTTCCTGCTTGCTTCCTCATGCATTCTGAGGTAGCTTTCGTAGCGCGAGCGCGCGATCTCGCCGCTTTCCGCCGCCGCCCTGACAGCGCAGTCCTTCTCCTTTATGTGGGCGCAGTCCGCGAAACGGCACTTCTCCGCATATTTAGAGAATTCACGGAAGCTGTTGTCAAGCTCCCCTGCCGGGATACGACAGTAGCGCTCGGTGTCCACGGTGGAGAATCCCGGCGTGTCCGCGGAATACCCGGTCATTGCCGGGTCAAGTTCGCTCAGACGGTACAGCTGCGCCTGGCGAGTGGTATGTTTTCCTCTGCCGAGTTTCTTGCTGATGACGGCCGTTTCCAATGAAAGCTGTGGGAACAGCGTGTTCATCAGACTGGATTTCCCCACGCCGGAATTCCCGATAAACGCCGTGACCCTGCCGTTTATGAACTCCCGGACGGACTCCGCGCCCTCTCCCGTGAGATTGTTCACCATGCAGACGGTGATCCCGATGCTGCTGTATATGTGGGCAAGCTCCTCCGCCTGCTCCAGGTCGCATTTCGTGAACGCAATCATCGGCTCAATGGATTTGCTGTCCGCAATTGCAATTAGCTTATCCAGAATGAAGCGGTTCGGAGCCGGGTCCGCGCAGCTTATCACGAACACGATCCCGTCCAGATTTGCAAGCGGTGGGCGCACAAGGTAATTCCTGCGCGGTAGTATCCTTGAGATGAGCGGCTCGTGATTTTCCTGGCTGATCACCTCAACTATGTCCCCGGCGCTAGGACTTATCCCGTTCTGCCGGAAGAGTCCACGGGCGGCGCATTTCAGCGTTCTGCCGTCGGGGTGCAGTCCGCCGTTTTCCTCAAAGCCCGAAAGGGCATCTACATAATAGATGCCCCCGACTGCTCTGGTGATTATTCCATGATCATGATATTCAGCAGAAATATCATTACCCCCTGTTCTGTCAGTTGACCGATATGCCGGGATCAGGCTCTACCGGCTCGGTATTGGAAGTCGTATGAGTAGTCGTGTGCGCAGGCTCAGGCTCGTTGGTGTCAACGGTGTCCGGGGTCTGTTCGCTGGTTTCAAAGATCGGCTCGTCAGTGTCGTCGGCGATCAGCAGCTCGCTGAATACGCCGCTGTTGAACTCTTCCTCTGCAGTAACCTTGCCGTCGTCCTCCGGGAACGTTACGACAATATCCACATAGGTTCCGGTCTTTCCGGTTTCAACGGAAGTAACCTTGACGGTGACGTTCTTGGTTTCGCCGGGCTTGCCGACCACGCTGTAGTTCATTGTCTTGTTGGAAGCAAGGCCGATATCCATCTGCACCTTGGCATTCTCGTCAAGCACGCCGTCAACGTAATAGTTGAATACGAACTCGCCGGTCGCCTTCTTGGGAAGCGTGAACTTGATGTTCTTCGTCTTTTCATCGGGCTTGCCGGTGCTTACCGTGAATAAGATCTCGGTGTCACGGTCTACCCTGCTGTTCGGCTCAATGCTCTGTTCCATTACCACGTCTGCGTCGTATTCCTCGCTGCCCTTGTACTCTACCTGGTACTTCAGGTGGTACTCATCGGCGCGCTGTATCGCCACGCTCAGCGGCAGGCTGACGAACTTCGGCACATTGACCTGCGTATCCTTCGGGCCAAGGCTGACAACCAGCACTACAGTGCTTCCCTGGTCTGCCATCTCATGGGCGCTCGGCTCGGAGCGGATAACAGTATCCTTGGCAACGTCGTCGCTCTCCTCGTAAGTCTTTCTAACCACGAAGCCGTCTTTCTCAAGCTTGGTCTCCGCAATGGACAGGGACAGGTTCTCAAGATCCTGTATCTCCACCTGGCGGATTCCCTTGCTGACCTTTACAGTGACCTCAACTCCGGTCTTGACCTTTCTGCCCTCGGCGTATTCCTGGTCGAAGATCTGATCCTTGGTCACGGAGCTCCACTCCTGCTCAGCCTTGAGCTTCATGTACTTGGAGTACTTCTGGTTAGCATCCTCCCAGGACATTCCGACAAGGTTCGGCATGAGGAACTCGTTATCATCGGAAACGCTGATGGTGCTTCCTCCGGACGGATTTACCACGGACTCAATGTCGCTCGCCGACACGTCAAGATTCTTGAACACGATGAGCAGAACCAGGAACACTGTCGCGATGACGAACGCGGTTCCTACCGCGAACAGGATCGGTATCAGCGGAGAACGGCGCTCTTCGTATTCGTCCTCGTCATCATCGTCGTAATCGTCATCCTCTTCATCGTCAGGATCCTCCTGCGGCTGCTGACGGCGCCGACGCTCCTGGTCGGCGGCAGGGATTGGACGGTCGAAATACTTTGTTGTTCCATCAGTGGAGTTGTACTTATAATCGAACACGATACCCGGATTCTTGCGGAATTCCTCAAGATCCTTTATCATCTCCCCGGCGGTCTGGTAGCGCTGAGCAGGATCCTTCTGCATTGCACGCATGACAATCTGCTCAAGCCCCTCGGCGATAGTGCTGTTGATCTCGGAGGGCTTCTTCGGGGTGCTCTGCATATGCATGAGCGCGATGGACACGGGTGTGTCGCCGTCGAAGGGCTTCCTGCCAGTGAGCATTTCGTAAAGCGCTACGCCCACGGAATAGATGTCGCTGCGCTCGTCGGTGATGTCGCCGCGCGCCTGCTCCGGGCTGATGTAGTGCACCGAACCAATGGTCTTTTCGGACATTGTCTTGTTATTCTCGCGGTTGAAGCGCGCGATACCGAAATCCATGACCTTGATGGTGCCGTCGCTCAGCAGCATGACGTTGCTGGATTTTATGTCGCGGTGTACGATACCGCGGTCGTGCGCGTGCTGGAGCGCCTTAAGTATCTGAATAGTGAAGTGAACCGCGTCGCGCCATTTCAGCACGCCCTGCTGTTCGATGTAATCAGTAAGCGTAATACCGTCAACGTATTCCATGACGATGAACTGCACCTTGTCGGTGAATCCCACGTCGTAGATCTTTACGATATTCGGGTGGGAAAGCAGCGCTATCGCCTTGGATTCATTACGGAATCTGCGCAGGAATTCATCGCTGCCGGCGAACTCCGTCTTGAGTATCTTTACCGCAACAATGCGGTCCTCTACGATGTCGCGGGCCTTGTATATATCCGCCATTCCCCCGACGCCGATAAGCTCAAGCAGCTCGTATCTGCCGTCAAGCTTTTTTCCGATGTTACTGTCCATAAATGCTCCGCCATTTCTCCATACATTATCGATAAGGGCTGCGCCGTATGGAAGCGCCGTCCGGAAACAGATTCAATATAGTTACCGCTATAATGATACCACATAGCCCGGGCAACTGTCAACTGATTTCAAGAATTTGTAATCAATCTGTAAACAATGTTACACGGCGAAAAGGGCCACGGAAATGTTGTCGTGACCGCCGTTGCCATTGGCGTAATCCACCAGCTCGCCGCATACGCTCTCCGGCGGATTCTCGAAGCAGATGTCGAGAATATCCAAATCGTCGCCGTAGGAGGAAAGCCCGTCTGAACACAGCAGCAGCATGTCGCCCTCCGCCATGTCCACCTCGAAGTAATCCGTCGTGACGTTGCTGTCAGCGCCGATGGCACGGGTTATCTTGTTGCGCTCGGGGTGCGTCCTGGCCTGCTCCTCGGTGATCTCGCCGCGGTCGATGAGATCCCTCACATGGGAGTGATCCTTGGTCACCTGCTGAATACACTCACTGTCGTCGCTGGTAAACAGATGATATCCACGGCTGTCTCCAACGTTCACGATATACGCCCTGCCGCCGGATACTATCGCAGCCACGCAGGTGGTGCCCATAACGGTGCCAGCAGGCTCCTTCAGAGCGGCGTCATACACAATGCTGTTTGCCGCCGACACCGCAGTAATAAGCAGATTCCGCACCGTATTGCGGCTCATGTACTCCGTGAAATTCTCGCTGATGCGCTTTGATATGACGTCCACAGCGAGCCTGCTCGCAACTCCGCCGTGCATTTCTCCACCCATTCCGTCGCAGAGAACTGCGGCGCAGGAATTGTCCGACAGCGCAGCGCTCCAGACGCAGTCCTGGTTCTCATCGCGCAGCAGACCTATGTCCGTCTTGCTGAATATCTTCATAACTCACCGCCTGTTTTTTTCCGGGAACCTCTGTTCAGTGGGGATCCCCTGATGTTTCCGCGGCACTGTTCATGCCGCCGTCACGCCGCAGCTGTCCGCACGCAGCGCTTATATCCGCGCCAAGAGTCCTGCGCACCGTGGCGTTGATCCCGGCGGCACAGAGACGCTTCTGGAACTTCTCCACCGAGCGGCTCTTGCGGAAGTCGCGCTCCCTTATCTCGTTGATCGGGATAAGGTTCACATGGCACATAAATCCGCCCAGCAGGTCAATAAGTTCCTGCGCGGACTGCTCGGTATCGTTCACTCCCTCGATGAGGGAATACTCGAAGCTGATACGCCGTCCGGTCTTGTCGAAGTAATACCGGCACGCCTTCATCAGCTCGTCGAGGTGGTATTTTCTGTTGATGGGCATTATCTCGCTCCTGCGCGCGTCCGTCGCCGCATGAAGGGAGATCGACAGCGTCAGCCCGGTCTTGAGCTCCGCCAGGTCGTAGATCCGCGGAACCACGCCGCATGTGGAGAGCGAAATATGCCGCAGGCTCATGCCGTCCCCCTCGCTGTTCATCAGCGTGAGGAATTTCAGCACATTGTCGTAATTATCCAGCGGCTCGCCGATTCCCATAAGCACTATGCTGTCAACGTGCCTGCCGCTGTCGCGCTCGGTTTCGTACACCTGCAGCAGCATTTCGCTGGGAAGCAGATGCCGCACGAATCCGGCGATGGTGCTGGCGCAGAAACGGCAGCCCATACGGCAGCCGACCTGGGTGGAAATACACAGACTATTGCCGTGCTTGTATTCCATAAGCACAGTTTCGACCGCCTCGCCATCGGGAAGCCCATAAAGGTATTTTACCGTATTATCCAGCTGAGATACAAGTCTTTTTTTGATAATTAGGTGTTTTAGACAAAATTTTCTTGATAACGCGTCACGAAATTGTGCAGAAATATTGGTCATCTGTGCAAAATCTGTGACTTTCTTGATGTGCAGCCACTCGTAAATCTGCTTTGCACGGAATGCCTTCTCACCCATGGCGGTGATCTCTGCGGCAAGTTCTTCCCTTGTGAGCGCGAGAATATCTATTTTTTCCTGTTCTTCCAATCAAATCGCCTTTCTCATTTTCTGCGGAATGACGCAGTGAAGAAGCCGTCTCCGCCGTTTTCGTCCGGGCAGTAGGTACGCTTGTAGTCCCCGGGCGCAGAAAGCGGTACCGGCTGGACTATCGGCATGAACTCCGGGTGGGAAGCTGCAAATCTGTCCGCCACGTCGTCGTTTTCCGCCCGGGAAAGCGTGCAGGTGGAATACACCAGCGTGCCGCCTGACTTCACATAGCGCGCGGAGGTTTCAAGTATCCGATACTGTATCTCCGGCAGTCCGGCGAATTCCTCCGGGGGTTTGTACTTGATCTCCGGCTTGCGGCGGATTACTCCGAACCCCGAGCAGGGAACATCGCACAGCACCCTGTCTGCCTGCGGCAGCGCACCGTTGAATTTCGACGCATCGTTCTGCATGGCGGTGATGATCTTAATTCCGAGCCGCGCAGCGCCGTCCTCGATAAGTCCCACGCGCATGTCGTGGAGGTCCATGCTGTACAGCTTTCCGTTGTTGCCCATAAGCTCCGCCAGGGTGAAGCTCTTCCCTCCGGGAGCCGCGCACACGTCCAGCACGGTTTCATTCACCACGGGACGTAATGTCAAACAGCACAGCTGCGAGGAAATATCCTGCACATGGAACAGTCCCTGACGGAAGGGCGCGCATTTCTCAATGTCGCCAGCCTTTTCCAGACGGATACAGTTCACCAGACCCAGATACGGCGCAGCCTTTATACGGTGCTTCGCAAGTTCCGCGATGACTTTGTCCGTGGTCGTCCTAAGGCTATTCACCCTTGCATAGACCGGCGGCTTCCCGACGGAGGCTTTCAGCGCCCGGACTGCGAAATCCATGCCGTATTCGCTGATGAATTTTTCAGTCAGCCACTCCGGACAGGAATACTCCACCGACAGCCGTTTTTCCGGTGAAATGCCGAGATAGCTTATCTTCTTTCCGCTGCGTATAAAGCTGCGGAGCATTCCGTTAACGAACCCCTGGGCGGAGAAACATTTCAGCTTCTTGCACATCTTTACGCTTTCGTTGACCGCCGCGCTTTCGGGAACAGACGGCATGTAAAGCAGCTGATACAGTCCGGTACGAAGTATCTGCACCGCCGCCTTGTCCAGCTTCTCAAAAGCAATCTTCGAATTTGTGCGGATCACATGATCCAGGGTGAGCCTTCGCTCCAGAACGCCGTAAAACAGCGCCGCCGCAAACGCCTTGTCCCTGTCGCTGAGTTCCGCCTCGTTGAAAGCGTGATCCAGCAGCAGGTTGGAATAAGCCTCGCTGCTCTCCATTTTCATCAGCATTTTTACGACTGTGAGCCGTGGGTCAGCCATTGTCAGACCTCCTTAATATGTCTTTTGTTTCAACGTCTGTTGTTCCGTATTGCAAGCAGTCTGAGCAGCTGCGTAAAGGATACCGCCAGACTTGCGACATATGTCATCGCAGCCGCGGTGAGAGTCCTGCGCGCACCGTACATCTCGTCCTGCTCCAGTATTCCCTCGCTGCGGATCGTGGACAGCGCCCGGCGGCTCGCGTTGAACTCCACCGGGAGAGTGACCAGCTGGAACAGCACAACGAACAGGAACAGTATAATTCCTGCGTCGACCAGCGGCTCGAAACTGAATATCAGACCGACTATGAACACGATGAAATACATTGAGGAGCCAAGCTGCGCCAGCGGAAACACCGCGGTGCGTATCTTTATCGGAACATAGTCCTGCGCATGCTGCACTGCGTGCCCGCACTCATGCGCCGCAACTCCGATGGCGGCTAGGGACGTGCTGTTGTAAACGCTGTCGGACAGCGACACGATATTTGTGCGCGGATTATAGTTATCCGTCAGATTTCCGGAAATACGCTCCACCTGGACGTTATAAAGCCCGTTGCGGTCAAGTATCCTGCGCGCTGCCTCAGCGGCGGTTATTCCACGGCGGCTGCCTATCCGGCTGTATTTGTTGAACGTCGTCTTGACGGTCAGCGAGCATATCAGCGCGAAAACAAATGCCAGAATGCAGAGAAAATACGCAGTGGTGTAGCCTACGCTCAGATAATTCGTGTGCCGTGCTGCGGTTGAAATAAGTGTCTGTACCATAAATTGCCTCCTGTTCCAGAGTGGTTTCAATTACGGTTATTATGCGTGCAATGAAGTCATTTACCCAGAATGGTTCCCTTTTCCGGCTTTTTGCCGCGCAGGTACGCCTGGATATCCATGCGCTTTCCGCCCTCGGGCTGGACCTCGGTGAACTCCACTGCACCGTCGGCGCACATCACCGCGAAGGAATCTGCGTCAACTATCTCGCCGGGAATTCCGGAAAAATGTCTGTCGGAAATACGCGCACGGAATACCTTCAGGCGCTTACCGTCAAGGAGCGTATACGCGCAGGGAGCCGCGGACATCGCGCGGATAAAATCGCGCACCTGCACCGCAGGCTTCGTGAAGTCCAGAAACAGCTCTTCCTTGCTTATCATCGAAGCGTAGCATGTGTCGCCCTCCTGCGGAATCCGCGGCGCGGTGCCATTCTGTACTTCCTCCAGGGTGCGGACGATGAGCCTGCCGCCCATCTCGGACAGCCTGTCGTGAAGCTCGGAACCAGTCATGTCCTCCGGGATATCCAGTTCATCGCGGAGTATCATGTCGCCGGTGTCAAGTCCCTTCGCCATGTACATGGTAGTGACTCCGGACTTCTTCTCGCCGAACTGAATGCAGCGCTGAATAGGCGCCGCTCCACGGTACATCGGGAGCAGGGAAGCATGAACGTTGATACAGCCATACTCCGGCAATTCCAGAACGCTCTCCGGCAGTAACTGTCCGTAAGCCACTACCACTATGCAGTCCGGGTTTATCTCCTTTAATACCTCCAGGGACTTTTCCGCGTCCTCGCCCTTGCGCAGACTCAGCGGCTGATACACCGGGATTTCGTGCTTCAGTGCGCACTCCTTGACCGGGGTCATCTGTATCTGCTTGCCGCGGTTTTTCGGCTTGTCCGGCTGGGTGAATACCGCCGCAACCTCGTGCCCGGCTGCGATAAGCTGCTCAAGGCAGGAAAGCGCAAACACCGGGGTTCCCATAAATACTAATTTCATTTCTCGTCCTCCTCCCATTCGTCCACCTTGTCGGAATACAATATCCCGTTGAGGTGGTCGGTTTCATGGCAGAATGCGCGTGCCAGCAGTCCGGTGCCAACATAGGTTTTTCGTCTGCCGTAGCGGTCCTGCGCCTTAATCTTCACTTTCGCCGGACGGACGACATATCCGCTCTTCCCGGGGTAGGAAAGACAGCCCTCGGGTTCACGCTGCTTCCCCTTTATTGCGACTATCACTGGATTCACAAGCTCCAGCAGCCCGTGATCGTCGTCGGTGTCGATGACGACAACACGCTTGAGTACACCTATCTGCGGAGCCGCAAGCCCCACTCCCCCGGCGTCGTACATAGTGTCCGACATGTCGTCCAGAAGCTCCCAGAGTTCCTCGCTGAACTCGGTGACTTCCTCGCTCCTCTGCCGCAGTATATCATTTCCGAACTGCAATATCTCAAGTACTGCCATGTGTATTCCCCTTTACTTTGCTGTAATATTCTGGTGTTCCGGGACTCCGCCGCTCTTTACATGGTCGATGAAAAGCACTCCGTCCAGGTGGTCAAGTTCATGGCAGAAAGCCCTTGCAAGCAGCGCGCTCCCGGTCATGGTGAACTCCTTGCCGTGCCTGTCCTGCGCCTTTACCGTGACGATATTCGGGCGCTCGACCTCCTCCCACATGTTCGGGGCGGAAAGGCAGCCCTCGCTGCCGCACTGAGTACCCTCAGCGGACACTATCTCGGGATTTATCAACTCGATTACTCCGTGCTCGTCGTGCACGTCGATAACAACCGCACGGCGGAGTACTCCCACCTGGACCGCCGCCAGCCCTGCGCCGTCCTTGGAGTGCATGGTTTCCGCCATGTCGTCAAGGAGCGTCCACAGGCGCTCGTCGAAATTAGTAACAGGTCTGCTCTTCTTGCGGAGTATATCCTCCCCGAATTTCACTATCTGCCTTAATGCCATGTCTATCGTCCTTTCTATTTTACGGGTCGCCGTTCATGTCCGCGAATACCGCGGTATTTCTGAACGACTTGTCCGCTCCGGCTTCCTTCAGAGTAAGCTCCACCAGCCGCCGCAGCGGCGCGGAATTCCTGCACTTCAGTATGAGCCGCCAGCGGTAGCGCCCGTTGACCTTTCCAATTACGTTTCGCGCCGGTCCCAGTATCCTCAGCGGAATATCCGGGCAGTCCTCGGTGTGGCGCTTCTCCAGCATATCCCGTATTCTCAGCGCGGCGCGGCTGCACTCCTCGTCGATGAGGGAAGTCAGCCCGATCACCACGATATCGCAGAACGGCGGATACAGCATTGCCTGCCGCAGCTCGATCTCCTCGGCGTAGAAATCCGGGTAGTTCTGGTTCGCTGCCAGATTGAGCACATAGTGCTCCGGCGTGAAGGTCTGTATCAGCGCCCTGCCGCGCTTTCCGCCACGCCCTCCCCTGCCGACGACCTGGGTTATCAGCGAGAATGTGCGCTCATACGCCCGGAAATCCCCGGCGTACAGACTGTTGTCGGTGCGCAGGACTCCGACCAGAGTCACGTTCGGGAAATCCAGTCCCTTGGCGATCATCTGCGTGCCGACAATTATGTCGTATTCCCCGGCGGCGAACGCCTTGAACTTGCTCTCAAATGCGTTTTTCGCCGCAGTCGTGTCAGCGTCCATACGGAGTATCCGCGCCGTCGGGAACAGCTCAGAAATCTCGTCCTCAATACGCTGCGTGCCCGTACCCTTCATCATCAGGAATCTGCTTCCGCAGGATGGGCAGATATTCCCCAGTGCGTGGGAATATCCGCAGTAGTGGCATATCACCGCGCCGTTCGCCTTGTGGTAGGTCAGCGGAAGCGCGCAGTTCGGGCATTCCAGCGCCTTGCCGCAGGTGGCGCAGCGCACGCTCGTGTGATATCCCCGGCGGTTGAGGAGCAGTATCGACTGCTCCCCCCGTTCGAGGTTCTTCTGCATTTCTTCTATCAGCGGCATGCTGAACGCAGAGTGATTCCCGTTCTGCGCTTCAATACGCATGTCCACGATGTAGACCTCCGGGAGGACCGCGTTGTTATACCGCTCGTCCAGCTCAAACAGGCTGTAGCGCCCTGTCTTAGCGTTGTAGTAGCTTTCCAGCGACGGAGTCGCTGAAGCCAGAAGCAGGAACGCTCCGTGCCAGAAGCAGCGCTGCTTCGCGATGTCCCGGGCATGGTATCTCGGAGCGCTCTCGGACTTGTAGGAGCTTTCCCCCTCCTCATCGATGACGATGATCCCAAGATTCTGCACCGGGGCGAATACCGCGCTGCGCGTTCCGACGACTATGTGCGCCATGCCGGTGCGAATGCGCGTGTATTCGTCCGCACGCTCCCCCAGTGACAGGCTGCTGTGGAGTATTGCCACCTCGTCACCGAACAGCCGCCGGAACTTCCCCACCATCTGCGGGGTCAGGGATATCTCCGGCACCAGCATGACGGCGGATTTCCCCTGCTTCACAGCTTCGTCGATCAGCCGAATGAATACCGACGTCTTGCCGCTGCCGGTTATTCCCCGGAGCAGCGCGCATTTGGGCTGATCGGAGTTCATCAGCGACAGGCAGCCGTCAAATACCGCCTGCTGCTTCGGGGAGAACACTATATCGGACGGACTTTCAGTCTTGCTGACGGTGTTCTCCAAACGGAACACCTGGTACTCGTATTCCTCAAGTATCCCCTTTTCCACCATCCGCTTCACCACCGCCGGAGTGATGTTCAGCGCATAGCACACCTCGTGCACGGAAGCCGCTGAGTTTTCCTCCAGAAACGCGATCACCTGCTTCTGCTTAGGCGTGAATTTCGGAGATTCCGCACCCTCGGGCTGCTCCGCGATTTTAACCATGAGTGTAGTTTCATCGCCGACCCGGCGCTTCAGCAGCTCGGATTCCCGGACTGCGCCCTTTTCCGTCAGCGATTTCAGCAGCGGCCTGTCCGCAGCGTCCGGGGAGTAGCGCTCCCGGAGCTGTGAAATACGCTCCAGCAGCTGGCGCTCATTCATGTCCAGTTCGCCGGAAAACCCGTTGACCGGCTCATACCTCGTTTGCAGAGTATAGCTCAGCCCCGGCGGAAGAATCGCCCTGAATGCGTCAAAATATGTGCAGAACGTGTTGTCGCGTATCCACTTGCACAGGTGCAGCATTTCCGTGGAAATGACCGGCTCGCTGTCCGCGATGGAGCTTACGAATTTCAGCTTGGTGCGCTCCTCCGGCGCAGGCTCCACAGAGAACACCAGCGCCACGCGGCTCTGGCTGCCCCTGCCGAAGGGCACGACCACGCGCATTCCTGCGGAAATCTTCCCGTAAAGGCTCTCCGGCACAAGGTAAGTGAACAGCATGTCGAAGCTGTATGCAGTTCCCTCCACCGCCGCCTGGACTGCTTCTATCATTCTGCCCGGAGTGCGTCGAGCAGCGGCATGCGGCGTACCTTGCGCAGCTTCTCCGCCTCAATTACCGCCCGGAGGTCGTCCACAGCCTTTTCAAGCTCGCCGTTCACGATGAGGTAGTCGTAGTTCTCGGCGAACTTCAGCTCCTCGCGCGCCTGGGCGGTGCGCTCAATTATCTTCTCCTCGGTTTCGGTGCCGCGCTTTCTCAGGCGGCGCTCCAGCTCATGCATGGAGGGCGGCAGGATAAATACCAGGCAGCACTCCGGGAACTGGCGCCTGATGTTCATGGCGCCCTCTACCTCTATTTTGAGGATAACGTCCCTGCCAGCGCTGAGCATGTCCTCGACAGCCTTTCTGGGCGTGCCGTAATAGTTGCCGCAGTACTCGGTGTACTCCAGCACTTCCTCGTTCTTTATCATCTGCTCGAACTGCTCACGGGTGCGGAAGTGGTAATGCACTCCGTCCACCTCGCCCTCCCTGGGAGCGCGGCTCGTTGCAGATACAGAATATCCGACATTTTCCGTACATTTGAACAGCTGTTCAAGAATCGTATCCTTACCGCAGCCTGCCGGCGCGGAAACTACAAAAAGCAGACCCTTTTCCATGATGTTTCTCCTTTTATGTCTGAATATATGCTTTACTCCTCGTCGGAGGAAGTTTTTCCGGATATTGTTTCCGGCGTCTGCGCGGACATCACAACATGTCCGCTGTCGCAGATTATGACGGATTTTGTCCGCCTGCCGCAGGTAGCGTCGATCGCCGTGCCATTATCCTTGGCAAGCTGCACGATGCGCTTCACGGGAGCCGCCTCAGGACTCACCACCGCGACTATCCTGTCGGCGTTCACGGTATTGCCGAAGCCTATGCTTATCAGCTTCATGTCGTTACCCCTTGTCTACAAGCGTTGCAAGCTTCGCGGAATACTCATTGCGGAATTCCTCAAACCTGCCCTCGTCCAGCGCGTCCCGTATCTTCTCCATGAGTGTGTTGTAGAAATACAGATTATGCTGCACCGCAAGTCTGCCGCCCAGCTGCTCGCCTGCCTTGAACAGGTGGCGGATATAGGCGCGGCTGAAATTCCGGCAGGTGGGGCAGTCGCACTTGGGATCGAGCGGCTTGTCGTCCAGTTCGTAGCACTTGTTTGTTGCATGCATTATGCCGTCCCAGGTGAATATCGTGGCATGACGCGCGTTTCTGCTCGGCATTACGCAGTCGAACATGTCGATTCCACGGTAAACTCCCTCGATAATATTCGACGGAGTTCCCACGCCCATGAGGTAACGGGGCTTGTCCACCGGCGCATGCGGCAGAACTACGTCCAGGATATGGTACATATCCTCGGTAGGCTCTCCGACCGCAAGTCCGCCGATAGCGTAGCCGTCGAGGTCCATCTGGGAAATGGTCTGCATATGCGCCACGCGGATATCATCGTAGGTACCGCCCTGGTTTATTGCGAACAGCATCTGCTGCTTGTTGATGGTTTCCGGCAGGGAGTTCAGCCGCGCCATCTCGTCCTTGCAGCGCTGGAGCCACCTTGTGGTACGCTCCACGGAGCGCTGGACGTAATCCCTCGGAGCAGGATTCTCCACGCACTCGTCAAACGCCATCGCAATGGTTGACGCCAGGTGTGACTGTATCTGCATGCTCTCCTCCGGACCGATGAACAGGCGCCTGCCGTCGATGTGGCTCGCGAAGTACACGCCCTCTTCCTTGATCTTGCGCAGCTTCGCCAGGGAGAACACCTGGAATCCGCCGCTGTCCGTCAGTATAGGCTTGTCCCAGTTCATGAACTTGTGCAGTCCGCCCATCTTGTATATCACATCGTCCCCCGGGCGGAGGTGCAGATGGTAGGTATTGCACAGCTCCACCTGCGTCTTGAGTCCCTTGAGGTCAACGGAGGATATGCCGCCCTTTATCGCGGCGGCGGTCCCTACGTTCATGAAAAACGGCGTTTCTATCGCGCCGTGCGGAGTTGTGAATAATCCGCGGCGTGCGCGTCCCTCGGTCTTTTTCAGTTCAAACATTCAGTGCTCCTTATTCTCCCTTTAATATTTCAATTATCCTGTCAGCCGCCTTATAGATATCGCCGCAGCCGAGCGTTATTACCAGATCCCCGGGCTGGACGTTCGCCGCGACGTACTGCGCGACCTCCTCCATGCCGGTGTACCATACGCAGCCGTCGATCTTCGCTGCGAGGTCCTTTGAATAGATGTTATAGGTGTTCTTCTCACGGCTGCCCATGATCTCAGTCAGGACTACCCTGTCCGCAATGGAAAGCGCCTGCGCAAACTCGTCGAGCAGCATTGCCGTGCGTGAATAGGTGAACGGCTGGTGCACCGCCCACACGCGCTTGAAGCTCATTTCCTTTGCGGTTTTCAGCGTTGCCGCGATCTCCGCCGGGTGGTGTGCGTAGTCGTCCACGATGGTGACGCCGTTGATTTCCGCAAGGCGCTCGAATCTGCGCATTGCGCCGCCGAACTTATCCAGTCCCTCCCGGAGCGCCTCCGCCGGGATTCCGGCAGAATACGCCGCCGCACAGGCTGCGACCGCATTGTACACGTTGTGGATCCCCGGAACGCGTATCGTGATATGCTCCAGCTTCTCGCCGTGGTGCATGAGGTCGAACTCCGTGCGGAAGTCCGCGATGTGCTGTATGTTCTCCGGGTAGAAGTCGCAGTCCGCAGACTTGCCGAAAGTAATCACACGCGCCGCCGTACCGCTCGCATTCACGGCTTCCATCGTATTTGCGTCGCTGCCGTTGGCAATGACTAGATCCGTGGTTTTCTTGCAGAACTTTGAGAAACTCAGCTTGAGATTCTCCATCGTCTTGAAGTAATCCAAATGGTCGCGGTCGATGTTCAGAACTATCGAAATGTTCGGGAACAGCTTGAGGAACGTATCCACGAATTCGCACGCCTCGCAGACCATGTATTCGCTCTTGCCTGCCCTGCCGCTTCCGCCGATGGCTTTCAGCTTACCGCCGATAACTGCGGAGAGGTCGATGCCAGCCGCCAGCAGGATATGCGTCAGCATGGAGGTGGTTGTAGTCTTTCCGTGGGTTCCGCTGACGCAGAACGCCTTGCTGTACCAGCTGGTGACAAGCCCGAGGAGTTCGCTGCGCTCCACGGTGAGGACTCCGCTGTTCTTTGCCGCGATGAGCTCGGGATTATCCGCCATTATCGCCGCGGTATGCACGATGAGGTCAGCACCCATGATGTTCTCCGGGGAATGCCCCAGATGCACCGGAATACCCATCTTGCGCACTGCGTCCAGGGTGGCGGTTTCGTTATTATCCGAGCCGGTGAGGTAATACCCCTGGGAATGCAGGATCTGTGCCAGGGGGTACATTCCCGAGCCGCCTATGCCGATAAAGTGAATGTGCTTTTTTCCAGTAAGAAAATCTTCCACGGTAAAACTCCTTCTTTCGGGATAGTTATTACAATAATTGTATGAATATTATCCGCAAAAATTCCCACAATAAAACCAAAAAACAATGGAGGTTTCTCATGGAAATAAGCGACATTAAAATCAGAAAAACAATGCACGACGGACGGCTGCGCGCCGTGGTTTCGGTCACGCTTGACAACGCCGTCGCTATCCACGACATCAAGGTCGTGCAGGGTGACGACAGGCTGTTCGTGGCAATGCCGAGCCGCCGGGAGGAACACGGCGTATACCGGGACATAATCCATCCGATAAGCACCAACGCCCGCAGCGCCCTCGAAAACAGCATTATCGAGGCTTACAGGCAGTATATCTCATGACCGTGCCGGGCGAGTGTTCCTCGCCCGGTTAATCATTTTCTCTCCAGGAGCATTTTTGTCTTGAGCAGCGCGATCTGGGTCTTGGAATCCTGAATCTCGTTGCGCATTACCATTGCGACCGCTTCATCGAGCGGTATCTTCTCCACCTCGAGGAACTCACCATCGTCCAGCTTCTGGCTGCCGGAATGCAGTCCCCGGGCAAGGTACATATGGATCACCTCGCCGCAGTACGCCGGAGTCGGGATAAGGCTGCCGAGATAGGTGTAGTCGTCGCAGGTGCAGCCGGTTTCCTCCTTCAGCTCACGCAGTCCGCATTCGTGATGGCTCTCGCCGTATTCCAGCTTTCCTGCCGGGATCTCCAGCAGCACCGTCTGGTGCGGATAGCGGAACTGCCGCACAAACAGCACCTCGTTTTTGTCCGTCAGGGGAAGCACGCATACTCCGCCCGGGTGGCGGATCACCTCACGGGTGACTATCTTACCGTCCTCCAACTCTGCCTTGTCAACGTAAAGCTTGACTATCTTTCCATCGAACTTCTGTTCACTGGATATGGTCTTTTCTTCAAGATGGCCCATTTCATTCTCCTTAAAGTCCGTCGTCGCTGCTGTTCTTCTTCTCGTCGAGTTCCTTCATGACGTTGAAAGCCTCGTCCTCCTCGGTTATGTGGGAAGTCCTCGGCCTGGGCTTACGGCTCTTGAAATCATACCGCTCCCGGTCCATGAAACTCTCCTCAACGTCCGGCCAGGACAGTTCGTTCTCACCGTCCGCCTTCACAACTCCCTTTTCCGGGAAGTCGTAGATCTGCTTCGACAGCTGCTGAATATAGGAACTGTGCGCCTTCACGCCGTCGTTCTGGTCAACGGGATACAGGTGAGCGTAGCGCACCGGTCTGCGCTTGATGATGAAATAGCACAGCAGTATATATCCGCCGAACAGCACTATTCCAGCCACGGTGCAGATGATTCCCAGGCTTCCGCCGGGGGTCTTATAGGTGAAGCTGATCTCGCATACACCTGCCGGAATACGCACGCCGATGAATCCGCCGTTGACCTTATCCACCTCAAGCGCCTGGGGCGCGGCTCCCTGTACGGACACAGTTCCGCTCCAGCCCTTGTCATAGGGCACGCTGAACACCAGGAGTTTTTCGGAAGTGTAATCCGTCACGGCAGTGAATCCGCTGCTGTTCACGCTGAACTGCTTTGCGCCCAGCGCCTGGCGCTCCTCCGCGTCGGTAAGGAACCGCTCGTATCTCTGCTCGTCGTTCAGGCTCTCCGGCTTCCTTTCCAGGAGTATGTCGGAGTACTTCTCCGCCTGCTCTTCGGTCAGAATCGCGCTGCCGACCATCAGATTATCCACCTTGGTCTGCTTTTTCGCGTCGGAGTCCAGAATATAAGTGTCGTACGCGTATCCCATGGGAAGCGCCACGGTATTGCGATAGATATCGTAGCCGTCCTGCTCCTCCATGAATTCGAACATCGGCATGTCCTTCAGCGCCTCGTCCAGCTTCTTCTCGTCCGTATTCTGCGATACGATAAGATAGCGCACGTTCGTGAGGGAGCGCAGCGCGTAGTTCTCCGTCTTGGGGTTGGAGTTCACCGAGCGCTCGATTCCCAGGAGGTCGTACAGGTCGAACGTGGAGCTGGGGATAATACTGGTGAAGCTCTTGAGGGAGCTCATATCCCACAGCATGTTGATGTTGTTCAGGCTGTCCAGGGATTCCATGCGGTGAAATTCCGGGTCGTCAATGTGTATCTGCGCGGAAACCTTGCTGTTGTAGTCCCCGAGATACGGTCCCAGGATTCTGCCGTAGCTTACGAAATAATACCCAAGCGCCATTGAGCACACGACAACTCCAGCAGTCACCTTTTTCGTAAATTTCGCAGCGCTGTCGCGCTTCCGCCAGTGGAGCATGCTGAATGCCACGACGGTCATTGCGATCGTAATGCCGATATTCACGAACACCGCCGGGGAAATCTTCACGGCTATCCTCGGAAGTATCTGGTCGGTTTCCTTGTCCTTCATCGGGAAGAACACCGCCAGCAGGGAGATGAGCACCACAGCCACGGCGCAGGACTTCACGCCGAACTTGAGGTCGAATTCCTCGTGCTCGAGCACATAGACGGTCGCCAGTGCGCAGAGCAGCTCCGGCATATACCACCACCGGGTGTAGAAGCTGTAGTTGAACAGGACGAACGAGGAGTTCAGTCCCGGTATCATCGTGATGACGAAGCATGCCGGAAGCAGTATCCGCAGCCACTTCATGCGCCGCGAAGCCTCGGTGGAGGCTCCCTTCACCAGCGCAAGGACTCCTGAGAGGGAGAACAGCGGCAGGAACAGCGCCACGCTGCTCCATTTTGCGTCCGCGCTCTCAAACATGGAGGAGCGCGCCGGGATCTCTCCCGGAAAGAACATTGCCTCAAGGATCAGCCCATAGCGCTGATTCTTATTGTAGAACAGGAAATCCCAGCCGTTCAGCATAGATGTCGAACGCGGGACGTCCAGCACCTGGAATATAGACGGAACAAACAGGATTCCCGCAATAAGCACACCGCAGACCGCCTCAAACGCCAGGCAGAAGAAATCCCTCACGCCAATGCGAAATCCGCTGTCGCCGATCAGTCTTGCGATGAAATACAGCACCAAGAAGATACACTCCCCGATGAAGAAGAAGTAATTCACGAACGCGTTGATAGCCACCGCCAGAGCCAGTGCTCCGCGGCGCTTGTTCACAACAGCTTCCTCAAGCCCGATAAGCAGAAGCGGAAAGAAGACTATCGCCTCGTGGAAGTGGTTGAAAAAGATGTTGTACATCGAATATCCGGAGAACGCATACAGCAGACCTCCGATAAGGGCGTTCTGCGGCTTCGTCACAAATCTGCGGATAAACACGAACGCAAAGAGCGACGAAAGCGCGATCTTCAGCGCCAGCAGCGGCGCCATCAGATACTGCGATATCGCCACCGGGAACAGCGCCGCGAACCAAAAGAACGGGCTTCCCAGCGTGTAGAAGCTGTAGGAGCCTACGAAATTCGCTCCGAGGTCGGTTTTCCAGTTCCAGCCGAAATTCCCGGACTGCACCGCCTCGATACAGGTCTTGTAGAAGGGCATCTGCTGCGCGTTGTAGTCGCCGTAATACACGAAGAATCCTCTGTCGATTATCACGAACGGCAGCAGGAGCACCCCTGCCATCGCCAGCGCATACAGGAATGCACGGGCATAGTATTTTCTTTCCTGCTTGAACATGGCTTACATTCTCTCGGGAGCCTCAACCTTGAGCAGGGTGAGTACATTCTTGAGGGCGGTCTTTGCCGCAATGCAGAGCGCCAGTCGGGAGAGCTTCACCGGCTCCTCCGCGCCCTTTATCGGACAGCTGTCGTAGAACTTGTGGAATGCCTGCGCCAGCTCGTAGGAATATCTGGTCAGCGCGGAGGGATCGTAGTCCTTCGCCGCGGAGTTGATCATCTCGGGCATTTCCGCGATCTTGCGGATAAGCGCCAGCTCCGCCGGGTCGCTGTATGATACTGCGCCGCCCTCGTACTGTACGCCTTCCTCCGCCTGCCTGCGGATTATGCTGCAAATTCTCGCGTGAGCGTACTGAACGTAGAACACGGGGTTCTTGCTGGATTCCTCCACCGCGAGGTCGAGGTCGAACTCCAGATGGGTGTCGGCGGTACGCTGATTGAACACGAATCTCGCTGCGTCAATCGGAACTTCGTCAAGCAGCGTAGTCAGCGTGATAGCCTTGCCGGAGCGCTTGCTGAGCTTGCAGGGCTTTCCGTCGCGGATAAGCATTACCATCTGCATGATAACGACGTCCAGGCGCTTCTCGTCTATCCCAAGGGCGGAGAGTGCGATCCTCATGCGCTGTACATAGCCGTGGTGGTCTGCGCCGAGCACGTTTATCGCCTTGTCGTAGTTTCTGGTGATGAGCTTGTCGTAGTGATACGCGATATCCGGCACGATGTAGGTCGGAAATCCGTTGGAGCGTACCAGTACGAAATCCTGGTCGCCGCCGAAATCGGTAGCCTTCAGCCAGAGTGCGCCGTCCTTCTCATAGGTGTGACCGCCTGCCTTGAGCTTCTCAATGACCGCCTTTACTGCGCCGTTGTTGTGGAGCGTGCTCTCCTTGAACCAGTTGTCGTACTTGATGCGGTACTTCAGCAGGTCGGTTTCAAGGCGCTGCTCGTTCAGCGGAAGTGCATAATCCACCAGTGCCTTGCGGCGCTCCTCCTCGGGCTTCTCAGAAAGAGCCTTTCTGCCGTGCAGGTCGTAGTAATTCTTCGCATGCTCAATTATATCCATGCCAAGATAAACGTCGGTGGGCATGGTGAACGGAAAATTCTTCTGTTCCTCGGGAATATTGCCCTCCTCGTCCGGGGTGGCGGTCTGGTCGTAGATAGTCTTTGTCAGCTTCTCCATATCGCCGCCGCACTCCGCGATGATCTTCTGACCGGCTTCGCTGCACAGCTGCATGTAGCGCAGGTCAAGGGACTTGCCGAACTTTGCCACCTGGTTGCCTGCGTCGTTGATGTAGAATTCACGGCTGACCTCGTAGCCAGCCTCCTGGAGCAGGGAGGAAAGGCTGTCGCCCAGCGCGCCGCCGCGCGCGTTGCCTATATGCATGGGTCCGGTCGGATTCGCAGAAACAAACTCCACCAGAACACGCTTGCCCTTGCCCAGGTCAGTCTTGCCGTAGTCGTCGCCCATTGCGACAGCATTCCGGACAACGCCCTCAAACCAGCTCTCGCCGATGAAGAAGTTCAGGAATCCGGGGCCTGCGACCTCGACCTTACTGAAGTCGGTTCCGGCGAATTCCACGGAATCCGCGATCATCTGCGCGATCGCTCTTGGGTTGCTCTTCAGCGCCTTTGCGGAAACAAGAGCCGTGTTGGCTGAGAAATCGCCGTGGCTGTTGTCCGCCGGGATTGTTACCTGGAAAGGCGGCAGCGGCTCTGCCGGGATCTTTCCATCCGACACCAGCCTGCCGAGCGCGCCCATGATCATTTCCTTGACCTGTGCCTTTGCGTATTCTACTGCGTTGTACATTCCTGTTATCTCCTCTTATTATAATTATATTTCATTGCCGTGTGGCTTGACGTGGATAGTTATCTCGTTCGTGAGCATAAGCCCGGAGTTCACGTCTATCGTGTAGCGGACGTATATTTCTCCGCCGTCGCCGGTAATTCCGTTGCGCAGTTCGTTGGTGGAAATCCCGATCATGCAGTCGCCGTATTCCGTGCCGTAGTGGCAGAAATGCCGCTTGCCGTTCTCAAAAACCAGCGCAGAAAACGCCCTGCCGGTACGGGTCATGGTGATGGTTTCGTCCTCCTGCCCGATACGCAGCTGAACATGGCTTCCCTCGTAGCCCGTTGCCTCGCTCTCGTCGTAGTCTATGAAATAGCTACCGCCATGCTCCCGGAATTCGCCCTTGGTGAACAGCTCGGAGCTGTCCGTGGCGCCGTCGGCGGTCTGCTTTACTATCATTCTGATATTTGCGTTGTTTCCCAAATTCATCACTCCCGGTCAGTTTTCGGAGTTCTTCTCAATGGCAAGCTCGATCAGCCTGTCAAGCAGCTCTCCGTACTCTATCCCCATGTTCGCCATAAGCTTCGGATACATGCTTATCGGCGTGAATCCCGGAATGGTGTTGATCTCGTTCAGCACCAGCCCGTCCTCAGTCGCAAAGAAATCCACCCTGGAGAATCCGCTGCACCCCATTGCGATGAACGCCTTTTTCGCAGTCGCACGGAGCTCCTCGGTCATCTCCGGAGATATCTTCGCCGGAATATCCAGCACGGAAGTCCCGAGCTTGTACTTTGCGTCATAATCGTAGAATTCCTCCGCCGGGGTTATCTGCCCCGGAATGGAAGCTATCAGATTCTCGCCGTTTCCGAGAACGGCGCACTCGACTTCCTTGCCGATTATCTCGGTTTCGATGACCACCTTCTCACCGTGAGCGAATGCAATCTTAATACCGTTCTTGAGCGCCTCGCGGTCAGCGGCACGGGTTACTCCCACGGAGGAGCCTGCACATGCCGGCTTCACAAACATGGGATATCCGCCTAGTTTCTTCTCAATGTCCTCGCAGGCTCCATCAATATCGTAAAGCGAACTGCGTGTAACATAACAGTATGGCGCGGTGCGGATACCTGCCGCGTCAAGGATCGTGTGCGTTATTGCCTTGTCCATGCAGTCTGCGCTGCTTGTCATGTCGCAGCCGACGCAGGGAATGCCGGCAAGAGCGCACAGTCCCTGCACCGTACCGTCCTCGCCGAATCTGCCGTGCAGCACCGGGAACACCACGTCTACCTTGCGCAGGTAGCACTTGTCGTCAGCCCCCAGCAGGAGTACTCCCTTGCCGACTGTATCCGGACTGATGACCGCAGTGCAGTTGTCGGGATTGTTCTCCCACTCGCCGTTCTTTATATCCTCGTATTCGCCGGGGTAGTACATCCAGTGCCCCTTCCTGGTGATACCGATACACATCACGTCGTACTTATCCTTCGGGATATTGTTCAGCACGGAATATGCCGAAACCAGGGAAACTTCGTGCTCGCTCGAAGCCCCTCCGAACAGCACTGCAACCTTTAACTTAGCCATATATCTCCACCCTGCACACCAATAGGTGCGTCCTTTCTGTAATGGTACAGTTTACTCAGGTGTACCTGTACATAATAACTCAGATTATATTTTACCACAAATCCTCTCTATTTTCAATAGGTAAACAGCATAAAAATCACAAAAAACCGAAGATATCCGGCGATTTACGGAGAAAACAAAAGAAAACCGCCCCCGAGGGGGCGGTAAGGTTTTTGGATCACTGCTTGAAAATATCCTTTATCTTGTCGAAGAAGCTGGTGCGTCGGGAGTAATTCTTCTCATCAAGAGTAGCTTCGAACGCCTGGAGCGCGTCCTTCTGCTTCTTATTGAGGTTTGTAGGCACTTCCACGGAAACCTGTACCAGCTGATCGCCGCGGCCGTTGCGCTGGCAGTGCTGAACGCCCTTGCCGCGGATCGTGAATACTCTTCCGGGCTGAGTTCCGGCAGGTATCGAGTACTTCATCGTACCGTCGATGGTAGGAATGTCTATCTCTGCACCGAGCGCCGCCTGCGTGTAGGTCAGCGGAACCTCGACGATTATATTGTCGCCGTCGCGCTCGAACACCTTATCCTGGCGCACGGAAATACGAACCTTGAGGTCGCCGCGAGGTCCGCCGCCGGAGCCGGCGTTGCCCTTTCCGCTCAGGCGGATTGTCTGCCCATCAGAAATACCAGCCGGAATGTTGACGGAAATCGTGACCTTCTTCTGAACCACGCCGTTTCCTGAGCACTTGGGGCAGGGAGTGTCGATTATCTTGCCCTTGCCCATGCACTTGGAGCATGCACGCGTGGACTGCATCATGCCGAACATAGTCTGCTGGCGCACGTTGACCTTACCGGTGCCGTGGCAGTCGGGACAGGTCTTTGCCTGAGTACCTTTTTTGGCGCCGGAGCCGCCGCACTCGTCGCACGGCTCAACGCGGTTGATCTCGATGTCGTGGGTGATTCCCTTACATGCCTCCATGAAGCTTATGCTCAGGGATACCACGATGTCGGATCCTCTGCGCGGTCCGTTCGTGTTAGTTCTGGAGCCGCCGGAGAATCCTCCGCCGAAGATGTTGTCGAATATATCGCCCAGGTCTATGCCGTCGCCGCTGCTGAATCCGCCGGTGAATCCTCCAAAGCCGCCGAATCCGCCGCCACCGCCGGTGCCCTGACCAGCGCCGTAGCTCGGGTCAACACCTGCGAATCCGAACTGATCGTATCTTGCCTTCTTCTGGGGGTCGGAAAGGACATCGTTCGCCTCGTTGACCTCCTTGAATTTAGCCTCAGCCTCCGGGTCGTCCGGATTGAGGTCGGGGTGGTATTTCTTCGCCATCTGGCGGTACGCCTTCTTTATCTCGGCGTCAGTGGCGCCCTTTTTCAGCCCCAGCACCTCATAGTAATCTCTCTTGTCCATTAAGTATCAACCCCCATATAATTCGGAATTCGTAATTCGGAATATGGACATTCCACCGGGAGCCTCCCTGCACGAATTCCGAATTAACCCAAAGCGCCCTGGGGTTTGGAAAGACCTCAAGGCGCCGTGTATTACCTTAGTGATTATTCGTCGATGACTTCGCCGTCAACAGGACCGTTATCCTGCTGAGGAGCTGCGCCGTCAGCGCCAGCAGCCGCACCCTGAGCCTGATAGATCTTTCCGGCTACCTCGTAGAACTCTTTCTGGAGCTCGTCCTTGGCGGTCTTGATTGCTTCAATATCAGTGCCCTTGAGCGCTTCCTTGAGAGCGTCCAGCTTCGGCTGTACCTTAGCCTTGTCGTCCTCTGTTACCTTGTCGCCGAAATCGGTCATTGACTTCTCAATCTGGTAAACCATCTGGTCTGCCTCATTGCGAGTGTCAACATCCTCCTTGCGCTTCTTGTCCTCTGCTGCGAACTGCTCAGCTTCCTTGACAGCCTTATCGATATCGTCCTTGCTCATGTTGGTGGAAGCGGTGATGGAGATGTGCTGCTCCTTGCCGGTGCCCAGATCCTTAGCGGTTACGTTTACGATACCGTTTGCATCAATATCAAAGGTAACCTCGATCTGCGGGATTCCACGGGGAGCCGGAGCGATACCGTCCAGACGGAAAGTACCGATGGACTTGTTGTCCTTAGCGAACTCACGCTCGCCCTGGAGTACGTTGATATCAACGCTCGGCTGGTTATCGGAATATGTGGAGAAGATCTGGCTCTTCTTTGTAGGAATGGTGGTGTTACGCTCGATCATTCTTGTGCAAACGCCGCCTGCGGTTTCGATACCGAGGGACAGAGGAGTTACATCGAGCAGCAGCAGACCGGTGACTTCCTTGTTGAGCACACCGCCCTGGATAGAAGCGCCGATTGCAACGCACTCATCAGGGTTGATACCCTTGAACGGCTCCTTGCCGAGGAAGTTCTTTACAGCGTCCTGAACTGCCGGGATTCTTGTGGAACCGCCGACCAGAAGGATCTTGTCGATCTCGCTCTTGTCAAGGCCGGAATCGGAGATAGCCTGCTTCAGCGGACCCATTGTGGACTCTACCAGGTCAGCGGTCAGCTCGTTGAACTTAGCCCTTGTGAGGGTTACGTTCAGGTGCTTAGGACCAGTAGCGTCAGCGGTGATATACGGGATATTTACGTTTACGGAAGTTGAGTTGGAGAGCGCGATCTTAGCCTTCTCAGCCTCGTCCTTTAATCTCTGCATTGCGAACTTGTCGCTGCTGAGGTCGATTCCATCGGACTTCTTGAACTCGCCCTTGAGGTAGTCAATTACTCTCTGGTCAAAGTCGTCGCCGCCCAGGTGGTTGTTACCAGCGGTTGCGAGAACCTCCTGAACGCCGTCGCCGATCTCGATCACGGATACATCGAAAGTACCGCCGCCGAGGTCGTAAACAACGATCTTCTGCTCTTCTTCCTTGTCAATGCCGTAAGCCAGTGCAGCGGCTGTCGGCTCGTTGATGATTCTGTGTACCTTAAGACCTGCGATCTGACCTGCGTCCTTGGTAGCCTGACGCTGGCTGTCGGTGAAGTATGCCGGAACGGTGATAACAGCGTCGTTTACCTTCTCGCCGAGGTATGCTTCAGCGTCGCCCTTGAGCTTCTGAAGTATCATAGCGGAGATCTCCTGAGGGGTGTACTTCTTGCCGTCGATATCTACCTTATAATCGCTGCCCATGTGGCGCTTGATGGAGATAACGGTCTTTTCAGGGTTTGTAACAGCCTGGTTCTTTGCCAGCTGACCAACCAGACGCTCGCCGTCCTTAGTGAAAGCTACAACGGAAGGCGTTGTTCTGGAACCCTCGGAGTTGGTGATAACTACCGGCTCGCCGCCTTCGATAACGGATACGCAGGAATTTGTTGTACCTAAGTCAATACCAATGATCTTTCCCATAATGATTTCCTCCATTCTTCTGTTCGCATGATATCATGCTATGAAAATGTTCTTGATTTACTGTGATTAATTTGCAACGGCTACCATTGCAAAACGAATTACCTTATCGTTTATCTTGTAGCCCTTGGCGAAGGTCTTTGCGACCTTTCCGCTCTCGATGTTCTCGTCGTCCACTCTCTGAACTGCCTGGTGCAGCTGGGGATTGAACTCCGCGCCGTCGCTCTCTATCTCGGTCACGCCAAGCTTCGTGAGAGTTGCCATGAAGCTGTCGTAGATCATCTGAACGCCCTGCTTATAGTTCTCGTCAGTGCATTCAGCCTGGAGCGCTCTCTCGAGATTATCCATGACCGGCAGGAAGTCCGAAACTACGTTGGAAATGATATCCGCACGAAGCTCCATCTTTTCCTTTGCGGTGCGCTTTCTGTGGTTGTCGTATTCAGCCATCGTCCGGAGAAGCTGATCCTTTACCTGAGCAAGCTCCTTTGCGAGCTTTTCGTCTGCGTCCGGCTGTTCTTCGACTACCTGTGCGTCTGCGGATTCCTCCACGGCCGCTTCTTCAGTCTGGGCGGTCTGCTCCAGATCCTTGCTATCGCTGTTCTCCATTGTCCTTGACCTCGCTTTCTATCTGAGGCGGCTTATCCGAGTCTTCAGAAAGCAGCCTGGTGATCTTGTTGCTGAAATATTCGATATAAGGGATTATCCTGCGGTAGTCCAGCCGCATCGGGCCAATGACTCCCAATGTGCCTGCGGGCTTGCCGTCCTTATAATATGTGCCGCTCACGAAGCTTGAGTTGCTTATCGCGAACGTTCCGCTGTCCTCGCCGCCGAACTTTATGTTTATCCCCGAGAACGTGCTGTCCAGCAGCGCTGAAAGCTCGTTCTTGTTTTCCAGGAACTTCATAACGTCCATCACCGGGAACTCCTGACATTCGATCAGATTGCTCTGACCCTGTACGTCAACGTTGCCCTGCATGAGGTCGTTCGAAAGCTCGCACACTGCGTCAAGCAGCGGCGAAAGCGTGACCATGTAAGCGCCGAGAGCCTCGGTCAGCCTGTTCATGTAGTCGTCGGTCATTTCCGCGAGGTTCACGCCCTGGAGGTTCTTGCTGACGAAGTTCGTGAAGAACTCCATCTGCTCGTTCGTAAGGTCGAACTGCATGCGGCACACACGGTTCTTTATCGCGCCAGTGCTCGTTATCATCAGCAGGACGTACATGCGCCGTCCGGTCGGGATAACGTCCACCTTGGTGATCACCGAGAACTGTGAAACGTGGTTCGTGGAATACGTCGCGCATTTCGTGATCTCGGCAAGCGCTGCGGAAGCGCTCTCGACTATCGCTTCCTCCGGGGAGGAGCTGCTGTCCTGAGCCGCCTTTTCAAGCATTCCGTCGATACGCTCCATGTCCTTCTGCTCAAGCGGCAGCGGATCCATTAGGTTGTCGATATAGAACCTGTAGCCCTTATATGTGGGAACTCTTCCTGCGGAGGTATGTGGGTGATCGAGATAACCCTCCTGCTCAAGAGCCGCCATCGTGTTTCTGATCGTGGCAGAGGAAACCGAGATGTCCGGTTTTTCGGCAAGCGCCTTTGAACCCACCGGCTCGCCTGTTCTGATATACTCGTCAACTATCGCCGAGAGTATTTTCATTGATCTGGTATCCAATCTGACCACCTTCCTCAGGTTTTAGCACTCTATCTCTCTGAGTGCTAAATATAATTTAACACGTTTTCGCCAAAAAGTCAAGTGTTTTCAGAAAAAAAATATCCAAACTCGCACAATTTTTTCATAATCCTTTTGTGCAAGTTTACTATACAGTTATTGGAAACGGCTTTGCAGCCGCAAATAAAGGGTGCGGACAGCCCTTCGGATATCCGCACCTGATTCATTCAGCGGCAAGCGCCGCGTTTATAATGGAATCCAGCTTCATCATAGCGGCTTCCCTCAGCTCCTCGGGCAGGGATTCCCCGTTCCTGCGGCGCAGCCTGGCGGAAACCTGCACCTCCCCGGAATCCAGCCGCTTGATTTTTATGCAATACGCCTCGCAGCTGTGCTCCCTGCCGCCGTGGGAGAATGTGAGCGGCACCCGGTCGGAATCACCGGAAAGCAGCATTGCACCGGCGGTGGTTTCGCTGTCCAGTCTTGAGGTCAGCCTTCCCCCGGAGAGCACTCTGGCTCCGGTCAGCACCGCGGTCAGCCCCTCCTCGTCGGCGGTCATTCCGAAACCGTTCTGCTCCGGCGAAAACAGCGGTATCATGGATTCTCTCCCCGCTGCTGAGTTATTGAGCAGCGTCAGCAGATCAGCTTTCGGAGAAATTCCTGCGCGGTTGGCGTTCTCTATCATGTCCACTGGTTTCTGAGCGGCGGTCATTCCTTCGGTAAAGTGCAGATCCGTGATCAGTTCCGGGTCGTCGGCGCAGCACACCATGGTGTTCAGACTCAGCCGCATATCCCTGGCGGCGGTTTCCAGCAGCGGAATCACGTCGGTTTCCGAGAATCCGCTGCCGAGTATCAGCAGCCGGGTCTCGCTCATATAGATCTCCTTGCCGTCGGTGAGCGAGATGTCGTCCACCGCCGCCGCAAATGTTTCGCCACGTCCGGTTACCTTTATCACATTCTCGTTTGACGGGTCGATCTCTCCGCCGCTTCCTCCGCCGGAGCTGAACAGAAGCGCGCTGACGATATATTCATGCCCGTCGTGGTCTATCGCCGCTGCCTGGATTATCGCCCTGCCGCCAAGCTCGGTGGCTTCGCAGCCGGAGAGAAGAATTATTCCTGCAAGTACCGCTGACGACAGGAACCGTTTCATGCGTCCACCTCCTTTTTCCGGCATTCCCCGAGAATCGAAAATGCGGAGAACAGCATCATTCCGCAGCGGAATGCCGCCGCCAGTATCCACACGGCGCAGGTGATTCCGTCCAGGCGTTTGAACAGCACTATATCCGACAGGGACGCCGCGGCAGCCAGCGGATATTCCGTCATGCTCTGGTATTCCCCGAGCACGGCGCCAAAGAACACGCACAGCAGCGCTGCTGACAGGACTCCTGCCAGGGCGTACCACAGCACCGCCGCGCCGGAGCGCGTCCCGGATTCAGCCTTACCGCTGTCCCGGACGTAGGGCAGAAGCGCCGCAAATACGAGATATTCACCGCTGCGCGTCAGGCGGTCTATCAGGTCGGTCACGAAAAGTTCCGTCGTCCACTGCGGAAGTTCCCGGTCGAACCTCATATATGGGATATCCGCGAGTATCGCCAGCAGCGTAATCACCGCTGCCGCCGCCAGAAACAGCACTCCGGCGCGCGCCTGCGCTTCAGCGCCTTTCACGGCAGAATAAACCGCGAAGCCGAGTAGGAGCAGTGCGATGAGCAGCACCGGTGTGCTGGTCAGCAGAATACGCTGAGCGAACTGCGAGGAATACACCGCCGTGCGCGCCGTGAATCCTCCCAGCAGGAATGCCGCACTCACTGCCGAAGCCCAGCCCCAGAAGCGGTTCCTGCGCCATATTGCGGCGTAAAATGCGCGCCCCTTGAAGGAATACACGATCAGCGGCAGCGCCACCACAAAGCGTATCACCTCCGCGGTGAACGCCGCCGCAAGTCCCGTGCCGCCGAATCCGCCTCTGGATGGATAAACCATTTCCGACGATATCCGCATCAGAAGCAGGATACAGAACAGCTGCGACGCGCTTATCTTGTGTGAATTATCCTGCATGGTCACTCCTTGTTCATATGATTTCCGTTTAGTCCCTGCAGTGTGACGTCGCCCTTCTGGAGCCTCCGCCACCCGGCGCGCACCAGCATATCCCGGCTGCTGCGAGGATTGAACGGCGATATAGGCGACATATACGGCACGCCGTAGGTGTTGAGGGAGCACATCTTTATAATAATGACGCCCACCGCCAGCATGATTCCGTATAATCCGAAGATACCGCCGGCAAAAATATAGATGAACCTCAGCAGCACCGTCCGCTCGTAAAGCGCCGGGACGACAAAGCTGCACAGTCCGCTCAGCGCCACGATGAGCACCATCGGCGCACCGACTAAACCTGCGTTCACCGTGATGTCGCCGATGACGATTCCGCCGACGACACCTATCGCATGACCGATAGGCCGCGGCAGGCGAATCCCGGCTTCCCGGAGTATCTCATACAGGAAGTGTATCAGCAGACACTCCGCCATAAGGGAATAGGGCGCGGTCTGCTCCGCGGCGGCGAGGTTCAGTATCAGCGCCGACGGGAGCATCTCCGGGGAATACGCCGCCACCGCCACATAGGCTCCCGGTAGGAACAGCGTAATGAAATACGCCGTCAGACGGAGCATTCTTATAAATAGCGCATAAAATGGCTTCTGGGTGTAGTCGTCCATCGTCTGGAAATTCTCAATGAACAGGTATGGCACGGTCAGTGCGAACGGAGTCCCGTCCACAAGTATCCCGACTCTGCCCTCATAAAGCTTCGCTGCAAAGCTGTCCGGACGTTCGCAGGTGCCGCACTCCGAAAAGAACCAGCCGCCGCTTCCCTCCAGAAACGGCTGAATATAGCCGCTCTCCAGTATGGTGTTCAGCTTCACCTCGCCAAGACGGCGCCTGACCTGCTCCAACAGCGCCGGGGAAACCTTATCGCTCAGGTAGCACAGGCAGATATCCGTATTGCTCCGCTCTCCCATCGCCGACATTTCGAACACCAGCGTTGGCGACTTGATGCGGCGGCGTATCAGCGCCATGTTCCGTCGGATAACCTCGACGAATCCCTCGCGGCTGCCGCGGACGTTCAGCTGACTGGAAGGCTCGTCCACGCCCCTCGATGGGTAGCCCTGGATCCCGATGGCGATCCCCCGGGCGCAGCCGTCCACCAGGACTATCGCAAATCCGCTCTGCATTTTCAGCGTGAGGTCGCCAAGGTTTGATATCTCCAGCTGCTCCGCCGCGATGAGGTATCTTTCGAACAGCCGCGCCATTATCTCGTCCGGCGGCAGCTGCTCCTTATTATCAACGTTGTTCAGCTTGCTGTATATCAGCTGCGCCAGCGTGTCAGTGTCTGCCATTCCCTCGCAGGTTATCACCGCTATATTGCTTCCGCACAGCATTCCGTCCTTGATTATCACATCGCTGGAGCCGCCGGTGAATGCCTTCAGCCGCTCCAGATTCACCGCCAGCGACTTGTCTATCGGAAGCTCCGGCGGCAGCGATGTGTGAACGCTTTTTTCCATGCTCTGCACCTTCTTTCTGCTGTATTTTTAACATTTTACGTTGAAATATTCAGCGTTTTGTGGTACAATAAATTTCAGAAGGCATTAACAGGCAATAACAACGAGGTGTAATATTATGATACAGCAACTCACAGAAAAGATGATAGGATACTTCTCCGGCGACCCCAAGCGGATACAGCACTTTATAAAAGTACATGCGTTCTCCCGGTACATCGGGCTGAGGGAGCTGCTTCCGGAGCACGATCTGTTCGTACTGGAGTGCGCCGCGTTAGTCCACGACATCGGCATAAAGCCGGCGGAGGCGCAGTACGGCGAGTGCGGAGGGAAACTCCAGGAGCGCCTGGGACCTCCCGAAGCAGAAAAGATACTTACGGAACTTGGGTTCGCTGCCCGGGACATCGAGCGAATCTGCTGCATGATAGCGCACCATCACACCTACGACGTGATAGAGGGCAGGGATCTGCAAATACTCATCGAGGCGGATTTCATCGTCAACCTGTTCGAGGACGGAGCTTCCATGAGCGCAGTGACCGCAGCGTACCGTAAAATATTCCGCACCGAAAGCGGAAAGGCGCTGCTGCGCACCGTGTTCGGCATACCGGAGAGCGAATCATGAAATTCATAGTAGCCATGATGAGCTTCGCCGACCAGGCGGAGCAGTTCGTCCGGGATTTCAACGACCGTCTGCACAGGCTTTTCGGTAAGCGCACCGATGTGATGGTTCAGCTCATCAACTATCTGCTGATCGTTCTGGGAATATCCAGTCCGCTGCTGCTCTGGCTGGCAAGGGTGCCGTTCCCGGTGCATATCATCGTGATTGTTCTGTTTCTGATGTACCTGGTGGTATTCAGCTTCTACCCCTCGCTGAGAAGTTATCCTACTTTGCGGCTCCGGGTGCTTGGCAACGGCTCCGATCATATCCACGCGTTCTTCGTGACGGGCACGGTCTGCCTGTTCATCGAGGGCGCAGTTCTATGGGCGGCTTTTTCCGGGAGGATCCCTCCGGAGCCTGCCGTGGAATTCAGCGTTGTGTTTTTCCTGGCGGAACTGGTGATATTCTGGAACGGAATAATCCGGGTGTACTGCACTTCCGTCCAGCTGGGGATAAAGTACCGCGCCTGGGGTATCGCCCTGGGAATGGTCACCCCGGCAAACCTGGTCATGCTGGCACTTATCTACCGTAAAGTCCGCCGTGAGTGCGCCGAGGACTGCCGGAAAGCCGTCATAAACGCCGACCGCCGGGACGATCAGCTCTGCCGGACGAAATATCCGCTCCTGTTCGTGCATGGGGTATTCTTCCGGGATAGCAAGCTGGTGAACTACTGGGGGCGCATTCCGGCGGAGCTGGAGGCAAACGGCGCCGAGGTATTCTACGGCGAGCAGCAGTCCGCGGCGTCCATTGAAAAAAGCGGTGCGGAGCTTGCCGTGCGTATAAAGAAACTGGTGCAGAAAACCGGCTGCGGCAAGGTAAACATCATCGCCCATTCCAAGGGTGGACTCGACTCGCGTTACGCGATATCACGACTGGGCTGCGATAAGTATGTCGCTTCGCTTACGACGATCAATACGCCGCACCACGGCTGCCTTTTCGCGGAGTATCTGCTGAATACTGCGCCGGAGAGGTTCGTGCGAACCATAGAGAAGATCTACAATTCCGCATTCATGCGCATCGGCGACGAGGACCCGGACTTCCTTGCCGCAGTCAGCGATCTGACCAACAGCCGCTGCGAAAGCTTCAACGAAAGCACTCCGGACATGCCCGGGGTAGTGTACCAGAGCGTAGGCTCCCACGCAAGCTGCTCACGGTCCGGGCGTTTTCCGCTGAACTTCTCCTACCCGATCGTGAAGAAATTCGACGGCGACAACGACGGACTTGTGGCGCTCACCTCCGCGCCCTGGGGAGAAAACTTCACCGTACTCCACCCGACGGGACGCCGCGGAATCACCCACGCAGACGTAATAGACCTCAACCGCGAGGATATCCCGGGTTTCGACGTTCGGGAATTCTATGTGCAGCTGGTTCACAAGCTGAAGCAGCGCGGGCTCTGATAAAAATCCGGCGATGGAATCCCACCGCCGGATTTCTATATCGTGCGCCATCAAACGGCGCTATCCTTATCAGACTTCGTGGTCCTTATAAACAGGACGCTGACGAATAACACCACCACTTCAACGACAGGCATTACGAGCCACAGGCTGCCGCCGTCAAACATCATCGGGAAGGTAAAAATTGCGGCGCTGCTCAGAATAATATTCCGAAGCAGCGAAATGCACAGGGATTTCCTGACGCTCAGGACGGACTGCAAATAATATGAGCTCAGCAGGTTTATTCCCATCGGCAGGAATACCACGAAATACGTCCGTATCGCGTGCCGTGCAAGGGCTTCGATATCCGCCGTGACCTCCATGAACGCTCCGCATATTCCCAGGGGAACAGTATTCCGCTCAGCGAAAATACTGTGCCCATGACCGCGATGGTGAGGTAGGACATTCGCCTTATCCCACGGATCCTGTCCCACTTGCCGGCGCCGTAATTCGTCGCAATTATCGGCTGGATAGTCTGCCCTACGCCGGTAAACAGGGAGTTCACCAGGATAACGCAGTTCGAAATAACGCTGTAAACCGACAGCGCGGACTCCCCACAGTAATTCAGTATCTGGACGTTAAAAAGCAATACGATGAATCCGTTCGCGAGCTCATTAAAGAAGCTGGAGAACCCGTTTCCGATTATCTGCCCCACGCTTGAAAGCACATGCTTCGGTTTTATGAATTTCAGTCCGTTTTTCCTGCTGAAAAAATGCGTGGTTCCAACCGTGACCTGGACCACCATTCCAAGCACTGACGCCAAAGCGGCTCCGCCGATACCCATATTGCACGGGAATACGAACACGATGTCCAGCACGATATTCACCGCGCCGCCCGACAGCACTCCTGCCATAGCGCGGTTCGGGTCGCCGTCAGCGCGCACGAATATCGCAATAAAGTTGGAGAACACGGCTACCGGAAGGAATATGTCTATGTATTTCATATACGCCATCGCATAGGGATAAAGTGTGTCATTTGCTCCCATCAACCGCAGCAGCGACGGCATGCCGAATCCATAAGTCAGCCACAGTATCACCGAGATCAGCGCCAGCGCAAAAAATGACAGCGTAAAGAATCGGTTCGCTTTAGCGTGATCTCCGGTTCCACGGCTTACATTCATCTGAACTGAGCCGCCGACTCCGAACAGGATCCCCGAGGACATCAATATGCACAACAGCGGAGTGGTGATACTGAGCGCGGCAAGCGCGTCCGCTCCTACACCTTTTCCGATAACCACCGCGTCCGTCAGCGTGTAAATCGACATCACCATCGCACTTCCCAGTGATGGGATAAGGAAGCGGAAGTATAGCTTTTTCAGATTGTCTTTCAGGAAATCCATTGTTGTTCCTCCAATAAAAAAAGCCAGGTAAGACCTTACGTCTTATCTGGCTCATTTTGATCATGTCCCTATCCGGGAATCTCATTCGTGTATGAAACACCTTGCAAGGTGCGTTTGACGCACCGTCCGACCGAACTATTATAGCAGAGAACACGGTAGTTGTCAAGGCTTTCTGCAACTTTTTCCGAGAAATCGCCGGGCTTCCTGGATCACGATTTGCGCTCCACGAAGCATTACCCCATAAACTGAACCAGCTCCTTCACCAGCAGCTCCGGGTGGTTGATGATGTCGCCATGTCCGAATCTGGTGAAGCAGAGGACAGTCAGCTTAGGGTATGTCGCTTTCAGCTTCTGTATCGCCTTGGGAAATCCGAGCGGTAGAGGTAAAGCCCTGCTTCCCAGGTCGCCCGGACGGATTCCAGGCTGATATTGTCCGGAATGCGGTTCATCATGGTCTGCATTCCCTGCTCCGTCTGCCCCATGAATTTCAGCACCCATGCAGGCATGGACTTTTCGTGCGCCATCTTGTACTGCTTCTTCGGCATGATTTTCAGCAGCAGCTTGTTCATCGCGCCGAAATCCAGATACTCCGGTCCGCTGAGTATCATGTGGTCTATCCGGACCTTCGGGGAGGATTTCAGAAAAACCGCCGGTACGCTGCCGATGGACTCCGCAAACAGCATGTCCAGATGACCGCCGAGTTCCGCGCAGATGTACTCCGCCAGCCTGTCCGCCTGCCCCTGCGCCGTTGTGTATGTCGTGGTTCCCGTGCCGTCAAATCCGTCCTTTTCAGTGTCAATGAATATCTTTTTCATAGTCAGCTCCCGTATAATGGGTTAGTCTGGACTAATTCAATCACATAATAAAAAGAACACCGTCTGTTCCAACTATAAATAATACCACAAAACCCGCCGGAAGTCAAGCGGTCAGTCCGCCGAATTGGTCAGACAATACAATAACACAAAAATTATTTTTACCATGACACGACTTGCGGTTTTCTCATAACTGTGATTCAATGTAATTAATACTAGGGAACCTCTAAAAACCGGTTTGAAAAGGGAAAATGGGTAGAGTGCGCCGAATGC